>Ga0187783_10003089_pt1 | contig 12305 bp, 15 predicted proteins | sample 1015_SJ02_MP02_2_FD_132471 | JGI IMG/M metagenome (GOLD analysis project Ga0187783, IMG submission 132471) | Tropical peat soil microbial communities from peatlands in Department of Meta, Colombia - 1015_SJ02_MP02_20_MG | ecosystem: Environmental > Terrestrial > Soil > Wetlands > Peat | place... | reverse complement strand
TCGGCTTCGGGTTTATCGATATATGATTCAACTATTCGTCGGATTTGCCAACCGAAACCCGCAAACGGCACTGCTCATCGCCAACCCGCTTAAAGCATTTCCCTCGAAGGCATTCGAGAGTTTGACTTGGATCAAAAACGCGCTGAGTACGACGGTCGATGTCCGCTTTGGGTCATAAGCGGACATTCACCCGCCTTCGGCCGATGTCCGCTTTAACCCCGAAAGCAGACATGCACCGCCTTTCGGTTGGAAACGTTATCGCGTTGGCTTGATCTGACTCTCTTGATCTGACCCTCTTGATCTGACTCCAATGACTGATTTCATTCGAGTTGCCTCTACGGCTAACGTTTGGATCGGGCTGGACCTCAAGAACGCAAAAGGACTTGGATTCGCTGACCCGAGGGGGTGGGTGGCCGGTCGCCCGCGCCCATTTCTGCGAATTTCCGAAAAGGTCACATCGCACTTAATGCAGAAACCGCTGCGACACGAGCCTCGCGCGCCTGGGGTTACCTATCGTTGCGAAGTCTTCCCATACGCTTCCAATGGGCGTGGCTCTTTCTTCACTCACCCGCAACTCACTGACGAGCCGAGATCAACGCCAAAGCCGCATCTCTAGCGCGCTTGGGCCACTCGCCACCAATAGCATCCGCAACCATGATCAAAGGCTCCCAAACTTCGGCGTTACGGTCCTCGATACCAGCCGGTAGGTTCGGCCATTTGATCTGAGCCGACTTAGCCCATGTTGCGATTTTTTCTCGAATGCCGTCGCCGCCGGTGGCGTGTAGTCGCCGACGGTACTGTTCAACCTTCTCTCCAGCGCGTCGTCGTCGCATTCTTATAACACCGAGCGGGAAAGGATCGTGTCGGGTAACCAACCGAGACCGGCGAGCGCCACAGCCTCGTAAGCTGGGATCCGTCTCGACGGTCTTGCCTCTCATCACGCATCGTCCGGCAACTGCACCTTTTCGATGAGCGGCATTTAGGAGACCGCGAATCTCCTCATTCTCCCGCGCCTTAGGACCAAACATTGTGTCGATTTCGTCGTAGAGTATTGTCGCGCCGTTCTCGCTCCCGACTTTTCTAAACAAGTAGGCCGGGCTGACATTGACGGCCTGCACGGGGTTCGGAACGAGATGCGCGGTGATCTCAAGCGCCCTCGTTTTGCCGGACGCAGGTTCAGCCGACAGGAACGCCAACCTTGGTGTTGACTCCCAGCGATCCATCAGCTGCGCATGGATGCACCACAACGCATGGGCGACGTGGGCGTGCTCGTTTGGATATGCAACGAACCGGCCGAGAAACGAAAAGACCCTCTCGATCATTCGGTCGCCGGAAATATTGATCTCTTCGAGCAAACACGGTTCATCAATGAGCTTTGCGCTGTGTTGGTCAATGTTCACTGGTTCGCTCGCGGCGGTGACGTGTTTGTCGGCATTCCGCTCCGCAGTCTTTCTCGCGGCGCTTGCGGTTCAATTTATCTTTTTCAAGCCGTCGCTTGGTTTTATCGGTGAAGCTCATTGTTGCTCCACTAAATTTTGAATTAATTGATCGGTGACGGCGTCATAGCTCGGCCGCAAGCGCATCAACGCCGCAATGAGTTCTTCAAGTTGTTCGCTTGATAAAGCCGCGAGCCGATCCAGCGTCGGGCGATCGTTCAGACGCGGCAATCCATACGAACGCAGCTCCCACAACAGCGCATCATAGCTTGACTGTGCGGCTTGTCTCGGCTCGCCAGTCATTTCAGCACCAATGTATTAAGCGCCGGCGCCGCGGTGCGGGAAGCCTCGTAGCCTCAACGGCGGTCTCCTCGTAGACAAAGTGACGATCCGAAACCTGTATTCGACAGGGAAAGTCGGGGCGGCGCTTCTCCTCTCGGGCCAATGCCCGAGTTGAGCATGCCGACCCTTCTGCAAGATTCTGTCGTGTGAGGTGTCTTTTTCGTTGTGGTTTAACGTCAGCTCGCATTCCGGAAATACTCCTGTACATGTTTGAGCAGCCACCGCCGCGCGCCGATTTTGCGGCGTAAATCGCATGACTGATTCGTGATTCGCGGGGAATGTTAGCGCGGCCGAGGCGAGAAGATAGAGCGGCCCACGACGTGACTTGTCCTCAAGGGTCGCCGGATCGTTTATGCGCGACCCTGTGCAAAATGTCTCGGATCTGCGCGCGGGAATTTCTTTCTGAAATTTAACGTTCGCGCGTTGCTGTTGGCCGGCCGCGTGGCATTTTCGCGCACGCTAACTGGGTGCGACGCTCGCGAGCTACGGGGATTAATTCTAAGTTTCTACTGATATTGGGAGCGACATGATCGAGGCGTCGCTCGACGCGCAAGCGCGGTGGTGGCGGCATCTCTAGCCGGCGACCGACACCGTGTAGTTGGGGCAAGTCTTCCCCAAGTATTCCCGGACCTGGTTTTGGGGAAAGTGCTTTATTTTTTGGTCGGAGCGGCGAGATTTGAACTCGCGACCCCCAGTCCCCCAGGGTGTGAGGCTCATGCAACATTGTCGTTGCGCCTCAATGACTTCTTCGCCCTCTGCGCTTCGCTTCGGGAGATTCTTCGGGACTCCTCGACGCGCTCCATGGCTTCGGCGACTTCGGCGTCGAGCACATGAGCATAGCGTGTCGTGGTCTTGATGTCGGCGTGGTTCAGGGCACGCTGCACCAGTTTCAGGTTGCCGGTATTGCGCAAGAGCTTGGTGCCGAAGTCATGCCGGAAGTCGTGAAAGCGAAAGCCGGCAACGCCGGCACGCTTGTGCAGCCGTCGCCATGCGGTCTTGACGCCGGAATAGGTGAGGGGATGGCGCTCGCCTTTCACCCGGCCGTCGCGCGTGCGCTGCGCCTGATAGGTGAACACATGCTCGGCATGGTGTCCTTGGAGCGGCCACAGGATTTCGCGGATCGTCGGTGTGATCGACACCGTCACTAGCTTGCCGCCCTTGCCGCGCTTGATGATCTGCCGGGCGCTCCAGTCGACTTCCGGCCAGCGCAACAGGCATTCCCGCAACCGCAGCCCCGATGCCTTGGCGAAGGCGAAGAACGGGTAATAGTCCTCGCGTGTGGCCTCGTCGAGCCGATCGGCCTCGTCGACACGCAGCTCGCGGACCCGCTCCTGTGGCTCTTTAAGCCAATGGTCGCGCCATTTCGGCTCATGATCGAAGCGGACGCCCCAAGCCTTCGCCCTGGTGAAGAGCTTCTTCAATTGCTCGGTGGTGTCATTGACGGTGAATGCCGAAATCAGTGGGCCACCCTCGCGCACGCGATGACCGCGCCGCCACGCGACCAGCTTGGCCACGTCGTCGCCGGTGATCTCGGTCAGGAATTTGTCGCGACCGAAAAACTGGATCAGATAGCCGATCTGCCGCCAAGTATTATCAGCGCCAGCATGGTGCTGTCCGACTTCGGACCAGTAGCGCCCAGCGACGTCATCGAGCCGCAGCGATGCAAACGCCGCCTTGGTTTGCTCGATAAAGCGCTTGGCTTTGTCGCGCTCTATGCGCTCGACCGCCTCGGCTTCTCGTCGTGTCGTCGCTTTTGTAGTTCCGTGAAAGCGATGACCTCGCCATTTGAAATCGAATTGGTAGAACGGTGATTCGCTCGGCTTATAGATTGACACGGCGCAGCTCCATTGCGATGTGTACGCGCCCGTTCGAACTCGGTGAGATCAGCGTCGATGAAACCGTAGCGCACGCGCTTGGTGCCTCTGCCGACGTTGACGTAGCGCAAGCTACCGTCGCGGACGTGACCGAGCAACGTCTTGACCGAGACACCCAGCCGCGCGGCCGCTTCCCTGGAATTGAGCAACATAACGTGCCACTTATGTGCAGCGGCGCGATTTTCTGCTAGCCCTAAAATTCAAGCTGCGGCCCGCCGTTGGCCTATTAGCGATAGAATCCACTGTACACGATCTGTTTTGCTTCAGCGCTTCAGCTTCTCCTATTCTCGCTCCGATCAAGCATTGCAAAAGGATCGTCTGCGGCACCGGCCGCTCGCTTGGAGCATCGAAACGGCTGGCAACCGTTCCGGCACCCGCGCGGTTCGACCGGAGTGAGACGGTCGAAGAAAAAATCCGAAGCGCGTGGGGCTGCGCCCAGCGCCCGCAAGGAGGGCGGGCTCCGGCCCGCGACAGCCGGAAAAAAATAAGTTGTTCAAGAATGAGCCTGGGCTCTTCCTTGGCCACGCCAGCCGGGACATCTCAGGGTGTGCGGCGCGGGAATCGCCACCTTCTCAGCAGAACGAACCCTACCGTAGTTGCGACAGCGGCCGCGGTATTTCCCACAACCGAAATCTCGATGGTGGTCAAGGCTGCGCCAGCACCAGTAGGAGGCATAACAAAATAAATGTACATAAACAGGATTAGGACAGTTGGAACGTAGGCGATTGCGATTGATCTGAAAATGCCAAATCTGTTTTCTATCAATCCAGCAGACGCGCCGCACGCAGCACAGATAAGCGCCCATACGATAGCCCCTATCAGAGTCCCGACTGTACCAAATCCACGAACAAGTCCTGCAGTCGCCAGGATGGCTCCGAGAAACAGCAGCAGAGGCATAGCACCCGTGATCGCTCCGACGAGAGCGAACTGCCACTGAGCGAGGGCATAAGGCCGAATCGGCGGCTGCGGCTCTTGCTGCAAATCTGATTGCGATTGAGGCTTCAGTTCAGCCCTCTTGCGCTCGACCTCGGTTCCCTTTCGCTCCTCCTCGGCTTTGCGCGCTACCTCGACCTCGACGTCGCCCTCCCGCTGCGCCCGCTCTTCCGCGACACGCTGCTTCAATTCTGCTTCGTGCTTGCGCCGCTCTTCCTCCTCCGCCCTTTGCCGCGTTTCCTCCTCAGCACGGCGCTTGGCTTCAGCTTCCTGGCGTTTTCTTTGCTCCGCCATGTGTTGAAGAGCAGCGGCTTTCTCCTGAGCCGCACGCTCCTCGGGCGAAACCCAGGACCTGTAAAGCGCGTCGCGAATATCCGTGCAGAATCGTCCAGCCGCCTTCCTAACATCGGTGGAAGTGGTGTCCAGGTAGCGGAAGTCGCGCCAATCGAAGTATTGGCGCTTGGCAATGAGCGCGAGGACCGGATCCTTTTCTCGCCGGACATTGTCTCTGAGTTCTGGCACGTCGATATACAACACGGGGAAGACGAGATCGTCGCGGCCGAGAGCCGCTTCGCGTGCGAGAAATGCGTCGAGTTCAAACTGACAATACCGACTGGCTACGGCCGTCGGTGTGATGATCGGAATAAAGAATACCGACTGCGCGACGGCGTTTTTGATCTTCGTTTCCCACAGCGCGCCAGACTGGATCGCCTCCTTGTCCTGCCAGAGGTTCACCGTCCGTCCGAGCTGACCACGCAGTTCCCCCTGAATGCGGCCGCGCAACGCAGACAACGCACCTTGGGAATCTGCGTCATCTTCTCGCGAATAGCTGAAGAAACCAAAGAGTTCCGGAAGATCAGCCAACGATGACATCAACTGCCAGCCTGAATGGGTCCACGAGTGATGAGCCTAGCAAAATGTAGCGGGCTGGAATGCCCTTAATCGCATCATTTTGCTTATCGGGTTCAACAGGTCTGCCTCGCTCGCCGGAGAACCATGACTATTGATGCTTGGTCAGTTCCTCCTCCATCATCCGCCGTCGTAGGTCTTTCACTTTCCCTTCCGCCGGGGCGATGACCTTCTCCGCGAGTGTTGCGAGCAGCGGCTCAAGGCCCTCGTACCGATAGATCGGAAGCACCCAATCGTACTTCCAATAGTCCTTGAACATCGCAAAGGGTCGCGACGAACCTTCGAGCAGCGGCTGAACCGGAACGGCAAGGCTAGGAACGATAGCTTCCAACTCTTTAGGGATGCTGCTCGGGTCAGTCAGGTCGGCAATGATGAAACGGGCCATGCGGGCGAGCAGCGAGACGGTCTCAGTAATGTCCCGCGTGGCTGGAACAGCGAAGTCGAACAGGATCGGTAGGTAGTCACGCTTGCGTAGTTCCTCACGTAGCCCGTCAAGGACTGCCTTACGCTCAGCCGTGAAGCGACCGAGGATCAGCACAGCCTTGGAAGTAATGGTGTCGATGACGTCACGGACCTTCTGGTTGTTAAGCATGAGGTAGATGAACTGCGCGACCTCGATGTTGTCGACCGTGATCACAGGTTCTTCCTCAGGTGTGATGACCAAGTTCTGCTGCTTGGTTGTCTCCAGTTTGAGATTCCACGCGGATATGCCGTAGATGCGACAACCGGTTAGATCAGCTCCCGTAAGGTCCGTCTTCAACATGGGGGCAGCCTCGAGGTTCGCGCCAGAGAGATTCGCGCCGCTGAGGTTGGCACCGCTGAGGTTCGCCCCGCTGAGGTTTGCCTCGCGGAGGTTCGCCCCCATGAGCTTTGCCTTGCCGAGATTCGCCTTCGTGAGCTGCGCCTCATGAAGGTTAGCCTCACTGAGGTTCGCCCCGCGGACGTCCGCCAATGTGAGGGTCGCCTGGAAGAGGTTCGCGCCATTGAGGTTGGCGTCAGTGAGGTTAGCCACGTTGAGGTTCGCCTCGCTGAAGTTCGACCGGCTGAGGTTCGCCTTCCTGAGCTGCGCCTCATAAAGGTTCGCCCCACTGAGGTGCGCCTCGAAGAGGTTCGCCTGGTAGAGGTCCGCCTCGATGAGCTTCCCCCTAGTGAGGTTCGCCCTGGTGAGGTTCGCCCCACTGAGGTGCGCCTTCGTGAGGTCTGCCTTCGTGAGATTCGCCTTCGTGAGGTTCGCATCGAAGAAGTCGGCCTCGTGGGCGTGCGCCCCACCGAGATTCGCCCCAGTGAACTTCGTCTCACGGAGGTCCGCCTTCGTGAGAGCCGCCTGGAAGAGGTTCGCGCCGGTGAGGATCACATCGCAGAGGACCGCTCTGACGAGATTCGCCCTAGAGAGGTTCGCTCCAGTTAGGTTCCACCTCATGAGGTTCGCCCCGGCGAGGTCCGGACGGATGTCGGGGTTCTCTTGACGCCATGCGTTCCAGGCATCCACCCCCTTCCGAAGCCGGGCGATGTGATCGTCGTTCGCCATGCGAGTAGTTCAGCACGACCTCCAACGGGACGCTACTACCTTGCACGGCCGGTCATCGAAAACCGCTGTCTGTTTGGTCGAAGTCGGAACGTGCCACTCGCAGCTCGACCGAGGGGAAACGGTTCTCAGCACCCAAGACGCTGATCGCGCGATAGCTATGCCCGAAGCAGCGCTGCCATGGCTTCGGCGGGGCCTATCACGCGTTCGTCCAGATGAAGGAACAACTGCTCCGGAGCGTCATAGCAATGGACTTTCAGGAACCAAGGGTAGGGCTGAAAGGAATCGAACATACCCGGCTCGTCCTGCGTAGCGACAATGATCGGCTGCACAGGAAGCTTCGGACTGCTCGGCACAATCGCCTGCAGCTCCTGCAGCACGCTTTTGGCGTCGGAGACATCGGCGATGACGAACCGCGCCATGCGAGCGAGCAGCATGACAGTGTTGATAGTTGTTTGACTTCTCGGCTTCTCAAAGTCGAAAACCACCGGAACGTAGTTGCGCCTGCGCAGTTCGTTCCGTAGTGCGTCGAGGACCGCCTTCCGCTCGGAAAGCGAAAAGCGACCAAGGATCATCACCACTTTCGTAGTGATCGTATCGATGACCTTTTGGAGCTTCTCATTGTGCAGCAGCAAATAGACGAACTGCGCGACCTCAATGTTGTCGACGATGATTTCGGGCTCACTCTCAGGTGTGATGATCAAGTTCTGCTGCGTGGTCCCATCCAGTTTTAGGTCCCAAGCGGATGCGCCGTAGACGCGACAGCCGCTGAGATCAGCGGTCCTAAGATCCGTGTTCACGAGGCTGGCAGCTTCGAGGCTCGCGCTCCTCAGATCCGCCTCGTTGAGGTCCGCCTCTATGAGGCTCGCACGGTCCAAGTTCGCCTCATGCAGGTTCGCCTCGCTAAGATTCGCCTTGAGCAGGGTCACATAGGAAAGCCTCGCCCCCCAGAGGTTCGCCCCACTGATGTCCGCCCCAGTAAGGTGCGCCATGAAGAGGTCCGCCTTACTAAGGTCCGCTCGACTGAGGTGCGCCAAAGTTAGGCCCGCCTGCCAGAGCATCGCCCCCCTGAGGTTCGCCCCTGTGAGGTCCGCCTGAGTGAGATTCGCCATGTTAAGGTGCGCCCCGTCGAGGCGTGCGTTGCTGAGACTCACGTTGATGAGCTCCGCCCCGCTGAGCTTTGCGCCGCAGAGTATCGCCTCGGTGAGATTCGCCCCTCTGAGGCTCGCCCCGCCGAGGTCTGCCATATAGAGTTTCGCGTTGCTGAGGTTCGCCCCATCGAGGTCAGCACTGCTGAGGTCCACTCCACCCCTGACGTCCACATCCGCCCCTCTGAGGTCCGCCCGGGCGAGGAACTGCGTGAGCGGTTCGGATGCCTCTGCCTCCGTGCTGAGATCCACACCATGCAGATACGCTCCGCTGAGCTGCGGACGAATATCGGGGTTCGCCTCACGCCACGCGTTCCAGGCAGCCACCCCCTTCATAAGCTGAGCGATGTGATCGGGGTTGGCCATTCTATTCTCCTCGAACAGTTCGCCAGTGGGAGTCTGAGACGGCCCATTGAGGCTTAGTCATTCGGCCTCAATTATGCGCCGTCGATCGGCCAAGGCTCGTGCCTTCCCCTCCGCAGGGGCGATGACCTTCTCTGCGAGTGTCGCAAGTAACTGCTCAGGCTTCTTGTATTGATACACCGGAAGCACCCAAAGGAAATCCTCGAAGTCCTTGAACATCGAATAAAGCGACGAACCTTCAAGCAGCAGCGGCTGAATAGGCACGCGCACGGAAGGGATGATCGCTTGCAACTCCTGGGGGATGCTGCTGGGGTCAGTCAGGTCGGCAATGATGAAACGGGCCATGCGAGCCAGCAGTGTTACGGTCTCAGTAATGTTCCGCGTGGCTGGAACAGCGAAGTCGAACAGGATCGGTAGGTAGTCTCGCTTGCGCAGCTCGTCGCGTAGGGCGTCGAGGACCGCCTTACGCTCATCCGTGAAGCGACCGAGGATCAGCACCGCCTTGGAGGTGATGGTGTTGATAACGTCGCGGACCTTCTGGTTATTGAGCATTAGATAGATGGACTGCGCGACTTCGATGTTATCGACGGTGATCTCGGGCTCGTGCTCACGTGTGATGACCAAGTTCTGCTGCTTAACCCTCCCCAATTTTAGACCCCACGTGGATATGCCGTAGATGCGACAGCCGGTGAGATCAGCGCCCGTGAGGTCCGTGTCCACCAGTGTGGCACGAAACAGGCACGCCCCGCAGAGGTTCGCCTCACCAAGGTTCGCCATCGAGAGGTCCGCCCCGCGGAGGTCCGCCATCGAGAGGTCCGCCCCGCGGAGGTTCGCCCCGTCGAGGTGCGCCCCGTCGAGGTACGCCCTGACGAGGTTCGCCTGCCTGAGGTCCGCACCGCGGGACTCCCCGTCGAGGTGCACCCGCATCGCCTGCCTGAGGTCCGCACCGCGAAATGCCCCGAATAATTTCACCCAGGCAGGGGCCTTCCAGCGGATAAGTGGTCTCCTGGCTTCCCCCGGATTCACCCATTCTAACACGCCGAGGTCTGCCCCGCAGAGGTCCGCCCCGCGGAGGTCCGCCCTTAAGAGTTTCGACCCACACAGGTCCGCCTTGGAGAGGTTGGCACTCTGGAGGTTCGCTTCACTGAGGTTCGCCCCTCTGAGGTCCGCCTCGCTGAGGTCCGCCTTCGCGAGGTTTGCCCCGCTGAGGTTCGCCCCGTCGAGGTGCGCCCTTTTGAGGTGCGCCAAGACGAAGTCCGGACGGATATCGGGGTTCTCCTCACGCCACGCGTTCCACGCGGCCACCCCCTTCTTAACCTGCGAGACGTGATCGTCGTTCGCCATGCGAGTAGTTCAGCACGACTGCCAATGGGACGCCATCTCTTCGTCATAACACAATGCGTCTGGAAAGCGCCCCGGCTGGCTGGTCGGTCGTTGTTCTGGATCATCGCGACGGGCCGCTGCGCGATGGCCATCGCGACTCAAACGCGATGGCAAGGATGGCACCTAGAAACGATGCCAAGCTGAATTGGGGCTACCGAGGCATCACTCCGCAGGACGGCGGCGTGGTGTAGCAGCGCGCCCGGTGGCGGCAAAAAACGTCGTCGGCCGACTGGCCGATTTGTACCCAATAATCGGACAGTTTCATTTGATCGTGCGAATTATCGCTGTATTTTCAATGGACGATTTTCAACCGACACGCGAAACGCTTGGATTTTCCGAATTTGAGCTTGTCGTGCTCAAAGAAGCGCTCAAGCTGGGCGGGGCATTGAGCATGCTCGCGCTGCGACCAGCAGGCAAAAGCGCCGCAAAAAAATAATGGGAGGCGTGCACGAGGATGGCCGCCTGAGTGACGGAAAGACTAGCTAGTCTTTTCCTTCTGCGTAGCTGCGATCTCTGCTGCACTTGGCATGGAGAAAGATCCAAGCGGATCAAACTCTTCATAGGACACAGAACCGTCCGTCGCGACATAGTAAGCACCACTAACATATCGGCGGACGTTTTCGTCCGTAAGGACCAGGGTAGTGCATTCCCATCCTTTGCATGCGAGCGCGATTACCCGCGGGACGCACTCCATTTCTGTGTATCCCGCGATTGATCGCTTGCTGCGCCCAAGGCAGGAAGCCGCCGCTTCTTGCGTGAGACCGTGGCGGAATAGGAAGTCTCTAAAATCGGCACCTGTCATTGTTTGCGCAGCCAATCGCTGCACACTACTAGCCGACATATCGATTTCGTCCTTATCGCCCCACGCAATTGCACTTCCGCCGTTAATGAGGTGCACGGTGGCAAACAGCTTCGCGTCTTTACGCAGGGGCGTATAGAACTTAAGGGAATCGATAAGCGGAGAGAGGTCTACGGTTTCGCTGCGGCGGGCACGCGGCCCACTCAGCCATAGCACACTGACTTGACGGCGAGTTCCGTCAACGCAAGAAACTCTAGCCAGCTTTGGGAGCGGCTTGCCTGTCTGAATCTTATCCGCGCTCATTGTACTCTCTCCATTTATCTCGGAGAAATTGCTTATTGCCCTCGTCACTCCACCACACTTTGGCCTCTGTGAGCGCCTGTTTAACGTACTCCCCTTCGTAGACCTCGAAGGTCTCAATCATAATATTGCAGTCGGTATCCGGGCCGCGGAGGTTAAAGTGCGGTGGATTATGGTCGTCCGCATAGATGAAAATGGCCGCACCACAGTTGAGGGTCGTAATCCTAGGCATAACGATTTTCCGGCCCTCGGCAATGAAACATAGTGCAAAAACTGCACTATTTCAACCCGGTCCAAATGCAATTTTTGCATCTTGGCGTCAAGACAACTCTTGCGTTTATCGGCCAGATTTACACGCTTTCGCCATTTTAAGAAGCGCTTGGCGTCCTGCTTAATGGACTTCGGGACGCTTCACCGGTTGATGCTTGATTTTGATGCGTGGGGCAAGGTCGGTAAGGAAATTGGTTTGGTAATGTCGCTCATGACAGCATGTTCTGCCGCCGCGGCGCTGTCCTGGCTCCCCTAGCTCGACCGCTGTGGGTCTGCCGAGAGCGCCAGCGCGGGGCACTCTTATGTACCCCGATCACTTCGATCACAATCACAATGGATCGTGATTGTGATCTTGTGATCGTTGTGATGGGGGTACATGGTCAGGGTGATAATAACGACCTCTGCCGACCTTTATCACCTCGCCAGCTTCGACCATTTTCGCCAATAGTTTCCGAACATTAGGTTGTTTCATTCCCGTGGCGGCGGCGATCTCTTTCGGCGTCAAACCGTGATCTTCGGCCTCGCCGATCACTTCCACGATCACTTTCCGCTGGTCCGTTCGGCGCACGTCGCACGCTTCACCGAGTGCCGTCCACGACCCAAATTGGTGATCGAACCGGAGCGCGGTCTCGATTTCCTCGATGTCTCGGCCTCGGCCGTAGAGGGTCGGACCCTGTGGCCCCTTGGCCAACACCAGGATTGAGTCTGCCGCCCCGGTGAAGCCGGTGGTGCTGCTCACCGCGTCGAGCGGGTCGTCGATGTCGGTCCGCTTATTGGTGTGATGGACAACGATCACCGCGATGTTGCGCCGATCGGCAAGCTGCTTGAGCGGTATGATGCTGCGGTAATCGTAATCGTAGGGTGACTCGTCGCGCCGCTGTTTGGACCTGATACGGACAAACACGTCAACGATCACACACCGAGGTTTTGGCACACTGTCGCACCAATCCTCGATCGCATCGAGGCCGCCGTCGTCGAGGCGTTTGCACTCCGTGGCGAAATGGAGCCGTTCGGGTTTCAGTT
>Ga0187783_10003088_pt1 | contig 12306 bp, 7 predicted proteins | sample 1015_SJ02_MP02_2_FD_132471 | JGI IMG/M metagenome (GOLD analysis project Ga0187783, IMG submission 132471) | Tropical peat soil microbial communities from peatlands in Department of Meta, Colombia - 1015_SJ02_MP02_20_MG | ecosystem: Environmental > Terrestrial > Soil > Wetlands > Peat | place... | reverse complement strand
TGTTGAAAACACCCTGGCTCGTTGAGGTCAGCCCACCGGCGGCGTTCACGCCGCCCACCGCTCCACGTGATGCACCGCCCGCTACAGTAGCCGTGGAACCGACGGTGCCGTTTGCGCTGCCGCCAACATTCTCGACAGGTGCCGCAGCCATTCCTGCAGTTCGGCCCACGGACGAAGCAGCGCCATTAACTCCGGGCGCGCCACCACCTCCGCCGACCAGCCCGCTGCGGCTAGAGCCTACGCTGCCGGCTGACATCGCACCTCCGCCTGCTTCACTGAGCCCACTCTCGTCGACGTTGCTTGCAGCTGCCGTAGCGCTCTGCGCCGCCGCAACTGCTTGAATCGTTCCGGTCAAGGGAACTTCCTGGCCGTTTTTGAGGACCGCCCTATCGAACGCGATGCCAAGATCTGATTCCGATTGATCTTTCGACCGTGCTTGCGCCTGTGTCACGTGACCCACGAGCTTGGTGCCCTTCGGTAGAGGGGTTCCGTCAGGTGACTGCGAAGGCTTAGTGGTACGCGCGATGACTGGATCGCCGGGCTTGTTCTTTTTTGCGTCGACGGGATGAATAAGCTTGGCGTTTGTAGTCGAGCTTGTGCTCGAATTAGCTGATCCACGTGAGCCTTTCACCGATGATGAATTCACCGCATTATTGCTCCCCTGAACCCCGCTCTTGCTGGCGCTAACAGACGTGTCGTTCGTCGCGGACGAACTCGCCTGGCCAGTGGTGTGCTGCGTTGATGCTCCGGCGGAGGAACTATTCCCCGCCTGCACACCATTCGAGCGGCTGGCTTCTGCGGAGCTGCTGCTTCCGGCTGAGGCTCCGGCTTCGGTCCCCGGTTGGGACTGCGATTGCGCGTACGCGCTAGTGGTAGCTAGAACCCCAGCAAGAACCAAGAACGTAAGTAGTTTCATCGCTACTCCTTTTGGACCGTCACTTTGACGCTCTAACCGTTCGGCTGCCGCCAAGCTCAACTTATCAAGGGCAATTTTGCGGGCTGGAAATAGGGCAGAGAATACAGACAAAAACTTTCCGTCGCGAAACGCTAACGCAGTATTCACTGTAGGCAAGGAATGTCATCGTAGGACCGGGCCAATCCACTCCAGCCAGGTGAATCAAATGACGGAATACCGAAACCGTGGGATTTCTTGTTTCCGAGACAATTGAAGGCAGAATGTCTACAATCGGGGCGCTTCAATTGCGGCAAAACAATCGACTTTCAAGGAGCTACGATGCGGACCAAGAACAGCTACTTGGTGTTGGCTGCGATTGTCTTGGCATTGGCAGTCGCGTACACGGGTCGCCCCGGGAGGGCGGCTGGCGAGGCGGTTCGAGTAGGGATGATTCCAGACGCAGGAGCTACCCAGGTCGCGGTAGACCAGAAGAAACCGCTCAAGGATTATCTCGAGACAGCACTCGGGCAGTCAGTGGTGCTGATCATTCCCACGAATTACAACGCTACCGTCGAAGGGCTTGGCAATGGGTCGCTTGATTTTGCATATCTTGGAGGACTGACCTACGTGAAGGCCCACGAACAGTACGGCGTGGTGCCCCTGGTCCAGCGACGATCGGACCAGCAGTTTCACTCCCTGTTCATCACTCAAACAGGATCCTCGATTCACGGCCTGGCGGATCTCAAAGGCAAGAATTTCGCGTTCGGCGACATCAACTCAACGAGCGGCCACTTGATGCCTTATCTCGCCTTGAAGAATGCCGGCGTCGATCCCGATACGGATCTCAAATTCCGCTATACGGGTAGCCACCCGGCGACGGCGAAGGCCGTTGAGGCGGGCGCTGTCGACGCGGGCGCGCTCGATGAAACCGTGTTTCGCCAGGTCACTTCAAACCACGATGTCGATCCGTCGAAGGTCACGGTTTTCTACACGACGCCAGCTTTTGTCGATTACGTATGGGTCGTTCGCAAGGGCGTAGACCCGGCACTGACCGAACGGTTCGCGAAGGCCTTCCTAGCACTGCAGCTGCCGAAAGATGCGCAGGTTCTTGACATACTCCGCGGCAATCAGTTTATTCGTGCAAACGATGAAGAGTATGCCAACATTCGGTCAGTTGCCCGTCAGTTGGGGATGCTGCAATAATCGTGCTCCCGAAACGGGCGGGAAGCCGAACTATGTTGAAAATTGAAGACCTTACTGTCCGCTACAGCCGGGAGGCGGCGCCGGTCTTAGAGAACCTGAATCTGCAAGCCGACGCGGGGGAGTGCGTCGCGCTGGTCGGTCCGAGTGGCTCGGGAAAAACGACGCTGCTGCGTTCGATCAATGCATCGGTCGGAATTGAGTCGGGGCGGGTTTGGGTCGGAGACACGGACGTCGCGCGCGAGCGAGGTGCGAGGTTGCGCAGAATCCGCGCACGCATCGCTTTCATCGCCCAGAAACACGACTTGGTCGATCGTCTGCGCGTGTATCAAAATGTGATGGCTGGAGCACTTGGCCGGTGGTCGACCATGCACGCATTGCGGTTCTTGATCTGGCCGACGCCGGGCGAGCTCGGACAAGCACGTGAAGCTCTCGACTCGGTGGGCATGGCCGAGAAACTTCGGGCTCGCACCACGGAGGTTTCCGGCGGCCAGCAGCAGCGCGTGGCGATCGCCCGCGCCCTAATACAAGATCCCCTCGTGATCCTAGCGGACGAGCCTGTCGCCTCTCTTGATCCCGAAACGACTGCGCTCGTTCTCGAACTGCTTTGCAGCCTCGCGCGAAATCGAGGCATCACGCTGATCTGTTCGCTTCACCAGCCAGAACTCGCACAGCAATACTTTGATGCTGTCGTGACCATCGAGAACGGCACGGCCACACCATTTGCATCCGGCGAAATCCGCCGTGCGGCATCTGTTCCGTGCTGAGCCTCGGTCGAATCGAATCGTTTTTTCGTTTCCTCGGACACTTCTTTCCACCGGATGTTTCGTCTCACTATCTGTATGCGTTGCGCATCCCAGTCGCAGAGACGCTTGCGATTGCGGTCGCGGCGATATGTGTGGCGGCGTTTGTTGCTTTGCCGCTAGGCATCGTGATCGGTACGCGGATGCCGGGCTGGCGTGTGCTCTATGCAACGCTCGCGGCCGTTCGCTCGATCCCCGACCTAACGATGGCGATTTTCTGCGTGATCCTGGTGGGACTTGGCGCAGGAGCAGGAATGGTCGCCCTGATCATCTATTATTCCGTTGCGATGGCCAAGGTTTTTGGTGAGCTCTTTCTTGCAGCGGATCCGCGACCGCTCGATGCGCTGCGAGCGACGGGCGCTTCGCGAATTTCGCTGGCTGCTTTCGGGCTGATTCCGAGTAAGTTTGCAGACATTTTCAGCTACGGTGTCTACGAACTTGAGAGTGCGATTCGCGCGTCGGTGATCGTCGGTGCCGTGGGCGCCGGAGGAATCGGTGCCGAGATTGTGGGGTCACTGAACGATTTCGATTATCGACGCGTTTCGACGCTGATCATTGCACTCGTGCTGATGATCCTGCTGGTCGACCGCTTCTGTTGGCTGGCGCGGCGCTTCCCAGCGGTGCTCTTGGCATTGCTTCCGGCCGGAATTGTCTCGCTCGTGTACTGCTGGCCACAGCTTTTTGCAGTTCGTCACGCGATGCAAACATTTGCTTCAATGCTCCCGCCATCCCTCAGTTCGGCCCAGAAACATGGGCTACCCTTGCTGATCTTGCAAACGCTCGGAATGGCGGCCGGTGGAACAGCTTTCGCCGCGATCCTCGGAGTCTTCGTTGCGCCGGCTGCTGCCAGCGGAATAGCGCCTTGGATCGTCGTGCAAACGGTTCGACGGGTGCTTGAGTTCGCTCGCGCCATTCCGGAGGTGGTCTGGGGCCTGCTGCTGGTGACGTTCATTGGCGTAGGGCCACGGGCCGGCATGGCGGCACTCGGACTGCATTCCTTCGGCGTGCTGGGCAAGCTGTTTGCGGAAAGTTTAGAAAATGTGCCGCCCGATCCGATTCGGGCTTTGGAGGCGACGGGCGGGTCGCGAGCGGGTGTGGTTGCGTTTGGCAATCTGCCTCTGGCCTTGGGACCAATCGCCGTACATGCGCTATTTCGCTTCGAGTGGAACGTCCGCGCCGCAACCGTGCTTGGAATTATCGGCGCGGGCGGGATCGGACAGGCGCTGTACAATGCGCAGGAGTTATTTTTCTACCGGCAGATGTTTGCCTATGTTCTTGTGACGTGCGTTTTAGTTGAGACGCTCGACATCGCCAGCACGCAGTTGCGCAAGCGATATCGAGTGTCGTGGGAAGCGATCGAATGACGGCAGCTGGAGGCGGCTCGGCCGTGCGACGCGATCACGAGCGACCGAACATTTTCATCACCAATCGAGTCTTCCCTGAAGTGGTCGCCTTTCTTGAAACATATGGAAACGTCGACGCGAATCCCTCGCCAGAACCCTACCCGCGCAGGATCTTTCTTGAGAAGGCATCTGGCGCGAGCGCGATGATGGTTTTCATGAATGACTCACTTGACAACACGACGATCGAAAACTGTCCGAAGCTGCGCGTGATTGCCGCAGCGCTCAAAGGCTACGACAATTTTGACGTGGCTGCGTGCACGAAGCAGGGGATATGGTTCACGATCGTTCCCGACCTGCTGACGACGCCCACGGCGGAACTGGCCGTGGCACTCGCGCTCGGGCTGGCCCGCAAGCTGACCGAAGGCGACCGGGTGGTTCGGTCGGGCGAGTTTGCCGGTTGGCGTCCGGTGCTCTATGGGCGTGGATTGAGCGGGAGCACAGCGGGAATTTTCGGGATGGGCAACTTGGGCCGCGCGCTGGCAAAGCGACTAAGCGCCTTTGAGATGGAGATTCTCTATACCGACCCGATAGCGGACCGATCCGGAGAGCAAAAGCAGGCTTGCGGAACGCGGGTCGAATTAGTTGAGCTGCTCACGCGGAGCGACTTTGTCTTCCTGACTGCGCCGCTGCAGCCAGACACCTTGCATCAGTTCGACTCATCGACCCTCGCTCGGATGAAACCCGGAAGTTTTTTGGTGAATGTAGGACGAGGGTCGGTCGTGGACGAAGAGGCTGTGGCGGGTGCGCTCGAGAGGACGCAGCTCGCGGGGTACGCAGCGGACGTCTTTGAAACTGAGGATTGGGCTCGGAGCGACAGGCCACGCTCAATTAATGCAGCGTTGGTCCGGCTGGGATCCAAAACATTGTTTACGCCACATTTGGGCTCTGCGGTTGCGGACGTCCGCCGCAAAATCGAGACTCGTGCAGCGCAGAATATCGCAGAGGCTCTCAGAGGGCGACGACCGCCGGACGCAATCAACGACGTTGACTTGAAACCTTCAACGAATTGAGGCGCACCGCGCTTCGGCGTTAACTACCGGAGCCAAGGTCGCGACTTCACAATTGTCGTATGCCGTGTCGGCTTATCCGGGGTAGGCCGCGGCTTGTTTTTGCGATGCAGTCGCCGCGATGTTCTGAGCTGCCCGCAGACCTGACGCCATAGCTCCCTGTATCCAGCCTGTCAACGTCGAAGCGTGGTCTCCGGCGAAATAGATTCGTCCTTGTGGCGTCGCCATCACCGCAACAAGAGACCCCATTTGCCCCGGGGTAAACCACGCGTACGCACCTTTGGAAAAGGGGTCTGCATCCCATACCTTGGAGACGCCTGCGACAAAGTTCTGACGTACTTCGGGATAAACCGGTTCAATCTGCCCCAACGCGAACTCTATCTGCTCGTCCAGGCTGAGTGCGCCGATTCGGCGAGCGTTTGCGGAAGCCATGTAGAGCCCCAGGGTGCCTTGCTGACTCGCTGGGTTGTACCCGGGGTAGACCACCGTCATCGACTGATCCGAGACGATCTTGCCGGACTGGCCCTGCGTTCTCCAGAACTGCTCTCGCATCTGAAGAAAAATGCGTGTGACAGAAGTATAACTGACCGTCTGCAGCGCTTGGGCTAGGGCGGCGCCGAAAGCCGGGATCACAGGGATATTTCGCAGTACGCTGAATGGCAGTGTGCAAATGACATAGTCGGCGCTTGCCACGTGCTGTCCGTCCTTGGCTTGGCAGGTCACCCGCACCCCACTCTCGTCCTGAGCGATTTGCACTACCTCGGTTGAATAGCTGATTCGGCTGCCAAGCTTCGCGGCCAACGCCGCGGGCAAAAGGTCATTGCCGCCTTCGACTCTCTTGATGTCGGGCGCACCGTTTTGAATGTTGCTTGATAGGTAGTGGTCTCCACTTAAGGACACGGCCGCGGAGTAGCTCGAAGGGCCTTCTCCCATCAGTTGATTAAACCCGACATTAAGCAATTCAACCGCACCTACGGAGGCACCTTTGCTGGTCATATATGCGTTCAATGACACCGCGTCCTCGACTTGCAGCCTCACGACATCCGTGCTACCGCCCTTCGGAGAGCCCAACAGATCTGGCGGACTGCCGTAAGTATTCTGCATTTTTTCGAGGCCCATCGCCTTCTCTGTGGCAGTCAGTGCATAAGGCCAATCGACAGGTGTGCCCGAGCCGGCTGGATACAGGATTTTCTGGCCCTTGACGTAATAGATTCCAGGCAGATCGGAACCGCTGAAGTCGACGAGACTCAGCTTCAGCAGTCCGGCGTAGTAAGACGGCAAACCATGCGCATCCGGGATAAAAGTTGCGCCAGCGTCCGCATAGACGCCGTCGGTGAAACCCTCCCGCAAGGTCTGGACGCGTCCGCCGGCGGTTGCGCGCGCCTCGAAAATGCGCACGTCGTAACCCTGATTCATCAGTTCGTAGCCCGCGACAAGGCCCGCCATGCCCGCACCCAAAACGAGGATCCGGGTTGGCTTCGCGGGCGACGCAAGCGAGGGAGGCTTGTCCCAGTTATCCGATTCGATCAGGAAGGCTAAATCTGCCATGTTCTGTCCGGTCTGTGCAGTTTCTTGGGTCGCTAAAAAACTAAAGGAAACGGATTCATTTCAGCCTCTGTCAAAGGAGCCTTCAACCAACCGATTTCCACCGGAACATTGTACAGTCGGCCCGACGCGAACCGTGCGTAAAATGACCGGAGGCCCGGCACCACCATCCTCGCCACATCGAGCCCCACACAGTTCCGCGTTTGGTTGAGGACTAGCGTTTCCAAGCCGCGCGCGGCGGCCAATCCAGTTAGATATTCCACGTCTTGCCGCAGATCGTCGCTGCGGTACTCCGGGAGATCCTTACGTCCCCGCAGTTGGCCGGAGGCTGGCATCAGGAATTGGGTGGCGTCGCTCTCACCGGCGATGAACTTCTGCGGGCTTCCGCCGAGAGCGACCACTTGGTTCAGCTCCGTCAACGCGCGAGCCACGGCAATACCGGGATCGAGGTGACAGCCAAAACCGAACAGGAACTCGGCGGGGTGAGGCGGTCTTCGCGCCGATACCGCCGCGATCACTGGAACCGGAAAAGGTCCGGTAAGATCGAGAGCCCAAAGATCGCGCGACTCCGCAGCGTAGTATTCGGCGAGGCGATCGAAGTACGGCTGCCGGAAGTTGGCAAGATCCACGGCCGGGCGGCTCACCTGGTTGTACCACCACATCGCGACACTATCCCGCTCAATCAACTCGAGAAAGCCTTGCAAAACTGCTTCCTCAAGGTTGCTGCCGGCGGCAAGACCGTTAGAATCGGCGCGGCAGAAACTGTGGCTCGGCTCGCGGGGATATGCGAAGTAGCACATCGCCGTCGGCAAATAACGAAAAGTTCCGTGTGTGAGGGACCAGAGAGCGCTCCACTCCACGGGTCGGAATTCGTCGAATGGCATCGGGACCCAATTGGCTGGTCCGGCGTTTCTATTCCATTCTTCGCGGTTGTCGTACTGATTCTGGCTGAAGAGCATGCACTGGTTGGGATGAATGGCACTCTCGCCGAGTTCGGCAAAGGTCGCCGTCCGCCGGAGTTCGTCGCCCCGGAAGATCGCGGAAAAGCGCTCGAGAGCTTCGCAAACAGCTCCTGTACGGGCTTGAGTGGCGGTCATCCCCTTGCCACAACTGCGGTGAGGAACCACGCACTCGACCGGTTCTTTGCTATGCCCGAATTCATGATTGTGGTCGGCCCAATAAACATGAAGGGGCACATCACTGTCGGCGCTTGCCGGCTGGACCTCCGAGACAATACCAGTGATAGGGCTGATGTGGCGCGCGACCCGCTGGTAAACCGTTTCCGGATTGGCAGCCCGGTGGCCACCGTCCGCGGTAAAAAGCTTCTGCCGTTTTTCCAACCGGATCGGTGCAGGCAAGTCGTCAGAGCTCGCCGGCCCGTAACCACAAAGAGAGCAGTGGTCGCGACGAATCACAACGTGTTTTTGCAATTCGAGTGACTGCAGATCGAAGGTGAGAATCACGTCGTCCAGGAGGTTTTGGACAACGCCGCTTTGGCCTCCCTGGCCTGCCCATCTCCAAAGTTCAGTGGCGATCAGGCTCCAGGCGATCTGGAGAGTGCTGGGGAGGAGCCGATCACTCCTCGGTTCGAAGCGAATACCCAGCTTTTCGAGGTCTCTCTCGATGCGCCACTCCTGCCGGTCTCGCAGCCGCGTCGCGAGACACGGCCAGCAGGTGGTACGGGGAGGCTGAATCACGGGCCCAAGCCACATCATGGTTCCAGCGGGTTTCGCCAGCAGCAGAGGACGGCCCCCAATCCGGGCTGCGTCGGCATGAGCGTCGATGCGGCCGTCGAGATAATCGTCGACGACCAGGACGTCGATGGTGGATCCTTTCTCTTCGGGCGCCGTTTGGATGCCCATTCCGAGTTCCTCGAGAGCAGATACAAGCGGCGCGGAATCGATTGTGCTTAAAGAAAAGATTGCGATCCGCGTGGCCGCCAGCCGCTCCTTGAGCGCCGAACCTTCCATTCCGAGAGCGTCGCAAAATTCTTCATCCGCTGTGGCTGCACCGCCCTCTGTGGCGTCAAAGATGTACCCCGATTGCGCCAGTTCTTCCAGTCCGAACTGAACATCGAGCACGTTCACCCGGCCGCCAAGCAGACGTGCAATGTCTTCGCGCGTGTTACGGCCATCGATGAATGGAACGAGCAGCGAATAAAGTCTGCTGTTGATGGCCTCAAAACGGCCCTCCTGCTTGACGAAAACAACGTCGTCGGCGACGGCTCGCATCTCAAGATGGCGTTTGAACCGGGGCTTTCGTATAGGCATGAAAGGGAACTCGTTCGTGTGTAGTCTACACGCGCCGCGCAATATAGATGTACCGATAAACACTGAAGTAGAATCAAGCACCCGGATGGGAACGAGTTATGCCACGGCCTTTCATCCTAACCCTGCGACGAGAAACTGTGATCGAACGCGCGCCGGGGGGCACGCAGCTCAAATCGCTGATATGCGAACTCACCCTGCCGGTGCTCTCGACTTTCCTCAGCGACGCAGTTGATCTCTTGCGCGGCTCTGGCGCCACAAGTTTGGACCTCGAGCGAATGGCTCAAGCAGCCGGAGGCGAAATGGAGGTGCTCCGCCTCGAAGGCATGATGGCCGCACTAGACCGGGCAGCAATGCTGTGCCGCACCGCGGGGCCCCCGGGTAATCCATGGGCGACGCTTACGCCCTCTACGCAGGACTTTCGTTTTTTGCCGGGGCCAGCGACGGCGGGTAGTTGCTATCGCCTCTCCCGCTTTGCCATGCTCAGGCACGCCGAATGCGAAATGATACTGGAATCGCCGCTCTCTCACGCCCGGATCGTCGTTCGAGATTGGCGGGTCTCTGCCATCATCACGATTCTTGCAAATGGGGCTAGCGCCGCAGAGCTTCACGCCGCGATCCCAGGCACGGAACTCGAAGATGTGGGAGCGTTGTTATGGCTGATCGAGGCCGCGGGTATGGCCAGCCCGGTCAACGAAAACGGGCGCCTCGCGGAAGACGAGCAACCAGAACTCATCCCTTGGGAATTTCACGACCTTTTCTTCCACGCCCGGACGCGATCGGGCCGCCACGACGCCGGCGTAGGAGGGACGTTCCGGTTTCGAGACCGAACGGCCTCGCCGCCCGTCGTCCGCCCGCCGTTCATAAAAGATCGAATGAGTGGCGAAAAAGTGTCTCTTTATCGACCAGTATTAGCTGAGGTCCCAGCGCGTGACCGGTCCCTGGAGCGGGTGCTCGACATGCGCCGATCCATCCGCCGGTTTGGGGACCGGCCGATCACACTGAGGCAGGTCGGTGAGTTTCTCTTTCGGTGCGCACGCGTCGTGGATGCGAATCCCGACGCAGCTTGGCCGAAACGTCTGTATCCTTCGGGTGGCGCCTGCTACGAACTCGAGTGCTATCTGGCGGTAAGTGAATGCGCAGGTTTGGCGGCGGGCCTTTATTACTACCAGCCGCTCGATCACGACGTGACGCTGCTACCCGCGCCAAATTTGGACGTTACGGAGTTGCTGCGCGACGCATGGCGTGCGGCTGGTATGGAATCCGATCCTCAAGTGCTGGTCATTCTCGCCGCGCGCTTTGCCAGAGTGTCCGTCAAATATGAATCGATCGCCTACGCCGTGATTCTGAAGAATGCCGGAGTCCTGATGCAGACGATGCAACTTGTCGCTACCGAATTGGGGCTTGCAGGGTGTCCCCTCGGTTGCGGCAATTCCGATCTTTTCGCGCGCGCGACGGGCCTGAACTATTACGAGGAAGGGTCCGTAGGCGAGTTCCTTCTCGGCAGCAGTCCCTGACCGCCCTGTCCATTCACGCAGTTATCGTCGCGGCGACCCGGGGCTCGAAGTCCAGTCCCATACGCCGAAGCGTATCCTCGATCAGCGGGTCAGTGCGGAAAGGGAACCAGGCGGGACAAGCCAGCAAGGCAAGGGTGTAATCGCGTTCCTTGATGGCACGGTCAAGCCACTCCCTGGCGTGATCTCGGTCCCCCGCAAACAGCCAGATCAGCGCGACGTCGGATGGGTGCGCGGGCTTCGAATCCGGCTGGCTGAGTTCCTCGGCAATCGCGCGCACCTCCTCTGTCCGTCCGGCAAATCCGCAGGCGATGCCAAGAAAGGCCGGGCTCCAGCTCCATTTCTTGATTTCTTCGATGGCTTCCTCGCACTTTCCCATTCCAGCCAAGGCCATGGAGCGACACGCGCGTGCCAGCCCGAAGCCGGGCTCGATTTCGAGAGCCCGCTCGAAGTAGGGCATGGCCTGTTCGAAGCGACTCGCCATAGCCAAAACCCAGCCGGCGTAGGTGTTGACGAGGGGGGCCAGTGGATCCAGCTCCACCGCGCGCATGATATAGGATACCGCCCGATCGGTCTCTCGGAGCACGCATAGAAAACGGCTGTAGTGAAGAAGAGTTTCGAGCGAATTGTTGTCGGCCAGGAAGGCCCGCGCAAAGCATGCCTCCGCTCCGCGCCAGTCCCAGTCGTAGTAGGCCTTCACGAAAGCGAGCCACGTCAGGGCTTCGGCGAGGCGGCTGTCGAGTTCGATCGCACGCAGTGCGGCCTGTCGCGCTTTGGGATACGCTTCGGCAGGCCGGGTATATCCGAAGTGCGCGGCCATTGCATGACATGCCGCAAGGCCCGCCCAGGCTTGCGCATAACGTGGTCTCGCCTCGACAACCAGCTCAAACAACTGGATGGCCTTCCCGATATTGTCCGGCATAGGCCGGTTCAGGAAGAAGCGCCCTTTCAGATATAACTCATACGTGCCGATGTCGATGGGAGCGGTTTGTGTGGCCTCAGGCGATGGGCCGGAAAAGGTCTGTTGCAAAGCGGACGCTACTTTCTCGGCAACTTCACTTTGGATCGCGAAGACCTCCTCGATGTTGCCATCATAAACCTCGCCCCAGATTTGCCTAAGGGACTGGACTTCAATTAGTCCGACATTGACGCGGACCAGATCGCGCGATCGTCGGATACTGCCTTCCAGTATGTGCGTCACCTTGAGCTCGGCCCCGATGCGGGCCGCGCCATGCTCGCGGACGCTGTACCGATGGCCAGAAGTGCGCCCGATGACCCGAATCACACTGAGTTTGCACAGTTTTGAAACGATATCGTCCGTGATGCCCTCGCTGAAATACTCCTGCTCGGGATCCTTGGTCAAATTGCTGAAGGGCAGCACCGCGACAAAAGGGCTATCCTGCGATCCGGGCGATGTGAAAACCTTCGGCTCCGATCGAGCTGACTGCAGATCCGACCAGATCGATTGAACCGACTCGTAGCGGTCCTCAGCATTCTTCGCGAGCATGCGCTCGAGCGTGCGCTCAAACCACTCCGGAATGTCGTGCTGGAACCGGCTCACCGGCAACGGAGATTCATTCACGATCGCGAGGGCCGTCTCCATGGAAGTGGATTTCCGGAAAGGATGGCTGCCTGACGCCATCTCATAAAGGACAATGCCCAGCGCAAAGAT
>Ga0187783_10003087_pt1 | contig 12306 bp, 8 predicted proteins | sample 1015_SJ02_MP02_2_FD_132471 | JGI IMG/M metagenome (GOLD analysis project Ga0187783, IMG submission 132471) | Tropical peat soil microbial communities from peatlands in Department of Meta, Colombia - 1015_SJ02_MP02_20_MG | ecosystem: Environmental > Terrestrial > Soil > Wetlands > Peat | place... | reverse complement strand
CGGGCCCCGGGCGCCCCGTTGCCGAGGGCGCGTCAAGCGTACCGCCGCGCCCCGGACCATGGCGGTGCTGGCGCTGCTTTGCTGCGGCCCAAGCCCTGGAGCCGCGCCCGCCTCTGCACCTGCGCCTGCCTCTGCACCAGCGCCTGGCTCTGCACCAGCGGCTGCCTCTGCACCTCCGCCTGCACCCAACGCTACCGTGCCGCGCCCGCAGCATCCCGCCGCGCCGGGCGACGAGCACTACTCGACACGCCTGCCGGCGGGCCGCTTCGGCACCGTGACCGTCTACATTCCCGACGGCAAGCCGCAAAGCGTCGCGATCTTTCTCTCCGGCGACGGCGGCTGGGAGCTCGGCGTCGTCAGCATGGCGCGCGTACTCACCGACCTGCACGCGGTGGTGATCGGCGTCGACATCCGCGAGTACCTCGCAAGCCTGCGCAAGGCCGCACAGCGCCCCGGCGCGCCCTGCCAGATGATCGCGGCGGACTTCGAGTCTCTCAGCCACCAGGTGCAGAAAGAGATCGGCATGAGCGAGTACTACGTGCCGGTGCTCGTCGGATACTCCTCCGGCGCGAGCGTCGTGTACGCCGCGCTGGTGCAGTCCCCACCCGGCACGTTCGCCGGAGCGCTCAGTCTCGGCTTCTGCGCCGACCAGGATTTCGGCGGCGCGGCGCTTTGCCCGGGGTCGGGCCTGCACTACACGCAAAACGCGCAGCACGAGCTGGTGCTCGCCCCAGCGCCGAGCCTCAAGCAGTCGTGGATCGCGTTGCAGGGGCAGCAGGATCAGGTGTGCGACGCGCACGCTACCGAGGTGTTTACCGCGCGGGTTCCCGCCGGCACGCTCGTGAAGCTGCCGTTGGTCGGCCACGGCTTTTCGGTCGAGCGCAACTGGTTGCCACAGTTCCGCGCGGCCTACGCGCAACTCACTCCGCGCGCCGAGGCCCGGTCGGAGCGTCCGGCCGACATCAGCGACCTGCCGCTCGAGGAGGTGCACGCCAGCGGCAGCTCCAACGAGTTCGCGCTGCTCATCACCGGTGACGGCGGCTGGGCCGGGCTCGATCAGGAGCTCGCCGCGCGGCTGGCCGCGAGCGGCGTGTCGACGGTGGGTCTGAACTCGCTGAAGTACTTCTGGACCGAGCGCACGCCGGACGAGACCGCGCGCGACGTGGGGCGCGTGCTGCAGCACTACCTGGCGCTCTGGCACAAGGAACGCGTGCTGCTGGTTGGTTACTCCTTCGGTGCCGACGTGCTGCCGTTCATCGTCAATCGCCTACCGCCGGACCTGCGCGCGCGCGTGGCGAGCGTGAGCCTGCTCGGCATCGATGCGCACGCGTCATTCGAGGTGCGTGTCACTGACTGGGTGGGTGGCGACAGCGGCGGGCCGCCCACGCGAGCGGAACTCGCGGAGGTACGCCACGTGCCCGTGCTCTGCATCTACGGCGAAGGCGAGGAGGATTCGATCTGTCCCGGACTCCCGGCCGGCACCGCGGCGCGCGAGAAGATCGGCCGCGGCCATCACTTCAGCGGCGAGTACGCGACGCTCGCCGATCGCATCCTGGCGTTCGCGCGCACCGGCCGCCCTGTGACATAACGTGCTGCCCGGCTGCAGCCCAGGACCGGGTGCGCCCGCGGGAAGGTGTGCGGGCGCGCCGTGAGTTAACATGGGAGGGCGGCAACAGAACAACACGAGCCGCGACCGACAATGTCCCTGTACATCGATTCGATGAGCCGCCTGCATTACGACCTGGAGAAGAACCTGGTCGTCACCTGCCCGCATTGCCTGGCCGTCGCGCACATCACGCCGAGCGCCGTGCCGCGCTTCGAGGACCTGCAGCTCTACCGCCCGCGGCAGGTGGGCGTGGTGTATCAGTGCGATGCCTGTCACATGCCGATCTTCCTGCGCTTCACGGTGCGGGTGTACGGCGCGACGCGCATCGAGCTGTCGCCGCAGTTCACGGAGGTCGAGCGGGTGCGCGAGAAGTTCAGCTTCACCTACATTCCCGAGGACGTGGAGCTGATGTTCCGCGAGGCGCTCACTTGCTTCTCGCAGGGGGCGTTCAACGCCTTCGCCTCCATGTGCCGGCGCACTGCGCAGGCGATGTTCGCCGACCTCGGCGAGGCCGGCAGGCTGCGGCTGTTCGACGAGCTGAACTCAGTGCGCGAGCTGGCCGACATCGCTGCACAGACCTTCGCCAAGATGAAGAGTGTGTTGTTCGGCGCCGAACTCGACGCACAGGCCGCGCTGCCACTGCTCGACGGTTACGAGGCGGGCATCATGCTCGAAGTCGTAAAGGACCTGCTCTACGAGGCCTACGTCAGAAAGGGCAAGCTGCAGCAGGCCATCATGGTGCGGCGGTTCTTCCTCGATGAGACCGGCACGGACCTCGGGCCGCTCGAGCCCGCCGATCCGCTAGTCCACGAAACGCCGCGCGTTGCGGAATAAGCGCATCCAGCCGCTGTACTCGCCGCAGCCGCGCGGTCGCCAGGAGTTCTGCAGGTAGCGGAACGAGCGCTCCGGGTGCGGCATGGTGATGGTCACCCGCCCGTCGAGGTTCGACAGCCCGGCAATGCCGAAGGGCGTTCCGCTTGGATTGGCGGGGTAGCGCGTGGCTACGCCGCCGTCGGGATCGACGTAGCGCAGGCTGACGAGCCCACTCGCGGCGCACGCCGCGGCGGCAGCTTCGCCGGCAAACTCGGCGCGCCCCTCGCCGTGCGAGACTGCGATCGGCAGCACCGAGCCCGCCATGCCGGCAAACAGCAGCGAGGGTGAGGGCAGCACTTCGACCAGCGAGAAGCGCGCCTCGTACTGCTCGCTGCGGTTTTTCACGAAACGCGGCCAGTGCTCGGTGCCGGGAATGAGACTCCGCAGGGCGGCGAACATCTGGCAGCCGTTGCAGATGCCGAGCGCGAAGCTGTCACCGCGCGCGAAAAAGCGCTGGAACTGCTCGCGCAGCGACTCGTGGAACAAGATCGACTTCGCCCAGCCCTCGCCCGCGCCGAGCACGTCGCCGTAGGAGAAGCCGCCGCAGGCGACGAGGCCGGTGAACTCGCCGAGCGTGCGGCGGCCGCTCAGCAGGTCAGTCATGTGCACGTCGTGCGCGGTGAAGCCCGCACGGTCGAACGCCGCCGCGGTCTCGGTCTGACTGTTGACGCCCTGCTCGCGCAGTATCGCGATCGCCGGACGTACGCCGCGCGCCACATACGGCGCAGCGATGTCATCCTCGGGATCGAAGCTGAGGTCAACGCGCAGGCCGGCGTCGCTCTCCGCGGTCTGCGCCGCGAACTCCTCGTCGGCGCACTGTGGGTCATCGCGCAGCCGTCGCATTCGCCACGAGGTCTCCGACCAGGCACGCTTGAGATCCGCCCACGCCTCATCGAGCAGCGTGTCGCCGACCCGGATCTGCACGCGCAGGTCACTCACGGGTGCGCCGAGGTACAGCGCGGCATCGCCGAGCCCGTGCCGGGCGAGGATCTCGGTAAACGCCGGCTCGTCGCCGGCCATGACCTGCACCACCACGCCCGGCTCTTCGGCAAAGAGCTGCGCGACTGCGCTGCCACGCTCCGCCGGCAGCGCGATATCGAGCCCACAATGGCCGGCGAACGCCATCTCGAGGAGCGTCACCAACAGCCCGCCGTCGGAGCGATCATGGTAGGCGCGCAGCATGCCGGCGGCGCGCAGCGCCGCGAGCGCCGCCGCGAGCTGCGTAAGGCGCTGCGGCTCGTCGAGATCCGCGGGCTCCTCGCCGAGCTCGCCGTACACCTGCGTGAGCGCCGAGGCACCGAGACGGTGACGTCCCCCCGCAAGGTCGATGAGCCACAGCGAGGTCGGTCGCTCATCGAGCTCAAGGGCGGGCGTGAGGGTGCGGTGTGCATCCGCGACCGGCGCGAACGCCGAGACGATCAGCGACACCGGAGCCACGACACTCTTCTGCACGGCACCTTCGCACCAGACGGTCTTCATCGACAGCGAGTCCTTGCCCACCGGAATCGCGATGCCGAGCTGCGGGCACAGCTCCTTGCCCACTGCGCGCACCGTGGCGTAGAGCGCGGCGTCCTCGCCGGGCTCGCCGCTCGCCGCCATCCAGTTGGCCGAGAGACGAATGTGAGTGAGCGAGGGGATGTCGGCCGCCAGGATGTTGGTTATCGCTTCGGCGACCGCAAGCCGGCCGGAGGCCGGCGCATCGAGCAGTGCCACCGGCGTGCGCTCGCCCATGGCGAGCGCCTCGCCGCCCGTCCCGTGGTAATCCGCCAGAGTGACCGCCACGTCACTCACCGGCAACTGCCAACGGCCCGCAAGCGGGTCGCGGCTGACGAGGCCGCCGACGGTGCGGTCACCGATGGTGACGAGGAAGGTCTTGTCCGCCACCGCGGGCAGGCGCAGCACGCGATACGCGGCCTCGCGCAGCTCGATGCGTGCGCTGTCGAAGCGGCGGCGTGCCGGCACGACGCTCGTCGCCTCGCGCGTCAGGCGCGGCGGCTTGCCGAGCAGCACGTCTACGCCTATGTCGACGGGCTCGTCGTGGAACAGCGGATCGAGCACCCGGAGCTGTCCGCTGGCGTCGATCTCGCCGATCACCGCGAACGGGCAGCGCTCGCGGGCGGCGATCGCCGCAAACTCGGCCAGCGCATCGCGCTCGAGCACCAGCACGTAGCGCTCCTGCGCCTCGTTGCACCACAGCTCGAGCGGCGACAGACCACTCTCGGCACTCGGAATCGTGCGCAGGTCAATACGTGCCCCGCGCCGGTCGTGCGCCACGGCTTCGGGTACGGCATTCGACAGGCCGCCGGCGCCGACGTCGTGTATCAGCGCGATTGGATTGCGTGCGCCGCGCGCCCAGCACTGGTCGATGACCTCCTGGGCGCGGCGCTGCATTTCCGGGTTGCCGCGCTGCACCGAGGCGAAGTCGAGCTCGGCGCTCGAGCTGCCGCTGCCGACCGAGGAGGCCGCCCCGCCGCCGAGGCCGATCAGCATCGCCGGTCCGCCGAGCACCACGAGCGGCGCGCCGACCGGCACTCCGGCCTTCTCCACGTGCATGCGTCGCACGTTCCCCACTCCCCCCGCGATCATGATCGGCTTGTGATAGCCGCGCACGCGTTGTGGCGGATCTCCCGGAGCGTGCTGCTCGAAGGTGCGAAAGTAACCGCAGATCGCCGGCCGGCCGAATTCGTTGTTGAACGCGGCCGCACCGATCGGTCCCTCGATCATGATGTCGAGCGCCGAGGCGATGCGCCCGGGGACGCCGAACTCGTGCTCCCACGGCCGCTCGTAGCCGGGGATGCGCAGGTTCGATACCGAGAAGCCGGTGAGTCCCGCCTTCGGTTTGCCGCCACGCCCCGTCGCGCCCTCGTCGCGAATCTCCCCGCCCGAGCCGGTTGCGGCCCCGGGAAAGGGTGAGATGGCGGTCGGATGGTTGTGCGTCTCGACCTTCATCAGTATGTCGATCGGCTCGCGGACCGCGCGGTAGATGCCGCTCGCCGGATCGGGGAAATAGCGCGCGCCGCTGCGACCCTCGATGACCGCGGCATTATCCCGGTAGGCAGAGAGCACGCCCGCGGGGTTGCGTGCATGCGTGTGGCGGATCATCGCAAATAGCGACTCCTCGCGTGGCCGCCCGTCGATGATCCAGCGCGCGTTGAATATCTTGTGGCGACAGTGTTCGGAGTTCGCCTGGGCGAACATCATGAGCTCGACATCGCTCGGATCGCGCCCGATCCGCGTGAAGCTCTCGAGAAGGTAATCCATCTCATCGGGCGACAGCGCGAGCCCGAGCCGCCGGTCCGCTGCCTCGAGCGCCGCGCGACCGCCCGCCAGCGAGACGCGCGCGAACGGGCGCGGCGCGGCGTGCTCGAACAGGCGGGCCGCCTCCGCAGGATCGAGCAGCGCATCCTCCGTCATCCGGTCGTGCAGCACCGGGGCGAGGCGCCGCAACTGCCCGCGCTCGAGCGGCCGGGCGGCGCGCAGGTGGTAGGCAATACCGCGCTCCAGGCGGCGCACGTGGGTGAGGCCGCATACCCGCGCGATGTCGGTCGCCTTGCTCGACCACGGCGAGATCGTGCCGATGCGCGGCACTACCAGTATGGATTCGCCGTCCGCCTCGGGCGGCGGCGGCGGCGCGAGACGCGGGCCGTAGCTGAGAAGCTCGGCGAGGCGCCCGCGTTCGGCGGCACTCAGCGGTTGCACGAGGTCGGCGAAATGCGTGAAGCGCGCCTCGAGGTCGCGTACGGTTGAGTCGAGCGCGGTGAGCCGGTCGAGGAGCTTGGTGATACGGAATGCGGACAGCGCGGGCGGTCCGGCAAGCCGCAGCATAGGCTCGCCGTGCCTCACTTCTTCTCGCCCGGTGGCGAGGAGTACATGGGCATGGGGAACTGTGCAACGTTGGCGCCGCCTTCGAGGGTGGTGATCTTGCTGACCCCGTGCTTCCTCACCTCGTCGATGCGCAGGATTGAGTGCATCGGCAGGAAGGTCCGCTTCACCCCCGAAAACTCGCCCTTGATCCGTTCCTCGGACGGGTCGAGCACCACCGAGGAGCGCTCACCGAACATAAGCTCCTCGACCTCGATGAACCCGAAAAGCTCCCCGTGGCTCACGCGGCGGGCGTACACCTCGTAAACCTTGCCCTGATTCACGAACATGATGCGGAAAATGTGACTGGTTGCCATGGCGGGACTTGGGGTCGCTGCTACTTTGAGACTGACATTATATGTCCGGGCGCCGCACGGGGGACGTTGGCGTGCCCGCTCGGGGAATGGTTGCGGAATCTCTCACAAACGGACGGATGGCTCTTTGAGTCGGGGAACCACGCTTAGGCTGCGAATCGTCAGCGATCAGCGACGCTCGCTCGCAGACCGCAGTACCGCAGTCTTCTCGATTGAGGGCGGCACCATCGGCCGCTCCGCCGACAACGACTGGGTGCTGCCGGACCCGCTGCGCTACGTCTCCGCGCATCACGCGCGCGTGCTGTTCCGCGAGGGTCATTTCTACCTCCAGGACGTCAGCACCAACGGCGTGTTCGTCAACGACGACATGGAGCCGCTCGCCAAACGTGGCTCGAGCGGCTATCGGCTGGCCAACGGCGACGTCCTGCGGATGGGCGAGTACCACATCCTCGCCGCTCTCGAGCAACGGGCGACGCAGCAGGAAAACGGCGCCGCGGCGGTCCCGACCAGCATTCATTCGCTGCGCCCCCTCGGGCGGGCCAGCGAGCGCGATATCGATGCGAAGCTCAACGTCGAGGAGCTGCTGGTGCCGGTGATCGATATGGATCCGGTCCTGCCGCCGCTGCCGGTCAGCGCCTATGGCCAGGCGGTGGACTCGGGGCGGGTGCGCGCGCTCGCGCGTTCGGCGCAGCCCGCCACGGCGTCCGCGGCAGCTGCCGAGGGCCACTCCGATCAGTCCCTGGCCGGGCGCATGGCGCGCCTCGCCGAAGCCGTGCGCGAGCCGAAGAATGGCAGCGGCCTCATGGCGTTCGACGACCTGCACACGGGGCTCGACGCCTTCTGTCGCGGCGCCGGCATCTCACCCGAGCGGCTGCCGGCCGAGGCACAGACGCGGCTGCTGCACCTCGCGGGGCGGCTGTTCCGCGAGGTGCTGGTCGGCTTCAAGGACCTCGAGCGCTCGCGCAGCGACACGCGCAACCGCTATCGCATCGAATCGCCACCGCCGCAGCAGGACGACCCGCGCCCCTCGCTCGCCAACTCGATGGTCGAGGAGCTGGCGGTGGCCCTGTTCGTACGACACGAGAGCCGTCAGCTCGACTCGGTGCAGTGGCTGCGCGAGGTGATCGGCGAGGCGAAGTTGCACGAGAGCGCCATCGCCCACGCAACGCGTCTCGCGTTCGTCGAGTTCCTCGACCGCCTCGACCCGGCGGAGCTCGAAGCGCGCTTCGAGCGCGCCGCACGCCGCGGCAAGGCGCGCTCGGCCGACAAAGCACAGTACTGGGAGCTGTTCATCACCTTCTATCGCAATCTCATCGAAATGCCGGCGGACCATCTGCCCCACACATTCGTGGAAGCGTTCGCCGCCGCTTACCGCGAGGCGTTGAAAAAGCCGCAGTCGTGAAGGTCGGCATCGCAGCGGCGAGCGGTGCGAGCTCGCCGCGAGCGGCCGAGTGCTCTTCGCGCCGCACGACGGTGCGGATATAGTTGCGCAGCGAGCCGTACGAGGGAACCGTGACGGATGGCTGAAGTGGCGGAGAGGGTGGGATTCGAACCCACGTGCCGGTTTTACCCGACCATCCGATTTCGAGTCGGCGCCGTTGTGACCGCTTCGGTACCTCTCCGGCCGGTCCCCGGCTTGCGCGGGGCGGCTATTCTAGCGGAAAGGCGCGGCGCCGCGGGGAGCTTCGTGCACGCCTGGGCGCGCGCCGCGGGAGTCGCGTTGCTCGCCCTGCTCGGTGCCTGCAGCGCGCCGACACCGGATGCGCTACAGGCGATTCGTGCGCGCGGTGAGCTGCGGGTGGTCACGCTGAATCTGCCGACCTGCTACTACCTCGGGTCTCAGGGCACCGAGGGCCTCGAGTTCGAGCTCGCCAGCGCCTACGCCGCGCGGCTCGGCGTCAAACTCAACATGTACCCCCTCGCCGACGAGCGCGCACTGCAGGCGGAGCTGGCCGCGGGCCGCGCCGACATCGCGGCCGCCTCCCTCACCAACACGCCGGAGTGGAGCCGCGCTGGCGATGCCGCCGAGCCCTACGCGCGCATCCCGCAGCTGGTGGTGTACGCAAAGAATGCCGTGCGCCCGCGCGAGACGCTGCAACTCGAGTCGGCGAAGGTTGCAGTGCGCGCCGGTAGCCCACAGGAGCGCATCCTGCAACGCCTCAAGAGCACCGTGGCGCCGCAGCTGGTCTGGGAGGAGACGGCGCCGAGCTCGGCCGACCCGGTCGAGGATGTAGATTCGGGCGATGCGCTCTACGCCATCACGGACGCGCGCGAGTTCTCCTTCGCTCATCACCTCTATCCGAACCTGCTGGTGGGATTCGCGCTGCCCGAGGAGCGTCCGGTCCAGTGGATCGTGCGCCACGGCGCCCGACAGCTGCTCGCGAGCGTCAACGCCTTCTTCCGTGACCTCAATGCCTCCGGCACGCTCGCCGAGCTCATGGACGACACCTCCGGCGACACGCGACGCTTCGCCTACGAGGAATCGCGCGAGTTCCAGAACCACGTCGGCGACCGGCTGCCGCGCTACCGCTCCTGGTTCGAGCAGGCGGCGCGACAGTCCGGTCTCGACTGGCGGCTGCTCGCGGCCATCGGCTACCAGGAGTCGAAGTGGGATCCCCAGGCGCAGTCCTTCGACGGCGCCCGCGGTGTCATGATGCTCACCGCCGATACGGCACAGGCGCTCGGCATCCGCGACCGCAGCAACCCCGAGCAGAGCATCTTGGCCGGCGCCCGCTACCTCGCGCAGGTGCGTGAGAAGATTCCCGAGCGCATCGCCGAGCCGGATCGCACCTGGCTCACGGTTGCTGCCTACAACGTAGGTTTCGGCCACCTGGAGGACGCGCGCATCATCGCGCAGCAGCGCGGCAAGGATCCCGACTCCTGGGTGGACGTGCGCCAACAGCTGCCATTGCTCGCGCAGGAGCGCTGGTATACGCGTGCCCGGCGCGGGTACGCGCGCGGCTGGGAACCCGTGCAGTTCGTCGATCGAATTCAGCGTTACCTGACCCTTCTCGAGTGGCAGCCGGGCGAGAGCGGCACCGCACAGGCGGTGCAATCGCACACTCCCGCCGCGGGGGGCGCTACCCTGGCGAGCCCGGGGCTGCCGCCCGCGGCGCCGGCGACACCGCCGGCGCGGGCGCCCGCTGACGATGCGGCCGGAGGTCGCGCACCGGCTTCCGGCCTGCGCGCGGGCGCGAGCCCGCGGGCCTGATGGACTCAGGCGCGCCGCTGCGCGAAGAACTCCTCGAGCAGCCGCGCACACTCCTCCATCAGCACGCCGCCAAAAACGTCGACGCGGTGGTTGAGGCCCGGCAGTGTGAACACGTTGGTGATACTGCCAGCCGCGCCGGCCCGCGGGTCCCACGCGCCGAAGACCAGCCGCCGCACACGCGCTTGCACGATGGCGGAGGCGCACATGACGCACGGCTCGAGCGTCACGTAGAGCGTCGTGTCGGTGAGGCGATAGCTGCCGAACGCCCGCCCGCCGGCACGCAGCGCGACGATCTCGGCATGTGCGGTCGGGTCATGGGTGGCGATCGGCGCGTTGCCACCCACGGCGACGATCTCCTCGCCGCGCACCAGCACGGCACCCACCGGCACCTCACCGCTCAACGCCGCGGCCGCAGCATGGGCGAGCGCCACGCGCATGAAGGCGACGTCGCGGGAGACTTCAGCCGCTGCCGTCACTGGCGGTAGGCTGCGGCGCGTTCTGCGGGGGCAGAAACAGCGCCGGGTCGACGAACGTGGCATTGAGCGCCACACCGAAATGCAGGTGCGGGCCCGTGGCGCGCCCGGTAGCGCCGACCTTGCCGATCACCGCGCCCGCCGCCACGCGCTCGCCGCGGCGCACGCCGATCGCGCTCAGGTGACAGTACATGGTGACGAGACCCTCGCCGTGATCGAGGATCACCGTGTTGCCGTTAAAGAAGAAATTGCCGGTATCGACCACGCGGCCGGCGGCCGCGGCGCGCACCGGCGTGCCGGCGTCGGCAGCGATGTCCATGCCGCTGTGCGGATTGCGCGGCTCGTTGTTGAAGACGCGCCGCATCCCGTAGGAGCTCGAACGGACGCCCGGCACCGGCTGCAGCAGCCGCAGCGTCGGCGGCGCCTTCTCCGAATAGGTGGCGTAAGCCTCGTGCAGGCGCGGCTGCTCGCGGTTGACGCGCGCCAGATCCTGCGCTGACAGGTCGACCTGGCGTGGCGCCACGTTGAGCCGCTGCACGGTGTACTGCTTGTCGCCGACTTCGAAGCCGATCGTGCTTCCCGCCGGCGTGCCGTCCTGTACCCGCAGCGTCGCGGGCCCCGGTGTCTGCGACAGCGGGATTCCCACCACGGCGAGCCACTTGCCGTCCACCGGCAGCACGAGCACACGTCGCTCCGCGAAGGTCACGAGCGGCGTCTGCCCGGTGGCATCCGCGACGCTCAGCAATGCGATCCCTCCGGGAACCCGCTCCTCCTGCGGGAGGATGGGCGCGGGCGCATCCGGCGCCGCGCCAGCCACCCTTGCCGCGCTCGTCAGCGTTACCGAGAGCGCAGCGAGCGCGCCTGCGCGGCGCAGGGCCGCCGGCTCAGTCCCGCGACGCTCTCGCGACACCGGCGGCGTCACTTCCGGCCCGTCACGCGCGCCAGCAGCGTGCCGCGCGCAAGACGCGCCTCGATGTTCTCGCCGTCCGCGACGGCGGCCGCATCGGTAAGCAGCATCCCGTCGGCGCGCGTCACGATCGCGAAGCCGCGCGTCAGGGTCGCCAGCGGACTCACCGCATCGAGTGCACGCTGCGCGAGCGCCAGGCGGTGCCCGGCGCGCGCGAGCTGCTCGCTCAGCGCGCGGTCGAGCCGCGCCTGCAGTGCCTCGTGGCACGCGCGCCGCTCGGTCAGCAGCTGCCGTGGCGAGCGCTCGAGCAGCCGGGCGTGGCCCTGGGCCAGCCGGCGTCCATCGTGGTGCAGCCCCGCGCGCGCTGCGCCGGCGAGACGCCGCATGAGGTCATCGAGCCGTTGCATACGCTGCTGCAGGCGTACTCCCGGATGCGCGAGGCTGAGGCGCCGTCCCACCGCCTCGAGCCGCGTGACCCCGACACGCTGCTCGCGCCGCATCGCGGCGCCGAGGCGTTGCGCAGCGCGCGCGATTGCTTCGAGGCAGGCGAGCCGATCGGGCACGACGAGCTCGGCCGCGGCCGAGGGCGTGGGGGCGCGCGCATCAGCGACCAAGTCCGCGATGGTGAAGTCGATCTCGTGCCCGACGCCCGAGACCACCGGCAGTGTGCAGGTGTGAATAGCGCGCGCCACGCGTTCGTCGTTGAACGCCCAGAGATCCTCGAGCGAACCACCGCCGCGAGCGAGGATGAGCACGTCGCACTCGGCGCGTGTGGACGCCGCCGCCAGGGCCGCGATCAGTGCAGGCACGGCGGCAGCCCCCTGCACGGCGGTCGGGTACACGAGCACGCGCGCCGGGGGATAGCGCCGTGCGAGAATCTTCAGCATGTCGTGCAGCGCTGCGCCCGTGGGTGAGGTGATGAGGCCCACGCGGCGCGGGAAGCGTGGCAGGGGGCGCTTGCGCTCGAGGTCGAACAACCCTTCCGCGGCGAGCTTGGCCTTGAGCCGCTCGAAGTTGCGCTGGAGCGCGCCGAGCCCCGCTTCCTCGAGATGTTCGACAAT
>Ga0187783_10003086_pt1 | contig 12314 bp, 11 predicted proteins | sample 1015_SJ02_MP02_2_FD_132471 | JGI IMG/M metagenome (GOLD analysis project Ga0187783, IMG submission 132471) | Tropical peat soil microbial communities from peatlands in Department of Meta, Colombia - 1015_SJ02_MP02_20_MG | ecosystem: Environmental > Terrestrial > Soil > Wetlands > Peat | place... | reverse complement strand
TGCGCCCGGTCAGGGAGGCCGATCTGCCACTCCTGGCGGCGATCCAGCCGGCCGACTGGGAGCACGATCCGGGCGCCGAGCTGCTGCCCGCGCTCGACCTCAGCCAGAACCGGGCCCGGCTGTGCTACCAGGACTACTGGCGATCCGTGGGCACCTGGTCGCCGTCGTCGTGGTGCCTGCAGTTCGCGGTGGAGAACGACGGCGCGGTGGTGGGCGTGCAGTCGCTGGAGGCCGAGCAGTTCCCCGTGCTGCGGACGGTCGGCTCCGGGTCGTGGCTTATCCCGGCCGTGCGCCGACGCGGCATCGGCGTGGCGATGCGGCTGGCCGTCCTCGGCCTCGCCTTCGACCACCTCGACGCGCTCGCTGCGGTCACTGCCGCGACCCCTGACAACGCCGCGTCGCTCGGGGTATCCCGGCGGATCGGGTACGCCGACAACGGGGTGAGCCTGACCAACTCCGGCCGCGGCGTCGTCGAGCTGATCCAGCTGCGGCTCACCGCCGCGGCCTGGCGGGCGGCCGGGCACGCCGCCGCGGTGACGGTGAACGGCTTCGAGCCGTGCCGTCCGTGGTTCGGCCTGCGCGATCCGGGGCCCGTCCGGGCCGCGGATTGGACGGCCGCGCGCTAACCCAGCACCGCGGCCAGCTGCTGCCGTGCCGCGTCCTGGATCCGCGCCAGGTGCCCGGGTCCGCGGAACGACTCGGCGTACAGCTTGTACACGTCCTCAGTGCCCGACGGGCGGGCCGCGAACCAGCCCGAATCCGTTACCACCTTGATGCCGCCCAGCGGCTCACCGTTGCCGGGCGCGCTGGTCAGCCTCGCGCGCACCGGCTCGCCCGCCAGCTCCGTGGCGCCGAACTGCTCCGGTGACAGCTGTGCGAGGATCGCCTTCTGCTGCCGGGAGGCGGGCGCGTCGACGCGCGCGTAGGCGGGATCGCCGAGCCGCTCGGTGATCGACCGGTACCGCTCGCTGGGCGTGCTGCCGGTCACCGCCAGGATCTCGGCCGCTAGCAGATTGAGGATGATGCCGTCCTTGTCGGTGGTCCACACCCGGCCGTCGCGGCACAGGAACGAGGCGCCGGCGCTCTCCTCGCCGCCGAACGCGACGCTGCCGTCGAGCAGGCCCGGCACGAACCACTTGAACCCGACGGGCACCTCGACGAGGCGTCGGCCGCAGTCGTCGGCGACCCGGTCGATGATCGACGAGCTGACCATGGTCTTGCCGACCGCGGCGGCGGCTGGCCAGTCGCTCCGGTGCCGGTACAGGTAGTCGATCGCGGCGGCAAGGAAGTGGTTCGGGTTCATCAGCCCGGCATCCGGCGTCACGATGCCGTGCCGGTCGGCGTCGGTGTCGTTGCCGGTCGCGATCGCGAAGTCGGCCCGCCGGCCGATCAGCGAGGCCATGGCGCTCGGCGACGAGCAGTCCATCCGGATCCGGCCATCCCAGTCGAGCGTCATGAACCGGAACGTCGGGTCCACGTCGGGGTTCACCACGGTCAGCTCGAGCTCGTACCGGTCGGCAATCTCGCTCCAGTACCGGACGCTGGCGCCGCCCAGCGGATCCGCGCCGATCCGCACCCGCGCGGCCCGGATGGCAGCCATGTCGACGACCAGCGGCAGCGCGGCCACGTACGCGCCGAGGAAGTCGAACCGGCCGGCCACCGCCCTGGCCCTCGCCACCGGGATCCGGCGCACGCCGCGCAGCCCCCCGGCCAGCAGCTCGTTGGCCCGCTGCTGGATCGCCGCCGTGATCGCCGACCCGGCCGGGCCGCCGTCGGGCGGGTTGTACTTGAAGCCGCCGTCCTCGGGTGGATTGTGCGACGGGGTGATGACGATCCCGTCGGCCAGCCCGGCCTGGCGGCCCTCGTTGTAGGCCAGCACGGCGCGCGACAGCGCGGGCGTCGGCGTGTAGCCGTCACGGCTGTCGATGAGAATCTCCGCGCCGCCCGCGGCCAGCACCTCGAGCGCCGTGACCATGGCCGGCTCGGACAGCGCGTGGGTATCGCGGCCGATGAAGATCGGCCCGGTGATCCCGGCCGCCGACCGGTGCTCGCAGATCGCCTGGCTGATGGCCGCGATGTGGTCCTCGTTGAACGATCGCCGCAGCGCGCTGCCGCGATGCCCGGACGTGCCGAAGCTGACCTGCTGCGACGGCTCGGCAGGATCCGGGTGCTCGGTGAAGTAGGCGGTCACGAGCGCCGCCACGTCCACGAGGTCCGCGGCGGAAGCCGGCTGGCCAGCCCGCTCGTTCATGACCGCGCCGGAACCTCTAGTCGCGGCCTGTCCGCGCCGCCCCGCGCCGAGGCGAGCAGGCGCTCGATGTAGTCGGCCGTGTCCTGCCAGCAGGTGACTTCGACGCAGCGAACCCCGACCGCTCGCACCGGGTAGTCGTTACCGCCGGGCTCGAGCCGGTCGCCGACAAACAGGATCTCGTCCGCGGCGATCCCGAGCTGCTGCATCAGCTTGCGCATCCCGTACCCCTTGTCGATGCCCTTCCGGGTCACGTCCACCGATGTCGAGCCACCGACCCGAACCTCCAGATCCGGCAGTCGCTCCGCGGCGTACGCGCGGAGCCGTTGCTTCTTCTGGTTGTCGGGGTCCCACTGGTACTTCTCGGCCGGCGGCGCCTGCTGACCCAGGGCGGAGAAGGTGATCTGGCTGCCACGGTCCTCGATCCGCTCGCCCCAGGCCCGGTCTTCCCACAGGCCGAGGTCCCTGGCACCCTGCTCAAGCACCCCGACGATCCGGCCCTTGTCCTCCTCGGCCAGATCCTCGGCGTAGACCAGCTGCCAGCGGTTTCCGGCCCACCGGTAGTACCGGGTTCCGCAGGTCGGCATCAGGTGCAGCGAACCAAGCTCGGCGTCCGCCTGCAGGTGCAGCAGCACCTGCTCCTCGAACTGCTCGAACCGGCCGCCCGAGATGATGCAGACATCGATCGCCTGGGTGAGCCGCCCGAGCAGGCCGGCCATCCGGTCATCGATCCGGGACTTCGACACCGCGAGGGTGTCATCCAGGTCGAAGGCGACCGCCCGAACGCTGTCTGTCACTGGCGAGTCCTGAGGCATCGGCATAGAGGCATCAACCCGGAAAGGCTACCCTCGCCGGGCCGGCTCCCCGGACGCGGATCACCCTCGTTGCGGACGAGATCGAGGGCAAGGCCGAGGGTGAGCCGGTGCCCGGCGGCTAGCATCGGGTCATGAGTCAGCCGGAGCCCCGGCGGGCAGCAGCCGGACGGGACCTGATCACCTCTCCTGACAAGGTCTACTTTGCCGAGCACGGCGAGACCAAGGGCGACCTGGCTGATCACTACCTGCGGGTGGCCGGGCCGCTGCTGCGCGCGATGGGCGGCCGGGCGGTGCTGCTGCAACGCTTCCCCGAGGGCGCCGGCGGCCCGTCGTTCTTCCAGAAGCGGGTGCCGAAGAACGCCCCCGACTGGCTGCAGACCACCATCGTCGCGACCCCGAATGGCACGACGTCGCAGGCCCTGGTGGCCGCGGACATCGACCACGTGCTGTGGGCGGTCAACCTTGGCTGCCTCGGCTTCCACGTCTGGCCGTACCTGGCCGACGATCCCGAGCACGCGGACGAGCTGCGGCTCGACCTGGACCCGACGCCCGGTGTGACGTTCGCGCACATCCAGCAGGCGGCGGCCGAGCTACACGCGCTGCTCGCCGAGGCGGGGGTGACCGGCTATCCGAAGACCACGGGGAACCGCGGCCTGCACGTCTACGTCCGGCTGCAGCCGCGCTGGGACTCCTACCAGGTGCGCAGCGCCGCGGTGGCAATCGCGCGCGAGCTTGAGCGCCGCCGGCCGGACCTGATCACCGCGGCGTGGTGGAAAGAAGAGCGCGGCCAGCGGGTGTTCGTCGACTTCAACCAGAACGCCCCCCACAAGACCGTCTTCGGGGCCTGGTCGGTACGGGCCAGGCCGGGCGCTCAGGTGTCCACGCCGCTGCACTGGGATGAGATCGACCAGGTCCACCCGGATCAGTTCACGATCTCGTCGCTGCCGCGCCGGCTCGAGGAGGCCGGCGACCCGTGGCAGGCCATGGACGACGACCCGCAGTCGCTCGAGCCGTTCCTGGCGATGGCCGAGCGCGACCAGGAGGCTGGCCTGCCGGACGCACCCTGGCCGCCGGTGTACCCGAAGCAGCCAGGCGAACAGCCGCGGGTGGCGCCGAGCCGCGCGCGCAAAACCTGACCGAGAGCCGTCAGGCGCGCTGGAATCCGTTCTCGGGATACGCAGCTGCCCGGTCTGCCGCCTGGATGCTGGCACGAACACGTCGCGCCACCAGCGGCGAGAGCCGCGCGTCCGCAGCGATCGGTTCCGGCAAAAGCTGGTCATGCCCGACTCGCCCCCCGCTGGTACGTTGAAGTGGACCATGACGGAGCCGGAGAGAAGGGACAGCCGGATGGATGGGACGCTGGCAGCGGCCGATCTGGAACTGCTGCGCAAGGACTTCGCCGCCAATCCGGCCTACCGGCTGGCGCAGAACGCGGTCACCCGCGTCTCGGTCGACGACGTGGCCATCAACCGGGAGATCGTCAACAGCATCGACCACTCGTCGTCCACCCACCTGGACGACTGGAAGGTCACCAACCAGGAGCGCAGCGGCCGGTGCTGGCTGTTCGCCGGGCTGAACCTGCTCCGCGTCGGCGTGATGCGCAAGACCGGGCTCAAGGACTTCGAGTTCTCCCAGAACCACGCGATGTTCTGGGACAAGATCGAGCGCTCCAACTACTTTCTCGAGGCCATCATCGAGACCGCAGAGCGGGACACCGACGACCGCACGGTCGCGTTCCTGCTGGAGTCGGTGGCCGGAGACGGCGGGCAGTGGAACATGTTCGCCGCCATCGTGGCGAAGCACGGCCTCGTGCCCAAGGGGTACATGCCGGAGACGCAGAGCTCGGGCAACACCGCGCGGATGAACTCGGTGCTGCGCTACCTGCTGCGGCAGGGCGCCAGATCGGTGCGCGAGGCAGCGGCGGCGGGGGGCGACGAGACGGCACGCGCGGAGAAGGCCGAGATCCTGCGGGCGGTCTACCGTGTCCTCTGCATTCACCTCGGCACGCCGCCGGAGCGCTTCGACTGGCAGTGGACCGACAAGGACAAGCAGTTCCACCGAGACGGCGTGCTGACCCCGCAGGAGTTCGTGGCCCGGTACGTAGAGCTGCCGCTCGACGACTACGTGTGCCTGGTGCATGACCCGCGGCCGTCCAGCCCGGTGGGCCGGACGTTCACGGTCGACTACCTCGGTAACACCGTCGGCGGCCCGCCGGTCACCTACCTCAACGTCGAGATGTCAGTGATCAAGGACATCGCGGCTCGCACGCTCCAGGGCGGGGAGCCGGTGTGGTTCGGCTGCGACGTCGCCAAGATGATGAGCAACGACTACGGCTGCTGGGACGCCGACCTGTACGACCTGCCCGCGGTCTACGACACCGCGTTCACGCTGGACAAGGCCGAGCGGCTGGCCTACCACGAGACGCAGATGACGCACGCGATGCTGTTCACCGGCGTCGACGTGCTCGACGGCGTCACCCGCCGGTGGCGAGTGGAGAACAGCTGGGGGGCCGACCGCGGCAAGGACGGCTTCTACACCATGAACGACTCGTGGTTCGACCAGTACGTGTTCGAGATCGCGGCCCGCCGCAGCGCGCTGCCCGCCGAGCTGCAGCAGGCGCTGGCGACGCCTCCCATCGTGCTGCCCGCCTGGGATCCGATGGGTGCGCTTGCGAGGTAACGGGCTAGCTCGGGGCCAGTGCCGCGTAACCGGCCGCCTGGATGTCGCGGTGCACCGGCGGCGGCTCGGATGTCTCGAATAGCCGCTGCGTCAGCACGATGACAACCAGGTCCGCCACGGGGTCGACGAGCCACGACGATCCGTAGCCGCCGTTCCAGCCGAACGCGCCCGTGTCCTGCACGGCCTGGCAGTACGACCACGACTGGTGGTCGAAGAAGCCCAGCCCGAGACCGCCGTGCGCCTTCTGTTCGCGCGTGAGCTGGTCGATGGTCATCGCGGCGACCGACTCGGGCGCGAGCACCGGCGCTCCGCCGCCGAGCAGCATCCGCGCGAATGCGTACAGGTCTTCGGCGGTGGAGACCAGCCCGGCCGCGCCGTCCTCGAAGGCGGGCGGCCGGCTCCACGCCCCGTCCGGCCGGTCGGCCACCACCAGGCCGTCTGGAGCCGGCTGGTAGGCGGTAGCCAGCCGGTCCGGCTCGCGGGCCCAGAATGCGGTGTCGGCCATGCCGAGCGGCTCGAAGATCCGGGTCCGAAGCACCTCACCGAACGACTGCCCGGCCGCGCGGGCCAGCAGCACGCCGAGCACGCACGCCCCGGTGTTGTACATCCACCGCTCGCCGGGCTGCGCGAGCAGCGGCAGCGAGCCGAACCGGGCGAGCCAGGTGTCCGGGTCCGGCTGGTGTGCCGGGTCTGGCGGGCCGAGGGCAGCTAGCCGGCGCTCGCGAACCGCGGCCTCGACGGGCCACGGCTCCGGCGCCGCGAACATCTCCGTCACGGCGCCGAAACCGAAGGTAAAGGTCAGCAGGTCACGGGTGGTGATCGGGCGGCGGGCCGGCACGGTGTCGGCCAGCGGCCCGTCCATCCGGCGCAGCACCCGCGGCCTGGCCAGCTCGGGCAGCAGTTCGCTCACCGGGTCGTGCAGGCCGATCAGGCCCTCCTCGATGAGGGCCAGCGTGGCCGCCCCGGTCAGTACCTTGGTCACCGAGGCGATCCGGAACAGCGAGTCCGGCCGCACCGGCGGCCCGTCGACGGTGAGTTCGCCGAGCGCCTCGACGTGCACCTGGCCGCCGCTGGCGACCAGCGCCACGAGGCCGGGTACCCGGTCCGGCGCGACGTGCCGGCCTGCGGCGGCGCGCAGCCTGGTCAGGCCCGCCGCCGTCAGCCTGTCCGGCATCCCGCCTCCCCAGTCACGGCCCGCATTCACCGCGTAGTCTGCCGCACATGACCGCGCTGACACCCGCCGAACGGCAGGCGCTGGCCGCGATCCGGGCCGAGCTTGGCCGGCTCGTCCGGTATGACGACGAGTCCATCGTGCACGCCCGGTGGGTGCGCCAGCGGTACGACTGCGGCTGCTACCCGAGCCTCGCGCCGGCCCGGCAGGCCGCCGTCCGGACCGCCTGGCACGAGGCCGGGCACGCTATCGCCGCGCTCGCGGTGGGCGCGAGGTTCAGCTCCGCCAGCATCCACCACGGGCACCGGAGCGAGGGCCGGGTGCACGGCATCACCGGCGCCGGGCGGGACGCCTTCGTGGTCCACGCGGCGGGTCAGCTCGGCGAGCAGCTGATGGCCTGGACGGTGCTCGCCGGCGACGCCGACCTGCGGGCGTGGCTGGCGACGTGGCGGGGCGACGGCGGCGACGCGCGCCGGTTCCGGCAGTCCATCACGTCCCGGTTCGGCAGCAACGAAGTTGCCGCGTGGCGGTACAGCGAGCGGCTGGTCGCTCCGCTGCGGCAGCAGATCCGCCAGCTGGCCAGGGCGATGCTGGTGCATCCCCGCCACGTCCCCTATAACGTCGTGGCGGCGCTGGCCGTCGGCTGACCGCGGCGCCAGCGGCCGTTCCCGCGGCTCCTGGCGGCACGGGTATGCATGGTGTTATCTTGTTACCATGGTAACAATAGAGCGAGTGCAGACCGGGCTTCGGCTCGAGCGCAACACGCTGAAAGTCCTCAAGGGCCTAGCGGAATACCTCGACCTGTCCCTCGGCGATCTCGTCGAGGGCATCGTCTTGCACGTGTTCGAGGGCAAAGCGCCGTTCGGGCCACCGGTCCTTGCCAAGATCGAGCAGCTCAAGGCGGTCTACGACCTGACCCTGATCGCTGCCGACGCACACAAGCTCGAGGAGCAGCCATGACGGGCACGCAGCGACTCACCGGCCGTGTCCATGTCGCGCTGCCGCCCGCCAAGGCGTTTCGCCTGTTCACTCCCCGCGGTGAAGAGGACTGGGCATCCGGATGGCACCCTCGCTTCCCAGCCCCGGCCCCTGACGACACCGAGCCGGGAACCGTCTTCGAGACCAGCGCCCACGGCCAGCACGCCATCTGGCTCGTGACGGAGCGGCGACCGGGCAGGCACATCTCCTACGCGCGCCTGACCCCCGGCCACCACGCCGGCACCGTGACCATCACGATCAGGGCCGCCGGTCCGCACAGCGCGGTCGACGTAAGCTATCGGCTCACCGCGCTCGCCGGTCACGCCGACCACAGGCTCCGCGAGTTCGCCGACCGCTACCCCGCCTACCTCCAGTCCTGGCAAGACGCCATCGCGACCTGGCTGGAGACCGCCGACACCCGCCCGCCGGCCGCCGCGGCAGCTGACACGCCGTACCCGACCGCTACGGGATAGCTCGTCCGCCGCCACCCGTCTGCCGCCGCGCCTCGTGGCCCTTTCTACGGGCGAGCCCCCGAAGCGTTCGCGGTAGTCGGCGTGCGCGCGGTCGCCTAGGCTCGGGCTGATGAAGGCGACGATGCCCGCGACGTCCGACCCGGCTGACGTGGCCAGCCGGCTGCTCGGCGACGGCTACGTGGTCGTGACCGGGATGATGGACCCGGCAGGCGTCGAGGCCGCGCGAACCGATCTGGCCCGTGTGCTCGCGGCGACGCCCACCGGGCGGAACGCGTTCGAGGGCTTCACCACGCAGCGGGTGTACGCGCTGTTCGCGAAGACCAGGACGTTCGACGCCGCCGCCGTTCATCCGCTGCTGCTCGCGGTGCTCGACCAGGTGCTCGGTCACTACCAGCTCAGCGCGCCGGTCGGCATCCGGATCGGCCCCGGCGAGAAGGCGCAGATCCTGCACCGCGATGACGCGATCTACCCGGTGCCCGAGCCGCACCCGCCGCTGGTGGTCAACACCATGTGGCCGCTGGATGAGTTCACCATCGAGAATGGCGCGACCCGGTTCATTCCTGGTAGCCACCGCTGGCCGCCGGGCCGGATTCCGGCCAGCACCGACCCGGTCGAGACGGCCGTCATCTCGCCCGGCTCTTCGATGTTCTACCTCGGCAGCCTGTGGCACGGCGGCGGCGCCAACCAGACCGCCGCGCCGCGGCTCGGCGTGATTCTCGAGTACGCCTCCGGCTGGCTGCGCCAGCAGGAGAACCACTGCCTGGCCGTGCCCCGCGAGGTCGCCAGGCGGCTGCCGCAGCGGCTGCAGGAACTGCTCGGCTACAACATCTACCCGCCGTTCGTGGGGTACGTCGACGGCAGCCATCCGCGAAAGGTTCTGTCGGCCGGATCCTGAGGTGCTCAGGACTGGCCGGCGAGCCGGGCCTGCATCCGCCGCATGCCGCGCAGCCAGCGTTCCCGGTCGCTCGCGCGCCGCTGCTCGTACGTCGCGACTTCCGGGTGCGGCAGGATCAGGAACTGCTCGGTGCCGATCGCATCCAGAGCCGCGTCGGCGACCTGCTCCGCCGTGAGCACGCCATCGGCGGCTGCCTGCGCCGACCCGGCGGTCCCGCCGGTCGTCACCGGCGCGCCGCCCAGCTCGCGCTCGCTCGTGCTCAGCAGGTTGCTGGTGAACGCCTGCGGGCACAGGCAGGACACCCGGATGCCCTGCTCGCCGTAAGTGATGGACAGCCACTCGGCGAGCGCAACCGCGGCGTGCTTGGTGACGGCGTACGGCGCCGAGCCGAGCTGAGTGAGCAGCCCGGCCGCGGACGCGGTGATCACCAGGTACCCCTCGCCCCTGGCGAGCATGCCGGGCAGCACGGCGCGGGCGACGTAGACGTGACTGTGCACGTTCACGGCCCAGATCCGTGACCACGCCTCGTCCGCGACCTCCGGGCCGCCGCCCACGATGAGCCCCGCGTTCGAGAAGAACAGGCTCACCGGGCCGAAGGCGGCCTCCGACCCCGTTACCAGGTCGTCAATGTCTTGCTCCCGCGAGACGTCCGCGCGGACCGCGAGCGAACGACAGCCGGCCCGCTCGACCTCCCCCGCCACCTGCGCCGCGCCATCGGCGTCGATGTCACTGACGACGACGGCCGCCGCGCCGCGAGCGGCCAGCCCGAGCGCGATCGCCCGGCCGGCCCCGCTGGCGGCACCGGTCACCACGCCCACCCGGCCGGTGATCTCCATGGTCAGCCTCGCTCGGTGTGCCGGACCGCGGCGTCTGCCCACGCCGCAAGCTCCGGGTCGGACGCGATGATGCCCGCGAACTTCTTCCGCGCCTCGTCGCGTTTGGCCGGGATGTACTCGGTCGGCCACAGCCCCGGATGCGGCTCGTAGCCCTTGAGCACGTTGCGGGCGACGGTGACCTTGTGCACCTCGTCGACGCCGTCCGCGATCGCCATGGTCGGCGCGCTGGCGTACATGGCGTGCAGCGGCGTCAGGTTCGTGGTGCCGAGCGAGCCCATGATGTGCAGCGCCCGGTAGCTGACCTCGCGCAGCACCTTGGCCATCGTGTACTTGCACGCGGCGATCTGGGTGCGCGCCTGTCTGGTGCTGGAGTTGTCGATGGTCCACGCGGTCCACAGCACCAGCAGCCGCAGCATGGTGATCTCGGCGTAGGAGTCGGCGATCGCCTCGGCCACCATCTGGTGCTCGGCGATCACCTTGCCGTGCGACTCCCGGCTGAGCGCACGCTCGCACATCATGTCGAAGGCGAGCTTCACCTGGGCGACGGTGCGCATGGCGTGGTGGATCCGGCCGCCGCCGAGGCGCCGCTGAGCCAGCACCTTCGCGCCGTCCTCCGGCCCGAGGAGGTGGTCAGCCGGGACCCGCACGTTGTTGTAGCGGATGTGGTTGTGCAGCGGCGGGTAGCCCATGATCTCCACCCCCGGCGTCTCCCGCGGCACCACGAACATGCCGTTGGTGCACATCACGAAGATGATGTCGGCGCGGGCACCGGCGCTGGTGAACCACTTCTCGCCGTTGATCACCCACTCGTCGCCGTCTCGGCTGGCGTGCGTCGTGAACAGGCTGGGATCGGAGCCGCCCTGCGGCTCGGTCATCGAGTACGCGGAGAAGATCTCCTGGTTGAGGAGCGGCGTGAGCCAGCGCTCCTTCTGCTCGCTCGTGCCGTAGGCCGCGAGCATCTCCATGTTCCCGGTGTCGGGAGCAGCGGTGCCGAAGATCACCGGCGCGGACCGGTAGCGGCCCAGGATCTCGTTCAGCAAGGCAAGCTTGAGCTGGCCGAAGCCCGGCCCGCCCAGGTCCTTATCCAGGAACAGCGCCCACAGGCCGCGATCCTTCACCTGCTGCTTGAGCGGGTCGGCGAGCGCCCTGGCCTTCGGGTTGCGCGACCAGGCCGCGCCAGGGAAGACCAGGTCCAGCGGCTCGACCTCGCGATCGCAGAACTCGGCGACCCAGTCGAGCTGGGCCTGGAACTCCGGCTCGGTCGAGAAATCCCATGCCACGGCGGCCTCCCAGTTAGTAGAACCCGATTCTAAAAGCCCGCTGCCCGCCCAGGCCAGGCTCCGCGCGCATGTGCGCCGTGCGCACCCTTGGGTCCGGCACCCCGGCCGTGGCGACATCCTGACGATTTCCGTCAGTTCCACGCCCGGCTCTCTGCTCTGGCATCGTCCGGATCTGCCGATCAGCGGGTGTTGCGCAAGCCCATACTCATGCGGTGCTCACCGATATTCGATCGAGTTTCGCTGGTCGCGATGATCCCCAGCTCGACGTGCCAGCCCCAGGCTTGTTGATGACGCGGTGCCGTGGCGGCGATGGCCATGGCCGGCTCGGCTGTACGCGCGGGATGCCCGCGGTTATGGTACCGGCGTGGAGGGGTCTGCAGCTGGCCTCGCGGCGGGTGGCGTGCACGGCTTCCCGGCCGCGCTGTCCAGTTTCGTCGGCCGGGCCGGGCCGGTGCGCGAGATCGCCGGGCTGCTGGCCGAGTGCCGGCTGGTGACGGTGACGGGGCCGGGCGGGTCGGGCAAGACCCGGCTGGCCGGCGTGGTGGCCGCGCGGGTTGCGGGCCGGTTCGCGGACGGGGTGTGGCTGGCAGAGCTGGCGCCGGTGGCGGATCCGGAACAGGTTGCGGCCGCAGTAGCGGCAGCGCTGGGGGTGCGCGAGCAGCCGAAGGTGCCGGCCGCGGAGGCGTTAGCCAGGGTGCTGGCCGGCCAGCAGCTGCTGCTGGTGCTGGACAACTGCGAGCACGTGATCGGCGCGGCCGCAAGACTGTGCGCCGGGCTGCTGGCCGCCTGCGATGAGGTGAAGATCCTGGCGACCAGCCGGCAGCCGCTGGCGGTGGCCGGGGAGGCCCGGTACCGGCTGGCGCCGCTGGCCCTGCCCGACCTGGGAGACCTGGCCGGGGCGGCCCAGGCCGAGGCGGTGGTGTTGTTCGCTGACCGGGC
>Ga0187783_10003085_pt1 | contig 12318 bp, 5 predicted proteins | sample 1015_SJ02_MP02_2_FD_132471 | JGI IMG/M metagenome (GOLD analysis project Ga0187783, IMG submission 132471) | Tropical peat soil microbial communities from peatlands in Department of Meta, Colombia - 1015_SJ02_MP02_20_MG | ecosystem: Environmental > Terrestrial > Soil > Wetlands > Peat | place... | reverse complement strand
GCTGCTTCGGCCATATTAGTTCCCCTTTCCTGACCCGGCGTCCTGGAGGCCGACTTCGCTGCACAGCTTGTTCAGTTCCTGATCGTCATTCAGAATCTGCTGCAGCATCTTGTCCAGCTTGTCATTGCCATAAAGGCTGCTGCGAAGGTTGGAGAGCTTGCGCCGCAATTCGATCAGTTTGCGCAGTGGTTCCACTTGCTCCACCACATTCTGTGGCTCAAAGTCCTCCATGTTGGAGAACCTCAATTCGACGCCGATCTTCGTGTCGTCATTGCTCAGCTTGTTGTCGACCTTGAAAACGAGGCGCGGCTCAGTTTTCGCCAGGACCTTGTCGAAGTTATCGCGGTCGATTTCGACAAACTTGCGATCCTTTACGGTGAGCAGCGGTTTATCGGGCTGCCCGGAGAGGTCGGCAAGCACGCCCACGACGAACGGCAGTTCTTTCTTTTCAATAGCTCCGCCCGTTTCGACGTCGTAAGTGATTTGTACGCGAGGCGGACGGACTCGTCCGATCTTCTTCTGAAGACTCTCTTTTGGCATGTTGTAACTCCCAGGGAGGATTGCTAGTAGGGCCCAATGAAGCGGCGAACAGGCGGTGAATATTAGCACAGTTTTCCACAGAATACCAACGATTCTCGGCCTCCACACCAACAGTTCGCAATTCCATAGGCGGGTTCCAGGTGCTCACCGGAGTGCCCATCCGGCGAAGTTTTCACAACGCAGCTTTGCAAAATATCCCTTTCCGAAAACAGCAGCAGCCGGCGAGTCGATGCGGATCAGCACCTGCACGGGATTGCCATGGCCATCCGTCAAAGGATTCAGCGTGTCGCCCATGCGAATATTATTGAAAGCAAATACTCCACCCTCTTGCTTGTCCGCCCGCTGAAGCATTTTGAATAAGCTCCAGGTGCCGCCTCTTTCCATTAACTTCTGCGGCTGCCCAGCTCTAACCGTCATGGTTGTCGGCTGATATGTTGTCGGTGGCCAAAACAGTCCGGCGGAAGGATGCGGCTTCTTCTTGTGAAGAAAGGGATCCACCTTATCCAAAATGCCACCATGAGTACCAAACGAAAGAGCCTGTCCATCGACGTCCAAATCAACCCAAAAACGACCGCTGCCATTCAGCGTCACCGTGTACTCAAAATGTGCGTTCCCGCTCTCGTCTGGGTAAAGCGCAGCCTTAAAGACCGATAGATTGTTCAAGGTCTGGACAAACGGTTGCACGAACTCTACGTTGCTAAGAGCCGGGTTGGGCACCCAGGTTTGGCCTTGATGTTGGTAGGCTTGCAGAACCTCGCGATTAGCTGCGAACTGAGCGAGTGTCCCGTTGGGAGCGAAAACTGTGTTCAAATCCTGCGGCGTCGCCTCCTCGGTTGCCGCTAAATTGAACGGATATTTGTTGTGAAGGCTTTCGAGGCTACTGCACAATGCCTTGGCAGCGCTGTTAACGCCATCCCTGAGATTGGGAATATTGGCGTTCGGATCAGGCCGCCCATGCACTGGAATGTGACTGAGGACATTCTCTGCGTTATCAATGGGTTCCTTGAGCAGAGCCATGAGGTCCGCGTCGACTCCGGACGGCGCGCTCGGAATCATGCCCGCCAACGCGTGACGAGCACTTTCGGCCGATGCGATGGCTGTCTTGGCGCCCGCTGCCGCCTGCTGGCTCTGAGGATCAGTCGTGTCGATCGTGGCCGGCAACGCAGCCATAATATTGGCGAGCGTTTCCAGCGCCTGAATATAGCCTTGGTTGTTGGGAGTAATCCATCTGTCGCGGTCCCCAACCACAAGCTTCAGTGGCGCAAATGCACGGGCGATGTCGGCGGCATCCGCGGTGGGGGACGTGAGTTCTTTCGTCACCGCGCCAGAGCCTGCGCTCGCGGCGGACGGGCCGAACAGACCTTTGAGTTCTTTGTCGAGCCCCTTCCTGGCCCCTTCCACAACCGTCTCGGTAGTGGACTTCTCCGGCGGCGCAAGATCCGTATTGTGCGCCCCCATGTACACCAGACCCAGCAGCGGCGAGTGGTTGTTATCCGCAAGAATCCGCAATTTCTGAGCAGCATCCGCCGGGCCGTGGAAAGGCTGTACGTGATGCGACGCCATGAATGACTTCCATTGCTGAATGTATCGCTCGACGTAAAGGCTCTTCACTTGACTTTCGTTTTCGCTGTTGAACGAAAGTCCAGAGTCGTCCTGCTTCCCTCCCACGACGCAAGCCTCACCGGAGGCGGATGCAATTTTGTGGCTGCGAATGTCCTCCATCATGGCGGCCCAGCCGTCTTTCGTGAAGGCCGCGTCTACCGAGGGCGGACCAACGATCACATCGACGTAGTCCGCCGGGTAGTTGGTCAGCGCATCCGCATGACCCTCGCGATTGATCTCGTCGACCAACCCCTGCAGAAGCTTGTCTGGCCCGTTCTGTTCCCGTAGGTAAGCCTGCGCCTGTTCCACGGCCTTGCTGTTTTCCTGGATGACTCGCTCGTACGGATTCCGCGTCAATAGTTCCGAAATGTAAAACTGCAGCTGACTCTGAGCTAGAGCCCCTGCAGCGCTCGCGGGAACCGAGGCGGCGTTGACCCAAATCGGCAGCAGACTACTGCTCAGGAAATCGGCATCCGGCTTGCATTCTCCCGACGTCACCATGCGATACGCTTTCAGCAACCGATAGACATCGTCCCCGACGGGCTCGCTGGGTTCAAGTTGCAGGAAGCGATTCGTCAGCAACGACAGCGATGGATCCATGAACAGCTTACGGAAGCGATCGAAGTAAAGGTGATAAAGCGAGTTTGTAGCGTCGTCGCCGGAATACAGACCCCAACGGTAGGAAAACGGCCCGCCGTATCGTTGATATGCAAGCAGCGTGCTGAGCGGCGTGCGTAGCGAGTCCAGATCCGTCAAACCCTCCACATACGATCCCGGCTCTGCAGGATACGGTCGGATCTCTTGGACTGCGCTCTGCACACGATTCAATAGCTCGCGGTTGTTACGCCACGAATTAGCCCAGACGATGCAAAAAAGAAGTAACAGCGCGCCGATTCCTGCCAGAGCAAAATTCCGATATTCGTGCTCGCGTGTGTTGACTCGCGGTGCGACTTGTCCCGCACGGTCTTTTAAAATGACGTTGTGGAACAGGTCGGTGAGGAACATCCACTTCGGAATTGCTCCCGGTGTTCCGAACTGCCGGGACGCTGGGGTTTGCGGCGCCGTGCTGCCGAAGAACACGGTCGCTTCCGCTCGTTTCGGCATGATTGTGAGACCCGCCATCGTGCCATCGCTCACTGGAGCGAGATTTCGCGCCACCCACCGCTGCCCAGACAGATAAAATCCGCGCAAGCGTGGACCTGCCTGCAACGGATTGGGGCGAAAAACATCGAGCAGGAACCGCACGACGTCCCCACGCAGTTTCTTGAACTCCCGAGAAAACTCGTACGCTGATGACTTCTTTGCCGCATCGTCCTCTCGCGCCAAGAATATCAATCGTTTCTCTGCCAGCGACATGTAGAGACGGTTGAAGTATTCGGTAAGCCGCTTGCCTTCCCTATCCACATATATGTCGGCAGTATCATTCCGCACTTTCAGATAAGGCAAGCTCACGCCCAGCAAACGCCGCCCTTCCGGTTCACTGAGGTGGGCAAAAAATTCAGGGAAGTACTGCACCCCGTCGCACTTACTGAATAGCACGTAAACAGGAAACTCCCGGCCCAGAACCAATCCGGCGGTTTGCAATCTCTCACCCAGCATTCGCGCGAATGCCGCTGAGCGCTGTGGGTCGCTCGACCGCACAAATTGGCTCGCGTCGCATACAAGAACGATGCCCCTCAAATTCGACTGAATCTGTCGGCCGAAAAGGACCTTCTTCCACCTGGGGAGGCGGGACGGTTCGGCAAACACGCGAAGGGCCCGCTCCCAATTCTCACCTTCCTGGGTAAGCGTGCGACCCGAGATATCCGCAAACACCGAGTTTTCGGCCAACCACAAATTACAGAGGCGCGTTGGAATCACGCTACCTTCGCGCGAGGCTTCGCCGGCAAGTAGTCCCGGCTCCAAGCCGGAATTAAGGATTGCACTCGTCTTCCCCGCACCTTCTCCACCAATGACCAGATAGAGCGGGAGCGTCGAAACGCTCGGCGGCTCGCCGCGCATGTTCGTGGGCATCATCCCCGCCAGCCGCCGATTTGCTTCCGCGATAAGAGTTCCCAGCTCCTGACTGAAGCCGTCATTGCCGTACGATGTCCGTGGAGGAATTGGCGGCACAGGTCTGGGTGCTGGCGCGGGTTGCGGCACTCTCGGGCGCATCAGGATGCGGGTCACGAGGACGAACGCCGCCCAAACGCAGACCGCCAAAGCTGTCATCGCCACACATGCCAGAAAGACGTTGACGTTCGGATAGGCAAACGTGGTCACGACCGCGACGACTGCTTCAAAGAACAAGAAGAGCAGCATCAAGCCGAAGATTCTGCGGAGACTCATCATTGCCCTATCCCTATCGATTCAGCCGTTCTTGAATCAAATGCTGAACGTCAGACGACTTCGCCCCCAAATTCACGTAGAAACCCACAAAGCACAAAAACGCCAAGACCAACGCCGCGAGTACAAACCACCGCACTTGTTTGGCCAAGGGATCTGCAGGCGGAGCGATTACAACAGGGTCATCTGGCAGCACTCCATCCGGAGAAAACTCCGGATTCCGACCAAAAATCCTTTCGATTCGTTCCCGCAAGTTCGACATCAGCAACTGCAGCTCCGCCTTCGAGCCCCCGGCAAATTTGCCTTCGTACCCCAGCAGCAGGCAAAGGTAGTAAACCTCCAACACCTCTGCGAGGCTCTGCGAGTCCCGGTTGGCACGGAGCGTTTCAAGGCGCTTGAAGAAAACCTCACCCGCCGAGCGCTGCCCGAACAACTCCTCACCCAGACTTTTGCGCGCCCACTCGGTTGCGCTTGCATCGACCGTCAGCACAGTCTCGTCAAGAAACGCCACCACCGCGAAGTTCGCCTCTTGCACATCCTCAACCGAGCAGCCTTTGCGGGCTGCCGCCGAAGCAATTTCGCGCAAGGCCTGCTTCATCCGCGTGCGGAAGTTGTCCGGGTCCTGCACTTGCTGCCGTCCCGTCTGCACTCGCACTGTCGCCGTCAGAATGCCCTCATAAAGCAGGGCCAAGCGATCGAGCTTTGGAACCGGTTTCTCCGGCCCCGGCTGTTGCGGAACAATCGGCCTGACGGTGGCAGCGCTCATTGGTTTTCGCTCCGAACCAGAAAATCAGAATCCGTCTTGATGCCGATCCGGCCACTGGACAAGTCCCTCGGGGCCGTGATCTCGTCGAGCATCGCCGTTGCGTCATTGGTGATGCGGACTCTGTCTCCGTCCACGTTGACATGCACCGAAATCAATTCCTTATGGCTTCCCACCTGCGCATCGACCTTCGCCTCTTTCGGCTCTACAGACTGATTCCCGAACGTGGCCTTGCGCGTGAGCTTGTCCCCCCCTAGCACATATCGAACCTGAGCTTTTTGCGACTCCAGGTCAACGAGCCATTCCACCTTCTTGTCCCACAGCAGGGTCTTCCCTTGCTTTGCGAAAAGCAGGCTCACGTGCAACAGGCCGGGCTTCAGCCACACTACTTTGCCTTGCCCTTTTGCCCGAAACCACTGACCTTCCATCGTGATTTCGTTGGAGTCCTGAAATCCGTACACAGGGTCGGGCGGAAGCTTCAAAGGAATGGTGATGATGCTCCCGCTAATCGTTTCTTGCGTGCGGACTTCTTTGTACCACGGAGCCGTGGCAACAATTTCGTATGCCCCGGGCGGTACCCCAACTTTCTCGCCCCCCCTGCATTCCTTGAAGGATTCATCGCTTGTTCTGCGATATTTCACCGTGGCATTGCGGGGATCGGTTTCAAACGCTACCGTGGTCGTAGTCGGAATCAACTCGGCTTCACTGATCGTTGCCTCACTCGGAGGTCTTACATCCAGATCGAACGTACGCCCATCGAAGCCGGCTTTCGACAAAATCACTTTGTGTTTCCCTGCCGTCAGCGCATTGGGGAGCGCAAATCTGCCGTTATGGTCAACCTCGCCCATGCGTCTTCCATCGAGTTCAACCTCAGCCCCCGGTGTCGCGTTTGTAATCAGCAGCGACGCCGTCACCGGCGTCACTGCCACCGGCTTAAGCTCTACAGGATGCAGTTTCGTCACCTGCCCACGCTGCATCGTCACAACCACCTCCTCAGGCTTGTATCCGGGAGCTGCGAACTGAAACGTGTACTGACCTGGAGATCTGCTCACGGTCCACCCGTTTTTCCGATGAGGTATCGGCAATCCATTGACGGTGAGCGTGGAGTCCTTCACATTCGTCTCCGGAACCACTACCTGCCCCTGCGCATTTAGGGTCTGCAGCGCCAGAGTCGGCCATTTCGAGATCCCGATTGAAATGCTGCCCTCGTCGTTGCCGACGCGATACCTAACTTGCGGATCCTGCTCGTTTAACGTCAGCGCCGTGCCTGCAGGGCTTACCGGAGCGCCCTGCGCCCCTACCTGCACGTTTTGCAACTGCTTGCCGCCGTAGACGGTCGCCTGGTTACCCAGGCTCGTGATGACTAGCAAATCGTTGGCATCGACAGAATTCACTTTCGGCTGGCTGGCTGCGGGGGTCTGAATTTCCACCGTTAATAGCGTCCTCCCTCGCCTGCCCAAGCTCAGCTTGTGCACGTTGCCGTCAGCGGGAATCTCAACCTCATCGATCGAGCCTTCTTCGAGTTCGTCGATCTTGTTTCCATCCAAGATAACGTCCCCTACGGCCTCCGAAGTGTGAATCGACAAACGTACCGGCTCCGGCTCGAGCACGATTTTCCCATCGAAGTCTGGCTGCACCTGAAATTTCTTCGGTTTATAGCCGGGGTAACTAACCTCGATCGTTGCTCCGACCCTCGCTTTTCTATCTGTGATCGCCTCGCCATCGCTCGTGATCGCACTGTCCGCCGGGTTAATGGTGATATCGATAAGCTTGGCTAGGGACGGATGTGGCGGGCTAACCTTAACTGGAGTTCGGAAGGCAAAATACGCCAGAGTAGCCGCAACCATGAGGACTCCTGCCGCAGTCCCCAGTCTCTTTGAAGACCACTTGCCCGAAGGACGCCCAAGCGCAACTACCTTCGTCCCGGTGTGTTTCGTGGCAGTCCACCCGCGTTGGGCGAAGGCACGGGCGTCGCGAAGAAGAATCTGAAAACGGCTGGGTATGATCTCGCGTTCTGGCGATTCAAACAGCTTTGTCTTTTCCGCGCCCTTATCGACGAGCTTCGGTCCCTTTTTCGGCCCTGTACGTTGCGCGGCCTGCCCACCAGGTTTTGACACAACGGCAGCCCCTCCGTCCGTACCCGTGAGGGCGGTCTCCATGCTCAGGAGCTGACTCAGATCTTCTACATTGGCTGCGCGCTTGACACTTGCCTCAACTTCTGCCACAGACTGGGCGATCTCGGCGTCGTCAGGGTACTTCTTCGATATGGCGATCGATTGTTCCCATACCGCTCGCAACTTTGCGCGATCGGAATTGATTTCGGCGAAGCGGCGGTTTTCGCCGAGCACCGCCCGGTCTCTACCTCTTTCTTCTCTTCGCCGCGCCTCGTTCACTTCCTTCTGCAAGCCTGCTTCGTACTGCTCCAGGCGAGCATCCTTCGGATACTCGGCGCGCGCTTTCCGAACAAGCTCAGCCGCTTCTTGTGCTTTACCCGAAGAGACAAGGGAACGACACTCGGCCAGGCACTGTCCGACCACCGTTTGACGCTTTGCCTCATTAACCGTCGAACGCAAGGCTCGAACCGCAGGGTGATTCGCATCCAGTTCGCTCGCTTCCTGAAGCAGAGGTTCTGCCTGTTGCCAATTCTCTTCTGCCAGCGACCGACCGCGCTCAGTGAGGAGGTTCACGAGCGCATCACGCAGGCCCGGGCCCCGAGGATCAAGATTCAAGCTGCTGCGCAGCAGTTCAGTGGCTCGGCCCAAATCCCCCTCTGCTGAGGCTCGTTGCCCTGCGTCAAACAACCGCCGCGATTCCTTCGTTCGCTCCAGCCCCTGTTCAGCGAGGGTTCGCATTCCCGAGAACTCGGCATCGCCGGGGAACTCCAAGAGCGCAGCCTCCGCACATTCTCTGGCTTTGGCGTACACCCGGCTTTCCATCAGGCCCTCGATTTCCTCAATGAGGCGCGAATGCTCTTCTTCCCGCGCCTGACGGTCGCGCTTTTTCTTGCATTGCTCCAGCTCAAATGCAATGCCGGGATATTGCGGATGAATGTTGCGCAGAATATCCCACTGGCTTATGGCCTCAGCATATTGCCCGCGCTCTTCATACTGACGCGCCTTGGCCACAATGGAGTTCACGAAGTCGCGCCGCTCGCGGACCAGCTTGAGCTGCTGTCCGAACTGCGTATCGTGGGGATATCGCTCACTCGCTTGGCGCACAATGTTGAGGCGCTTGTCAAGGTCGGGTTCCGCCTCCAGCCGGTTGGATACCTCTGCACGGTACGACGACTGCTCCTGCCGTTCAGCATCTTCAATGCGGATCTTCAGGGCCTGGAACGTCCCGTCGTTCGGATACTTCTCCAGCAACTCGCGGCATACGAGCATTGCGCCCGCGAAATTCTTCTCACTAAACTGCCTCTGCGCATCCTCTAGCGCACTGTGGATGCTGTCGCTCTCAGAGCGAACTTCGTTGTAGAAGCTCTGGTACACCGCATCGCGCTCGGGAATGGCGGCGTTGGGATTCGCGCGTACCACCGAGAACAGGCGTTCCAACTTGCTCAAAGCCGATTCTATTTCTCCATTTTGATAAGCCTTTAACGCAGAGCTGTAGAGCTGTTCTTTCTGATCCCGGATTCTCTTTGCATCCGCCTCGGTGGACTCCACCTTCTCCAACAGATCCAGCGCCCGCGGGTCAGCCCGTCGGATCGCCAGCACTTCCTGCGCCGCATTACGCGCCGCTGCAAAGTCGCGGTTGCTCAGGTGGGTCTCTGCCAGTTCAAGCCACTTCGCGATCTGTGTCTCGTTGCGCTGCTTTTCCATGGCCGTCCGCATGCCCAGCGCATCACCGTTCTGAGGGTCCAGTTCCAGAATCTCGCGGATCTTGTCGAGCGCGAGCGGAATCTCCTCCTGCTCCATGCGCGCGCGAGCACTCTCGAGCAGCGAGCGAACTTTCTTCTGCTTTACCGCCAGATCAATTCGGGTACGCAGATCGGTGATTCGCGCGTCGAGATTCCCCTCCGCCTCAAGCTCCGCCAGGATCTCCGATGCGAACCCGTCGTCGCCATTCTTGAAAGCCGTCCTGGCGCGTTCGATGCGCGGCTCAATCTTCGCTGGATCCCACCACGTCTCATTGCGGGCTGCTTTTTGTAGGGTTTCAGCCAGTTCGCGCGCACTGGCAAAGCGGTGGATAGGCTGTTTTGCGAGACATTTGTGCACAACTTTGCTGACCGGCTGATTGATGCTTGGATTGATCTCTGACACCGGCGGCGGAATGAACTTGATCACCGCCTCCATCGTTTCATCCGCCGTCCTGCGGCCGAATGGTTTGCGCAGCGTCAACGCTTCGTAGAGGATCACGCCCATCGAGAACAAGTCCGAAGCGGGGGTAATCGGCTTCAGTTGTGCTTGTTCCGGCGACATGTACTGGAACGTGCCTTTTTGCCCTGTAACGGACTTCGATCCGGCGAGGTGAACAACGCCGAAGTCAATGATCTTCGCGGTGTCATCGTCCATCACGAAAATGTTGCTCGGCTTCAAATCGCGGTGCACCAGCCCGCGCTGGTGCGCTGCTTGCAGCCCGCGGCACACGTGAGTCGTGATTTCGACGATGCGCTCAAGCGTCAGCCGCGCGCTGGCATTGGCGATCAACTCAGCCAGGGTTGCGCCGCGCAGCAAAGGCATCACAAAGAACGGTTTCCTTTGTCGGTTTTCCTCGACCACATCCACATCGCGCACTTCCACGATGTTCGGATGTGAAATCTCCGCTAGCGCTTTCCATTCTTTGGTGAATAATTCGACCGCAACCGGGTCGGAGATGTCCTTCATGAGCTTGATGGCAACAGCACTGCCTGTCTTGACGTCAAGCGCACGCCAGACGACACCCATCCCGCCTTCGCCCAATTGATCTTGAAGTTCGTATCGGCCCGCGATCCGAGAAGCACCCATAGACCACAATGTTCCCCCGAAGCCGTGGAGATACGGCTGCGGCTTGGAACCCCAATTTGTAAAGTGAGAAAACCGCGGTGATCCGTAATTTGTTTACTGCCCCGTGTGGTTCGGCCCGAACGGGTCACTGCACTCTCGGCCCCGCCCTAAGAGGGAAGGAAGGCTCTCGGGCTCGAGAGGGTGCTAATATACACCGAATTCGGGAGTTGGGGAAGCGAAATTAGAAGCTGGGGAAAAAATATCTTGGCTCCACAAGGAATCCAGCATGAACAGCACAAGACTGATACACGCTGTCGATCAAATACCGGATTTAAGGGGCGCCGGGATCGCTTATATCGGAAACGGAGAGTGCACATTAGTCCGTAATTCCGACCATCAATCCGGACTTCGGACTTATGTCGTGTTTCAACGAGTAGAAAGAACAGGACCTTCCCTGGTTTCAGCCTTTCCCTTTTCGGCCACGCGGACCACCGCGCCGAATCAGGAGCGAGTTGCGTCCACAGTTGGCACCGAACTTCGCAGGGCTGCTCTGGATTGTGGCGGAGTGGTGTTTTCCGCCATGCTAGCCGGAGGATCTACGCTGGCCCTCCCGGTCACGGGTGGGTTCAGCTCCGTCGGTTTGGCGATAGCCTCATCGGCACTGGTTGCGACCAGCCTCCGCTGCGGCATGTCGGTTGGTCGGCTTTGGAATGCTGGGAACTCGCCTGACGCAAATCGAATCCTCGACAATTCCGAATGGTACTCGGTTACCGGTACCGTCATCGACGCGCTCGATACCGCCGATGCTGCTCACAGCGGACTGCAACTCATCGGAAAATACAAAGCGCTGCGCAAGGCCACCTCCAAACCCATCGCGGGACTCCTGCGTGAGGCACCGCGCGCCGATCGTAAAAGGATCGCCGAGGAAATGGCAAAATTCACCGGAGAGGCGTCGTCGCGGCGATCCTTCCTTCGCTTGGTAAGGCAAGGAAAAATTCCGAAGCTCTACGAGGTCCGGCAGATTCGAATGGAAGTGGCCAAGAGCCTGTTAGAAGCCGCGAATGACGCCACGACCCTTACAAGTAGCATGCTGCCGGGAAGACTGGAAGAAAAGCCCGGCTTTATTTATGAACTCGTGGTTAGCACGGTCCAGGAAAACTGAGCCGACCGAGGGGTTGTGGTTGGCTCGGTTACACTTCACTCTGCAGAGCTACCAACTGAGGCAGTTCAGCACATGCAGCATCCTCATTCCCTAAATGTGAGCCTTGGTCGAGCCGGCGACGAGAGCTTCGATTTCGTGGAGCCCTTTCGCATCGGCCGCACGCACGATTGCGAGGTTTGCGTCGAGAATGACTACGTCAGTCGCGTCCATGCTGAAGTCGTGTTTGAAAACGGCAACTGGTGCATTCACGATCTCAACAGCAGCAATGGCATTTACCTCGACGGTAAGCGAGTCGAGCAATTCGCGATCACAAAACCTCTGAGTGTTAGGCTCGGTGTTAAGGGGCCAGAAGTCTTTTTTGAGCCTTTGCCGCAATCGCAACCTGCGCTTTTGCCAATACGCGCTGGAGCTTCACGGGCGGAACCGGACGCTGAAATCGTGTCTACCACCTCTGAAAAAACCGATCGTGCCAGCGGAACCGTGATCCGGCACTATGTGGACCACTACTTCCGTAAATCTCACACCGGCGCGCCCGTCGGGGAGCACACGATGTACGTGCGGCGCGCCTTTGCCGCTGTCCAAAAACAACAAAAAAGAAGATACGGACAAATCCTCGGCATCGCTGTCGTAGTAGCTTTGGTTGCCGCTGGATATGCGCTCTACGAGCACCGTCAATTGCAGAAACAGCGCGCCTTGGCGGAAGACCTATTCTATACGATGAAGTCGCTCGACCTCGACATAGCCAACCTCGAGAACGCAGTCGCCGCATCCGGCAACCAGAAAGATCTGCAAACGGTGCGCCACAACGCCAGCCGGCGCCGCGAAATGCAGAACGCCTACGACCAATATCTCGCCGCCCTCCACATCTACAACCGCAAGATGACCGAACAACAGAGGATCATGTTGCGCATTGCGCGCGTCTTCGGCGAGTGTGAGTTGGATATGCCGCCGGACTTTGAAGCTGAAGTCAACAAATACATCGGCTACTGGCAACACTCGAATCG
>Ga0187783_10003084_pt1 | contig 12319 bp, 15 predicted proteins | sample 1015_SJ02_MP02_2_FD_132471 | JGI IMG/M metagenome (GOLD analysis project Ga0187783, IMG submission 132471) | Tropical peat soil microbial communities from peatlands in Department of Meta, Colombia - 1015_SJ02_MP02_20_MG | ecosystem: Environmental > Terrestrial > Soil > Wetlands > Peat | place... | reverse complement strand
GCGAGTGCCTGGGACTGGTTTCAACTCGGACTCAACTTCGAGCAAAACGGATCGATCCTGGATCACGAACCCTATCGCGAAGCGATCAACGCGTTCACTCAGTCGCTCAACATCAATGCTAAACATCCGAAAGTCTGGAATGAGCGGGGTGTCGTCGAACAGAATGATCTCGGCAATGACGTCGCGGCGCTCAGCGACTTCCAGCACGCCTCGCAATTGGGGTCGTTGCAGGCCACCAAGAACTACACGAAGTTAAAAGAGGGCCTTGCCGCCAATGCGGCTTCGTCGTCTCAGCGGGTGAGGGCGGCACCAGCTGGTTTTGTACAAGAATGCAACGCGCGCATCGGGCACAGGTGGGACTCCATGTCCGGCAGCTGTGTAGATACGGGCCACTGATGCGCGCGGCAGCGTCAGGTCCGCAGAGCTACTCGTTTCGCCGGACGGCAAGCGCTCGCGAGGCCAGCCGTCTAAGGACTGGTTCAGTCCGAACACTAGCTTGGCCATGATTTCTTCCTTCCTGTCGCTGAGACTGGGATTGTTACATTCACTACGAAAATCCGGGGCCAACTCGTCCAGCCGTCCGCTTTCGAGAAACCTAAGCGGTGCACTCTAACGGCGGCTCCTGGCCGATCGGACCCCGATGCCTTCCCAGTTCGCGTGTCCGCTTCGAATCATGGACAGGTCGTCGACGAATTTGCCGGCTACGGGCGCAGTCGACCCTGACTGGTCCCAGAGCCTTCCCGATTCCGGTCACCCAACGGACAAGAAGCCGACATTCAACTGGACACCAACCTGACGGGCGTACAAGAAATCTGCCGGTAATTCGGGAAAGCTTCTGCAAGAGGCCTGCGCGAGCGCAGCCGTTTCCGGGGGCTTAATTGTAACGGTCAGGTAGGCGCGTGAGAGACTAAGGAGGATCATCATGACAGACCTGCGATTGACGCTCGCGTGCTGGGATTATGATCGGACCCGTGCGCTGGCTGAGGGACTCGTGCGACCCGACGGTATCGAGCTCACCTATCTCACTCTGCCTGTCGAGGAAACGTTCTTCCGCATGGTACGGCATCAGGAGTTCGACGTGGCAGAGATGTCCCTCTCGTCCTATGTACTTACCCTTGACCAGGAGAGACCGCCATTCATTGCGATTCCGGTGTTTCCGTCGCGGTTCTTCCGCCATGACTGCATCTACGTTACCGAACGGAGCGGGATCAGGCAACCGAAGGATCTCATCGGCAAGCGCGTCGGCACGCCGGAATACCAGATCACTGCGGCGGTGTGGATTCGTGGCATTCTCGCCGAGGAGTACGGTGTCCCCGTCGAGAGCGTGATCTACATCACCGGTGGCGAAGAAGCACCGGGCAGGCAAGAAAGAGTTCCGCTGCAGCTCCCGCCGAGGATCAAGGTTCAGCCCATCGGACCAACGCAAACACTGTTCCAGATGCTGGAGACGGGCGAGATCGACGCCTTGTACACCGCGCGCACGCCGTCGTCCTTTCGCCAGGGAGGCGGCACGGTCCAGCGCCTGTTTGAGAACTACGCTGAGGTTGAACGCGCCTACTATCAGAAAACGAAGATCTTTCCGATCATGCACACCGGCTCATCCGTCGGGCGCTCTATGAGCGAGATCGTTGGATCGCGCAGTCATTGGTCAAGGCCTTTGTCGCGGCGCAGGAGCTCGTCTACGAGGACCAGCATCAGACCGCGGCGCTGAAGTTCATGCTGCCGTGGCTGATCGACCACGTCGAGCAAACTGAAAGGGTGCTCGGGAAGGACTTCTGGCCGTATGGCTTCGCGGCGAATGGCCACACGTTGAAGACGTTCCTCCGGTACTCGCACGAGCAGGGTCTCGCCAGCCGCTTGTACCAACCGGAGGAGCTCTTCGCGCCAGAAACGTTCGAAGCGTTCGTGATCTGAGCGGGAAAGGCAGAGCCGATGAGCACGGGGGGCATGGCTGAACCATCGTCGCCGTGGTGGACCTTGACCCGCGGCGACATCAATGCCACGACGCCAAGGGAGCCGTAGCTGATGGCGCCCACCGGTGCGAGGGGCAGCATTCGTGGACGTACACGCCAACAGTCTTCGCCATGAAGGCGGTATAGGGGCCCGCAGTCACAGCCCACACGGTCAGACTCGCAAAAGCCGCCCAGGGTCCAAGGATCGTGCCGATGCCCACGTAGTCCCTGCCGGCGTACGGGTAGGCGGACCCCAGCTCCGCATAAATGGCACCCCACACGAGGGCAGCACCAATGGCGGCGAGGAACAGCGCCGCCGCGTTCCTGCGTGCTGAATGACGTCCGCCCCCATGCCGTAAACGGAGAACACCGGCGACAGTGCCGACAGGGTTAGCAAAAGCACCCCCAACGATGACAGTTCGCGGCGCAGTCTTTGCGGTTCACTTGCCTCGTTCGAAACGTGTGCGTGGTGTTCTTCTGCAATCACGCGTTGCGGAACCCTGACCCGAGGCACTTAGCATGCCCCCAGAGGCGTTACGGCGGCAAATAGCTGGGTCGGACGCCTGATGTGATTAACGCGAGGTCCGGCCTACGAACGTCTCCTTTCCGGGGAATCAGGGTGGACCACCCACCGGCCGCTCGTGGCCGGTGAGCGACCGATGCACCGGCCGGCGCGGCTACACCTCAGTCTGTTCAGCCATCTGAAGAGCGTAATCGACGTCGATGCCGAGGTAGCGCACCGTGCTCTCGAGCTTCGAATGCCCAAGGAGCAACTGCACCGCCCTGAGATTCTTCGTTCGGCGATAAATCAAGCAAGCCTTGGTACTACGCAGCGTGTGCGTACCATACCCTGCCGGATTCAATCCGATGTCCCGGACCCAACGGCGCACGATCCGTGGATATTGCCGTGTGGACAGATGCGGAGAGCCCGACAGGCGGCTTGAGAAGAGGTAGTCCGCCGGTTGCCGACCCGCATGCCGGATCCATGCCGCGACCGACTCACGAGTTTGCTCCGTGATCTCAAACTCCACCGGACGGTGGGTCTTCTGCTGCATAATAATCGCCCGGTTGGCGACTTGGTCGCCGTGCGTAACATCCTTCACCCGCAGGCGGACGAGGTCACAAGAGCGCAGCTTGCTATCCACCGCGAGGTTGAAGAACGCGAGTTCGCGGGTGCGCTCGGCGATCTGGAGTCGTATCCGGATCGCCCAGATCTCGCGCTGCTTGAGGGGCGCTTTCTGGCCGACGAGTTCGCCTTTGTTCCAGGGCACACGCGGCACTGGGACTTGGTAGGTGATTTCCATAGCGGTCTCCTCGGGTTATGGTTCTTCGCGAGGAGAAGTGTTGGTGGGAGGGATGGGGCGGTAATCGACCCTCAGGCGGTCCGTTGACGATGCCCGCTTTTCGGACGACTAGAACCGTACCGTCCCGCTGACGCCCACGCCTCTACGTGCAACATTCCGTCTCCACAATAGGACCTACGTCCAGCGACGTACGGACACGTGAAAAAGTATCAAGGGCGGCAGCGCGGCCTGCTTAGATGAATCAGAGGGCACCTATGAGTTCACCAGACAAAATCCAGCGAAATGTACTGCCCATTCCGGACCAGGCGCACGTGGGTTTGACAACGTATGACGCGAAAGATCCGGATACCAAATATCCGCCGATCCGCGAATTGCGCCCGCCCGTTGGCGCGCCCAATGTGCTGGTCATCCTGATCGACGACGCAGGCTTCGGCGCTACCAGCGCGTTCGGCGGACCGTGTCGGACGCCGAACTTCGAGAGGCTGGCTGCGAGCGGCCTAAAGTACAACCGATTCCACACAACGGCGCTTTGCTCGCCAACTCGCCAGGCGCTTCTGACGGGCCGCAACCATCATTCAGCCGGCATGGGCGGCATTACGGAGATAGCGACCTCGGCACCGGGCTATAACTCACTGTTGCCGAACACCATAGCGCCGCTCGCGCAAACACTAAGACTGAACGGCTACTCCACCTCGCAATTTGGCAAATGCCACGAAGTGCCGGTGTGGCAGACCAGTCCCTTAGGGCCGTTCGACCACTGGCCTACCGGCAGCGGCGGAGGATTCGAGTATTTCTATGGCTTTATTGGCGGTGAAACCAACCAGTGGTATCCAGCGCTCTACGAAGGCACCACGCCGACCGAGCCGGACAAAACGCCGGCAGAGGGCTATCACCTCACAGACGACATCACCACGAAGGCGATCAAGTGGATCCGCCAGCAGAAGGCGCTGATGCCCGACAAGCCATTCTTCACCTACTTTGCGCCGGGCGCGACGCATGCCCCGCACCACGTGCCGAAGGAATGGGCGGACAAATACAAGGGCAAATTCGACCAGGGCTGGGACAAGCTGCGCGAGGAAACCTTCACTCGGCAAAAAAAGCTCGGCGTTATCCCGCAGGACTGCCAGCTCACCGCACGTCACCCGGAAATTCCCGCCTGGGAGACAATCTCGCCTGTGATGAGGAAAGTCCTTGCACGCCAGATGGAGGTGTACGCAGGGTTCATGGAGCACACGGATCATCATATCGGGCGGCTGCTCGATGCCCTGAAGGATCTCGGCATCCTGGACGATACCCTGATCTACCTGGTAATCGGTGACAATGGCGCTTCAGCAGAGGGCTCGCTGCAAGGCTGCTTCAACGAGTTAGCTCCGCTCACCGGCTTCCCACAGCTGGAGACGGCAGAATTCCTCACAGAACGGATCGACAAGCTCGGCGGCGTCGAGGCCTACAACCACTACGCAGTGGGCTGGGCGCATGCTATGGATACCCCCTACCAATGGACCAAGCAGGTGGCTTCACACTTCGGGGGCACGCGCAACGGCACCATCGTGCACTGGCCGAAAGGGATTCAAGGCAAGGGTGAGATTCGCAGCCAGTTCCATCATGTGATCGACATTGCGCCCACCATTCTGGAGGTGGCGCACCTACCGCAGCCACTCTTCGTGAATGGGGTTCAACAGCGACCCATCGAAGGCGTCAGCATGGCGTACTCGTTCAACGACGCAAAGGCTGGAGAGCGGCGTGAGACGCAGTATTTCGAAATGGCAGGCAATCGCGGGATCTATCACAAGGGCTGGACGGCGGTCACTCGGCACCGTACCCCCTGGCTGACCGGCGCGGTGAAACTTGCGGCTTTCGACGACGATGTGTGGGAGCTGTATGACACCAACACCGACTGGACCCAATCGAAGGATTTGGCGAAGGCGAACCCGGAAAAGCTGCACGAACTGCAGCGTCAGTGGCTGATCGAGGCGGTTAAGTACAACGTGTTGCCGCTCGATGACCGCTTCGCCGAGCGCGCCAATCCCGACATCGCGGGCCGACCGCAGCTGATTAAGGGCACGCGTCAGATCCTATTCGGCGGCATGGGGCGGCTTACCGAGAGCACGATCGTGAACACGAAAAACAAGTCGCACGCGCTCACCGCCGAAGTGATGGTGCCAGTATCGGGCGCGGAGGGTGTCATCGTCGCCCTAGGCGGGATCATAGGGGGCTGGAGCCTGTACGCCTTGGACGGCAAGTTGAGGTACCACTACAACTTCTACGGGGTACATCGCTACACAATCGAGAGCACCTCGAAAATCCCCTCGGGTACTCATCAGGTTCGCATGGAGTTCAAGTACGACGGCGGAGGTCTTGCGAAGGGAGGCACGGTCACGCTGTATGTGGACGGCAAGAAGGTCGGTGAAGGCCGTGTGGAGCAGACCGAGCCGATGGTTTTCTCTGCTGACGAGACCTGCGACGTTGGATTTCAAGCTGGCTCACCGTCAAGCACGGACTACGGACCGAAAGACAACGAGTTCAGCGGCGAGGTGAACTGGGTCGAAATCGACATCGGAAAGGATGCGGAGAATCTCGACCATCTCATCACGCCAGAGCAGCGACTAAGCGTTGCTATGGCGATGCAGTAGAACCGTAGCCCTCGGAGATGCGGGAGGGGTACACCGTAAGGTTCAGCCACTTGCTGAGCAACCCGTCGCCACGCTCGATAGCAGTCATTCCCCAGGGTCACAGCGGACGCCCGCGCTCCTCGCTCGTGCCTGCCTATTTTCCGACCACCGCAAGCGCATTTCGCAACGGAGTGTCGGGAATCTGCATGAACCCGCTGAATGGGTGATCGAGATCAAGGATGAGAAACAGGGCCCCCGCAACCGACAGGGCACTTATCAACAGCGTGATAAACGCGGTCGCGTTGCGCGGCGCAAACAGTCCGAAGCTCAAGTAAAGGACGGTTAACCAAGAAACCACGATCACCAAAAATGGCGTCGAGATCGATGTACCGCTTTGCGCAAACAGGAGCCATCGCGTCTGGCCGAGGTTGATCGCCATCGACTTTGCCTCCGCCTGGAGGGTGCGCTGAGCGTCTGTGTGCGGCACCAGGTTTTGTATCTCGTCGAAGATCAGTTCGCGACCGACGGGCACTGCTTGGGCAAGCTGCTCGAGACCATTCTTCGCCCCGTTGCTTCCCACCATACTCGCGAGCGCGCTGTGTAGAGCATTCCGAATGTCCGTTGCATCCGCCCCATAGTGTGCGAGTACACGGTCAAGGAGAATCGCGTTCTCAGCCATTTGCGCAAGTTCACTTCTTTTTGTGTCGTATGAACCCTTGGTGGACGCCACCAGCAAGCCTAACACCAATGCGGACATCGTCCCGATCAGACCTACGCCGAGCTTTATCAGGTCCCGGGTATCGGAATCGAGGTGGTGTTGCGGAATTATTCCTCGCAATCCCATTCCCGCTAGGGCACCTACGAGTAAGCAGCAGAAGATCGTCGCGGCGAGTTCGATGGACGTCATGTCTCTACACAACCTCGAGCCTTCACCTTAAGCCGACTGACTTGCCTCCGCATGCTGCGACGCAGCGCATCAACAGAGCGCTAATCGCACTTGTACAACGCCAGTGACCTCGACCTTCGCGCGATCCACGAGCCTCGCACGGAGGCAAGTTAGGTGACCTTCTGTCCGGTCCCCTCGTGTCTCCATCGCGGCTGGCTGCAAGGCCTTCGATAGGCGGCTACTGCCGCTTTGCGGGAAGAGCAAAGCTCGAGCTTGGCAAGCCACCACGATCAGAGCCGGTCAATGCAAGGTGTTCGGCAGGTCGGTATAGGTCCGTATTTACTTTGGCTCAGTAAGGTTCATGGTGTCACACCCGATAGCTATTCTCAGCAGTGTCCTAAGAAGTGACGCATAGACGGGAGATCTATGAAGATAACCACCGTTCTTATCGCCGCCCTCGCCGCAGTGGTCTGCACTCAGGCGCAAGCCCAGCGTCGCGAGGTAAACAGCCAAGTTGCCCAGGCGTGCAAAACAGAGCTCCAACAGCTGTGTCAGGGTCAGAAGGGCCAGCAAGCAGAGCAGTGCTTGAAGAACAACGAGTCGAAGCTCAGCGCCCAATGCAAAGGTGCGATATCACCTAAGTGAGTTGTTCGTTACGTCGCCCATGCTCGCACGGGGACCTTCACGGTCGGCACCGCCGTGCGGGTGAACTGGACTTGCCCTCTGCTTGAGGGAACGACGAGCGGGGAAGGATCGTCGCGGCAGGTGCGCAAAACGTTACGCGCTGAGCGCCAGCGGTTGGTGCGCTCGGTGCATGCCCAGCTTGACCGTTTCAGGGAAGCGACAACATGGCAACAGCAATTGGGATACAGGGCCAGAAGCCTTCCTCTAGTCTGAAGGAGAGGGCCAAGGAAGAGTTCAGAATGTTCTGGGTCATTGCGATCTATCTGGCCCTGATGTTTTCCGCATTCTTCACCTATCGAAGGCTCACACTGAACGAGTCTGGCATCACCTACCTTCACTACGGGGCGGGGGTAATCGAGGCGCTTATCCTCGCCAAGGTGATCCTGATCGGCCACGCGCTGGGACTCGGAAGGAGATTTGAAGAGGAACCTCTGATCGTATCGGTCCTGTTCAAGTCCGTGATATTTGGGGCTTTCGTAGGGGTGTTTTCCGTGATCGAACACGTGATTGACGGCTGGGCGCATCACGAGACTTCGGACGTCATCCTGCAGCACCTATTCAGTGGAGGGCGCGACGAGATCCTCGCGAAGACGCTCGTGATGATTGTCACATTCATTCCGTTCTTCGCCTTCTGGGAGATCGATCGGGTTCTGGGCCAAGGCAAGTTGTTCGAGCTGTTTTTCCGCAAGCGGTCCAAATAAGGCCGTGCACGAGGGAGGTATCAAATGAGTCTCGGGAGGCGTGTGATGAAGGGAAATCTTGCGTTGGGCGCAGTTGCACTCGCCGCTATGTGCGGTTGCCAGTCACAGCAGCAGTTGGTCGACGAGATGCAGGCCGACGCGACTCATGTCGCGCAGCGCCGCGGGGCGTTTGAGCTCAATTGCCCGGCCGCCGCCGCTACCGTCCTAAGCAAGGAGATGATTCAGACGCCGGTCACCAACCCTCGGTGGGCGCCACCTGAGCGAGCCGAGTACACGGTAGGCGTGTCTGGTTGCGATAAGCGCGCAACCTATCTTGTCGTTTGCGCCGTTGGCGGCACAGGTTGTGTTGCTGGCGGCGCCCGGAACGAGATCCAGACGGGCAAGTGAACCGCTATTTGGTGGAGACTATTCCGCGCCATCTTTCAACGCGGGCTGGGCGGTACTGATGATGCCGCACATCAGCACTATTCGCGGAGGTACGCACCCCGCGGATAGCGTAGAGTCCGACCCGGCTTCGAATTAGCCTGTTTTGAGCTAACCAACTCAAGGGGAATATCGATGAAACTCCTATCGCTTGTAGTAGCCGCTTCCGTTGCGCTCACTGGATACGCGTACGCTCAAACTGCAACTCCACCTCCCGCGTCAGCGTCCGCTCCCGCTGCTTCTTCGTCTTCGGGTGGCAAGATTTCGCATGACTGCAAGAAAGAGGAACACAAACTCTGTGGACGCCAAGCGCATGGTACGGAAGAGCAGGACTGCATCAAGTCCAATCTTGATCTCAACAAGTTCTCCGCGGCTTGCGCGACGGAGTATAAGAATGCAGCAGCCGCCAAGAAACCTAGCTCCTGAGACACAGCCGAACGATGCGAAGCCGGCCGCCAGTCACGTGAGCGCGTTACTCCTCTAATCACAGGTAAAGGAGAATATTGATGAAACTCGCTTATGTTGCGCTAATCGCTGCTTGCGTTGCAGGCGGCTATGCTCAAGCTCAAATGCAACAAGGTCGTGAAGACCAGGCTGTCGCAAGGTTCTGCAAAGACGACGCTCAGCATTTGTGTTCAGGCAAGACCGGCCAGGCGCTGCAACAGTGTCTGAAGAGCAATCAGGCGCAGTTGAGCGCTAATTGCAAGGAAGCGGTGTCCAAACTCCCGGGCAAATCCTGAAGGACGCGACCTTCGTCCGCACACCAAAGTCTCTAACAAAGGGGAGATTTAGGAAAGTGACATTCGTCCTCATCGCCGTGGTCGCCGCAGGCAAGAACGTCTAGGGGAGGACGCGCCATGTATTTCACTGAAGACTCACTGTTCCCCGAGAACATGCAGCCGCTGATCATCACGGCGGCACCCTATGGACCGGAGTGGCTACCCGGGGATATCTCGGACCTTCCCGTGACTTTCGATGAGCAGGTGCAGGCGGCGGTCGATTGCTACAACGCGGGCGCGACGATGCTGCACTTCCACGTGCGCGACCCGAAGACGGGCCAAGGCTCGAGCAACTTCGAGCAGTACAACGAACTTCTCGCACGGGTGAAGCAGGCCGTACCGAAGATGATCATCCAGGTCGGCGGCTCAATCTCGTTCGCACCGCACACTGCTGACGCCAAAGCGAAGTGGCTCGACTACGACACGCGCCATATGCTCGCCGCGCTTCAGCCGAAGCCGGAGTTCGTTACGGTGACGACGGGCACCACGCTGTGGGACGTGACAATGGGCATGACCGCGGATGACATCAAGGGCACGCATCTCGACAACCCGAAGGTGCTCGCCGCCTGGCGCGGCATGGTGGTGGACTCGACGCCGGCCTTCTATGAAGAGCATCTCAAGCGGCTGCGCGCTAACAAGGTCCAACCCTACTTCGTGCCGGGGTCAGTTCACAATCTCGAGATCATCGAGCGACTGATCCGCACCGGCCAGCACATGGGGCCGCTGAACCTGGCACTCTGCGGCTACGGCGGCGGCAGCATGGGCCGTAATCCCTTTGACTGGATGGAGATGGTGCGGCGGACCCCACACGGGGCCTCGAGCGTGACGTTCTGGAGCAGCATGCGTGGCAACATTGCGATCCAGAACCTAGCGCTCATCCTGGGCTGCCACATCCGCGTCGGCAACGAAGACAACATCTGGGACATCAACAAGAAGCCCTGGACGACCGTGAAACAGGTGGAATGGGCGGTGAAGCTCGCCCAGCAGCATGGACGCAAAGTGGCCACTGCCGACGAGGCACGCAAGATCATGCAGGTCGGCGTCTTCTACGACAGCGTCGAAGACACGCTCGCCCGTCTCGGCCTGCCGCCGAACCGTGCCGAAGGCCAGAAGGGCTTTCTGACGTACGTGACGAGCGACGGCAAGCTCCCGCAGGAGAGCGCCGCGCCCACGCAGGCGACAAGCATCTTGTAACGGCTGACTCGCGGGACAGTCAAGACGTGAATCCGGGCTTCGCGGTGTCGCTCACCGTGAAGCTCGGCCGCCGGCCTCGTTTAGGGAGGTAATGAACATGGCAGACGATCGCCTGACGACGGGGGCGTCAGCAGATTCCCCCCAGTCCACTGGTCCCTGGGATGCCGGGCTTGCACATCTGCGGGATTGGGATCCGGCCTGGGCCGCAGTCTGCTTCAAGATGAGCACCAACCCGTGGACATCTGGTGTCCTGCCGCGGAAGTTCGTCGAGCTCGTGGGCGTAGCGCTCAATGCCGCCTGCACCAACCTCAATCCCGATGGCACCCGCCGCCACATTCGCGCGGCGCTCGCTTCCGGCGCGAGCCGCGACGAAGTGCTGATGATCCTCAAGATGGCATCTGTCATGTCTATCCACTCCTGCAGCCTCGGCGCGCCCATCCTGCTCGAGGAGGCGGCAACTGCAGGCGTGAAAACCTCCAGCAAGGCGCCCGCTACGACTCCCGCTTGCGACAAAATGCGGGCAATCGGGCAGTGGAACACCGCATGGAATCCGTTTTTCCAACTTGATCCTGTTTGGACCGATGAGTTCATGGCACCGGAGGCCTGATCTACGGCAGCAAGCTCTTCACGCCGAAAGAGGTGGAGCTGCTGAGCATCGCCTTCGATGCGTCCTACACACACATGTACGCGCCCGGCACACGGCGGCATATCAAGGCTGCCCTCAAGGCGGGGGCGAGCATGGAAGAAATCATGGAGGTGTTGAAGCTCTGTGTTGCCGAGGGCGTCCAAGCTTGCAATCTCGGCGCGCCGATCCTCGACGAGGAGCTCGGGGACTGTACCCGTGCCTCCCCTGTCGGGTGATCTCCAAAGGTCGTGAACGGCAGAACTATTAGTTTGCCTCGGCTGCTGTAGCTAGCGACCAGCGTCCGCGCAACACAATATGGGATGAACCGAAGGAGAACGTCAATGAAACTCGTGCAGGTTACGTTAGTCGCAGCTTGCGTCGTGAGCGGATACGCCCATGCGCAAACCCGGACCGAGCAGGAAGACCGCGTGGTGGCACGGGCATGCAAGGCGGATGCTGAGCACCTATGCAGCGGTAAGACTGGTCAGCAAATGCAGCAGTGCCTCAAGAGCAATCAGGCTCAGCTGAGCGCCAACTGCAAGGAGGCTGTTTCCAAGCTTCCGGCGAAGCCCTGAAAGGGAACGAGATCGGCACTAAGGCTCGGATGCGGGAGGAACGACAATGCTTATCAGCCGCAGGTTAGCCTGGACACAGATTTGGCATGATCGGAGTCAACGTTTGGCCGGCGCGATAGCCCTTACGATTGCCACGGGGTTGATTGTATTTGCATCCTGTGTGGTCCAAGCGGACCAGCCGATCGCTCCCCCGACGTGCGCGCTGCGTCTCTCGGTGGAAGTCACACTGGACGTGCCCAACCCGAGTGACCCAGGCTTCATAAGTTCGCTGCTGGGCGAGCACCCCGGCTACCAATTGTTCTTGCTGAACACGGTAGACGATTCGCATGTGATTCTCCAACTCCAGGGACCCGGCGAGGCTGAGCGCTGTCAGGCAGTCGTCGACAGCATGCGTAACGATGGACGCGTCGCGTCCATCGACATCATCAGCTAGACAGGCGCGCAGCGGGCGCGCCGATCTCGGTAGGGTCGAGGACTGGCGCGCCGGCGGAGGATGAACCCCGCCACGTTTCCAGCCCCCGCCACATCGAACGCAGCGTGCGGAGTTATCGCACTGCGCTCTCGTGTGCAGTTCACGTCAAGGG
>Ga0187783_10003083_pt1 | contig 12321 bp, 11 predicted proteins | sample 1015_SJ02_MP02_2_FD_132471 | JGI IMG/M metagenome (GOLD analysis project Ga0187783, IMG submission 132471) | Tropical peat soil microbial communities from peatlands in Department of Meta, Colombia - 1015_SJ02_MP02_20_MG | ecosystem: Environmental > Terrestrial > Soil > Wetlands > Peat | place... | reverse complement strand
GGGGATTGCTGCGGATGGCAGTCCGATCTCGTACGGTTACACGACCAATCTCGACGGCAAGGATGTACCGTATTCTGGCAGGGAGCCAAATGGGGCTGACGCCGTACCGTCACCCGTGTGGACGCGAACACGCTCCGTCGTTGCTTGGCACGGAACGAGCACATAATTTCACGCAATGGTCAGGAAGTCATCGATACGCGATCACGAGACGATTTCTATCGAGTTCGACCGGGGAGAGATCAATTCGCTTGAAGCCCGCAGCTTTCGAGATACTTTCGAGTTCCGCGAAGGTGTACGCATCTCCCGACGCGGTAGCTGCAAGCATCGTTAGGCTGAACGCAGCCGCAGTAGGCGGCGACACGCGGTCGGAATTGGGAACAAATTCGGCAATCGCTGCGCGCCCTCCTGGATTCAGCGCGACATGTACCTTGCGCATCAAGGTGGTGCATGTTGACTTGTCGAATCCGTGCAGCATGTTCGTGATTAACGCGAGATCGTAGCCGTTCCCAAAATCTATGTCGAACGCGCTTCCAGGAACAAGGTGGTACCGGTCTGCAACACCCATGGCGACGGCATTTTCCTTCGCGACTTCAAGCACGTTTTTCCAATCGTTGGCGTAGATGTGCGCGCCGGGATTCTGCTTTGCCACTGCAATTCCAAACATGCCGTGGCTCGCGGCGATGTCGAGCACTTTGTGTGCTTCGCGTTCTTTGCGGAGTTCAGTAGCCATGATGTCGGCGCCTCTACGCACCATCGGCATCATGCCTTGAGCATATTTCACCCAATCGGCGTTTTCGGGGTCGAGCATGCCTTCGCCAAGTGCTGTACCCCCATGGCGCACTGCGTCTGTCAAATGAGCGTGACACTCTCGCAAGCGCGGGGAAAGCAAGAAGTCGATGGCTGATCCTATGTAAGCGGGCGAGCGCCGGTCGAGGAATCGGGCGGAATCTGACGCAAGAGTGTAGCTGGCACCTTGCTTTATCAAGAAATTGTGAATCGTCAAGAAATCGCACAAAATGCGTACGCCGCGTTCACTCGCTTCACAGCGGTTCGCTATCATGGCGGCAGTCCCGTTGCCTTCATTGACAGCGGTGAAGAGATCTAATTCGATTGCGGACATGGCTTCAGTCAGCTGATATGAATTAATCGCGTTGAAGAAGCGTTCTGGGGTGGGACTATGCTTTTCCGCCGGGGCACTCATGGTATTTCTCCTATGATGTTTTCTGTTCCCGACGACAAAGCAGACTGAGGATGAAGCTGTCGGCGGCTACCAGCGAAGGCACCGAGATGGCCAAGTTGCTGAAACATTCCCAGGTCATCCCGGACGGCAAAGTGCTCGATGATTTTGCCTTCCTTCAGGCGAAAGCGGTGAATATGCTTCACCTTAAATGTCTTCCCGTTGGGAGCCAAAGCTGGGCCCTGGAGAGGCGGAATCAATGGAAATTCTCCCAAATGTGTTCCCTGAAATGACGTCTCGCACATGACCAGGTTGCGTTCCGCCACTATGAAATCGACTGTGAAGCGCAAGTCCGGGAACGCTGTCCGCCAGACCTGCACAATTTGTTTCACAATGGGCCGAGCATCCTGATACTGCTGGCCAAAGTTCATGAAGTCCTCAGCGAAGAAATCTTCGACCCTGTCGATTTGCCCGTCGTTCCATAGCTCCTTGAACTGACGGACAACACAGGTTTTGTTTTCATCAACGGACATAAGATCTCGACCTGATCCAGGTGTTTTTCAGTCTCGCCAGCGTTATGACTAGACGAACAAGATTTTCCTTTAGCTCTTTTATTCAGATTCGCCAGTGGTCCAGCTCAATCGGGATTCATTCCCATCTGCTTGATCATCTCCCGTTGTTCGGCTGTCCAGGTCCCCGACATGTCTCCGTGCTGTAGGAGCAACTTCTTCTGAGCGTACATCTCTTTCGTCGTGTGAAATTGCTTGACATTGGCCTGACGGCCGGAGAGATCCCACTCGCCGACTCCCTTGTCGTGGTATTTGAAGACAACGTTGTCCACATACGCGATCTTGTTCCCCCAGAGATCCATGGCAGGAACTTCATGCAAAGGTTGGCCATCTGGACCGCGTTTCATAACGCCTTTTTCCTCCAGGATTCCTGGGATTGCGAGTGTGTACACGGTACGATCAGAGGATTCCTGAAAATCAATGGGAACAATCTTGGTGCCGACGATATTCGGCGGGTTCCACCCAAACATGAAGCTCAGCATCTCCTGGAAGGCTTCCCGCTGTGCCTGGGTCGTACCTTGATCGAAATATGCCGTTCCTCGCACCTTGCTTGCGTCCATGTCTATCAGGTCCCCCACGATCACGGCCTTGAACCCCGACATGTCGACGTTCCCATAGTGACCTTTCTTGATGTAGGCAAAATCCGCGGCATCGCATCCCCCGTGATCCGGGTGTCCGTTCGATCGGCATGGGCAAGCATAGGCAGTACACTTGCATTCCGTGAAGCTGATGCCTTCGACATCAAAATCGGGAATGTTCTTGGGCGTCAACTTTGTATTTTGCTCAGAGCCACCCATCCCGATAAATGCGCCCGCAACGAGCAGAATTGGGACAACTTTGTTCATCACCACTTCTATCCTCCTTTTTTTTTACATTTCGGAAAGTTCATCGCGTTCACTACCAAGCTGAACTGCGCGCCCAAGCCCCTATCAATAAAGGAGCGATGACCACACCATTTTTCAGCAGGACTTCATCGCGCATCCGTTGGGCAAGGCTTTCGATTTCGACTTCTTCTCCACTTGCGACTCCGAATCTCTCCATGACGGGCAGCAAGCTCCGCACTACTTCGGCCAGTGCTTCGTACGTTCGCGCATTCGAGCCACCGCCGATAAGGCCATCGAGCCGGAGCATAGGAGCGGGCAGGCCGGAGCTTCGAAATATGCGGTAAAGCTCCAGCCCAACATGGCTGTCGGCGCCGCTCAACTGTAGTGTTCGAATGACCCAATCCCGGCAACGGTCGTATGTCGGGGAAGCGGGATGAGACTTACAGCCACTTGCGTCGAATTCCTGAAAGGCAACGATCCCGCCCGGTTTAAGGTGCACTAAGAGTTTTCGCAGGGCCTCAATTGGATCGGCGTAGTACATGAGAATAAGCCGACCGACAATCGCATCGAACCCTCCGTCGAGTCCGATTAGCGTGGGGTCACCCTCGACGAATTGCACATTCGAGATCCGCTGATTTTCGGCACGAGCCTGGGCGCGAACAATTGCGTCAGCTGCTCGATCAACACCCACGACTGCGCCAGTTGGACCAACAATTTCGGCCGCAAGCAGGGCTACATCGCCGCTTCCGCAACCCACATCAAGCACGCGCATCCCAGGATGCAGTCCCGCCTCCTTGAACAACTGTCGCGTAAATGGCTCGAACATCCGTGCCTGCACACTCAATCGGTCGAGTTCGCGTTCGCTATGCCCCGGAGCATAAAAATGTGCAACGGGTTCTTGTGCTGTCACGAGATAGTTCTCGCTTTCCTGAATTCTTATTTGGCCACTGGCTGCGGCAAATCGACTGAGTCAGTCGGCTGTCCCGCGCCGAATCGATACGTTCCCAAACGGGTCATGACCAGACTCGCGAGAAGGGTTGCGACCAGAAAAACACTCAAGGATCCGCGATACGAGCCGGTTCTGTCGAAGCCGGCTCCCATGAATAGCGGCCCCAAAGCTCCCGCCACGGCAAAAGCCGCAAAGATCGAGCTGTAGATCGCGCCGAACGCACGCAGTCCAAAATAGCGGCTGGTGAGATAGGCGATGATGTCTACTTCGGCACCCAAGCCGAGACCAACCAAAACCGCAGCAACAAAAGCGAGTGGCGTAGCGCCGGACCAGCAAAGTAGCGCGATGCCCAGCGCGGAACCCGCAAAGAAAAAAGCGGCCACCCGCGGCGCAAACAATCGATCCAATAGATAACCCGTTCCCACGCGTCCCAAAAGCACAGCGCCGCCCATCAGAGACGATCCCAGTGCCGCCAATTGCGCCGTCAGGCCGCGGTCGGTGAGCATGACACTCATGTGAATGAGGCAGCCTTGGACACTGGCGCTCACTAACGCGAAAGCTGCCAGCATCAGCCAAAAGGTTCCGGTTTGCCACGCTTCAGCCGCACTAAGGCCCAGCGAGGTGGGACCGCGCCGCATCCGGACATTTGATATAGAAAGGCCGTCCAGCTGCAAACCCAGATGCTCGGGTTTTTCTTTCAAAAACGCTGCAACGATTGGAATGGGAATTAGCAATACAGCGCCGCCCAGAATACTGTAGGCAGTGTGCCAGCCCCAGTGCACAATCAGTTGTTGCACCAGGGTTGGAATCACCAGGGCTCCCAAACCGATTCCCAACATCATGACGCCAAGAGCCAAACCCCTGCGCCGGTCAAACCAATGCGTGACAACGTTGCCGTACGCAATCGGGCCGCTGCCGTGGAGAGTTAGGCCCAAGAGGATGTAGAAGAGATAGAGCTGCCAGATGCTGCCGAAAACAAATCGATTCGCCAGCAAAGTGAGGCCATACAGGGTGGTCCCGAGCAGGATGATTTTTCGCGATCCATAGCGGTCGATGAGCCAACCAACGAGCGGCGCGACGGCTGCGCCAGTCATCAGTTTCAACGTATATGCAAGAGAAATCACCGCTCGGCCCGCGTGAAACTCCTGCATCAGCGGCTTCAAGAAAACACTAAAAGAGTAGACCGTTAGCGGCACCCCAAAGAAGAGGCCTGTCGCCGAGATCATAACGATCCACCAGCCATAGAACACAGAGGAACGTCCACCCGTCGATTCCGAAGCAGCGACCGAGGCCAGTGAGGCGCTTTGCAGTGAGGCATCACTCATGCGGTTTTCTCTTCATGGCGTTGACTCGTTGAAGTCGGATTCTGGCTTCCTTTGGCCAGCACCATGAGTTGCACGAAGGAGGGAAATGCCGTGGGCTGTTCAGACAAGCGTTGCTTCAATCTCCGTTCAAGACTGTCAGCGAAGACTTGCCGCCTGCCGGCATCGTCGATGGCTGAAGCCAGGGAGGGTACAAAAATTGCTCGGAAGAAAGCAGCGTGTCGGCTAACAAGAGATTGTAGATCACGGTCTATTTGGTAGTCAGCCCATGCCGCGTCAGGCAAGTCGAAAAGCTCACAACATTCCACTGAAAGGGATTGGAATTGACCATCCGCACTGAAGGGCTCCAAAAGCTGTTCTCGCTGGCGCGGATACGTGCCCAAGACCATCCGTTTTCGTTCGTCATCTTGAATGACCTGCTCAAAGACCAGTTCTTCAAGAACCGCATTAGCGCAATCGAAGAGAGGTTCGAATCCTAACGCACCGGCATCGCTCAGACCCGGAAGCACGACCACTAATCGCCCGCCAGGGCGCAGCTCCCGAGCACGAAGCGATAGAAACAATTTCCAATCATCGGCTGCCTGGCGGTCGAATGCTGCCCGCACGTCGCCTGTGCTGGCGAGGTAGACGAAATGGCCTGGTATCAGTACCGGAACTCGGCTGAGCCATACGGCGGCATACGAACACCACCCAAGGTCAACCTGTTCACTTGGGAAGACGTTCTCGTAGAACGATCTTCCGATGGCAGACGGAAAAACATTGGGGTCATCCATCGAGTATCGTTCGGGATCACTGTGCAGTACATCGAAGAGAGTATTGAAGTCGTTCGCGTGCTGGTCGACGTGAATAACCACTACGGCCCGCTCGTTGCCAACACGCGTACGCAGGCATCGGATAGCCGCTCGCATGGGAGCTAGAGAGTTTTTTCCTTGTGAAGAACCGTAGTCGGCGATGACGATAGGATCGCTTCCCGGACGGAGTGTGCAGGATTGAGCCGCCTTCTCCAGGTAGGGTAACGCCAAATTACCTCCCCCAGCTGGAACTTTGGCGTGCAGGTTATAGGAACCTCCCCCCTCCATGACTCCATGAGTTGAAATCGTTGAAGCCGCCATCTATTCCTCCACTTCTACGTCAGCCCAGAACCGAACCAGCGTTTCTACTTGTCGCCCGGAGTCGGCTGGCCGTCAATGCTCGGGCACTTCTCCTTCGATACCCTCTCGATCCCCTGACAAATCCTTTGTTCGCAGTGAGATGTGGGAGTCGCCTTGCATTTCGGGGGCAGGCTAGACTCTGGAAGATGTGAGCTCGCCGATGCCGCCTACTCTCCCACCACTGGTACGTTTCGCGAATTTCGAGGCGGACAGTGGACCTCCGCGCCCGAGAATTGCGAAAAGATGGCAGCAAAATGCGGCTGCCGGAACAACCGTTTCTGCTCCTGGGGTATGAACAAACTTTGGAAGAGCGATCACGCCAAGCAGAGAATCAGGAAGGCCGTGGAGGAAAGGAAGATCAGGCTCCTGGAGCGTGATTGGATCCGGCGCGGGACGTTACTTTCGGGAGGTTCCGTTTGGCTCTGCTGATCGAGTCGAAGCCGGCGGAGTATCGTCGGTTCCAACCTTCGAAGCCACAGATAGGGAATCGCCAGGTTGAAGCTGGCCCACGAACCGATAACCCCGCCGACCAAAGGTTTCAATAAATTTGGGTTTCTCAGTGGCGTCTCGAAGCGCGTCCCTGAGCTTGCTTACGGCGACGGCCAGGCGATGGTCAAAATCGACGAACGTATCCGCCGACCCCTCGGGAAAAGAGCAGACTTCAACGGCTCGGGCCTTGACGGCTCTGCTGGAATCGCCCGGGGAGGTCGTCACTCGTGAAGAACTCCGAAGACGTCTTTGCAACGCGGGGTGGGGAAGGGACGACCTGTCAGGCTTTAATGTGCTCTGGGGCAGCTCAACATCAACGAATGCGTTGAGCACTGCGATTAACGGCGACCCACAGTAAATCGGTTACCCTACTTCAACTCCAATGCAGCCAGAAATGCAGGTAAAGGGTTTTATCTTCAGAGAAATCTTCTAGAACTTGTCTCATAAATAGTGGTTGAACCTACTTCGCTATTTGCTGGCGGTTGAAAACCGGTCACAAGGAGGGCATGCGAGGACGATGGGAACTCAGCGATGCCCAATGGAAGTTGATCGAACCGATCTTGCGGCCCCAGCGGCGTCTTGATGGACGCGGTCGTCCATGGCAGGACACGCGAGCAGTGCTGAACGGGATTCTGTGGGTGTTGGGTACCGGGGTACAGTGGCGGGAATTGCCCAAGAATTACCCGCCGTACCAGACCTGCCACCGCCGTTTCCAACAATGGGTGCAGGCAGGCAAACTGGAGCGCATCTTGCGTGTCCTTGCCGAAGAGTTACAAGCACGAGCGAAACTCGACTTGGAGGAGGCTTTCATCGATGCCTCCTTCACGGGGGCAAAAAAGGGGGCCTTGCGGTCGGGCCTACCAAACGCGGCAAAGGCACGAAAATCCTCGCTCTCGCCGATGATCACAGTCTTCCTCTCGCCGTTAGTATCGAAAGCGCTTCGCCACACGAAAGCCAACTTGTCGAAGGAGTCCTCGGGCACAGCTTCCTCGACATGCTCCCCACGCGACTGATCGGCGACAAAGCCTATGACAGCGACCGGCTGGACCGAGAGTTGGCGGAGCACTATGGCGTTGAGATGATCGCGCCACATCGCGGAGAGCGACGAATGCCAACTCAAGACGGGCGTTCACTGCGTCGCTACCGCCGACGCTGGCGAGTGGAACGACTATTCGCTTGGCTCCATCACTTTCGTCGGCTGGTAATCCGCCGGGAGTACCACGTTGAGAACTTCTTTGGCATGGTCCGCCTGGGGTGCATGCAAATCCTCCTCAGACATTTATGAGCGGTTACTCGTATCTCAGAGCCACCATGGGATCGACGCGCATGGCGCGGCGCGCCGGAATTAGCACCGCGAAGACGGCGCATGCAGCTAGAGCTACGGCAGCCAGGCCAAGGATCGCCGGGTCATAGCTTTTGACGCCGAAAAGCTGGCTCGCCAGCGCGCTACCGCCGGCCAGCGCCACGGGGATTCCGATGGCTAAGCCCAGACCGAGTTGCACGATCGTAGCGCGCAGCACGAGGCCGAGGACATTCCTGCGGTCAGCGCCAAGTGCCATGCGGATGCCGATTTCGTTGGTTCGCCGTGCGACGGCATAAGTTGTTACGCCATAAAGCCCGACGCAGGCCAGGATGAGCGCTAAGCCGCCGAACAGCTCCGTTAGCCGCGCGATGAGCCGTTCCTGATTGAAGTTGCGCGCCACCTGTTCGCCAAAGCTCACCATATCGAGGACCGTAAGATTGGGGTCAACTCCGCCGAGCACTTTCCTGACAGCCGGCTCCAGATTCTCGGGTCTGCCCGCAACGTGAAGTTCGATGGCGCCGACCCACCCACGAAAGGGGTCCCCGGATGCAGCTTGAAGCAGCGGGAGGAAGGACGTGGCATTGTCAGGGCCACGCGTGTCGTAGTATTTCGTATCCTCGACAATGCCGACGATTTCATAGTCACCGCTGTGAGTTTCGTTCCACATCCCGAAGTGCTTGCCGATGGGATTCTCGTTTGGAAAGAACCTTTGTGCGAAGGTCTCATTGATGACGGCAACGTTTACGGCACCAGGTTTGTCGCGCTCATCGATGACGCGGCCTTGCAGCAGGCGCGTGCCGATCGTCTCAAAATAATGCGGTCCGACGCGATCCCAGGATGGTGCCGTCCAACGATCATCAGGCGGTTTCCCCTCAATATACACGGGTTCGTTCGCGTTATTCCCTCCGAACGGACTGTACCAGGACAGGCTAGCGCTTAGGACGCCTGGAATTCTTGGCACGACCTCCTCAAGCTGTTGATAAAGCCAGGGAAGCCTATCTGCCGTGTAGCCAGACAGCCCCGGGGCGATATTCACGATCAGCCGTCCGTCCGTCACAAACCCAAAATGCTGACCTTCGAGGTTGCGTAGGCTTTGTGTGAGTAGACCAGCTCCGATCAAGAGCACAATCGAGAACGCGACCTGTGCGATGACCAGAGGCTTCTGAACCACCGACGACCGATCGCTTGCGGAGCGCCCTGCTCCGCGCAGCGTGTCGGCAGGATCGGAACGCGACGCCATCCAGGCCGGCGCAATTCCGAACACAATACCTGTAGCCAGTGAAAGAACCAGGGCAAAGCCGAGTACGGGCAGGGAAGGCTGGGCGTCGATGGGAATATAGCGCGCCCCTCGAAAAGCTAGCAGCAGGATGGCACGTGTCCCAGAGTAAGCTACATAAAGTCCAGCGGCTCCGCCCGCGAGGGACAAGAGAACACTTTCGATCAGCATCTGCTGAATCACACGCTTTCGCGGCGCCCCGAGGGCCAAGCGGACGGTCACTTGCAAACGGCTGGCTGACCCGCGCGCTAGCAGCAAGTTGGCGATGTTCGCGCAAGAGATCAGCAGGAGCAAAGCAGAGAGCGTCAACAACAGCCGCAGACCCGTTGCATAGTCTGTCTGCATTTGCTGGACGCCGCCGGCTGCCGGCGTCAAGTGGATGTGTTCCGTGCTGATTTCCTGCCGATACTTCTCCACGCCCGCTTTATCATTGAGCTGTTTTGGTGTCGCTTCTGCGTATGCTGTAGCCCACCGCCACTGTTGCAGCTCCGCAGTGAGCTTGGCCTGCACCTCTGCCGGTCTGGCGTCTGGACGCAGCCGTCCGGTTAGATACAGCGACCAGACCTCCGCTTTTTGGATTCGCCATTGTTCCGGCTGGGCGGCCAAAGGCAGCCAGAAATCAGGAGGGTCGCTGCGGAGCGTGTCGCCATAGAAAGGCGGCGGAGTCACACCCACAATCGTGCAGGTAAAACCATTGATGTTGACCGTGGAGCCGATCACAGACAGGTCTGAGCCAAAGCGCTGTCGCCAGGTGTGATAGTTCATCACCGCCGCTGGTGGCGCGGCTGGCGAGTCATCTGATGGCGCGAGAAGGCGGCCGGCGAAGGCAGGAATTCCAAACATCGTGAAGTAATTCCCAGAGACATACTCGCCCCTGTAAGGTTCGACGGCGGACTTCCCCGCGCGTCGAACACTCAAATCCGATAGGTGCGGTTCGAAGGCGGCAAGTTGGCTGAACTCAGGTGTGTGGTCGCGAAGGTCTTCGTAAAGGGCATAAGAGTAGAGAACAAAACTTCCGCCATCCTGTGTGCCGGTCATGACGCAGCAATTATTGTTATCGCCGAGCCGATAGAGGAGCGCGGGGTTTGATACGGGCAGCGGCTTCAGCATAACTGCATAAACGAGCGTGAAGATCGCGGTATTGGCGCCGATCCCGAGCGCCAGCGTCAGTACGGCCACAGCGGTGAATCCAGAACTCTTGCGCAACTGCCGCAGCGCATAGCGAAGGTCTTGTGTTAGTCCGCTCATCTCAAGTTTCGTCCTCTTGCCTGGCATCCTTTCGCAATGCCTGGCCAAACCATTGAGAAACGATCAGTCTCGGTCGCAAATTATTCCCTTTCGCGGTGCAAAGACTCTTACCAATCTAGCGGAAAGTGCAAACGCTTGATGGCGAAGGACAAGAGAATTACGCCAGCGAGCGTAAGGGTTTAAATGATGTCCAGTACCGACCCAAAAATGTCCGGAAGCGAACAGGCAATTATCGGTCTGCAGGGCTTATGAGACCAGTTCTAGTGTCTGTCGGCTACTACGGGACCTAATTATTACTTGTCTCGCCCCGAATAAACGGAGATGCCTCGCCCTGTAACTTTGCAAGCTCCTCTCGAATTTCCATTAGTCGCAGTTCGCGCGCATTGTGAGCCGTCTTATCGAAAACCGAGTGTGGTCTCGCCTGCCGGTAAAGCCGCTCCTGGAAGTGTATCTGTTTGATCTCTTCGCGAAGCATGTCCGTTTTGGCAGAGATTGAAATCGTGTTCATAAAGTCTCATTCCTAATCGCCAAACTAAATTTCTGCGGAGAACTAGCGCCAGGCCAGCGGTTACTCTTAAGAATCACAGATTCTTGTTACGGTCCAATGAATGCAAGTTTCCGAGACCGTGGAGTGAAGATCATCCTGCGTGGTTCCGCGAAAAGACGGTGCTGGAGACGTGAAGAAGTATTACTCGGAATCGATGTGGCGGTCGCGGTTGACATGGGCTAATCACAGGAGCCTCGCATGGTCGATTTGTCGATAGCGGATACATGCAGCAAAAATCTTGCAGTCGGGGAAGGGATGCCATGAGCAAAGTTCGAGTAGCGGCGTTTTCGGTCTCGCTGGATGGGTTTGGCGCAGGACCGCGACAAGATTTGGTTGGGTCACCCGCCCGAGCTGACAGACACCGGCGACGTCACAAGCGTGCGCTTCTCCTGCTTCCCGTTGCTTCTGCCCGATGAGTCCAAGTCCACTGTGGCTCAAGGCAGTGGAGGGATGCCCTGTTGAGAACTCCGAGCAGCGATCACCGCCCTAGGTCTGAGAAACGGGCCTGTTTGACATACGCCATCATGGATTGCCTTATTACCGTCTGGTCGAGTTCGCCTTTCTTTTCAACGTCCAGATGGTCGAACTCAGCTTCCATGAACGCCATCCACTGTTGCTTCGATATCTTGCCCCTCTTGTCCGAGTCCATGACAAGTAGCAACTGCTTGACGTTCTCGATTGCCATGAGATTTTTGTCCGGCTGCCTGCGAACGTCTCTCTGCGCAAAACCGACTCCCAGAGTCGTGATGAGGAGCAATACGATGGGGAGATGCCTTCGTCTCATAGGGTGCCCTCCTACCTTGGAACTTGTTCGCTATTAGAGCATGGGAAGAAATAACGACACCCGCTCTTTTATTGGATGGAACGGATCGAATTTATCTATGGTGTGACGGCGTCTGGGTGGTAGTGGAATCGTTTGTGGTCCGCAATGCAGTTAACTGGCCACGTCACAACCTTGCCCCGTCGGTTCGCCTGAGGCTGGGGGATTCTTGAGTCCACGCGAAATGTTTCGTCAAGATACAATCCTGAAGCGGAGCTGATGCGAGCCTTGGTTAGGTCTCTCGTCCAGGCTACGGCAAGTCTGCCGCCTACCGCATCGCTCTCACGGGTCGTGCGGTAATTTTCGCCTTTGGCTTGGACGCGAAGCTGAAGCCGCTGAAGTAGCAATATCCGCCAAGCGCTCCTCCGGCAAACGTTGCCGCCACGAGTACCCAGGTCCACGGGCCCAATTCTTCCAGCCCCAGATTCGCGAGGTCCCAAAACGTGAGGGGCCAGACGAGAATGACGTAGGCACCTAAAACGGCCATCAAGAATGCCACTGCGAGCAAGAGGGCCGAAATCCCGCCGAGCAGGGTGGCGTAGAAAAGCATCCGCCGATACAGCTCGGAGTCGGAGACTGTGGGCCGGTCTGGTCGAATGGGACGTTTGCGTTGGACGAGCGGAGACAATTCTCCTCCAGGCACTCG
>Ga0187783_10003082_pt1 | contig 12328 bp, 8 predicted proteins | sample 1015_SJ02_MP02_2_FD_132471 | JGI IMG/M metagenome (GOLD analysis project Ga0187783, IMG submission 132471) | Tropical peat soil microbial communities from peatlands in Department of Meta, Colombia - 1015_SJ02_MP02_20_MG | ecosystem: Environmental > Terrestrial > Soil > Wetlands > Peat | place... | reverse complement strand
GATCGCAGCTCGGGATTCGCGGCGCCTCGAACGGATCGAGCCGCTAGATTGATGAATCGCATACCCTTCGTATTCGCTACATAGCAGACAAGATTATCCGGCGCCAATCGCTGGTTATCAAGAAACGCAGCATTCACGAAAAAAACTGCGGGCACGCCAAACTTCCGGCATAGCGGGGCGGCATATTCAACAACAGATGCGTAGGCGTCGTCAAACGTCACGAGCACTGCGCGCGGCGGGAGAGCTCGTGCTTTCGAGGCCGTGAGAACCTCTTCCAAGGACAGGGGTGAATAGAAAGTCGTGAGAAACTCGAGGGCTGCTTCGAATTTGGTAGGGGTTGTCCTCACATTTATTCCGGCGGTGAAGGGAGTCTCGGAGTCCGCAATACTATGAAAAACGACGCAACGCAAGCAGTATGAAGGACCGAGCACACGCGCAATGCTGAAACGGCCCGGCGTGTGCCAGATCGTCTTTGCCGCCGAATGAAGCAGAGCTTGCCGAAATCTGCTAAAAGGCAATTTGTTCACCTTCCAGGAAGGTCCGCTGCCAAAGCTCCAGATTCAGTAGCGAGAAGACTTCCTTGGAATAGTCGGAGCCGTTCGAGTTGGCGCGGAGCAGATCCTCGATCGCATCCTTGCGGAAATACCCCCGGCCGATGGTCTTGCGATCTGTCAACACTCCCCATACCAGGTCTTTCAGATCTTTCCGGAGCCATGTGTCATAGGGTACCGGGAAGCCCGCCTTCTTTCGGTCGCGGATCTGTTTCGGAACCTTTTCTGTCAACGCCTTCTTCAATATGAATTTCGTAGCCGTCCCCCTGAGCTTAAAGCTTGGTGGTAGGGAGGCCGCAAATTCCAAGACCTTATGGTCCAGCAAAGGCACCCGCAGTTCAATGGAGTTGGCCATGGTCATCTTGTCGGCCTTAATCAGCAGGTCATCGGGGAGCCATGTCTTCGTATCAATATAAAGCATGGCATCAAGCGGATTTTGGCCGCGGACACGCGCTTGCAGCGTCCGCACAGGTTTAAGTGCCTCCTCGTGGTCGATGGCCTGAAGAAATTCGGACGAATAAACTGTACCCAAGCGGTTCCCCGTAGTGCGGTGCGGGTTGGAAGTACGGCTGTAGTAGTAGTCAGGAAAACGATCCTTCATTAAGGCAACGTATTCGGCCACCCGAGGCATGGGAAAAATTGCGTCGACAAAGGATAAACCTTTTGCGGCAGCCGCGTTCAAAGGGGAAAGCCCACTCTTGATTCGCTCGAGCCAAACGAGATTGCGGTAGTTTTGATAGCCTGCAAAAGCTTCGTCTCCGCCCTCTCCAGAAAGGAGCACTTTCACAGAGTTCCTCGCCAGCTTCGAAACGTAATACAGGGCGATGGCGGGCGGCTCACATACAGGCTCCTCCATATGCCAAACATACTTGGGCAGGAACGCTGCGAAATCATTTGCCGAAATCGTCATTTCATGATGTTGACTACCGAACGTATCGGATGCCAATCTCGCATAGGGTCGCTCGTCAGCTACCTCGGCTCCTGCAAAGCCGATTGTGAAGCTACTAATTTTCTTATCGCTCCCTTTTGCCGCGAAACCTAGCACACCCGTAGAATCCACTCCGCCGCTAAGCAAAACACCAACCGGCACATCGGCAATCATGTGTAGGTTGATTGTTTCGGCCAACAGATTCGCCAAGTCCTTTTCGGCGTCTTTACGGCGGTGGCTTGGCCCTGGTTCTCTAAAATGAAGGTCCCAATACTGCCTTGTGGTCGTGTGGCCGTCCCTGTACACGAGAGAGTGGCCCGGAGCAAGCTTCTGGATCCCTTTGAACAAGGTCTCCTCACCGGGCAGGTACAGGAAGGTCAGGAACCTATCGATGAATTCAGGAGCCATTTCTCTTTTTACAGATGGGTCAGCGAGAATGGCTTTGATTTCAGACGCAAAAACCAAGGCCGTTTTGGTCAGGCAATAATAGAGGGGTTTTATGCCGGTGCGGTCTCTTGCTAGGAAAAGGGTCTTGAAGTTTTCATCCCAGATGGCGAACGCAAACATACCGCGTAGCTTTTGAAGGCATTCCGGTCCGAACTCTTCATAGAGATGGACGATGACCTCCGTGTCAGTCTGCGTTCGGAATACGTGCCCCTTGCTCAGCAGAAGGCTCCGTAGCTCTTGGTAGTTATAAATTTCTCCGTTAAACACAATCCAGATCGAGCCATCCTCGTTAGAAAGGGGTTGGTGCCCACTTTGCAGGTCAATGATCGAAAGGCGCCGGAAACCCAAGCCGACCGGACCTGAGACATAGTATCCCTCGTCGTCAGGCCCGCGGTGACGGATCGTATCCGCCATGGCCTTCACGAGTGCCGGAGATACCGTATCCCCGGGTTCAAGCGCTAGTTTTCCGCAAATGCCACACATAGAGGGAGACAGAAAAATCGAGCTGAGAGATTACCTCCAGATCGTTTGCATCCCACAGAGACGTCTCAGTTGTTGGTCGCGTATGTATGCCAAGTAGGACCGGTCTTCCAAACGAGCAGGACGAGTGAAATGAGCCTTTAGAAATCCATACATGATTGCGAGCGAACCGGTGACAAATGGCTTTTGGGGTATTCGGCGCAAACAGCTTGCCGCAACGTAAAGCGGATGGTACCCCGAGACATAACAGGCCAGTCCGTGCTTCGTCCTGTCTCGCAGCAGGCCTTCTTCGGACCCGGTAAAGCGGTGATGTAGCAGTTGCAGATCCGCAAACGTGTAGGTCTTCCAGCCCAGCATATTCGCTTTGACTTCGTCAATGGTGTCCCATCCCGGCGCCGGCCAAAGCCCCCCGATCGCTTCCCAGCACGCTCTCCTGTATATCTTCGTTGCTCCTCGCACATGAAACCTAGGATTTGCTTCCAGTTTCAGCCTTCCGGAAACGTTGTGATGGATTTCGCCTCCCCCGATTCCCAGCTGAGAATCCTGGCAAAAGTGCCAGAAACACCGCTCAAAGTAGTCGGGAGCAAAGCTGAGATCACCGTCGAGCTTCACGATAAAATCCCACGCTTGAAATCGGAGGGCATTGTAGCCGTCGTAGAATGCCTCCATGACACCACCGCCGGATTTTCGAAATCCTCTGTTCAGGCGGTGTACGACGCGGATCCAGGCAAACTCAGCAGCATATCGATCGAGAACCTCGCCCGTTCCGTCGGTTGAGCCGTCGTCGACGATGACCCATTCAGCAGGCCGGACTGTCTGGCGACAGACCGATTCGAGTGTGGCTTCAATGTATCTTTTCTCGTCTCGAACGGGAGTGATCACTGCGTAGGTGGGATCCATCAGAATGGCCTAAGAAGTTGCTGCCGAACTCCTCGCTTTATCCAAACGTCTGATCCTGGCAAATCGCCGCAAGCGAAACCCGACGTATACCAAAACCACCGCAAAGGTGAGTATGCTCGCCAATAGCTTACCCGGTTCTACATGGTGATCATTGTAGGCACGAATGACGGCAAGCCCAAACCTAGATTTCGACAGATAAATGTCCCGGAAATCCGACCCCAATCGGAGAAGATAGACAATCAGGGAATCATGCGAAGTGCCGATCGACGCCAGGTTTAAATCATTTTTGTATTGAATCGCGACCGAGCGACTAGTACCCCTCAACACCGGAATAGTCAGGCTCAGATAGCCCTTCTCGAGCCGATATGGATAGGGTTTCTCATCCACAACAACGGATTGGATTCGCTGATAGCCTATCTCCTGCTTCCGGATATAAAAAATCAAGTCTCTCGCCAGCGGGTTGTCCAGGTTGAGGCTGCTTGAAAATGCGAGGACATCGTAATTTGAATCCTCTCTGAGTTTTACCAGATACAGATGCCTGGCAATGTCTCCCAAACTGCGCCATCGAGTTTCCGGGTCAAGCCTGTTCACTTCATCGGCGACGCTATCGAAGGCGGCGATTCCCCGGGAAAAAAAAGCGGCGTGCGTATAAAAAAGCAACGGATTATCAAGGAATTCGTTAATGGCTATGAACTCGTCCGAAACAGGCACAACCGCCGGGTAACGCGCGATGCTGGGAAAACCCGCAAACGACAGTGTGACGGACCTCAGCGTGAATGATGGGTCGGACGGCTCGACAACCACACCTTCTGGAATCTTGGAGGAGTTGATGGTCGCGAGGAAATTGTATCTTTTGAGCGCCGCCAGTGTGCTCTCGGGCGCAATACTGTGGGGAAATACCATCACCTTGTCGTAGGAAATTCCGGTCAGTTCTCTGAATTTTTCCATCCTGGCTAAGGATTGCTTGATGTCGCCAACTTGAACGTCCAAAGGCTTGCTTTGATAGTCCGTGAACTCCTTGTGATCGTGATTATTGCCGTGAATGGCGATTGAGAATCTGTCGGGATGATCTCGAAACAGTGAAATAACTCCCGGCTTGCTGCGATCGTAGTTCCAAGGTATGAAAGCAATGGTTGTGTGAAAGTCATGTTTCTGCATTTCCTCCAGCAGACTGTCGTAATCGACATAACCATAAGGCTGCCGGAGCCAGGGATCGTCGATCGTAAGGTTGGCGTAATGATGAAATGCGTGCCAGCCGCGTTCACCCGCAGAATACTTGGTAAACATCATCACGGGGGCAAGACGCAGAAACGCATCTACAGCGCCTTCCCGCTCCGTGGAAGTTTCGACAGGAGTCATACTGGCAGCCACAAATAACTCCACTTGGTTGACGGTCGTTTCGACAAATACGGGAAGAACCTGCTCGCCACGAATGCTGGTTATTGGTTGAGCAACACCAGCCTCGCTCAGTACGAAATACGACCCATCCGCAATAGAGAAGGGAAGCTCTAGGTTCGCCAACTGTTGGCTTACGTTATCGACTCGATCGAACGAGTACTGCGTTGGAAGCGCATTTTCAAAGCGCCTGCACCCGAGGATCGTGCCGCCAGACCATATCCTCAAGAGCATGGGGTCCGTGTCCGGCACCACACCTAGAATGAGCAGGGGTGCGCGGGTACCCGGTTTTTGGCGCAGAGCCCGTAGCAGCGCGTTCTTACTCACGCCAGCGAGGGCGTTTGCCGCAATCACGACTGCAGCTGTTTCTTTCCGCTCGATGACCTTGATGAGCGCAGGCTCATCGGATGAGGAGTTGACGAAAACTTTGAGATTCAGTCCATAGAAGTTGGCGGCGGTTTCTAGTTCGTCTTGCTCTATGGATGAACCCATCGCAGAGCGAATCAACACGGCGTCTGCTGAATAGCAACGAGATGCCGACACCAGCAGGAGGCTAGCGATGGTCAAGGTAACCCGCAGAGGGCTAATTGCATTGCTCATGAATCGACTTAACAGCGTCTTGCTGGATTATCCTGAGGACGACCACAACAGTCTTGAAAATGGAATTCCGAACAGGAAATGAAAAAGCCGTATCTCTTCATCCGCATTTAGCTGGCTTGTAGAACTGCGCTGTAGGCTCTAAGCAAATTCGTCTTTTCGGCTTCCCAGTTCAAGCCCTGCTCAATTCGTTTGCGTCCACACGCGCCCAGCCGCTGGCGCAGTGTTGGGCTACTAAGTAAGGCAGACATCTTGCTAGCGAAATCGATGGGATCGTCAGGTAAAGCGTAGAGCGCTGCTGGCCCTGCGGTCCGGCGTCCCTCTTTCAGATCATAAAGCACGACTGGCAACTCAAAAGCCATGTACTCGAAAATCTTGATCATTGTCGAGTTGTCATTCATCTTGGTCTTAGGGTCCGGCGCCACTCCTAGGTCGGCATTCGATAGATAGGAGACCACTTCCTTGTGGGGAACGAGACCGGTAAAAGTCACGAATCCATCCAATTCTTTTCTGGAGGCCATTGCCCGCAACTCTGGAAGCATTGGACCTCCCCCAATAAGGGCAAAGTGTGTGTCTTGCCGTTTCTCGCATTTCAGAATGTATTCGATGGATTCAAGCAATAGGTCCAGACCATCCTGGCGTCCCATGAACCCCACATAGGCTACTAGCAACGGTTTGCCACGTTTGAGCTCAGGACGAAAAGGCCCACGGCGGAGTGTTGAAAGGTCAGGGCAGTTTCGTACGACGAATACGTTTTCTGGGCGCTTCCCCCCGCGCGTCACTGCCACTTGCTTGAATGACTCGTTACTGGCAATCGAAACATCGGCGATTCTAAATGAGTATTTCTCGGCAAGTCGAGTCAATGCAAAAAGCGTTGTATTCCGCCCCCTAAACTTCGCCTCGAAGAGCTCGGGAGCTAAATCATGATGGTCGAAGATAAAGCGAACCCGGAACGGCTTCAGAAGCAGTGCTATCAAAAAGATGGTATCCGGTGGGTTGCAGCCATGCAGGATGCGGAATCTCCTTTGAGCAAACACCTTCAGACAGAGATACACCTCGAGGAATAGTGCCAAGGCATATTCCAAGAGATACCCAGTTGGGCCTGACGCCTCCCAGCCTCGGTGACGGTAAATATGGATTCCGTCAAGAAGTTCGTAACTGGCCTTACAAGAATCCTTCCCCTTGGGGCATATCACAGAAACAACATATCCCGCGTCGCGGAGTGCGCATGCCTCGCACCATACCCGCCTGTCAATAGGCACTGGCAGATTTTCGACAATGATACAAACCGATATGGGAACAGTCTCCTTCACAGCTCGCGAATCGCTTGTCGATCCGAAGACCCTAGGCACATGGCCATGACTTCAAACACCTCCTAGCTTGTGAAGCTCAACCCGCCCCTTGCAGGCATTTGCCAGTGCGAACCCGCGCAATGGATGGGATTTCACCCCGTCTTAAATCTGCAGTGCAGTTCTAGCGGGTCAGACCTCATCAGAAGGGATTTCAGAGTAGCTGCTTCTCCCGAATTTCTTTGCAAATTACTTCAACAATTCGCTGAGCGCTTTTGCCGTCCCATCGTTCGGGCACCGAATGAGCCGCCTTCGATTCGAGCTGTTGACGCACGGCCCTGCGGATACCTTCCTTAGCTTTCCCCGCCAGGACGTTTGTTCCAATTTGCACCGTAATGGGCCTTTCCGTGTTCTCACGCACCGTCACGCAGGGGACTCCAAGACAAGTAGTCTCTTCTTGGATGCCCCCTGAGTCTGTCACGACCACGGCGGCGTTGACCATCAAGCACAGGAAATCGAGATATCCCAGCGGCGGCACCATGCGAATTCGTGCGTTCTCGCGAGCTGAGTGCGAATTCCCATTCTCGGCGCTGAAGAAACGCTCGAGCCTGAATTCAGCAATTCTCTTCTGGGTTCTTGGATGCGCGGGGAAAATAACGGGACAAGTATGAGACAACTCTTCCAGCCCTTCCAAGATATTCATAAAGGTAGCGCGTTGGTCTACGTTGGAAGGCCGATGGAGTGTCATTAAGGCATAACGGATCGTGCCATCCGCCGATCCGCGTTCAGGGTCATCAGCCCGGAGACCCATCGTGTCTAGGATGGAAGAGTGTTCGGCCTTGCTCTTGAGAGCAAGGAGGGAATCAATCATCGTGTTACCGACGAAATGAACCTTCTCGTCGGGAATCCCTTCCCCGCGCAAATTTCGCAGCCCGCTCTCTTCGGTCACAAATAGCAAGTCAGCAACGCGGTCGGTGATGATGCGATTGATTTCCTCTGGCATGCTCCGATCGAATGAGCGAAGGCCGGCTTCTATATGGGCAATGAGCGGCCTCGCTCCATTGGCGTCGAATGAGACCTTCGCAGCGACTAGGGCGCAGGCCAGAGTTGAGTTCACGTCACCCACGACGACCAAAAGGTCCGGCCTCTCCCGAAGCATGACCTCTTCAAACCGCTTCATGATCTCGGCCGTTTGCGCGGCATGTGAGCCGGACCCGACTCCCAGATGCACGTGCGGCTTCGGAATGTTCAGATCGGCAAAAAAACTGCCCGACATGGATTCGTCGTAGTGCTGCCCGGTGTGTACCAGCAGATTCTGCAGGAAGAAATGAGAATCCTTCACTCCGGACGTGGCCTGACGTTCATTGTGGTCTTGGAAAGCGGCGAGGATTGGCGCGGCTTTCATGAAATTGGGACGCGCGCCTACGACGGTGATGATCTTAAATGTCTTCGTTCGGTCCATTTTGTTCGCTGATGCGCTTAGAACCTAGCCGCAGTCGCCCTTTGGGCTTTGCTCGGCTTCGGAGTTTCTAGCAAGTGCAAAAAGCAACCACCCAAATTCAAAGGGCCTCTGTTCATAGAGAATCTTTAGTGAGCCAACCTCGGCCTCTTCCCGGGGTGTTCGGACGACGCTCATGGTCATTTCCCAGTACTTGCTCGGGCTTTTCTTCGGACCTATGCACCTCCAAATCAGGCTCTCCGCGGCATCTCGCATGTCGGCTCCGAGCTCGTTGCTACCGTAGATCCACCACAGCCCTTTGTAAAGGAATTGTCTGAAGCACTGCCCGGTAGCTTCCTCAACTGCCAGGAGGCCCATCGGGGCCATGCCATGTTGGTGCACCGAATACACTGGATAGCGGCTGGATGTACGGCCGGTGCGTGCATCGTATAGCCACCACCATTGCCCCGATTCTCCTTGCGCGCTGCAGATGGCTGTCGTGCATTCCAGGGCAGAGCCCAACGGGTCTTCCACCTGAAAAACCTTGGCAAATTTCGACATGGCATAGATCGGATAGATCTGATCTCCGAAACTTCCAATCCGCCCCCGTAGGCGCCCGGCCAGAGAATTCTTCGTATTCAAGTGACCGAACAAACCGTACTCGCCCTGATTCTCCTCTATGCGTTGGTAGGTTTGCACCGATAGGTCTGTCAGGGCGCCGAGCAGCTTCGGTGATGTTTGCGCCGCGTGTGCCAATCCCGCCAGGAACCACGCCAATTCCATAGTGCGTGCTTTCCTTGCGTCAGGGTAGCGATCCAGGGCTGTTTCACAATCAAACGCGAACAAAAGGCTTCCGAGTTGGTTAGGTTCAAAGGTAGCCGTTAGCCATATCAGCAACCCTAAATCGCCGATTCCCTGAATCCAATTTGTGTTACGCACAAAAGACGTATAGATTTCCCAGGTATCAAACGGCGAATCCATCCCGGCTTGCTCTAGTTCTCTAAGCCCCAGCAGGACCATGATTGTATAGCGAGGCGATAGTCCCTCGCGAACAATTCCCCGCTCCGTCCGTAGCAGCCTATGGCAGAACAGCTGGCTGTCTGCGTCAAACATGGCCACAAGGCCACGTGCGGCGAGACAAATCAACTCTCGAACACTGAACGCTGATACCTTACCGGCCTGGCGAGGTGCCTTGGCCGGCGATACTTGTGAATTTAGCAGTGCGCGGGGAAGCATGGGTGCTCGAAACTAATTGCGTCCGGAATGCAATTGGGGTTTCGCTGTAGTTTGCCGCTCCCGTTTAGAGCTGGCTCCGTTGATTCGAAAATCTTTGTACTGAGGTCTTCCGCCTCTTTTCGATGAGAGGGAGTTGGCCGGTCTTGGCAAGACCATGATCGCATTCATGCCCATCGAGAGAATCCTGAAGATTAGAGCTCCCAGGGCCGCTGCTTCGGGATTCATGGTTCCCGCGCGGCTGACGCTCAACTCGATAATGGGGAGGATGTCGTCAGGCTCTCGCTGTAGCCTGGTCGGACAACGGACTCTCGGTGATCTTTCCGAAAGCGAGTATTTCGTGAACGACCCGATCGTGCTGTACCTGGCTCAATCCTGGATACATGGGGAGGGAAAGTATCTGGGCAGCCACTTTCTCTGTCGCCGGGAAGTCCCCTGACTTAAAACCCATGGCGCAGTAAGGCTTCTGCAAGTGTACGGGAATCGGATAGTGAATCCCCGTGCCAATGCCAGACTTCGTCAGGTGTTCTTGCAGTTCGCTTCGTTCCGGCGTTCGAATCACATAGAGGTGGTAGACGCCATGAGACCAGGATGACTCGCAAGGCAGGATCAAGCTCGTGGACGCGCTCAGTAATTCGTTGTAGCGCGCCGCAATCTGCCGACGCTTCTGATTCCACTCCTGGAGGTGATGAAGCTTGACCTGTAGGATCCCGGCTTGAATCGCATCCAAGCGCCCGTTGTAACCCTCCATCTCATGGTAGTACTTACGCGATTGGCCGTGATCCCGAAGCATGCGCACTGTCTGCGCGAGTGCTTCGTCGTTGGTCGTGACCGCTCCAGCCTCTCCGCAAGCGCCCAGGTTCTTCCCGGGATAGAAGCTAAAAGCTGCTGCGTGACCCATGGAACCGGCCTTCCTCCAGCGATTTTCCTTCTTGGAAAAGTATTCGGCGCCATGTGCTTGGCAGGCGTCCTCAACCACAAGGAGGCGGTAGCGCTGGGCAAGCTCGAGAATCTTATCCATATCGGCAACTCGCCCATAAATATGGACGGGAATTACAGCGGTGACAGGCGCGTTCCATTTGCGGTGAAAGGGTTTGCCGGTCTCACGATCCACGTAGCATTCGCGCTCAAAGTACTCTTGAAGCTTGCCGGGGTCCATGCAATAGGTGCGCTCATCGATGTCCACAAAATCCGGCCGCGCTCCCGCCTGACTGATCGCTTCCGTAGTTGCAATGAATGTATGGGAAACCGTGACCACGACGTCGCCGGGCCGGACTCCCGCGGCCATTAGCGCGAATCGCACTGCGTCGGTCCCGCTCGCAACACCCAGACAGTATGCGGTATCGGTAAAGCGTGCGAAGTCACGCTCGAATCCCTCCACGAGCGGTCCGCCTATGAAATTTGCGGTTCTGAGCGTGCTTTGAAACACCGGGACCAGTTCCTTCTCGATTTCTTCGTGAAGGCCGACCAAGTCCAGAAAGGGAATTTTGTGATTGTTTGACATTGAAGGGTCCGTGACCTCTCTGTGAGATTGACTTCTGCCCGGGAACACCGCCGGGAACGCCGTGCTAGGTAAGAAATTGAGGGGACGGTGACTTGATTCGATTCCCGAGGTAGCGGTGAAGCGCCTCTTGCCAAGGCCGGAACAAGTTCAAACCGCGGCTTTTCAGGGCTCGATTCTCGAGTACCGAGTATTCCGGCCGAGCTACCTTGGCAGGGAATTCGCCCGGCGCCGCTACTTGCAGGCGGACGGGGGTGTCCGTCATCGCGAAGATTTCTCGCGCGAACTCATACCACGAGCAACTGCCTTCGGCTGTTGCATGGTAGAGGCCGTAGCAGTCCGAACGACTCAACTGGACCATTTGCGATGCCAGTTCTGCGGTCGATGTCGGCGTAACCACCTCACCATCCACCACGCGCACCTCTCCTCGCTCCTTCGCGAGCTTCAGCATGAGTTCTACGAAATTCAACCCCCCCTTGGCGCGACACGGGCTTTTCCCATACAAAGCGGAGGTGCGAACGACAAAATGTTTGGCTGTAGTGGCCCGTACAAAATGCTCGCCGGCCAACTTTGTGATGCCATAGGCGCTGAGCGGCAGGGGATTGTCTTCCTCTTCGTAAGGGCTCCGCTTGCTTCCATCGAACACATAATCGGTGCTTACATGCATCAACACGGCACCCAGGTTCCGTGCCACGATGGCCAGATTTCTGGGCCCGAGAGCATTGATGGCGAACGCTTTCTCAGGTTCGCTCTCGCACTTCTCCACATGATGCATGGCGGCTGTGTTCACAATCACCTGTGGCTGGATGGCCTCGAGTGCACGTGAGGCTGATGGCAGATCGCTGATCTCGATATCGGAATGGGTCAACCCACAGGCGGTATCGCCATTCACGCAGAAAGCGGCCACCAGATCGCTGCCAAGCTGCCCGTTCGCGCCGATCACAGCTATCTGCATGGCTAAAGCGCCTTCGCCATGGCGTGAATTTCGATGCCGTTTTCGAGGGCCTTGAACGTCCCGATGTTGGAATAGATCGGGTTATCCCAATCTTTAAACCTGTCCATGTTCTCGATCAAGTTCAACACGATTGATTTCAGATCGTCGGCTGGATGGAAACTGAGTACGTTCTTTGCTTTCTCGATGCTAACCTTGTAATTTCGGAAATCCTGGATGTGCTTGATGATCAGTTGAATGGACGTCCCCATGCGTTCGTCAATGGCTGCTTTAACCAAATCGCCGACTTCTCCCACCGTGTAGTTGCCGGAAGCGACGTTAAAGACCCCCGAGATCTTGTGGTTTGCCTCAATGGCACGGATGTATGCCGTCACGGCATCCTGCATGCTCAGAATGGGTCGCCAGATTGAGGGATTGTTGATGATAATGGCGCGGTCCTTCATGGCGTTCTTAAACATCGTATTGATGATGAGATCAAACCGCATGCGCGGGCTGTAGCCCGAGATCGTTCCTTTCCTGAGGGAGATAACCGAGAAATTGTCATCGACCAGTTGTAGCGCAGCTTGCTCACCCTGTAGTTTGGAAATGCCGTACGGGTAGCTTGAACTCACCGGTCG
>Ga0187783_10003081_pt1 | contig 12328 bp, 9 predicted proteins | sample 1015_SJ02_MP02_2_FD_132471 | JGI IMG/M metagenome (GOLD analysis project Ga0187783, IMG submission 132471) | Tropical peat soil microbial communities from peatlands in Department of Meta, Colombia - 1015_SJ02_MP02_20_MG | ecosystem: Environmental > Terrestrial > Soil > Wetlands > Peat | place... | reverse complement strand
GCGTATCCGGTGGAATATAAGACGAAAGCTGCGGCAGGACAGATCACCGGGTCTCCTTATCAATTTCCCTTTCTATGGTGGGCATCGCCAGTACCGTTCGTAACCCAAGGCTACGCCGTCCTTGAGAGTGCAACTATTCCCATCGTTGGCGAGGGCAACGCCGAACCGAATGACACTTATGTCGAGCAGCTCGTGGCCAGCGCCAAGGCGGCGATTGACGAAGGTGTGCGCCTAGGCGTGGTCGATCGCAGTCGAGTGGCGGTGATGGGCCATTCCTATGGCGCGTTCATGACCGCGAACCTGCTGGCGCACAGCGACCTGTTCAAGGCAGGCATCGCGCGCAGCGGCGCCTACAACCGAACGCTCACGCCATTCGGATTTCAAAACGAAGACCGTACATACTGGCAGGCGCCGGATGTGTATTACAAGATGTCACCGTTCTCTTATGCCGACAAGATCAAGACACCGATTTTGTTGATCCACGGCGAAGCTGACAACAACTCGGGCACGTTCCCCATTCAGAGCGAGCGGCTGTTCAGCGCCATCAAAGGCGCCGGCGGCACGGTGCGCTTCGTGCTACTGCCGCTCGAATCGCACGGGTATCAGGGCAGGGAATCGGTGCTGCACATGTTCTGGGAGATGAACAACTGGATGAATACATACGTGAAGAATGCGCCGGCGGCCACAGCAAGCGCGAAATAGCGACTCCAGGTTGGCTGCAGGCAGATTTGAGTGGTCCGAACTGAAAATGGGCAACAATTCCGCGCTGGCGTCCTACGACCCGGGCCCTAGGGGTGTGAACCTATTCTGGGGCAGCAACGCACAAGTAGGAAGCCACCCTACCCAAGACTGATTCTCCTGCTAAGGAGTAGGCTGACTTGTTCCCCGTTCTCTGGCCATTTCTCCTCGTCCGAGACTTGACCGGCCGTGGTCTACGACAGATATTTCACCGTCTGCTCAATCAACGTTGCCGTCATCTTGTACGGATCCCCCGGAGCATCGTACTCGATCGAACAGTATCCCTTGTAATCGTGTCGCCGCAGGATGGCGAACGTCCGCGCTAGATCTACGTGGGTGGCTTTGCCTTGTTCGTTGACCTCGCCGTCTTTCACATGACAGATGGCATACGCGTGTTCGAACATTCTATCGATGGCGCGGTAGGCATAGTCTTCGTCGTGCGCGCTCAAAGTATTGCCGAAATCCGGCAAGGCATGCAGCCATGGGCTGTTCACCGCTTGCATGATCTGCACCAGGAAAAACGGATCCTCACTCACCGGGTTGTCGTTCTCAAGATGCACCACGACGTTTCTGGCTGAGGCGTGCTCGATCACCCGCCCGAAACTCTCCGTCAGTCGACCGATGTCGGGCTTGGAATCTTTGGCCTCAGGGATGTTCACGCGAACACTGGGCGATCCGATGGCTACGGCCGCTTCGATCCACCGCTTTGCGAAGGCGATTGCCGCTTCGCGCTCATCCCTGTCCCGGGCATAAGGACTATGCTCGCCATCGGCGGCGATATTTGCTACCCCCGCACCCGCCTTTTCCACCGCCGTGCGAAACTCCGCCAGGTAGCGGGGATCGGTCGACGGCATATGCCCGGACCACGGCTCAATTCGCTGAACTTGGAATTTCTCAACCACGTGTGCCGCAAAATCCTTCAGCTCGATGGTTGGATTGCCCATCCCATGGTCCACGCCCTGGATGAACATCCGAAAGGGATAGGAAGAGACCGACACGCGCTCTCGAGGCAGAGAAGGGAACCGGATGGAGGGCTGTGACGGCCTCTGCCCTCGAGCCAGCCCGGGGGAGAAGACAGCCCCCGCAAGCGCGGCGCCACACCGGCCGAGAAAAACCCGTCGAGTAGTTCCATTCACGAGGCGCCAGTGTAGCAGAGAACCGGCGTCAACCAATGCGATACCACAGCAGACTCAACGCGAATGGTGGAGTGAGATTCTATCGACATTCGATCACGGTATGCTGTTGGTCGCTACGCTGTTGCTGTCCGCCGGCATCGATCGCTTCTGCCGGATGATGGCAATAACAACTGTTGTCGGAGGCGGGTTGGCAGTTGCGAATGATCCAGTCCCCCGGGCGCAGGGTGGCTTTCGCTTTCGCGACTGTGGGCGCCGGCGGCGGCGGGGGCGGGGTGGAAGGGGGCGGATTGTGTGCGCAGCCAAAAAGCACGAGACTCGCCACGCCGACCAGGATTCGTTTCCCTGCGGAAGTGACTCGATCCACCGTGTTTCTGGATTCTCGAAGCCGCCTCGCGATGGCCAGACGGACGTCGATAACCGCGGGGAAATCAGATTCATTCGCAGCCATTTTGAACGGAAAATCGCTCTGGGCTTGCCCTTGGCCGACCCGAGCCGTCGCCTCCGCATTCACCTGCATTTCTCCCTCACGGTCTCCAGCATCTCACTGATTTTGCCCGCAGGCTACCGATTTTCAAGACATCAGAACCAGCCTGTGAAAGAGGAAGGATCCGGCTCTCTCCCGCGCTGTGCCTGACCTTCGAGAGAGTTACTCCGTCCTCGAAATTCTACAGACGCCTCCGATCCAGGGGAGAAGTAGGGATTTCCCGAGCTCTTCTATAATCATTGCTCGATGTCGACCAGCCCATCCCGATCGCTGAGCTCTCCCTCTAAGCGTAGCTTTCGTGAGAAGGCGGAGCGTTTCTGGCAAAGAGTGACCGACGGGCTGGAACTCAACCAGTTGTGGAACCAGTTTCAGGTGGATGCGCGATCGAGCTACCGCCTCTATTCCCAGAATATCGACGCGAGTCCGAAGGCAGGAATTCCCAAGCGCAAGCACTGGTGGAACGTCGCCAAGCAGTTTTTCTGGGCCATCATGGAAAAACTGTCACCGGCCCGGCGGGTATTGCTGCTGGTGGCGCTGTTGCTCATCATTCTGAATCCCGAGCTTTCCTGGACGGATAAAGGTGGTATGCATGTCGTCGGCTTCGATTTGCGCTTGTGGGGTGGGCTATTGATGTTCGTGCTGCTGATGCTCGAGGTAGCGGATCGGGTCGTCATGAAGCGCGATCTGGAGATTGCGCGCGAGATCCAGCGATGGTTGTTGCCAGTGCGTCCCCCGGCCGTGCCGGGATTGGAGATTGCGTTTGCCACCCGCCCGGCTAACACGGTGGCTGGCGACTACTACGATGTGTTTGCCCGGGCAAACACCGAGGCTGGGCAGGAGAAATACCTGGTCGTGGTGGCGGATGTAGCCGGTAAGAGTATCCCTGCGGCGCTGCTTATGGCTACCTTCCAGGCCAGTTTGCGGACGCTCTCTGCCACGCCGGTCTCCCTGGGGCAGCTGACGGAGCGAATGAATCACTACATGTGCGCCAACAGCCAGAGCGGGTTGCGGTTCACAACGGCGTTTCTGGGAGAATACGATCCCGCGGCGCGGACCCTGACATATATCAATGCAGGACACAACCCTCCTATTCTGAGGCGGGCGTCAGGAAGTATCGAACGGTTGGAGGCGGGCGGGCTACCGTTCGGAATTCAGGACAACAGCTGTTACCAGACGGGCACGGTCACGCTCGGGAATGCGGACTGGTTGGTCGTCTTTACCGACGGAGTGGTGGAGGCCGTGAACCAGCAGAATGAGGAATTCGGCGAAACCCGGCTGATCACGGTGATCGAGGGAGGGGCCACGGCTTCTCCGAGTAAACTTCTCAGCCGGGTGATGGTGGACCTTGACTTCTACGTCGGAACCACGCCGCAGCATGACGACATCACTTGCGTGCTGGTAAAGGCGGCGTAGAGGCAACCAAAGTCTTACCGTGGGAGATGCTTCCACTTGCGGCGCGGTTCCTTCGTCGCGCTTGCCTTGGTTGACGCCTCGCCCCGGTCGCAAGGTCGCAAGGAGAGAGTGCGATGATGTGCGCAACTTTGCTCACCCGGGTTTTGTTCGAGAAGCGCCCTGTGCGATGGGTAGTCTCCATCGCTTGCTTTTCATTGCTGGCGGTCGCGACGGCCGTTCCCGCGCAAGCGCCGCTTCCCGGCGTCGTGAGGCCGGTCTCCGAAGTGAAGTTCCTACCCGACGATGACGTCAAGTGCCTGCAATTTCAGCTCGAGACTGGCGATCTCGAGACCGGCCCTTCGACCGGGATTATGAAGGCCTCTCCCGGCTGCGTCGTTCCGCCGCACTATCACACCGCGGTGGAACAGCTCATGATTGTGCGCGGCGAGGTTTCAACCGGCATGGAAGGCAGGCCCGACATAAACCTGGGGCCGGGCGGTTTCGCCATGATGCCCAGCAAGCATGTGCATTGGTTTACCTGCGTGGCGAAACAGGATTGTTTGATGTTTGTGATCTTCGACCGCCCCTACGACATTGTCTGGGCCAAAGGGAACAAATAGGTTGGGCCGGTTTGGTTCTGACCTGCGACCAAATTGGGAGCCTGTCTGGCCACAAGTCCGGTTGACCCTCCACTCGCAAAAGAGCACAATCTCTGTTCGCCGCTTGCCTGCGGCGTGAGGAGGCGCATGAGATCCTGTCGCTCGTTTTGCACCATCTGCCTTACGATCGTCTGTTGCGCGGTTTCTCCTGTTGCTTCACCCGCCGCAGCGCATGCCGCTGCAACTTCGCATAAGCGCCTCATCACCGAGAAGGATCTCTTCGATTTCATCTGGGTTGCCAACCCTCAAGTCGCGCCTGACGGCCAGCACGCCGCGTTTACCCGCGTCAACGTCGACGAAAAACGCACCGGCTACGAGACTTCGATCTGGCTAGTTGCCACGGATGGCACGCAGGAGCCGATCCGCCTCACCAATGGCAGGCACGACTCGCAGCCGCGTTGGTCGCCTGACGGCAGGCTCATTGTCTTCATTCGCGGCGGTGAAAAGGACGCTTCCGGCAAGCCCACGCCCAGTCAACTGGCACTCCTGTCGCTCACCGGAGGCGAAGCCCGCATCATCACCGATTTGCCCAAAGGCGCATCGAACCCGGTCTGGTCGCCCGATGGCAAGCGTATCGCCTTTCTGAGCACAACGACGCAAGACGATATCGATAAAGCCCAACGCAAGAAATCCGAGACGAAACCCAGCGATACAAAATCCGACGCCTCGAAAGCAGCCGCCTCCGAGCATGAATCCGACGTCCACATCATCAGCCGAGCTGTGTATCGCAGCAACGATGAGGGCTATCTTGATTTCAAACGCCACGACCATATCTGGGCCGTCGCCATCCCGACGAACTCGGATGACCTTCCCAAGCCCGCGCAGCTCACCAGCGGAAATTTCGACGATGGCGAGATGGTTTGGAGCCTGGACGGCTCACGCATCTATTTCCTCACCGAGCGCGTAGACGAGCCCTACTACGCGGCCCCGAGCACTGATATCTATTCCGTTCCCGTCGCCGGCGGCGAAGCGGAAAAGCTCACCACGGTCTCGATGGGCATTTACGGCCTCGCCCTCAGTCCCGACGGGCGCAAGGTCGCCTTCCACGGTGCGGTGGAAGAGCCGGTTCGCTCCTATTCCCAGCCCGATCTCTGGCTCATGGATGTCTCGCCCGGCGCCAAGCCGCAAAACCTGACCGCCAGTTACGACTTCGATGTAGGCAGCTCGGTTTCCGGCGATAACGCCCCGCCCCGCGGAGGACATGGCCACGTCATTCACTGGTCGCCGGACGGCCTCTGGGTCTATGACATCGTCGAAAAGCAAGGCCGCACGCCGATTGTCCGCGTCGATACCAAGACCGGTGCGGTCACCGAACTCACCCACGGTGACCAGGCCGTGCTCGACCTCTCCACGAATCCGGATGCCACATCGGTTGTCGCGCTCATCTCCAGTCCGGTGATGATCGGCGATCTTTTCTCTATCGCCGCCGACGGAAGCCAGACTCGCATCACGGACTTCAACCGCAAGCTTTGGTCGCAGCTCAATCTCACCGAGCCGGAAGAGATCAATTACAAGAGCTTCGATGGCACCCCTATCCAGGGATGGATCCAGAAGCCGCCAGATTTTGATCCGCAGAAAAAATATCCGCTCATTCTCGACATTCACGGCGGTCCGCACGCCGCCTATGGTTGGGTCTTCGACCACGAATTTCAATGGATGGCGGCCAAAGGCTACGTCGTCTTCTATCCCAACCCGCGCGGCTCGACCAGCTATGGACAGGAGTTCGGCAACATCATTCAGTATCACTACCCCGGGGACGATTACCGCGATCTGATGGTCGGAGTCGACGAAATTCTCAATCGCGGCTATATCGATGCTAAAAAGCTGGGCGTGACCGGCGGCAGCGGCGGCGGCGTCCTCACCGATTGGACCATCGCTCACACTGATCGCTTCGCCGCCGCCGTCTCCCAGCGCGATATCTCAAACTGGGCTTCCTGGTGGTACACCGCAGACTTCACCATGTTTCAGCCGCGCTGGTTTAAGGCCCCACCCTTCGAAGATCCCACGGACTACAACAACCGCTCGGCGATCACCTTCGTGAAAAATATCCACACGCCTGTTCTTTTCATCCTCGGCGAATCCGACTACCGCACTCCGCAGGATTCGGGCGGTGAGCAACTGTTCCGTGCGCTCAAGTATCTCAGGCGCCCCACCGCCATGGTCGTGTTCCCCCGTGAGACTCACGAACTCTCGCGCTCGGGCGAGCCCTGGCATCGCATCGAGCGCCTGGACCACATCGTCGGCTGGTTCGACAAATGGATGATGGGCGTCCCCCACCCCGAGTATGATCCAACCCCATCGGCAGCTGAGACGAAAGCCGCGCCTTAGAGGCGATTATCTCGAGCGCAGAATGCCGCGCCTAGGGACACCGTATCTAAGACACCGACGGACTGTCGATACTTGTCTTGAACGCCTTGTTCCCGCCCTTTGCCGGGGTGCTTGAATTGCGACGGAAACGACCCCCCGCTCCGAAGTTTTTCTTTGCATAGAGCTATCGCCGACCACAGGTATTTCTGTCGACGCCATCCGTCCATTTTCGAACACCGCCTATACGAAAGCGAACAGAACTGGACGCGCGGATGCCAAAGCAGCGTACGTTAGTGCTGTAATTTCAGTGAGCGAAAGGTCGAATTGCACTGGCATCAGGGATGCAATCAAACTTGAAATGCTTCTCTCAAGTTCGTTGTCGGCTCTGCTCAAGGACCTGCGATACGGACTTCGCCAGTCGTACCGCACGCCCGGCTTTGCCGTTGTCGCCATCCTGACCCTGGCCCTGGGGATCGGCGCTAACACCGCAGTTTTCAGCGTCATGAATGCGGTCATCCTGCGCTACCTGTCGGTCCCGAACCCTCAGCGTCTGGTAATGCTTCGTTACGTCGACCAGCCGGATGGCTCGCATCAAACCGGTTATGACGAGACATCCCTGCCGGAGCAGACATTTGAGCGATTTCGCGTTGAGAACGGCGTCTTTTCCGATCTGATGGCTTTTGTGCCGCTCGACGTGCCGAAAGTTCCAGTCCGCTTCGGCCGTGATCCTGAAGAAGCTGCTTCCGATGAGGTCAGTGGAAATTTCTTCTCCGGGCTAGGTGTAGAGATTCTGCGAGGCCGCGCGTTCACCCTTGACGACGAGCGGCAGCACGCTCCGGTCGCAATCCTGAGCTATGCCTACTGGACACGACGTTTTGCCGCCGATCCTTCTGTGCTGGGCCAAACCATCTTCATTAAAGGTGTGCCATTCACCGTGGTCGGGGTGGCGGCACGGGATTTTGTTGGACTGGAGCGTGGCAATCCTACCGACATCTGGGTTCCCTTCCAGACCAACGATCAACTCAAGCCCTGGGGTGCGTCGAGGCCCAGCCAGGACTCCCTTTATGGTGCCCCCAAATGGTTCTTCCTGATGATGATTGGGCGTCTTCGCCCCGGGGTTTCCCCAGATCGTGCCCTGGCCCAGCTCAACCCTGTTTATCAGGATACGGTGTACAGTGCCCTCGGACAGCCGAAAGCAGGCGAAAAGGTTCCCCAACTCAATCTCACACCCGCCCGCGGCATCGAAGGACTCAACCAAGAGTACAAGGAGCCCTGTTCGATACTGATGGCGATGGTAGGCCTCGTCTTGTTAATTGCGTGTTCCAATGTCGCCATGCTACTCGTGGCCCGCAACACCAGCCGTCAACGGGAGTTCAGCGTGCGCGTGGCCTTGGGCGCTACGCGTGGGGACATGCTTCGCCAGTTGCTCGCCGAGAGCTTGTTGCTGGTGGCGGCCGGCGGCGTCCTCGGATGGCTATTCGCGTCGTTTGCCACCCGCGCCCTGGCGACTTGGGCAAAATTAGAGATCAGTCTGGCCCCGGACAAACTGGTACTGCTCTTCGCCGTCGTACTCTGCGCACTAGCCGCTTTGACGTTTGGGGTCGCTCCTTTACGAAGCGCCGTGAAAGTACCTGCCGGACTGGCGCTCAAGACGAAGTCTGCTGCTTCGGGGCAGGAGCGACGGAAAATTCGTGCCGGCCACGTTGTTGTGGCTTTGCAAGTTGCACTCTGCGTCATGTTGCTAGCAGGCGCTGGTCTTTTGGTGCGCACCCTTTTGAACTTGGAGAAAGCGAATCTGGGGCTGCAGGCAAGAGGTCTGGTGGTATTTGGGGTGACTCCTCCCCAGAGCATCCGAAGCGATGACCAGGCAGTGCAGTTCTTTGGCGCGATTCTCGGCCGCCTGCGTTCATTGCCGGAGGTGGAATCGGCCACCCTGCTGGAGAACCGCCTCGGCGTTGGCTGGAGCAACAACACGGCAGTATATGTAGATGGTGTGGTTCCGAACGGAAAGCAATTCGCGCCTCTCCGCTGGAATGCTGTCGGCTCGGATTTTGCCCATGTGCTGAACGTCCCGTTGCTTATCGGGCGCGATTTCAATGACGCCGATTCCTTTACCTCGGCACAAGTTGCCATCGTCAACCAGACCTTTGTCAACAATTACCTGCAAGGTCGCAATCCCATTGGCCACCGTATCTCCTTAGATAAGAACACGGGCAAACCAAGCTACACGATCGTGGGCGTGGTCGCCGATAGCAAATACACCGGCGTGCGCGAAGACTCCAGGCCTATGGCCTACTTTCCTTTCGCACAAGTACCGGGGATCGCCACCATGCAGATTGAATTGCGTACCCGTGACAATCCCCTCAACGCGCTCGACGATGCCCGGCGAGTGGTAGAGGATTTCGGTCCTGACCTGCCTTTACTGCAGCCGATGACGCAAGAAGAGCAGTTCAAAAATTCGTTTTCTGACGACCGCATGTTCGCCCGCCTGTCCATCTTCTTTGGATTGTTGGCTGCGGTCTTGGTCGCCACGGGCCTGTACGGGACTTTGGCTTACCGCGTAAACCGACGCACAGCCGAGATTGGAGTTCGCATGGCTCTCGGGGCTCAGCGCCACCAAGTCTTGTGGATGGTGTTGCGCGAAAGCCTTCTGATCTTTGCCTTGGGGGTAGCTGTAGGTTTTCCGGCAGCGATTGCTTGCGCACGACTGCTGCGATCGATGCTTTTCAATCTGACGCCGGGCGATCCCCTTACGTTCGTGCTGACGCTGGCCGGCATCAGTTTGGTTACCATGCTGTCGGCTGCCGTCCCAGCGCGCCGCGCCTGCTCGGTCGATCCCATTTTAGCGCTACGCGAGGAGTAGACTGTGCCATAGCGGATTTCAAGCGGAATCTGTTGCGATGGTCGGGTTGAACCATCAGTTCGCCCTTTCCCCATTTAAGTCTCGTCGCTGAATTCGTCGAGCCCATACCAGGTGCTGCTCGAGCATTCCGTACATTGGAAGATGAAAAAGGGGATTCAAACTGAAAACGAAGAAAGGTTAGACCCAGGTGCGGTTTGAACCGTTCATGACGGGGGCCTTGGCAATGGCGTCCCTGCAAGGCGAAATCTCATACACCTTAACGATTTTCCGTAGCCTCCTTCACTCTCCTAGCTTCTTTGCAGAGCCGTCGGGGACTCTTCGTGGCGATTAGCTCAGGTACTTGAAAAATCCGTGTTCTTCCGCGCGGTCTTGTCGCTTTGACTCATGGTCTCATCACGACCAGACGCCTTTTCGACATTTACTGGAGGGTAGCCATTCCCGCCAACGGTTGACCGGAGTCCGACACCAGGATGATCACAACAGTAGCGACACCGCTGTTGTTGTATGAACCCAAAGCCATCGACATGGTAGCACCGTTGAGGTTGATCGTCGCTGTGTTACCGGAAACTTGATATGAGAAGGTAGAACCGGCCTTGGGTCCGTTTTCGCCCTGGTTGTATCCCATGACCGAGAGAAAGGTCGCCGTGCCAGCGCCGTTGAATTTGATTGTGCCAACAGCAAGCTTCTCTTCCGACGGAACGTTCACGGTGTCGGTTCCCGTAACCTCGGCGCGGGCAGTGCTTGTTCCTTCGACAAAGAACGCATAAGTTCCATTCAAGCTGGCATTGTTAGCCGCGAATACCGGCGCAACAAACAGCAATAACGGAAAGAGCAATACTATTACCTTCTTCATTGGTCTCCCCAGTGACGGCGATACCGTCGGACGAGCTTGCCCGGTTTCGACCGCAGTGCTCGCATAAACTCTAACTCTAGTGACGGGCTTCAATCGTCCACACTACCGGGTTCGAAGCGGTGCGACAATGGCCGACTTGTGCCGGTACTTGTGAACGGTACGGTGGTAACGGTAAGAGCCATCGATTGGCGCCGGTAATCAGGGGAAAGCTCACCTTAGTTTCATGTGGCAACAACTCCGGAGTTGCCTTTCCGGACGACATTCCTGCCTTATCGCCAACCGCCCGAACCAACTTATGTTTTGCCATGCCCACAGTTCCCCGCAGACCGAATTTTGGTCCTACCCCGGCGAATTTCAAACTGCACCACGACTCGGACTCTGGTAGTGGGCTACTACGGTTCTCTTTTGCCCACCTAATAGCGATACACCAAGGCGCAGCCTATAAACGCGAAAACGATTGGGGCCACCTCTCTCAGGTCCCTGTTCGACCTGTATATCGGGAAGCGATGATATCCGCGCAGATGGGCGAGGACGGACGGTGGAGGAGGAGGCAGTCGATAGGTTTCGATGGTGTGTAGACCAACGCTCTTTCCGCCCTTCGCCGTTCGTAGGATTCCCCGAGGGCAACCAAATCCTCTACGCTCCACAGCCGCGTCTCGACTCCCGCAGCCATCGCCGGAGACACGCGAGTGTACGGTGGATTTTGCTGAAATTGTAGGCGAAATAATTACGTGCCACAGCAGCCGCATGGTTCTCCAGCTTTCGCGAAAAACCATCTGCCAGCAGCGTGCTACCCGGACTCTGCTTTTCTTGACACTCTTCTCCCGTGGCCTTTATGCTTAAATATTGCTCCTGAGCGAACTTGCGACTCTAAGCATCTTCCGCGCGTCGTTGGCGGCATCAACAGGGGGAGCAGAGTCTCCATGCTCATTGAGATTCATGATCTCGAACGTCATCCGATCGATTTTGACGAGAACTTTCCCCCCGGTCGGATCGATCTCGGCGTGGATCTGCGGCAACGCAGCCCGTTGCATGCCAGCGGTCGGGCTCAACTGGTCGAGGAGCATCACGGGAAGCATAAGCTGATCAAGGATATACGGCTGAAAGGAGAGTTGTCGGCCAGCCTAGAGATCGCCTGCGCTCGTTGCCTGGCACCGGTTGTCGTGGACGTCGAACGGGAGTTCGATCTGCTCTATCGCCCTCTGGGCGCCGATGCGGGGCAGCAGGAGGTCAGCTTTTCGGGCGCCGAGGCTGAAATCGGCTATTACGAAGGGACGGCTTTGCTGCTTGAAGACGTGCTGCGCGAGCAGGTGCTGCTCGCCCTTCCCCTGAAAGCAATTTGCCGCCAGGACTGCAAAGGACTTTGTCCACAATGCGGCGCGGATTTGAACCTTGCGCCCTGCTCCTGCCAGCAACCGGTCGGAGATCCACGGTGGTCGGCGCTGAAAGAGTTTCGCAGTAAGTTGGACGATTGAGCGGAGGTCACGAGCACGGAGTACCGTGCCGCGAAGCCTAGCCAGAGGTCGCGGGCCACAGGATTCCGACAAACTCCACGGATTGCGATCGACATAATCTATGCAGCGGCTCCGAGTAGCGAGGGTCGCTCGATGAGGAACCGAAATGCCAAATCCTAAACGGCGCCACTCCAAGGCTCGCACCGGTAACCGGCGCGCGCATGACTCCTTGCAACTGCATTCACTTTCTGAATGCCCTAACTGTCATGAGCGCAAAATGCCGCATCGCGCGTGCCCCAAGTGCGGTTACTATAAGGGTCGCGAAGTTCTGGAAGTTAAAACCGCCAGTTAACTTGCTCGCACACCATGCCAAGCGTCATAGCCTTGGACGCGATGGGTTCGGATCGCCGGCCGAAGCCCGAGATCGAAGGGGCAATCCAGG
>Ga0187783_10003079_pt1 | contig 12331 bp, 9 predicted proteins | sample 1015_SJ02_MP02_2_FD_132471 | JGI IMG/M metagenome (GOLD analysis project Ga0187783, IMG submission 132471) | Tropical peat soil microbial communities from peatlands in Department of Meta, Colombia - 1015_SJ02_MP02_20_MG | ecosystem: Environmental > Terrestrial > Soil > Wetlands > Peat | place... | reverse complement strand
GGAGGCGGTGGCGGCGGCGGCTCTTCCTACATCGAGCCAAGCGCGAAAACTATCAAAAACGTCCAAGGCGGCGCAAGCAGCGGGAACGGCAAAGTCGTTATCTCTTGGTAACGACCTTGACGCGCTTGCCCGTCGTGATGCTCAAGCTCCCGCGCGCGCTCCTGGGAGTGGCGCTCTGCTTTATGCAGGGGTGCTCGTCATTCGGACAGCCGGTGACGCCGGTCGCCGCGCCCGGTACCCGCGATATCCAGCACGTCGTCGTTATCGTCCAGGAGAATCGCAGCTTCGTCGATCTCTTCCGCGGATTTCCGGGGGCCGACGCGCCGTCCTACGGCTACATGGGTTCGAAGAAGATCGCGCTGAAACCGGTGCCGCTCGAAGACCCCAATAACATCGCGAACAATTTTCCCGATGCGATCGCGGCGTGGAACAACGGAGCGATGAACGCCTTCGATCTCGAGCAGATGTACGGTACGCCGAAGACGTTTCCGTACGCCTACGTTCCGAACACGCTTGATGAGGCCGGACCGTACTGGTTCCTCGCGCACAAATGGGTGCTGGCGGATCGAATGTTCCCGATGGAGTTCGGCGAGAGCTTCACCGCGCATCTCGCCCTCATCGCCGGCACGAGCGACCTCAATCCGCGGCTGGCCGAAGTCGACGGACCGAACGCCTGGCCGTGGACCTGCGATGCACCGCCGGGCACGATCACCTACACGCTTACGCCGCAGCGGATCGAGAACCCAAACGGACCGTTCCCGTGTTTCACGCAGATGCGCACGATGGCCGACACGCTCGACGCCGCGAATATCTCGTGGCGCTACTACGTCCCGCCCGTCACGAACCTCGGCGGCAAAGCGTGGACCGAGTTCGGTGCGATCAAAGCCGTGCGCTACGGGCCCGATTGGAAGAACGTCGTGACGCCCGAGACGACCGTGCTCTCCGACATCGCGGCCGGACGGCTACCGCAAGTAGCGTGGGTCATCCCTGACATTGCGAACTCCGATCATCCCGGCAGCGGAAGCAACACCGGACCCTCCTGGGTGGCGTCGGTCGTCAATGCAATCGGGCAGAGCGCGTATTGGAAGAGCACTGCGATCGTTCTGGTGTGGGATGATTGGGGCGGCTGGTACGACGACGCCCCACCGCCGCAGCTCGATTTCCGCGGTCTCGCGATTCGCGTACCGTGCTTGGTCATCTCGCCGTACGCGCGAATCGCCGCCGGTGCCAAAAACGGCTACGTTTCGCACACGCAGTACGAATCGGGCAGCGTGCTCAAGCTCATCGAAGAGATCTTCCGCTTGCCGCCGGTCGGGCCGGCTTCGCAAGGCTACACCGACACCCGCGCGGCTAGTCTCATCGACACGCTCGATTTCACCCAAGCACCGCGCGCGTACTCACCGGCGCCGCAACCCTACTCGACAGGCTTCCTGCTGGGACGCCCGCACTCGAATCGCCCGCCCGACACGGACTACGAGCGCTAACGTCCCGCTTGGAGCGTGCGCGCGTACCAGGCTTCGAGATCGTCGTGAAAGCGTGCCAGCGCTTCGGGATGCAGATACACCATGTGTCCGGATTCGTAAAATCCGTAGCTGATGTTCTGTTGCAGCTGCGGCGGAATCGTCAGGTGGTTGAGCGTGTAAACCGTCGCCCAGAACGGCGTTGCGAAGTCGTAGTAGCCGTTCGCTGAGAAAATCTGAAGGTTAGGATTGAAGACCATCGCCGAGGCGAGATCCTGCGCGGTATTGAGCGGAAGGCCTCCGTTGTGCTTCCAATCCCACTGCATGAAGAGACTGGTGGTTGGCCGATAGATGAGGCTCGTGTGGTATCCGAGTATCTGGCGGACGTAGAAGTTACCCGTCGCTACGAAAGCCGCGCCGATCGCCGAGTCGGTCGGATCGAAGGGTTGGCGATCGGCGACGCGGTCGAGATTGTACGACTGATAGCGAGCGTCGTAGCGCCCCAGCATTACGCCGCTATCGCGAAAGAGCTCGGTGCTGTAGCGCCAGTAGGGAACGCGAAGATTCGACTGGCGAATGTAATTTTCCGAAAGTCCGGTATATTGATGGAGTTTGCCCACAACGTCGGCGTAGACGCCCGGCGAAAGCTTGGAGCCCTGCGCTAGTGCGTTGAGGTACTCGTGCATTGCGAAGCCTTCAACCTGCGGGAGCAGCGCCGGCAACGTTGTCGGCGGTCCGGGCAGCGCGTGGTGATACCACGACGCGGCCGCTTCGGTCGGAAGATAGAGCGGGAATGCCCAATCGCCGCCGCCAATCGCCGTCGGCGTAAAATTGATGCTCCAATCGAGCGAAAAGTCGAGGACCGACGACAACAGCACGACGCCGTTGATTCCGATCCCTTGGCGCTGCAAGGAGTTTACCAGCATCGCCGAGCGCGGTGTGCCGTACGATTCGCCAAACAAAAACTTGGGGGAATTCCAGCGCCCGAACGCACTGATGTAGCGTGAGATGAACTGCGCGAAGGCCCGCACGTCGGGATCCGCTCCAAAGAAATCGCTCGGTTTTCCCGGAGGGACGATTCGGCTGAAACCGGTGTCGGGAGCGTCGATGAAAACCAGATCCGTGCGATCCAGCAGCGAATACTGGTTTTCGATTAACCGGAATGGGGCGCCGGGCGTCGGTACGCCGTCGCCGACCTGCACGCGCACCGGTCCGAAGGAGCCCATCCTTAGCCAAATCGTGGAACTGCCCGGACCCCCGTTGTAAAAGAACGTCACGGGACGCGTGCTTGAGTTCGCGCCGTCGAGTGTGAAGGCGGTGTAGAAGATTTGCGCGGTCGTTTTACCTTGATCGTTCTCGAGCGCAATCGTGCCGGCGCGCGCGGTATACGGATACGTCTTGCCGCCAAGCACGATGCTTTGCTCCGTCACGGAGTCGGCGCCTTCGGGCGAAGGCGCGGCCGGCGTCCGTCCGGCGGCTATCAGGAGTGCGCCAAGCGCGGCCACGAGGAGCTTAGGCATTCGAGAGCACCGCGGCGTACCATCGCTCGAGATCGTCGTGAAAACGCGCCAGCGCTTGCGGCTCGAGATAGACCATGTGTCCCGACTGGTAGAAACCGTAGCTGATGTTGCGCTGGACGGCCGGGGCCAGATAGAGGTGCCGCAACGCGTACACGGTGGCAAAGAACGGCGTGGCAAAGTCGTAGTATCCATTCGCCGAAAAGACCCGCAGCCGAGGATTATAGGTCATCGCCTGAGCGAGGTCGGGCGTGACGTTGAGGTTCTGAGTGTCGGTCCCGTGCTTAAAGTCCCACGTTTGGCCGTCGGCGAAAATCAAGTCGTAGATTTCGCCGCGGTAGAGCAGCGGTGTGTCGTACTTTAGGATCTGCCGCAAATAGTAGTTGCTGGTTGAGACGAAGGCGGAGTCGATCGCGGCATCGGTCGCGTCCCAATCGGGCGAAACCTCCGGACGGTCGAGCACGTAGGTCTGGAAACGCGTGTCGATGCGGCCGAGGGTTATGCCTTGCTCGCGCAGCAACTCGTTTTCAAAGCGGTCGTATGGAATCCGCAGGTTTGAGTTGCGGATATACCGGTCGGAGAGGCCGGTATAATCGTGCAGCTTCGCGACGACGTCGTTGTAGCGGTCCGGCGCCAGCATCGCGCCCTCGCCAAGCGCGTCGAGGTATTCGCCGAGCGCAAAGCTTTCCACCGAGCCCAGCAGACTCTCGAGCGGCGGCGCGTTATGCAGCGCATGGTGGTACCAGGCGGTTGCGGCTTCCGTCGGCAGGTAGAGAACGTAGGCCCAATCGCCGCCGCCTACCGGCGCCCCGTCGTTGTAATCGATGTTCGAGTTTAGAAACGAGGAGAGCAGAACGACCCCGTTGAGCGAGATGCCTTCATCCTGCAAGTATTTTGCCAGTGCGCTGGAACGCGTCGTGCCGTACGATTCGCCAAAGAGAAAGCGCGGCGAGTTCCAGCGGTCAAACGTCGTGATGTACCGCTGGATGAACTGCGCGAACGCCGCGACGTCTTGGTCGACGCCCCAGAAGTCCTTCCGCGTGCCGGCACCGATGATCCGCCCAAAACCGCTGCCGGGCATGTCGATGAAGACCAAATCGGTTCGATCGAGCAGCGAGTACTGGTTCGAAACGAGCCGGTAGGGTGGAGGGCCGCTGATTCGTCCGTTGGCGGTGGCGACACGCACCGGGCCGAACGACCCCATGCGCAGCCACATCGTCGAGCTGCCCGGACCGCCGTTGTAGAGAAACGTTACCGCGCGGCGCGACGGATCGGCGCCGTCGAGCGTGTAGGCCGTATAAAAGACCCGCGCCGTCGGCTGATCCTGCGCGCTGCGCAGGGTTATCGTTCCGGCGCGCGCCGTATAAGCCAGCGTTCGGCCTCCAAGAACGATCGTGCGATGGGTCACGGCATCGGGCGTTTGACGTGGGATCGCCGGCGTCGCAGCTGCCAACGACGGCAGCTCCAGCGCGAGCAGGACCACGATGCAACGCCACCCTCGACGTACGGCTCTTGACAATTTCAATGCGTCCGCGAAGATTGCGACTACGTCGGCGCGATCCTGCCGAGGATCAGCGCGACCGGTATAACTCGGTCCTGAGCCGCTCGATTGCCCCCGCGATCGACTCCAGGTACGGAAGCATCAAAGCTTTGATGCGTTTGAGGCGCTCTTCTCCTTCTTTGGTTATCGCGTAGATACGGCGCGATCGCTTGGTCGGATGATCCCAAGTAGCCGTGACGAATCCGCGCTCTTCGAGCCGGCGGAGCAGCGGATAGACCGTGTTCGTGTTAACGGCCAGGAGGTCGCCGCAGAGTGCCGCAATTCGCTGCATTAAGCCGTAACCGTGGTCGGGGCGTTGTTCGATGAGATGGAGGATGAGGGCCGGAAAGAGGGTCTTGCTCTTGACCGGGCCCCGAAGCAGCTCATCGACGCGATGCATGTAGAACTAGCGTTCTACACTACAGCGTGACGTGCGCGGTGGGTTCGAAGTCGTAGGCGTGCTCGATTTCCGGTGCGTAGCGCGATTCGACGACGCGTCGCTTGATCTTCATCGACGGCGAAAGCTCTCCGCCGTCGACGGTGAATTCCCGCGGAACGAGCACGATCCGGCGAATCTGCTCGTAGCTCGCGAGGCCGTGAGTCTGTCGATGAACCTCGCGAGTGAGGAAGGTGTGAACGTCCTCGCGTTGTGCAAGCTCTTGCGGCGAAGTGCCCTTTGGCAGATTGGGGAGTTCCATCTGCACGAGCGGCCAGTTCGGCGTGATCAGGGCAATCGGATGCGGGCGCCCGTTGCCGACGACCATCGCGTTCGCGACGAAGACCGAGCGCTTGATATTCGCCTCGATGCGAGCGGGAGAGATCCACTTTCCCGTGCCGGTTTTGAAAATCTCATTCTTTCGATCGGTTATGCGCAGGAAGCCGGCATCGTCAATTTCACCGATGTCGCCCGTGTGCAGCCAGCCGTCGACAATCGCAGACGACGTCGATTGCGCATCGCGATAGTACCCATGCATGACGTTACGCCCGCGAACGAGCACCTCGCCATCCGGCGCAATCCGGACCTCGACGCCGGTAATCGGATGGCCGACCGCACCATACTCGTTGTTAGAGAGCCGGCTGACCGAGACGACCGGCGACGTCTCCGTCAAACCGTAACCTTGCATGATCGGTATGCCCAACCCGAGGAAGGTCATTGCGGTATCGAGATGGAGCGGCGCGCTGCCGCTGGTCAAGAACTCGATACGATCGAGCCCGAGCGCGCTGCGTATCTTCTCGAGCACGAAGCGCTTGGCAATCGCGTACGTAGCCGCAACCCAGAAGCTGGTTTTACCGGCAGCCGTCTTGTCGGCAGCATACCGGCGGGCCACCGTGAGGGCCCACGGCACGAGTTTCGATCGCAAGCCCCCGGCGGCACGCGCCTGCCCCAGTATTCCGGTCAAGACGCGGTCGAAGATGCGCGGCACGGCCGTCATCGAAGCCGGCCGCACGTCGCGAAGATCCTGCAGCAGCTCGTTGGCATCATGGCAGATGAAGTAGCGCACCTTCGCGATCAGGTAGATGTAGATGATCGTGTGCTCGTAGATGTGCGAGTAGGGGAGGACGGAGAGAACGTCCTGGCCCGCGCCGATGCCTTCGAACCCGGCCTCGAGCGAGACTCGTGCATCGAATCCGAGATTATCGTGCGAAAGCATGACGCCTTTGGGCGCGCCGGTCGTGCCGGAGGTGTAAATAAGCACCGCAAGATCGTCGGGTACGAGCGTCGCCTCGTACGCCTGCGGAAGCTCCGGACGCGCGGATCGCACCGCGGCGCCGCGCGCTTCGACGGCGGCTAGGCCGTCTGCCTCGCCCGAATCGAATCGCACGACGGGCGGGAGCTTCGCGCCCGATTCGCGCAAGCGCGCCGCCGTCGCTTCGGAATCGACGAAGAGCAAACGCGCTCCGGAATGTTCGAGGATGTAGGCGATGTGGTCGAGCGCTTGCGTTGGATAAATCGGCACGACGACGCAGCCGGCAAAGAACGTGGCGAAGTCGCAGACGATCCAGTCGATGCAATTGTGCGAGATGAGCGCGACGCGATCGCCGGCGGCGAGTCCGGCGTCGCGTATGGCGCAAGCGAGGTTCTCCGCCCGCTCGAGCAATCGGCCGCTCGAAGTGGCCGTCCACGCTCCGCCGACGCGCTCCAGAAGCACCTCGCCGCGCGGTTGACTTAGCGCTTGGCGAATGAGGCTAGGAAGCGTTTCTTTCGGAGGAAGCGCTGATGAGTAATTCACGGGCAATTGAGTCCCCAATGCGCTTCCCGCATTGGGCTCCCCTTTGCCCTAGGGCCTAGGGATCGCGCAGATAGGGCCGAGCCCGTTCGAGCCGAGACGCGGTCATGCCCGCGACGTCGAGAAGCTCGTCAAGGGAAGTAAAATTACCCTCGCGGTCACGAAGCTCGACGATGCGTTGCGCGAGGGCGTGTCCGATGCCGGGAACTTTCGCTAGCTCGCCGGCGCTCGATACGTTCACGTCGATGCTGCCGGTCGGCGGCAATGAATGCCGGCGCCGCGGTTGCCGATGCTCGCTCGAACGCGCATGAAGTTGCTCGCCCACGGCGGGAACGTAGACCTCGTCGCCGTCGCCGGCGTGCTGCGCGAGATTGACCGCCCCTCCATCTGCCAAACTGCTGAACCCGCCGGCGTCGGCAACGGCCTGGGCGTTGCGGTCGCCCGGGTGCAGATGATAGAGCCCGGGCTTTTTCACGGCACCGGCCACGTAGACAACGATGTCGTCGCCGCCTATGGAACGGGAGTGGCGATGGTGGCGCCCGCCGGCGCCTTGGCCAACCAATGGCGGGAGAGACGCGGGCGAGGGCAGCGGCCCAGGAGCCGAGATGGACTGAACGACCGGCGTGCGGTTTGGGTGCCAAAGCGCAACCGCGGCCAGCCCAAGGACCGCGGCGATCAAACCATATCGTACCAACATGGCGCTCTATCACGCGGACACGCGCCGACCGAAAGGGTGGCGCGGCCGGGCCGCGCGTTGTAGGATGCTGCTCATGTACGACTTTGCCGCGATCGAGCGCAAGTGGCAAACGCGATGGGAACGTGAGACTCTCTATCGCGCTGGGGAAGCGAGCGAAAAGCCGAAATACTACGCGATGGAGATGCTCCCGTATCCGTCGGGCGATCTCCACGTGGGTCACGCCAAGAACTACACGCTCGGCGATGCGGTCGCGCGCATGATGCGCATGTTGGGCTACAACGTTCTCCATCCGATGGGGTGGGACGCCTTTGGCCTCCCCGCCGAGAATGCGGCGATCGACCGGGGCGTCGATCCAGCGGTCTGGACGACCGAGAACATCCTCAACATGCGCCGCCAAATTCGGTTGATGGGCACGGGCTACGACTGGTCGCGCGAGATCGCCACCTGCGAGCCCGAGTACTATCGCTGGAACCAGTGGCTTTTCTTGCAGCTCTTCGAGCGAGGCCTTGCCTATAAGCGCGAAGCCCCCGTGAACTGGTGTCCGCACGATCGCACCGTGCTCGCCAACGAACAGGTCATCGACGGGCGCTGCTGGCGCTGCTCGCATCTTGTCGAGCGCCGTAACCTCTCGCAATGGTTCTTGCGCATTACGGCCTACGCCGATCGCTTGTTGCGCGATCTCGATAAGCTGCAAGGCTGGCCCGAGCGCACGCGCACGATGCAGCGCAATTGGATCGGGCGCAGTGAAGGTGCTAACGTCGTCTTTCGCGTCGAGGGACTCGATGCGTCGATCGAAGTCTTCACGACTCGCGTCGACACGCTTTACGGCGCAACCTTCTTGGCCGTCGCTCCGGAGCTTAGTCTCGTCAACGACCTCAAACGCATCGTATCCGCGGAATACCGCGCGCGGATCGAAGACTTCGCCAAAAGCCTGAGCTCGAAATCCGAACTCGAGCGCACCAGCCTCATGGAAAAGCAAGGCATCTTTACCGGCGCGTACGCGATCCATCCGCTGACCCGCGAGCGCATTCCCGTATGGCTGACGAATTACGTATTGGCCGAGTACGGCAGCGGTGCCGTCATGGGAGTTCCGGCGCACGACGAGCGCGACTTTGAGTTCGCCAAAAAGCACGGATTGCCGATCGTTGCGGTCGTCCTTTCAGACGAAGTCGAAACAGCGGTGCCGCTCGCAGCGCCGTTCGTCGGGGACGGACGCTTGATCGACAGCGACGACTTCAACGGAATGTCGAGCGCTCGCGCACGCGAAGCGATTCCAAAGCGCCTTGCTGCGATCGGCGCCGGCGCCACGAGCGTGAGCTACAAGCTGCGCGACTGGCTCATCTCACGACAGCGCTACTGGGGCACGCCGATTCCAATCGTCTACTGCGAACGCTGCGGTGAGGTTGCCGTTCCCGAAGATCAGCTTCCGGTTCTGCTGCCGCCGCGCCATTCCGTGCTCGGAGAAGCGGCAACACTGGGCTCGATTCCGGAGTTCGTCAACACCGAGTGCCCGAAATGCGGCGGGCCCGCGCGGCGCGAGACCGATACGATGGATACTTTCTTTGAGTCGTCGTGGTACTATCTGCGCTACCTCGATCCCCATAACGATCGACGGCCCTGGGACCCGCAGCGCTCGAATCACTGGATGAACGTCGACCAATACATCGGCGGCTCCGAGCACACGGTGCTACATCTGCTCTATGCTCGCTTCTTTTACAAGTTCTTTCACGACTGCGGCTGGGTGAGCGGAAGCGACGAGCCATTCGAGCACCTCTTCCATCAAGGGATGGTCTTGCTCGACCATGCGAAGATGTCAAAATCACACGGCAACGTCGTCGGCATTGACGAGACTGCCGAGAAGAACGGCATCGACGCCATGCGGCTCTTCCTGCTTTACGTCACACCGCCGGAAGAGACCAGCAACTGGACGGACGAGGGCATCGGCGGACGCGTTCGCTTGCTCAACCGAATCTGGCGCGCCTGCGAACCGCACTTCGCGCCGCATGATGTCATGAGAAGCGCGGGCAGCGCGCGTCTCGAAGGACGCGCGCTACCGAACGCGGACACACCGCAAGAAAAGGCGCTCCTCCGTGCAGTCCACCTTCTCGCGAAATCGGCAATCGACGAGACGCGCTCGCGCCGCTTCCACTACAACGCGACGATTGCAAAGATCGACGAGCTCGTCAATCTCATCACCGCCTGGTCCTCGGAGCCTGCATCACCGGTCCTGCTTTACGCGGCCGGCGTCCTGCCGATCTTGATCGCGCCGTTCGCCCCGCACATCGCTGAGGAGCTCTGGGAACGAATGGGACACGGCAGCTCCGTGCATCTCGAGCTCTATCTCGAGCCGGACGAGCGCGCACTCGCGGTCGAAGAGATCACGCTGATCATTCAAGTCAACGGCAAGGTCCGCGCACGGGTGGCCGCGGCGGCGGGCCTCGACGAGGAGGCTGCCGTGGCTCTCGCGCTCGCCGAACCGAACGTCCGCAGCCATCTCGACGGCAAAGAGATCCAAAAGCGGATTTACGTCCGTGACAAGCTGCTCAATCTCGTTGCATGAGTACTTCGCAAAAGGTTTCGACCGACGTCTGCATCGTCGGGGGAGGTCCGTGCGGCATGATGCTGGGCGTTCTGCTTGCACGCGCCGGCGTCGACGTTATCGTGCTCGAGAAATACCCCGATTTCTTTCGCGATTTCCGCGGCGACACGGTTCATCCGTCCACGCTGGAACTGCTGTTCGAGCTGGGATGGCTCGACGAGTTTCTCGCGCTTCGCCACGACGAATTTCAAACGGCGAGCGCGAATATCGCCGGGCAAACCGTTAAGGTCGCCGACCTCGCGCATCTGCCGACCCACTGCAAGTTCGTCGCGTTGATGCCGCAATGGGACTTCCTCAACTTTCTGGCGGAACGTGGTCGCCGCTATCCCACTTTCCACCTACAGATGCAAACAGAGGGAGTTGCTCTGGTAGAGGGCGGCGGACGCGTCCTCGGTGCGCGTGCAAAAAACCCCGGCGGCGAATTCGAGATTGCGGCGAGGCTGCTAGTCGGAGCCGACGGACGCCACTCGACCATTCGAAGCGCAGCGGGCTTAGCGGTGAAGGATCTCGGCGCTCCGATGGACGTGCTCTGGATGAGAATTCCCAAGCGTCCGGACGACCCGACGCGACAGCTGGGCTGGGTGAGAACGGGCCACATGGTGATCCTGCTCGATCGCGGGGATTACTGGCAATGCGCTTATCTCATCGCGAAGGGTTCGTTTGCGGAGCTCAAGAGCAGAGGAATCGAAGCGCTGCGGCACGAGATCGCCGAGACCGTCCCAATGCTGCGCGGTCGCATCGCCGAGCTCGACGACTGGTCGAAGGTTGCGATGCTCGACGTGCGCGTCGATCGGCTCGAATGCTGGCATCGGCCCGGCCTGCTCTGCATCGGCGACGCGGCGCACGCGATGTCACCGATCGGCGGGATCGGAATCAATCTCGCGATACAGGATGCGGTTGCTGCGGCCAACCTTTTAGCGGCGCCGCTGCGTGACGGAGAAACGCCAAGCGAATCCGATCTCCAACGCATTGTGGACCGTCGAATGTTTCCGACGAAGGTGACGCAAGCGTTTCAAACCTTCGTCCAGGATCGCGCGATCGGTCCGTTGATGCGCGGCGTACCGGTCGAACGACCACCGCTAGCGGCGCGTCTCTTCGACGAGTTTCCCTTGCTGCGCCGCCTCCCGGCGCGCCTTATTGGAATCGGCATACGCCCGGAACACGTTCGTACCCCCGACGCATTCGCTTCTGCATGAGTCCGATGGTCAACCCTCCTAGGGCTTCCAGAAGGATGACGTAAGGCCGAGCCGCGCGAAGAGCGCCTGCACCTCTGCGGGAGTGCGCCGGCGCCATCGTCGGTCGCGCCGATCGTCGCGGTACCACGCGTCGGCTAGGCGCCAGCATTGCCCAAGCGTCAAGACCGCGCCGCGATCGAACCGCCAGTCGCGACACCATTTGCCAACGTGCTCTTCCGACCGGAAGAGCAGCATCGTCTTTCAATTGAAGACGATGTCGTCCCACCAGTGCGCGGCCGGAATCGCAAAGTGAGCCACCCGCTCGTCGTCATCGCGACACTCTAGCGGAATCCGCAATTTCATCGCGCTCCCGCAACAACCGCAGGATGCGTCCAAGAGTGCATCCTCGCGCACCATTACCGCCAGACCCATTGCGTCCCAAATGCAGTTGGCGTACCAGCTGCGAGCGCCGACGCTGACCACAAACGGGGTTGGTATTGCGGAGAAAGGGTTAGCCATCAGCACTTCGCCGCTCTCGTGCTGCAAAACGAGCTGATGCGCCTCCGCGAGCTCGGCCAATGCCCGTTCTACAGTTTCGTTCGGCACGGCGAGCGCGGTGGAAAGCTCCGCTTTCGAGGGGATCCTCGAGCATTCGATTGCGCCGTCGTAAATCAGCCGGCGCAGTTCGAACGCGACTTCGCTAAGCATTCTACGCCGCTCCTTTACTGGCAACGTTGACGATTTTCGCGTTACAAACCTTCGCGGACGAGCATTTCACGGTAGATCTCACGAACGCGCTCGAGCGTGTCGATCTCCTCGGCCGGCTTATCGTCGCGGATGCGGACGATGCGCGGAAAGCGCAGCGAGAACCCGCTTTCGTGAAGATCGCTCTCCTGGATGACGTCGAACGCCACTTCCAGCACGATCTTCGGCTCGACCGGAATTTCGTGCGCGCGCGCCTTGTCGCGCTGATGCGACTGCGGCAAGCGATGCTCGAGGTACCACTGCGTGAGCTCGGCGATCTCGGCATCGGTCAAACCGGAGTAAGCTTTGCCGATGGCCTGCAAACTGCCGTCGTCGTCCCGAACGGCAAAGGTGTAATCGGATAGGACGGC
>Ga0187783_10003078_pt1 | contig 12332 bp, 16 predicted proteins | sample 1015_SJ02_MP02_2_FD_132471 | JGI IMG/M metagenome (GOLD analysis project Ga0187783, IMG submission 132471) | Tropical peat soil microbial communities from peatlands in Department of Meta, Colombia - 1015_SJ02_MP02_20_MG | ecosystem: Environmental > Terrestrial > Soil > Wetlands > Peat | place... | reverse complement strand
GCTCCGATGAGCGCAAGAGAACAGGGCAGCAGCAAAGCGGCGCCGGCGCCCTGAACCGCGCGAGCGAAAATGAGTTGCGCCAGACTTGGCGCCAGACCGCACCACAGCGATGCTACGGCGAAAATGCTGATCCCGACCAAGAAAAACCGACGCCGGCCGAACTGGTCGCCGGTTGCGCCGCCAACAAGAAGTAAAGCCGACAAACACAGCGTGTAGGCATTGACGAGCCACTGAACGACGACGGCCGACGTTACAAGGTCCGTTTCGATCGCCGGCAAAGCGACGTTGACGATGGATTCGCCAATGTTGGCGATGCTGGACGCGAGAATCGACGCAAGCAGGACCCAAGGTTTGGCGTCGACCGAGCGATCGATCGCCACAGGCGTCGATCGGATCACGCCTTCGTCGCACGGCCTTGTTCTTGCGGAGGACATCGCCGTTGGCGCCTTCGATACGGTCACGATATGTATCCGGCTCGCCGCCAGCCGAAACCCGCAACCGCCAATCGCGGATCGAGCGCCGGTTATTTTGACGCTGACCTGGTCGCGGGTCGCGCTACTCGGATTGGACTTGAACCGGAGCGCCGTGATTATCGGGCGTGCCCGGAACGATTACGAGGTAGCGCCGTGGCGTTTTTTCTTCGCCTCGCACCAATTGGCGGATCGGCCCGATCGCGTTGACGATGGCCGCACCCGCCGGGTTGGCCATGAAACCCTGAACGGGCTCTAAAAAGCCATTGCCCGATGGCTCACTCGAAAGCGCAATCAGATACGGCTTGCCCGGCTCGAGCCCGGTGACCGCGGCCTGTAGCACTTGCACCAGTCCTTGGTCGGAGAGGGAAACGCTGGTGGGCGCTTTTTCGTCCTTCTTTGCTCCGGGCGGCGCCAGCGTCAGCGCTGTCGACCGGCCGGCCAAGCCTAGCGGCTGGAGATTACTGGTTCCTAATCCTTCCGGGGCGACCTCCATCGTTGTCATCGCCGCATTGTGTTCGCTGCTGCTCGGGGCAGGGATGGCGGCAGGCACGTAAACGAGCGCTTGCGGCGCTTGGCCGACGGGACTGGTCGCGATCTCCTCGTTTTTCAGCGTGTCGATCGCGGCGACCTTGTCCTCGTTCTCAAGGCCCACATAGACCCGCGTTCCGTCTCCGGAGGGCCAGATGCCATGCGGCAGCTTGCCTACTGGAATGGTGGCGACCTGCTCAAAATTATCGGTGCGAAAGACTTTGATTTCGTTCAATCCGCCAATCGTGACATAGGCAAACATGCCGTTGGCGTTGCGCACGATATTGACGTGATTGGTGATAGGACCGGTGTCGAGGGTCTTCAACAGCGGGAACGGCGGCTGGCCGCCGAACACTTGGGTCTTGCCGCTATCTTTTAAGGTAAACCAGACCTGTTGGCTGTCCGGCGTTGCGGCGATGTTAGGACAGAACGGGCTCGCTTGCGGAACCCTGCCGACGATTTTGTGATCGGCGACGGTGATGACCTCGGTCTCCGGCGTAAATGATGAGCAGACATAACCGTATTTGCCGTCGGGCGAGAAAATCGTCATGCCCGGACTGTTGGGAACGGTGATCCGCGCCTTCTCTTCGTATGTAGTGCCGTCCAGCAGCGAGACATAGTTCTCGCCGCGGACGACAACCCATATTTCACTGCCGTCTCTGGTGAAGAACGCTTCATGCGGAGAGCGTCCGACATAGGTGATGTGCTTGAGACGGCATTCGAGCCGATGGCGACGGCGGCAATGGTGCGATGATCGGGCGAAAATCCCAAGCCGTGCACCAGCAACTGACCCTTGTAGAGCGGACTGAGATTGCCCGGGATCGGATCGCCAAGATGGATGGCGCCGAGCAGCGCGTTGTCGACGGGATCGATGACGGAGACCGTGTTGGAGAACTGATCGCCGGTGTAGACGCAATCGCGATGACTGATGGGAATATCGGGGTCGGAAACGCTCGCGGGGGCTTGACCGGCGTCGGCATAGCGAACGCCGACAAGTATGGACGCAAGCAATAAAACGAAGGTGGTCGAACAGCCTTTCATAGCTTTACTCCCTTACTGATGAGCCGCCGGCCGATCGCGCACCTACTTGGCGGCTTCGGCCGCCTTTCGATGACCGCAATATTTTGCAGCAGATTTGATGTTAGACCGTGCCGCTCCTTTAAGTATTCCAGGCTGTTGTATGACAGCCAGACCTTTCCCTGGGCGTCCTCTGCGACCAGAATCTTGAGAGGAAGGTCCAGGGCGGTGCTGGGAGCGGCCAGCATGAGTGGGGTGCCTCCCTTTGGGTTGCCAAAAATCAGGAGCTTGGTGGGAGGCATTTTCAGTCCCACCTTTGTCGCTTCTCCGCTGTGGTCGATTAGCGCAAACAAGGTGATTTGTTTGGATTGCAAAAGTCTTACTTGTATAAAGTGCAGTAAATCCAAGGTTTCTTGACTGTTCTGGCCCTGGGGAGCAGGGTGTGGGGAGCTGCTGGACAACACTCAACAGGGTGGGCAACCCGTCTCTCACGGGTGATCGGCGATACTGGGGCAGCTCTCAACTGCCCCCAGTATCTGGCCAAGACCAATGCTGGAGGCATTCGTCATGGTTGAATCAACCCTAGCAAAAAAACTCAGACCCAACATGGCAGGCTTAATGACGGCGCTTGCCCCGCTGCACCCTTACGATGCGGCGGAAGAAATCGTCAGTGCCATGGCCGAGCACACTGGCGTCGATTGGCGGCAGGCCAACATCGAACTGCTGGCCAAAGTCCTGGTGGCGTGGGCGGCCATCACCGCCGCCGAAACCGAGCAGGAGCTGACGCACATCGCCAATGGGCGGCAGCCATGACGGCCCTGCTGATCTGGCTGCTGGTGGTGCTGTATCACCCGCGCTTCGACGCCCGATGGCCGCAGGCCATGCCGCCCAGCCTCGACTTCGAAACCTACCGCGCTGCCGTCAAGGCCGCGGCGCGGCCGTCATTCTGCGTGTGGGACTATCCCGCCGACACGACGTGCCGGGTGAGCTGAGTTTGGATTGGGGCCGTCTCGCCAAGGCGGCCCCCTTTTTAATTTTGGGGAGAACAATCATGAAACTGACTTTGAAAACCATAGCCACTGTGCAGCTGCCGGCAGGCAAAACCGATCACGTCTTTTGGGACGAGGACATCAAGGGCTTCGGGCTGCGTATCCGCCAGGGCGGCAGCCGCGTCTATTTGTTCCGCTACCGCGTCGGCAAGCAGCAATACTCGATTGTGCTGGGTAGCCTGAAAGAGCGGCCACTCGCCGAAGTGCGGGAGAGTGCGGCGCGGCTCAAAGCCGAAGTCCGCCTTGGCAGAAATCCGGCGTTGCAGAAAGAGACCGCGCGGCTGGAGGCCGGCGTTTTGTTCGGCCCCCTGGCCGATCAATACCTTGATGCCAGGGCCGCCGATTTGCGGCCCAGTACCTTGCGCAATGCCAAACATTATCTGCTTAAACAGGCCCAACCGCTGCACCGCATCCCGATCAACGCCATCACCCTGCATCATGTCGCTGACTTGCTGGGCGGCGTGGCCAAAAAGTCCGGCCGGGTTTCGGCGAACCGCCTGCAGGCGACCTTGGGACAATTTTTCACCTGGGTACGGCGGCAAGGCATTGTGCTACCCCATGGCAATGTCGCGGCCGAAGCCGAGCGCTACAAGGAACAGACACGGGAACGGGTTTTGGCTGACGCCGAGCTGAGGGCCATCTGGCACGCGCTGGGCAATGACGATCACTCAACCATTCTCAAATTGCTGACCCTGACTGGCTGCCGCGCCAGCGAGATCGGCGCTTTGCGTTGGGACGAAGTCCAGGGTGATCAAATTATCCTGCCTGGCACCCGCACTAAAAATGCACGAGTGCATGTGGTGCCATTGAGCCCGCTCGCCGAGGCCATTCTCGATGCGCTGCGTATGCACGGCCGGGTATGCGTGTTTGGCCGCACTGATCGCGACGGCTTCAAGGGCTGGGGCAAGCCCAAGCTAAAACTCGATGCGGAAATCGCCAAAGCCAATGGCGGGCCGCTGCCGCATTGGACGGTGCATGATTTGCGCCGCACTGTTGCAACGGGCCTACAGCGCCTTGGCACCCGGCTCGAAGTGACGGAAGCCGTCTTGAACCACAAAAGTGGCAGCCTCGGCGGTGTCGCCGGCATTTATCAGCGCCATGATTGGGCAGCGGAGAAGCGCCAAGCGCTAGAGCGCTGGGCCGAGCATGTCCTCGCGATTGTGGGCTGAGCCGTGTCTACGGTCACGAAGAAGCGCCGACGCGGGCGGCCCACCCTGCCATGGGAATACTGGGAAGACTTGCGGCGCTTCGGCATTGACGCTGGTGTTTGGCGGAAACAAGGAGAGACATACGGGCTAAAGCGGAACAAAGAGCGGGAAAAAATTATACAGCAACTGGAATCGCAGTACCCGACGGTCAGTTCAGACCCGACAGAAAATCTGGTGCAAACACAAAAATATTTTCGTGCCCTTCTCCAATTGCCGCAAACGAAGGAATTGTGGGAAGCCTTTCGCCACCCTCGCCGCCACCTGGTGGGGCTGCAACGTGCATGCCAAAAGATAATGGAAGATGGCCCGCTGCGATGGATTAGCAGCAATGGTACCGTCGTCGCTAAAATTTCAGATTGGAAAACGTTGCGTGTGCGCATCATTGAAAGTTATCGGCGTGATCCAATTTATGGCTTGGCGCTGCGCCCATGGACAACTGAGCTGTGGCAGGGGGGCAAGCTGCTGAGGGGAAAAAGAGCGCCCAGACGCAAAAGACTGGCGCGGTAAAGCCAATCGCATTTGTGTACAACAAATAGCTTAAATGGATGCCCTCTGAGAGGTTTTGATATTCATTAGCTGACATTGCCAGAAAGGCAGTGTCGTGGCTCCAAGCTTTCAGAGAGATTTCGAATTTGTCCGCAACTGGGATTCGTTGCCGGACTCCGCCGTCGTTAATGCCCGAATTGCCGCCCTGGTGACGGCGCGCGCTCGATTTTCCCGCACGGTTGAAAATTCGGCTTCCACTGCTGGCCGAAGTTTTTACTCTCATAGGGTGACATGCCGATCTTCACGAGCGGGTACCGGGCCAACTTGCCAATGGTGACGCCGACTGATCAAGAGCCCGGCCATGGTCATGCACCGTGGGGTCATGGCCATCCACAGCGACCCATGGCAGGCCGAATGCTTGCGCCAAGGCCTGCTTAAGAACAAGGACGCTTTCCGAAGTTGCCGTTCCCGATTGGCGCAAAAGAACCTTATCCAATGCGATGGGGAACTGGCCTGGAAAGCCTAGGTAAGTTGTCTATGGAAAAAACACAACCACGCTTGCTTCGGGACTGCTTCAGAGGGGGGCCGAAGCAATTTTGCTTCGGTTTTGCTTCGGTTTGCTTCAGACCCGATTTTGGCTTGCTTCGGCTCTGCTTCGGTTTGCTTCGGGCCCAACTGAAGCAGCGAAGCAAACCGTTAGGTTGCTTCGCTTGCTTCGGGGGGAAGTTTGCTTCGCCGCTTCGGTCCAAAAGGGGAGGATGGAATATGATGATTGACACGGTGACTTTGGCCAAAGCCCGGTCGGAGATCGGCAGGCTGAATCAGGAATTGGTGGACATTCACATCGAAGAAGAGCGGCTAAGACTGCGGCGCTCCCGGTTGGAAGGCGAAAAGGCCCGCGTCCAAGCCTTGGTCGATATGTGTGAGTTGGCGCAGCGCTTGGCCGAAGCATCGGAGCCTGTCGCGCCGCCCCTCCATATTGAAAGGGTGGCAGGGGCCAAGGTCGTCGTATTGGACAAGCCGCTAGTGCCAGCCGCCACGATGGGGAGACGCAAATTGAAGCCGGACGGTCTGCCGTCAATGTCGGTCATGATCCTTGCGGCGCTAAAGGAAGCCGGCAAGGCCGAGAAGCCCGTCGAGATCACCGATTATGTCCGCAAGCGTTGGTGGCCGACAGTGCCGTCAAACACAGTCGGCACCGCGGCTTGGCATTTGGCGAAGATAGGACGGCTAACACTTCACGACGGCTATTACGGCCTCAATGGCGTCGGGCATTAGAATGACGACGACAGCCCTGCTATAAATGAGCCGCCCAGCGTCCCGAGCGGCTCGGTGCTTTGCTTTGCCACGCCTTGCCTTGCCATACCTACTTGTCGGCGCGGCAGTGTTTGTCACCGGAGGCTAGTAAGGCAAACCCATAGCAGGGTTTACTCTGTCCTTTCGTCCCGCGAGAGGCGGGACACCGGCGCGCAGGGGATCAGCGTCCTGATCCGCAGATGAAATACTAGCGTTGGCCTCGACCCGCACAACAACTTAGACAGTTATTCATGCTGGCGGTACGGGTGTGCGTGCAATCGCGTAAGGGGGGCGGCTACGGCGGCCGGGGCGTAGCTCTGCCTAGCCCTTGTGGCAGAAACCAGGGGCCAGCCCTAAAGACTACTAGAGCTTGATCAATGGAATCCTGCTGGGAGCCAATAGGAAGCCCACCAGTGAGTTTTGGGGGCCACCCCCCATTGCAAGGCAGCCCAACAGGCTCTATAAGGCTTTGATTCAGTTGGCTTTATTTCCAACTGCTTGTTCCCCACTGGCTCCCCAGCATTAAACCCCCTGCAAGCTATTGTCCTATAAGGCTTTTTGGCCACTTTTCCCTATCTGCTGTGGCACCAGCAGCAGGCCTAAAACCTTGCATTCTCAAGACTTTGACCCGTTGAACTCACTGTGATCTAGGACCGGGCCGCGCACCAACTTGCCGTTGATGACCCGGTCGGTGTCCTCCTGCGACCACCGCGAGGGCCGGACGAAGGTGACCTGAATGCCGACGTCCTCGGCGTTCGAGTTGAACCTGAGTTCAAGCGAAAGTTCACTCAAACGATCCTCGCGATGCTCGCGTTCTTTGCAGCGATCTGGCTGCTGCTCTACATGACCGATGATCACAAGTACTACGGTCCATCGACCGGCGAGGCTCGCGACCTGTTCTTGGCGCGGATGCGGCAGGCGTTAAAGCACCGCCCGCTCACCCCGGCCGAGGAGGACGGCATGGAGTGCTGCAGCGACCGCCCTGATCATGCTGGGTGCAGGCTGCGGGGCGCCGCCATGACCTATCGTACTGTGTGCCGCGCAATAATCTGGGTGGGCAGGCTATGACCTATTTCAGTTTGGCTCAGTTGCTATCGGCCGCCATCGTCATTCTCTTCGTTGGCGGGCTATACAAAGTGCTCAGGGATAAGTGGTTTGCGCCAGAACCAAAACCGAAAGAACCAGACCAGGGCGGCCGCTTCAAATTACTCACCAAGCTAGTCGACTTCTGGATTGCATTTGGTGCCCTGGTCCTCCTGATCCTCGTCCTCAGCCTCACCTTCGTGCTGTGGGCAATCGTGTGAGGCCCTGCTACCGCACGATCTGGACAGCAAAAAGGATGCTTCCTTAGGTAAAGACCTCGCCTTACGTGGCATCCGAACTAGTTGTTTTTAAAAGATGAATAAAAGGAACTGCGGTGGGTGAAGCCAAGCGGAAGAGGAGTGTGACGCGAAGGTTTGTTGAGCAATTTCCTAATTGCTGCTTTTGCGCCGGTCTCAGGCCGGCAACCACACGTGAGCACATGCCTCCAAAATCGGTTTTTGACGGGTCCCATCGACCCGACAAATTGATTATGCCAGCGTGTGATGACTGCAATCACGGTACGAGCACGGCCGATTTGACGACAGCGATTATTAGTCGGTGGGGATATTTAAACACTGATCAAGAGAATAACGATCATCGCCGACTAGTAAATCAAATCCGAAGGCAAGCACCGGCGATTGTCGAGGAGTGGATCAAGCCGATTGATCGGATAGGCCCATTCGCCGGGATCGCGCTGTAGGAACATCGCCCGGCCCGCCGCAAGACATCCAAAACCGCAAGGTATGGTAGGCCTCAGCCACCAGGGCCAGGGAAACCCCCAGATATGGGCCAGGGCAGGCCTTTAGCCTGGCAAAGGGCAGACCCTAGAGCTGGCCAGCTAGGAACTGGGCAAGGGGGAGGGGGTGCCCTGGATGCCCCAGCAATGGACCCCATTCCCTGGGGCTTCCTATTGGATTTCATAGCCTTCCCAGACCATGCCCAGCAAGATGGACCTCCAACCCATTGCAATACCTGTATTTTCTGCCATTCTTGGGCCTTCTCTGATTGCCTATCAGGGCAGAAACCCAAGCATTTCAGGGCTTTCCATTGCCATTCAAGGGTGCCCCAAAGTGCTCAATGGTGGGCTTGGCCTCGATCTGCTTGCCGTCGTCGGTTCTGGGCCGGGCCCGCACAAAGGTCACCTGAATGCCGGTGTCCTCGGCATTCGGCGCATCAGGACCGCTGACACTCACATGCAGCGGCGAATGATGCTTGTCGCTGGGATAGAGATCTAACAACCGGGCACGCTGGTGGGTAATACGTAAGCAAGCGTCGATAGAAGGTATGTCGCCGTTCGCCGCGTCGGCAAAAATAGCGCCCTGCATTGCATCAAGCCGGGCCATTTCGAGTCGCAGCACCGCCTCGGCTTTTTCTCGTGGGACCAAGTCGCGCAGCGCCTTCACGACGTAATCGTGTGCAGTCGAAGGATGACAGCCCAGCGCCTTTGCGATCCGATGGTAGGCGTGGCCTTGCAGACGATAGTCGAGAGCCGCGGCCCGACGTTGTTGCAATTTGATTGCACTCGGTGAGGTGTACGAGGTGCGCGGTCTTTGTAACACGGCGCGTTTATTACCGGTGCCGAGTTTCTGTTTTGGCATTCCCCGTCTCTCGGTCCCTAATGTCGGACTTTGCTCGATCGCGATAAAAAGTCGTACACAATGAATCAAATAATCGACTTTGCTGCAATAGCCGGAGGCACTTCACGATTCAGACCGTGCGGGCGACTGAGCTATAAGTTCTTTGTTTTGGATGTACGGGACACCGCGCCGCTGGTCCCGTGCGGTGGAGGCTCACACCAGCTCCCGACGGGGTCGCGCATGGAGCCCGGAGACGTCACCACTTATTTGAGTAAATCACGACGGGAAACAAAAAGGCCAGTGTGATAAGTCCGGTAAGTACAATGCCCGCGAGATAACGAACTTCCGGCTTCAACGTAAACGTTCCATGACTAAGAAATAAAGCCAAGAGTCCAGCCACAGTTCCTGCCGCTACAAGCGCAAGGCCCGTGGCAAAGTTGAGTTGATACCAAGCATCTGCAGATGAATAGCTTGTCGTTGTTCGAAACCCGTAAAATCGATTTGGCGGCACCAACTTCAATACCAGGGGAATTCCCAGTGCGAAGGTTAGCGCAGGCAATCCGATGAATAGGGCCCGAAGCATCATCTCATCAGCCAATGCAAAACTGGCGCTATCGCGGCGAACATATCGTACCTGAGCACAAGTCTGCCTGCTACAATGCCTTGTCCTGAGCCTTGGGGGAGGGCGATGAAACGGCGCTTAAGAGCAGGCGGTAAATCAGCCAAATCGCAACGTCGCAAGACGACAACGCTAAAGCGCCGCAATGCGTCAAAGGCAAAGCGCAACCGCGCCGCTTCCATTGCGGGTCAGGAAACGGTCGTCGCTCGGCTAACCCGTGAGCGTGACGAGGCGCTGCTGCGGGAAACAGCAAACTCCGAGATATTACGCCTTATTTCAAAGTCGCCCGGCGACCTCGAATTCGTATTTCGAACAATTCTGAAGGACTCCACTCGCATTTGTAATGCCAATTTCGGAACCCTGTTCCGTTTCGACGGTGAAAACTATTACCCGGTGGCGGAGTTCAATACGCCTAAGGCATTGCTCGAGGCGCATACGCGACGCGGGCCGTTTAAGCCAACACCTGGCATCCCAATAGATCGGGTCATGCGGACGAAGCGGGTGATTCACTGCCGCGACATGGCTGCTGAACCTGTTGCAGGGTTGGCGGCAAAACTCGGCGGAGCGCGATCACTCATCGCCGTACCAATGCTCAAGGACGACGCGCTGATTGGAGCAATATTGGTTTACCGTCAGGAAGTCCGCCCGTTTACTGACAAGCAAATCGAGCTGGTCCAGAACTTCGCCGCCCAAGCCGTGATCGCCATCGAGAACGCGCGGCTGCTGAATGAGCTGCGACAGCGCACGGCTGATCTAGGCGAAGCATTGGAGCAACAGACGGCGACTTCGGAGGTTCTGCGCGTCATTTCGAGTTCGCAGGGCGAGCTTGAGCCGGTGTTCCAGACTCTGTTGGGAAATGCCGTGCGACTTTGCGGGGCCGAGTTCGGCTTGTTGAACCTGAGAGAAGGCGACGGGTTTCGGAATAAGGCACTCTTCAACGTGCCGCCGTCCTACTCCGAGCCGCCGGAGATCTTCCGACCACATCCCGGAAGCGGCCAAGGGGAATTGCTTCGCACAAAGCAGAGAGTGCAAATCGCCGACCTGCGAGACACATCAGCATATCGACAAGGCAATCCGCGAGTGGTAGCACTCGCGAATCTTGCCGGTGTCCGGACGATTTTATTTATGCCGATGCTCAAGCACGACGAGCTAATCGGAACGATTAATATTTATCGGCAAGAAGTCTGTCCCTTCAACGACAAGCAGATCGCGCTGCTGCAGAACTTCGCCGCCCAAGCGGTTATCGCCATCGAGAACGCTCGGCTGCTCAATGAGACGAAAGAGGCGCTCGAGCAGCAGCGCGCCTCGGCCGAAGTGCTGAACGTGATCAGCAACTCGGTATCAGACGCCAAACCGGTCTTTGAGAAGATTGTCGAAAGCTGCGAACGGAACTTCGCTACGAGCCGGATCGGCCTTAACCTGATCGGACCTGATGGGTTGGTTCATGCCGGCGCATACGGAAAATTCCCTGGTGCAGAGAAGCTGCGACGGGAGAACTTCCCACACCCGGTCCCAGGGTCGGCCACCGGAGCCGCTATCAGCGCGGGCCGCCCGATTCAGTACCCCGACGCCCTCAGCGGCTCCGATGTGCCGGAATACGGCCGGCGCGCCGCCAAAATCGTGGGCTTCAGGGCTTTTGTCATGGCGCCGCTGCTCTCCGAGGGGCGCGGTCTCGGTGCGATGTTCGTCGGGCGGGAGACGATTGGCTCGTTCTCTGACAAAGAGATCGCGCTCCTGAAGACCTTCGCCGACCAGGCTGTGATCGCCATCGAAAACACGCGCCTGCTCAACGAATTGAGGCAGTCGTTGGAGCAGCAGACCGCGACGTCGGAGGTGATTGGCGTTATTTCGAGTTCTCCGGGCGATCTCCAGCCAGTGTTCGACAACATGTTACGGAACGCCGTGCGCATCTGCGACGCCAAGTTTGGCACCCTGTTTCGGTATGACGGCGAATTGTTTCACCGGGTCGCCAGTATCGGCACGCCCCCTGCCCTTGTCGAATTTCAGGAGAAGCGTGGCCCGTTCAAGCCAGAGACGAGTGTGCGTTTTACCCGCTTGTTGCGAACCAAAGCAATCGATCACAGGGCCGATGAGCTAAGTGAGCCGGAGCCGGGGCCGCCTGCAAAATATGGCGGTGCGCGTTCTGTCTTGAATGTCCCGATGCTCAAAGATAATGAGGTCGTGGGTGCCATTGTCATCTACCGCCAAGAGGTGCGTCCGTTCACCGACAAACAAATAGCGTTAGTGCAGAACTTCGCCGCGCAAGCCGTCATCGCCATCGAGAACACGCGGCTGCTCAACGAGTTACGTCAGCGCACGACTGACCTCACTGAATCTTTGGAGCAACAGACCGCCACCTCAAAAGTTCTGGAGGTCATCAGCCGCTCGGCGTTCGACCTTCAGGCGGTGTTTGAAACCGTCGCCGAGAGTTCAGTCAGGCTGTGTGGGGCCGACCGAGCATTCATTTTCCGTTTCGATGGCGAGGTACTGCGGGTGGCCGCGACCTTCAACGCTTCTCGTGAGCTCAGAGAGTTTGTAGAGAGAAATCCGCCTCGGCCAGACCGGCACAGCGCTGCCGGGCGCGCGGCGTTAGAACGCCGAACGGTCCACATTCCAAACGTCCGAGCCGATCCCGAATATACATATGGCTCGAAGGATATCCAGGAACTCGGGACAATTCTCACTGTGCCGATTCTCAAAGGCGATGACTTACTTGGGGTGCTCTTAGTTTATCATTTGGAAGAGATTAGGCCTTTTACAGACAAGCAGATTGCGCTGGTCGAAACTTTCGCTGACCAAGCAGCCATTGCCATCGATAACGTCCGATTGTTGGATGCGCTTCGCCACCGTACCGATGAGCTTGGCCAATCGGTCGGTGAGTTAACGGCGCTGGGCGAGGTGTCCCAGGCGGTGAACTCGACGCTCGATCTCGAAATCGTACTCTCCACCATCGTCACAAAGGCGGTGCAGCTCTCCGGTACCGAGACTGGTGCCAT
>Ga0187783_10003077_pt1 | contig 12333 bp, 10 predicted proteins | sample 1015_SJ02_MP02_2_FD_132471 | JGI IMG/M metagenome (GOLD analysis project Ga0187783, IMG submission 132471) | Tropical peat soil microbial communities from peatlands in Department of Meta, Colombia - 1015_SJ02_MP02_20_MG | ecosystem: Environmental > Terrestrial > Soil > Wetlands > Peat | place... | reverse complement strand
TGGGTTGTGGTGATTGTGTTTATGGCGTTGGGCAGTTTCGTTTTCAGGCGCTGACAGATTCGGGCCGAAGGAGGAAGAACGATGGCCGATAACAACGAGCAGGGTCTGCTTGAATGGCTGCAACAGAAGCGTCCAGCCTTTGAACAAAGTATGTCGATGGTCACTGACCCACAAATCAAAGCTCAGTTTGAAACCGACATGGCCGAGACGATTGAGAAAATCAAGCGAGGAGGCTTAAAGGCGATCAAACCGCGTATCGCTTCAATCAACTTCGATGGCATCAAAGACCTGTTGGTGATTAGCGCGGAAAAAGTGAAGATCAACGGTGTTGTGCATGAGCGTTCTGGCGGCTGGACTCTTGGGCAGTCGATTGAAAAAGCAGTTGAACAACCCTGGTGGACAGCCGGTAAAGACGTAACAGTGGACAACTTCACAACATACTTCTCACCTGAGGATAATATGCATAGATGCTTTATCGGATTTGCCTGTCGGGGCTGATGGCGCTGGCGGTGGGAGGGGTGGTAGCGACAGTGCACGCCGAGCACGCGAGACTCACTGCGGGCTAGACTCTTCCGGACTATCCGGCCGGGCGCATTTCCTCATTTGCGCATCTCTCGATTAACTGTTCGTACAGGCGGATAGTCTGCTGGGCGATTGCAGTCCAGCTGAAAGTTTCTTCCGCACGCCGTCGACCTGCGTCCCCGAAGCGCTTGCATTTCTCCGGATCCTCGAGCAGTCGATTGATCGCTGCGGCGAGATCCCGCGCGAAGTTTTGGGGATAGAGCGGAAACCCGGTGACAGCATCCTGATCGAAGGGAACCAAGTAGCCTGTCACGCCATCGACGACGACCTCCTTTATGCCTCCCGTGGCGCTAGCGACCACTGGGGTACGGCAGGCCATGGCCTCGAGGTTGACGATGCCGAAGGGCTCATACACAGATGGGCAACAGAACACGCGCGCATGGCTGTAGAGCTGTATGGCTTCCAGCTTCGTGACCATCCTTTCGACCCAGATGATGCGCGGGTGATGGTGGCGTGCTTCCTCGACTTTCTGCCGTAACTCTGCGGCAATCTCCGGGGAATCCGGAGCTCCGGCGCAAAGCACGACTTGCGTGTTCTGCGGCAGGTAACGAATGGCGTCGACGAGATGAGTGACGCCCTTTTGCCGAGTGATGCGGCCCATGAATAAGACATAAGGTATACCGGGATCGACGCCGTTATCGGTCAAACCGCTGGTCTGGGAAGTTTTTTGATATTCAGCGAGGTCGATGCCGTTATAAATGACGTGGATGCGACCGACGTCGATATTCGGATAGGCACGCAGGATGTCCGTGCGGGTGCCTTGGGAGACAGCGATGACGGCATCGGCATCAAGAATAGCAGTACGCTCCATCCACGAGCTCATGGCGTAGCCAGCACCAAGCTGCTCAGCCTTCCACCCGCGGAGTGGCTCGAGTGAGTGGGTGGTCAGGACAAAAGGGATGTTATACAGCTTTTTTGCGAGGTAGCCCGCCATCGACACGTACCAGGTGTGGGTATGAACGATGTCGATCCCGGCGAGACCCTTGACTTGCGTTAAGTTGAGACTCAAAGCTTCAAGAGCGACTTTGAATTTGCCTTTTGTCCCGTTCGTAATTTCGCTCCACGGTTCCGCACCGCAGACCTGCAGATTCCCTTCATTCCAATGCTGCTGGCCCCAGCAATGCACTTCCACCGCGATCTCCTTCGCCAGCTCCCGACTGAGGTAATCAACATGGACTCCAGCGCCTCCGTACACCTGCGGAGGAAACTCTCGCGTGAATAAGCCGACTCGCATGAGCTTGTTATCTCTCTAGCGATTAGCCCTGAGTTGGCAAGCGCCAGATGTTTTCGACGGGATTAGCAATGATGTGAGTCATAAATGGCGGAGTGGGTCCTCAATCGTTTCCGTCGAACCTTTTTTGGCATCCCGTTCTAGCGATTTTGTGACAAGGTCTCTCGATCCTAGCCCGACAGCAAGTGCCAAGGCAAATACGATTCCACCAAAAAGGATTCCGAAACCGAGCTCGACAATGCCCTGTGCGATTCGCAAATGGTAAAGAGCCATAGCTACGGCGGGCACAACCACAAGCCATTTGACTCCCACACTGAGCAAACGGGCATATTGAAGATTCATGTTGACCGCGCCGATGAGCACGCTCCGCGCCAGGAACCGCGCGATGATGCCGCCGAACAACAATACCACCGCAGCTCCGACAACATTGGGTATGTAGGCAAACACCGCTCGCGCAAGGAGCGAAGTCCATTCCGCGTCGAAAGCCTCGATGCCAATCAGAAGACCTGCTAGAACAACGAGAAACGCGATTGCCCGTGACACAAGCAGCGTCGGGTTTCGGATGGGCGACCATTCCGGGACTGACGAAAAGCCCCAGCGGGCCAGCCGCTGCTCGAACTGCAACCCAGCGAGCAATCGCCTGGTGGCCGCCGCCAAGATCGCCGCCACGACGATTGAGATGATCAGTGCGACGACGAGGGCCGCTAGACCGGGCAGCAGACTTGCAAATCGCGTGAGGAATCGCGCCGTCGATTGTGTCAGGGCCTGTTTGATTTGTTCCCACATAGCTACCTCCGCGGAATGGAAAACGTACTAGGGACTGAACCGGTCGGGCCAGCGCCATCGGGACACGAAATAGGGTTTGCCCGACTCATAGGCGATCGATAACCTCTCGAGCCGTTGCTCTGCGGTGAGCGTGCCCGCCTGCAGCTCCCGGGCATACGAGGCGACCCAGCCCAAGTAGAGGGGTGTCAGCGATTTGAGCAAATGATCGCGAGTAATTGTCCGCAACCGATGAGCAAGCGCAAAATCGTAGACAATGCGCACCCACAGCTCGTCGGGCACACAAAAACGTTCCGCCGGCAGGCGCGAGATCTTTCTGAGGTCGAACAGGCTGGCCGGAGGCAAGACCAGGCCCCAGACTTCCTGAAGTTCTCGGTTTCCCAGTTGAAAGGATTCGAGCATGGCGCCGATATCCAACATTTCGTTGTCGGGCGGGAGGAACACCGGGTTGCCGATTGTCGGGACAGAAACAGAACCACGGATTCTCTGCCAGCACGCCGCATTTCGCTCCATATCAGTAAAGACCGGGCCTAGAATCTGAGGCAGCAGGGAACTGACATTTGACCAGTCGATCGGCGGGTAAAGTCGCGACCCGGCGTGCACCTCCGAGACGTTCAGATTCTGGCAGACGGCCGCTGGGGTAAGAGCAGCGAGCGGATGGATCGTGTCCGCGCTGGCATTTTGTCCCGCCTCGAGCACCCTGCGAAACAGCTTTTGTGACACTCCCAGATCCGGGCCCATCGGGTTGTGGATTCGTTTTCCATACAAAGAGCGCGTAAGGGGCGAAATGATGGCGCTGTTGAGCAAGCCGGCGAACTTATAGCGCGCGTAGTACGGCACGAGCAGATCGAGGTTGCCTTCCAGAAGGGGTTGAGCCAGCTGGCCAACCCATTCTGGTGATGCCGGCTCGAGGTGGGAGGCCACGATACAACAGCCCCGCGCTCCAAGTTTTTCGCTGGCGGCAAAAATGGATTGGTAGGCGGCGAACAGGCTGAGGGCCTGGCTGCCTCCAGGAACTTCGGCGCCAGCTACGTTCAAGGGAAAGAAGAAAACGGACGAGCTCGTTTCGGGGTGTTGTGAGCCGCCGGGAGCCGGACTCGTCTGGTCGCTGCTCATCACGCCGATTCGAAGCGAACCAGGCAGCATGCGAAGACGATCGCATAGGGCGGCGATACCGTTGGCGTCGAAGTCGGCGAGAACGCCGACGACCAGGTCGGCATTCGCTTTTGGATCGAGCGCCTCGTGTTCCTGTCCCGGGCTGGATTCGCTCGCCACTGGTCAATCCTTCGATTTCGTCCGTAGCTGCGCCATCGTCTCGTCCGCGCTTCCGGTCAGGCCGAGTCCGGCATGACTCATAGAGGGAGAGAGAGGATTCCCATCAGGGGGATGCGCACCCACGCGGGGCGGGCGTTCAGCTCATACAGCACCTCGTAGAACGCCTTATCAGCAATGAAAATATCGAGTAGCTCCTGGAACTCAGCGGTATCCATGGGCAAGAACTCGGCATTCCCGGCGGTTTCCCGATACGCGCGCAAGAATTGCCCGGCGACGGACTGTTCCCAGAGATCAGCCCACGGCTGGAGTCGACCGATGTCCTCAGGGTGGCGCGTCGTATAGTCAATCAAACTGGCGTAGGACGCATAGCCAAACGAGCGCAGCATCCCGGCGACGTCCTTAAGTGGGCATTGTTTGGCGCGGCGCTCTGCTAGCGCGCGGGCCGGTTCGCCTTCGAAGTCTAGAATCACGAAATCACTTTTGACCTTCAGGACTTGCCCCAGGTGGTAATCGCCGTGAATACGAATCCGCTGCGTGCGCACGCGCGCCGACACGAGGTTTCTGAAGTGATCGAGAATGCGTCGCCGTCTGCTCAGCACAGTAGCGGCCACCTCCACCACTTCATCGGGCAAATGCGACACGCGATCTTTCAGCACGTCCAAGACGCGAGTGGCATGTCGATGCAGGTCGGCCAGCAGAACCTCCAGATCAGCCGAGGTCAACGGTTCCGGAGCAAAGGCCGGGTCCGTGTGGGGCGAAGCCAATGCCAAATGCAATTCGGCGGTCCGGCGCCCGAGGGTCGCCGCAGAATCGAGATAAATTCCTACATGGTCTCGGGCAAGCTGCGACGGCGGCTGCTCGGATCGCTTGAGCGCGCCTTCTGGTTCGCTGCTCAGCGGTTCCGGAAATGCGAGCGGGGCGCAGGCCTCGAAATAGCGCTTGAGTTCTTCGAGTGTCCACTTCCAGCCGTCACCTTCATTTGCCACAAGACCCTGCAGCATCGCCAGAGTTGCCGGCTCGGAATCTTTCGCTGATTCGTACTCAATTGAGCCGGCGAAGGATGGAATTCGGTCGAAGGCGGTATGCTCGGTCAGATATCGTCCGATTTCAGCGTCTGGATTCAGACCGGACTCTTGCCTGCGGAATAGTTTGAGGATGAAGCGGTCGCCATAGAGAATGGATGTGTTGCTTTGCTCTGCCGAGCCCCGCCGCACGCGCAGCGGAGCAACGGCGTCCCCGAGGACCTGGCCGAAGGCTTTTCCGGGAATGCCCCGGATCGGTCCATTACGCCCTTTTAGTTCGCCGCCGTTCTGGATGATGGACAGCAATTCCAAGCACGTCCCGTCGTCAAACGCTCCATCGTACAGCAGGCCAGATCCCTGCTCCGACGTAGTCGGAGCGATGATCGCATTGGGTGCCCTCCGGCGCAATTCTTCCGAGGTATCTCCGAAGGCAACGGCGAGAGGCATCAGGTAGCCCTCCGGCTGGCCTTCCTGAAACTGGACCTCAAGGAGCACCAAGGCCGAACGCGATTGATTGAAGGCGGCGCAGTCGACAATGCGCGTCGACTTGATGCGCCGCGACTTTGCCGCGAACCAACGCTGCTTAGGAATGTATTCCGGCAGGCTCACTGTCTCAAGCCGTTCACGACTCACCCCAGCGAAAATACTGTTCCAGCCCTCCGTCGCGTCTAGCGAAACCTGCGGGCCAATATCCAGGTTCGCCTCCGCAGGTTCGCTCCTGCGCTGAAGCTCAAGCCAGAAAAAACTGTAGGGAGCGAGTGCCAGCCGATACGGCTGTTTCTGTATGGGCGGAAATTCGACGTATCCGAGCATCTCCACAGGCACCAGGCCCTCCAGTTTTGACAAATCCAGGTCGAGAGGTTGCGCAAAGCGGGAGAGATTGGCCACACACAAAACCTGCTCGTCCCCATATCGTCGAAGGTAAGCTAGGATCTTCCGGTTTGAGGGGTCAAGAAACTCGATGCTTCCTCTGCCAAACACGGCAAAAAGCTTTCGCAGCGCAATCATGTTGCGCATCCAATTCAGCAGCGAAGAGGGATCGCCCTGCTGGGCTTCGACATTGACTGCCTCGTATCCCCACACAGGATCCATGATCACCGGACTATATAGTCGTGCGGGAGTGGCCGTTGAAAAACCGGCGTTCCGATCGGCGTTCCATTGCATGGGGGTGCGGACGCCGTGGCGGTCACCAAGATAGATGTTGTCCCCCATTCCAATCTCATCGCCGTAGTAGAGGATGGGAGTGCCCGGAAAAGACAGCAGCAGGCTAACGAGCAATTCGATGCGCCTTCGATTATTGTCAACCAGCGGGGCCAGGCGACGTCGGATACCGAGATTGATGCGCATCCGCGGATCGGCGCTATATGCGATATACATGTAGTCGCGCTCGTCGTTTGTCACCATCTCGAGCGTAAGTTCATCGTGATTCCGCAGAAAAAGGGCCCACTGGCAGGTTTCCGGGATGGCGGGTGTTTGAGCGATGATGTCCGTGATGGGAAGGCGGTCTTCCTGGCGCAGGGCCATGAAAATCCGCGGCATCAGCGGGAAATGGAATGCCATGTGGCATTCATCTCCATCGCCAAAATAGGGGCGCACATCGGTGGGCCACTGGTTTGCTTCGGCTAGAAGCGCGCGATTTGAATACTCCGCATCAATCATGCGTCGCAGGGTCTTCATCGCGGCATGCGTTTCCGGGAGATTTTCGCAATTGGTTCCCTCGCGTTCGACGAGGTAGGGGATTGCGTCGACGCGCAGTGCGTCAACTCCCATATCCAGCCAGTGGCGCATCACCTTGAGAATCTCCTCGACGACTCGGGGGTTGTCATAGTTCAAATCGGGCTGATGCGAGAAGAAGCGGTGCCAGTAGAACTGCTTGGCGACCGGATCCCAGGCCCAATTCGACCGCTCTGTGTCGGAAAATATGATGCGCGCGTCTCCGTATTTCTGCTCGGTATCGCTCCAAACATAGAAGTTCCGCTCCTCGGAATGGCGCGGTGCCAGTCGAGCCCTTTGAAACCAGGGATGCTGATCGGATGTGTGATTCAGGACGAGCTCGATTAACACTTGCATGCCCCGGCCATGTGCAGCGTCCAGAACAGCGCGGAAGTCGTACAGTGTACCGTAGGAGGGATGTACGTTCAGATAATCGGAGATGTCGTAGCCGTCATCCTTGAGCGGAGATGGAAAGAAGGGTAATAGCCACAAGCAGGTAACACCGAGATCCTGCAGGTGATCCATTCTTTGCAGCAGGCCGGGAAAGTCGCCGATTCCATCGCCATTGCTGTCTTTGAAGGCGCGGACGTGCAATTCATAAATGATTGCGTCTTTGTACCACAGAGGATCCGGCGCGCTTCCGGGCCGTTTTGTCATGTCTGCGGACCTCAGCCGGTGCTTGGCGGCTCGTGTTGGAAGACCACCATTGCGAGAGGCGGAAGGAGCACGTTCAGCGAGCAAGGCCGGCCGTGAATCGGCAGGGGAACCGTGGACAGGCCCCCGAAGTTCCCCTGGCCGCTGCCGCCGTACAAAGGTGCGTCGCTATTCAGGACTTCCTTCCAAAAGCCATCCTGCGAAATGCCGATCCGGTAATTCTGGCGGACCACTGGCGTGAAATTGTATATAAACAGGAGCTCTTCGCCAGGATTTCGTCCGCGGCGGAGGAAGCTGATGACGCTCCGTTGGAAATCCTTGCAGTCGACCCACTCGAAACCGGCTGGTTCAAAGTCGAGCTCGTTGAGTGCAGCCCGGCCGCGATAAAGAGTATTGAGATCCCGCACCCAGCGCTTTAAGCCAGCGTGCAACCCGCGCTCCAACAAATGCCAATCGAGGCTGCCGTCATGATTCCATTCCGACCACTGTCCGAATTCATCGCCCATAAACAGAAGCTTTTTCCCCGGGTGACCGAACATGAAACCGTAGAGAAGCCGCAGGTTCGCGAATTTTTGCCATTCGTCGCCTGGCATTTTCTGCAGCACAGAGCCTTTGCCGTAAACGACCTCGTCGTGAGAGAGAGGCAAAATGAAATTTTCACTGAAGGCATACAGCAAGCTGAACGTGACTTGATTGTGGTGGTAGCTTCGCAAGATGGGATCCTGGGCCATATAATCGAGCGCGTCATGCATCCAACCCATATTCCACTTGAGACCGAATCCCAGACCGCCGACATACGTCGGTCGCGACACTTGGGGCCAAGCCGTGGATTCTTCGGCGATCATCATGACGTCTGGGAACGCCGCGTAGACACGCTCGTTGAGTGTCCTCAAGAAATGAACGGCATCGAGGTTTTCCTTACCGCCAAAGCGGTTCGGGATCCATTCGCCCGCGCGGCGCCCATAGTCGAGGTATAGCATCGACGCGACCGCATCGACACGAAGACCATCGACGTGGTACTTGTCGAACCAGAACAGCGCGTTGCTGATCAGAAAATTTTGGACTTCGTTCCGCCCATAGTTGAAGACAAAAGTATTCCAGTCCGGATGCTCTCCTTGGCGTGGGTCTGCATGCTCGTAAAGATGCGAGCCATCGAAATAACCAAGACCGGCCTGGTCTTTGGGGAAATGAGCCGGAACCCAATCGAGGATGACACCGATTCCGTGCTGATGAAGGGTGTCGACGAGAAACATGAAATCGGCAGGGGTGCCGAACCTGCCGCTAGGCGCGAAGTAGCCGATCGTTTGATATCCCCATGAACCGTCGAAGGGGTGCTCCATAACCGGAAGAAACTCGACGTGGGTGAAGCCTGCATCATGAACGTATTCAGCCAGAAGAGGCGCCGCCTCGCGGTAAGTCAACCAACGGTTACCGGCTTCGGGCACTCGTCGCCACGAGCCGAGATGCACCTCGTAAATGGAAATCGGCGCATCCAGAGTATTACTGCTTCGCCGGTTGGCCATCCATTGGTCGTCATTCCAGCTATAGCTGTCGAGGTTCCACACACACGAGGCCGTTGCCGGACGGATCTGAGCGGCGAATCCGTAGGGATCGGCCTTGTCCACTTTGTAACCGCGATAGTTCGACTCGATGTGGTATTTGTACAGCGCCGCTTGAATCACGTCGGGCACGAAACTTTCCCAAACGCCAGAGCGGCTCGGATTCATAATGTTTGCCGCTGGATTCCAGTCGTTGAAGTCTCCAATCACCGACACGCTGTTCGCGTTCGGGGCCCAGACAGCAAAGTGAACTCCGCGCTGGCCCTCTCTTTCTCCCAGGTGAGCACCCAGTTTGTCATACACGCGGCTGAGATTGCCCTCGCCAAGCAGGTAGAGATCGAATTCGGTCAGGGCCGAATCCGAATAGGGGGGCGCCAGGTTGTTTCGAGTTTCGTAGCTCATTAACGCACGCCCGCAATTCAAATCAGTTCAGAGGTAATAGTCGAAATCCCGTTCCGTGCGAACCCATCGCCGGACTCGGAAAATGTGCGCCGGCAGACTTTCCGGCACAAGCGCCACATAATTCCGCGATCCCTGCCACAAATAATGGCCTGCGCCGAGCAAATCGTGGACCTGAAATGCATGCTTCGCGTCGACTCCAATCGACTCCAGGTCGAGGTGAATCCAGCTCGCCTGATCATGAAAACAATCTAGATTGACGACGACCAGGATTACATTCGAAAGGTCCGCGGTCGCCTTGCTGTAACAAATTAGCGACGGGTTGTCTGTTTCGTGAAATCGCAGGTTGCGATCGCTCTGCAGTGCGGGATTCTCTCTGCGAATCCGGTTGACCAAAGAGATGAGCCCCTTCAAGCTTTCCGGCGCATCCAGATTGCGGTAGCGCAGTTCGTACTTTTCTGAATTCAGATACTCTTCCCTACCGGTCTGAATGGGAACGTTTTCGCATAGCTCAAAAGCGGGTCCGTAGATCCCATAATTGGCCCCCAGGGTTGCAGCCAGGATGAGCCGAACCATGAACGCAGCTCGTCCGCTTACCTGGAGGAACTCCGTGAGGATATCCGGCGTATTTGGCCAAAGGTTTGGCCTGAAGTACTCGCGCAGTTCGGTTTTTGTCAGCTCGGTAAAATAATCCGTGAGTTCTTCTTTCGTATTGCGCCAGGCGAAATAAGTGTAGGACTGAGAAAAGCCAAGCTTCGCCAGCCGGTGCATCACATGCGGCCGTGTGAAGGCCTCCGCCAGAAACAGCACGTCCGGATGCTGGGACTTGACTTCCCCGATGACCCACTCCCAAAACGAGAAAGGCTTTGTGTGGGGATTGTCGACGCGGAAGAGGCGAACGCCTTGCTCGATCCAGAAATCAAAAACGCTCTTGAGTTCCCGCCACAAAGCTTGCCAGTCGGCAGTCTCGAAGTTCAACGGATAGATGTCGTGATACTTTTTGGGCGGGTTCTCTGCGTACTGTATACCTCCGTCCGGACGTCTGCGGAACCATTCCGGATGTTGGAGCACATAGGGATGGTCCGGCGTGCACTGAAAAGCGATGTCTAGCGCGACCTCAAGTCCGTGCTCTTCGGCTTTGGACACGAACCGCTTGAAGTCTTTCAGTTCGCCAAGTTGGGGGTGAACAGACTTGTGCCCGCCCTCGGCCGAGCCGACGGCCCAGGGACTGCCAGGATCGTCCGACTGAGCGGTTACCGAATTGTTCTTGCCTTTGCGGAAGGTCCTTCCAATCGGGTGAATCGGCGGAAGATAAACGATATCGAAACCCATCGACGCAATATAGGGGAGCCAGGCTTCGCAATCCCGGAGGGTGCCGTGGCGCCCGGCCTCGGGTGAACAAGATCGAGGAAACACCTCGTACCAGGTCGAGAAACGAGCTCTTCCACGGTCGACGACCACCGCTAATTCCTTGTCGTAGCGGCTGGCGAGGTTACGGTCCGGGTAGCGATCCATGAGATTGAACAACTCGCCTTGCAGAACAAGTTCGGCACCCTGAGGTTTGTCCGCAGCGTCTCGGATGCGGCGCGCCCACTGAACGAGGCGCTCGCGGTCCTCGCCCATTGCTCGGTCAGCGGCGCTTTCAATCAGTTCGGCTCCGGTGACCAATTCGACGTGAACGTCCTGCCCTGCCGAGGTCCTCTTTTGCAGATCCCTGCGCCATGTTCGGAACCCGTCGATCCACCCTTCGACCGTACAGTGGTAGCGGCCCAGTTCGTCAACCGTAAACTCGCCGCGCCAGCGATCATTCTCGAGCGGCCACATAGGCGAAGATTGGGGTGCTCTGTTGTCTTTCCAGTAGAGAACGCGACAGGCAACTTGGTCGTGACCGTCGACGAACACATCCGCCTCCACGGTTACCGTTTCGCCTTCAACACGTTTGATAGCGAAGCGGCCGCAATCGATTTCTGGCCAAACGCGCTCGATGGCCACGCGACGGCGTCCGTCGACTGGCTGTTCGGGCATTTGCCTCAAGATCTCTCCTCGTTTGTTGCCAGGGGAAAGCCCCGGGAGAATCAAGCTTGCAATACCGGCCCTGGCGAATCCCCCACTAGTACAGATTTTCCATCCGCTGAATGGGTCACAATTTGATTTACCCCAAGGGGCCTTGATATTCACTGTATGGCCCATCCATCTACAACTCGATGCCTCGTTCTGCTAGCGGCCGCTCAAACCAGCGGAGAATTTCCGGTGGCCTCGCTCCCCACCTGTACGTGCTGATCCCCACGGCTTCAGCTGTCCGTAGAATCCGTCCCCTTGTCCAATCGCCGTCACACATTCTCTCGTTTCCTGATCCAGAAAAGCAATTTGGCGAACGTCCGGGTGATCGTCGAACCCTCAATCGTCATGTTCAGCTCCTTGCGCCGACATGGCTGTGCCCATTTGTAAATAAGAACATCCGTCAGGAACATTCTTCGGGTCCCGTACTCCGCCATCACCCGCACTCCGGGGCACCAAAAGTAAACGATAACCAACGTCGTTTGTGACCGTTCCGCAAAATTGTTCGCTCCTGGCTTTCCGCGTGCTGCTTCTAATGCAGTCTATTGGCGGGAAACGCTACCCGACAGCGCTTTTTCTGGGAGCGCTTCCCAGGAGTTATGAGTATCTCGGAGTCGACGGAGGAGTCGGGTGGTGAACGAGGACATTCTGAGCATGGGTTCTAATCGAAGCTCACAGATCCTAGAAATCACGCGCGGACACGAACAACACCGATTCGAATCGCACTCGAATAACCTTGGCAATCGCATGGCCCCCTGGATCGACTCTCCCATGTGGATGGCCCAAGGGGATGCGATGCGGGAAGCCTGCGAGGTACTCGCCCTGCAGGCAGCCGGCCTGCGGTGGATTGTAAGAACCGCCAGGCGCTCGGAAGGTGCCATGCGAGCCAAGCTCTGGCTGCATATCGACCGAGCCCTCTCGGATCTCGAGAGTATCGAGGCACGGATGGTAAGCAGGCAAGAAAACTCCCACGCTGTTTCTGCTTCCGGCCGCCCGGTCCCGCTCGATGTCAGAACTCAAGTTGAAGAAATTGAAGAAACTTGAACTCATCGAGGTC
>Ga0187783_10003076_pt1 | contig 12335 bp, 10 predicted proteins | sample 1015_SJ02_MP02_2_FD_132471 | JGI IMG/M metagenome (GOLD analysis project Ga0187783, IMG submission 132471) | Tropical peat soil microbial communities from peatlands in Department of Meta, Colombia - 1015_SJ02_MP02_20_MG | ecosystem: Environmental > Terrestrial > Soil > Wetlands > Peat | place... | reverse complement strand
GCCATCACCTTGGGAAGGAAGTCTGAACAGCGCACCCGCCGTCTGCGTGAAATGAAGGCGTCGTGCGAAGTGCTCGGCTTCAATTGGGTTGTCGTTAAACCGCGTGAGGGATTTGACCATGTCGATCTCGACAACCGCAAGAATCACCCGGAGGAGTGGGCCGACAAGGTAAATCTGCTCAGCGAAGTCCTGGAGAAGGAGAGGCCCGGCGCAGTGTTTGCCCCCCACGCGGAAGATTGCAATTCCACGCACATGGGGACGCACTTCCTGGTGGCGGACGCTCTGGGCGACTACCTGGAGCGGACGGGCCGCGGTCCACTAGCTTATTTCGAGACCGAATACTGGCATCAAAACTACTGCCCGAATTTGATGGTGGGAGTCTCTCCCGAGGATGAAGCAATCCTGATCATGGCGACCGCCGAGCATGGCGGGGAGGTGCGGCGAAATCCTTATCACTTGCGGCACCCCGGCCGAATGATCGAGAATGTCCGCCGGGGGGCTGAAGTGGTCGGCGGGCAAGGCGCCGCCGCGCCGGACTTCCCCTTCGCGGAGCTTTACCGTTTGGTTTTCATAGCCGGCAGAAATTGGATTGCCCCGCGCCCCGGCGGGCGGGTGATCGGGCCGGAGGAGAGGATTGAATGGCAGGGATTGATTAAAAGTTTCTGGCCCGAAGGTTTGGAAGGGAGCTCAGGATGTCTGCATTGAAGCGTCCTCTTGCAGCCAGTCCTGACAAGTCAGGGCGCGTATCGCTCCGCCCTTCCGGCAGCTCGAGAAGTGTTCCAGCGCGGTGAGATATCCGCGCCATCCTGACTTACTCAGAGGGGGTACAAATGGCGAAGAAATCCATAGGTGCGAAGGTGTGGCTCATTGCCGACAGTTATTTGCCGGATCAAAGCACTGGCGGTTTAAGGAGTCATGAATCGGTGTGCGTTCTCAATCTCAACAAGCGTCCAGCGAAGCTGAAGATTACGGTCTATTTCGAAGACCGCGAGCCGCTTACGGGACTGGAAGCAGAATGTCCGCCCCAGCGGACGGTGCATGTGCGCATGGAACAAATAAAAAGCCACAACGGTGGAATGATCCCCATCGCCAAGCCGATGGCATTAATGGTGGAGAGCAATTTGGATGTAGTGGTTCAGCACACCCGGCTCGACACCACACAACCCGCCCTCGCCTTGATGACTACCATGGCCTATCCGCTGAAGTAAGGCTTTGCAATGCCAAGAACTGGTGAGAGAGGTGTATAATAGGACTGTTTTTGGGTTCAAATAGGAAATTCCAGCTTAACTGCGCGCGGCGCTGGCCCAGCCCGTATCTATGACTGACCGCCGAGGGTGCGCGCGCCCGGCCGAAGAGGTGCTTATGCAGACCTTGCAATCGCTGTTCTCGGGCAACGGCCGGAGATTCCTTTTCCCACTGCCCATCATTACTCGCAATCTGCGCCGTCAGCGGCTTCGCCCCGCGCGAGTTCTCGCGCTTCTGGCGGCTTCAATGGCCCTCACGATCTCACCGGGCGCGCACGCCCAAATCACCAGCCCAATCACGGGAGTTGCGGATCGGGTCGGGCCAACATTCGTCCAGTACACCGGGGAGGGCGGCGCGTACGGGACCGTCATTACCGGCTACGACGCAGCGGCTCCGCAGGGCGTGTCGAACTTGTGTGCGACCGATTCGCCGGAAAACTACACGGATCCCCAGGGATCGGGAACGCAAAGTGCCGTTGGCTGCACGACGCTTGCGTCAAGCGCCGCGATAGGGAGTCACGATTTCTTCTCCGACGTTGAGAATCTCAGTGTATCTGGGGAGGATGACGCCCCAGTCCTCTATGGCTACCCGCCGATCCCCTGGGCTATGTCCGGCGAAACTAGTGGGTTTTTCATTGGAAACTACATCGGCGGTGGGGGGATCGACGTCGATGCGAATGTAGGAGCGGTCGACGCCAACAACGGCGGAATCGCAAGCGTCGCGATGACCGCATACGAAGAAAACATCGACGCCGAAGTGCTCGCGCAGCCACCATTTGGATTATTCGTGCTCAACGGCGACGAGTTGGAGGCCCTGTTTAACGTCGAGGGGCAGCAATCGCCCGCAACGGCGCTGCCAGGCGGATTCGGGTCGAACGCAACGGTCTCGGTCTGTCTTTGGAGCGCCGGGCGGAGTTCGTGCCAACAATGGTCGCCAGACAGCACGACGTTCACCTCTGCCAAAATCCCCCTCAGCATAACACTCGGCCCCAGTCGGAGGGTCACGGTCGTGTTTTCCGCATTCATCTTGAATGAAACTCCAAACAGCGATGCTTTTATCCGAATCCATTCATTCCAAGCCGCCTTGAAGCTCCTCAACTGGCGTCCCGATGCGGTCCCCGCAGGCGCCATAAATCCGGTCGCCCGCTTCATCAACGAGCACAGGGATCAGGTGGGCCTGTATCAGGTGAGCAATGGCGCGACAGAAGGCTTCGAGGACACGCCCTCCAGTTCTCCGCTTACGATCGTCGATCCCAACGATAATGCGGGCTACACGGGCGCATACGGCATCAATGATTCCGGGAAGATCGTAGGTGTTTTTAACGAGACCTCCGAAGGCGTCACCTACTATCACGGGTTCCTGCTGGACGATGGCTCTTATACCAGCTACGACGTGGGCTCCGGCGGCTCCACGACGATCTATGGGATCAACGATAACGGCGATTTTGTAGGCAGTTTTGGCCCTACCAGCAGCCCCTATTCTGAAGGGTTCGTCCAACCGGCTTCGGGCGGTCCACCCGTTACGTTCTCCATCCCGGGCGTTACCGCGCTTGCCGCCGAGGGTGTGAATGACTCGGACAGCGCGGTGGGCGCTTGGCTCGACGCGAATGGTAACTACCACGGATTTCTCCAGGAGATCAACAAGTCCAGCGGCGGGGAGTACTCCGTCGGAAATCTGACCACCTTTGACTTCCCGGGTGCCGTAGACACCATCCCCACCTCCATCACCGACAATGGGAACATCAGCGGACAATTCATTGACAGTTCCGGCGACTACCACGCGTTCTTTGGGCCGCTGGGCGGGTTTACCCAATATGACCTCGAGGGTGTGGCACAAACGGCATCCGTAGGTCTAAATGCTGAAGGCGTCGTCGCCGGAACTTATCAGGCCGAGGCGGGGGGGGCTTGGGGAGCCTTCACGGCGCAGTTGTGCATGCCCAATGTCTCCAGCTCCGTAAAAGTGACAGAGGGGGCCCTGACCCTGAACACAACCACCAAGGAATGGACGCAGCAGATCGCAGTGAAAAATACCAGCGCTGACGCCATCGCCGGCCCGATCGTGATTCTCTTTGGCGATCTGCCGCAAGGCGTGGCCCTGGACAACGGGGACGTGTGCTCGAGCTGTTCCGCCCCAGGCACTCCGCTTCTGATCGTTACTCCATCCGGTAGTTCACTCAATGCGGGGCAAACGGCGACGGTCACCGCAAATTTTGCCAACTTCGGCACCAACTCGATCACCTACACACCGACGGTTGAGGCCGGCCCAGAAATTCCGTAGCCCGTTTTGGCGCATGCTCAACTCCCATCCGGGGAGCGGCCGCAGTGCGACTCCACGGCGCCTTTGCCACAAGCGTGCCCCCTGAGATCCACAAGACATCGCTTAGGTGTCGCCTGCCGTTCTCGATTGTCTCCTGATCGGCCGGCTGATTTTCAGGATCAAGACTTATAACATCTCAGGCGCGCAGGTAGCAAGCACCGGTTCTATCCGCACCGCGTCCACGAAGCGAATCGGTCCAATCCACTCTCGGATAACCTGGCGCTTTGCGGTTTAATCCCAAGTCCTTACTTACCTGGCTTTTCGTCCACAACTTTGATGGCCAGCATGACCTTATCGTCCATGTGCGTCCCCCCTTTGGAGTACACGGTAACGTCATCGCACACTTTGAGGACGATCTCTTTGGCTTTTTTATCGGTCACCTGATTGACGCTCGCGACAAGCCGATCAGAGCCAAACTCCTCGCTCTGCGCGTCCATGGCTTCGGTGATGCCATCCGTACACAGGAGCAGGATATCGCCGGTTTGGAATTTCACGTGGCCGCGTTCGAACTCAATATTTTCGAAGAGGCCGATCACCATCCCCCCCTCGGTGAGCTGAAGGGGTTCACTGCCGGGCCGCACGATGACGGGAGGGACGTGCCCGCAGTTAATATAGTGAATGGCCTTGCGCCGCGTATCGATAAGTCCCATGAACATGGTCATGTACTTCTCGCCGCGCGTATCGTGCAGGATCATTTTGTTTACGGCTTCCGCGATATCGTTGAGGGAATGCAGATGCAGGACCAGGGCCCGCAAGGTGGCCTGGAGGTTTGACATCACCATGGCCGAGCTGATGCCCTTGCCCTCAACATCGGCGATAACCACAAGCAGGGTGCTGGGCCCCAGGCTCAGGAAATCGTAATAGTCGCCGCCCACTTCAAAGCAGGGTTCGTTCAGCACCGCGATGTCGAAGCCGGGGATGACCGGACTGGTCTCCGGCAGAAGGCTCCGCTGAATGCCGCGGGCCATCGCCATTTCGCGTTCCAGACGTTCTTTTTCCAGGAGATCATGGTGCAGTTGGGCGTTCTCGAGACTCATCGCCATCTGTCCTGACAACGTCAGCAGGACGTCGGTATCATCATCGGTGAAGCTCCCCGCCGCTTTATTCAGCAGTTGCAGGGTCGCGATGATTTTACCGGCCTTGTTGCGAATGGGCAGGGTCAGGATATTGCGCGTGCGGAATCCCGTGCGTTTGTCGACCTCCGGATCGAAGCGATTATCAGCATAGGCATCGGGAATATTGACGATTTCACCCGTCAGCGCGACATGGCCGGCGATCCCGCGCCCGCGAGGAAGGCGGATTTCCTGCTTCTCCATTCCCTGGGCGATCAGCGACCAGATCTCATCGGCCTTTTCATCCACCAGGAAAAGGGTTCCGCGCTCGGCTTTGGTAAGGGTCTTGGCCACATCCAGGATCTTGCCCAAGAGTTCAGAAAGGTCCAGCGTGGAGTTGAACACTTTGCTGGCCTCTACCATGGCCTGAAGCCGGTCCACGTTGTGCCGCATGCCCGCGAACAATTCCGCGTTGCCCAAGGCAGTGGCAGCCAGTCGTACGTTCAAACGAAGGAATGCCAACAGCGACTCCTCGGGTGTTTGTGGGGCAGCCAGCAGCAGCACCCCGGAAGTCTTGGAATCATCCGCGAGGGGGAAGGCGCTCAAAAAGTGGAACTGGTTTTGTTCCGCCCACCGCGCCAACTCGTCGCCGTCCGCCGCCGATCCCTGATAGACCTGGGGCAACTTGGCTTGTGCGGCCCTTCCCAGCAAGGAGTGGCTGGCGGAAACCTCGTTCAATGAGGCTGGGAACGCGGGGCTGCCGGCAAAGGCCGCGAGCGAAAGGTGCGACTGGCCGGCATCCAGACGCCAGATTCCGGCTGCTGCCATCGCGTAATGGCTGGCGAGACGGTTTACGAACGCATCCATCACTCCTTGGGGTTCGCGAGATTTGCCGAAATCACAACTCAGGTCGTCAATTTCCTTGATCAGGTTCATGAGTAATCTCTCCGCCGCCGCTCCTTGAAATCGGCTAGCCTCGCCATTAGGCGCGACTTGACCTGACCCTTGGAGGGATTTATTCAAGCGTGAGGAAGTGCAGTATATAGCTACTACCCGCTCAGTGCAAACCGAATTTAACCGAACTTTAACGGATTGTAATGCGCCATCGGAATGGCAGGCGGACCCTTCCCCCTTGAAGTTATGGCCAGGCTGGTCATGCCACCTGGGCAGGATTTCCCGCCGTCAAGGTTGTCGCGCTGCCTATACCGATGGGATTGAGATTTCTGTTGAGTAAAGGAAGGAGGAAGTGGATAATTCGGAAAACCCGGGACTATCCACTTCCCCAGGTAGTCAATAGAATTGAGTTACCTATATAGACGCAGTAAAGGCCCGGAAGGTTGCATAAAATTTTCGCCCGCCTCATATTTGAAAAAGGGTGATGAGCAGTTGGCGAGATGCCCAATGAGTCTGGGCGGGACATAAGAGGAGGCTTGGAGATCAGCACGATCCGAACTCCCGTAACGTAGGCATATCACAATATGAGCTATATTATTACGCCTTTTGAAGTCAGTTCGTTAGCACTCGCCGAACCGGTGAAGGTTCGGTTTGTGCATCTGTTCCCCGCCATCGCCACCCGACACAGTGATACCATCGATTGCATTTTTCTGGCCGATGGGCAGCACGTTACGGTCTCCATTTCCTGCCCCGCCCTTACCGAGCTCTACGAAAAAGAGAAGAAGTATTTGAGTGACCAGCAGCTTGCCGAAATTGCCGCCCGCTATCTACGCCATACTCTCGAGCAAGGCTACGATGCCACGCAAGCCGAGCTCTTCATTGACGGAACCCGGCTCCGCGCCGTGGGGAAAGAATTGGGTTACCTTTAGGCGCCAGATATCAGTCTTCAGTAAGGACCTCGGCCGCCAACGGTTCTTACCGAGCACTCAAAGCTGACGACGGGGGGCGCGTAGGGCGGACCTCCCGACGCCACAGGCCTGCCCTGCCCGCGCCCCCCGAAGCGCCAAGGCGTGGTGAGAACGTCCCCTTAGCGATGCGGTTCGGATTCTTGTCCTTTGTCACGTCCCCCTTTTTCGCTAGATCCTCCTTTGGAGGAAGGCTGCGAACCGTACTGTGCGGATGGGCCTTGACGGGAAAAGGTCTCGTGGTTTGAGACCGACCCACCCGAGGGTCCTTTGTTTGACGGTGGCGCGGAGTGGAATCCACCGCCGGCCGTTCCCCCTTGCGAGCCTGGGCCATACGAGCTGGGAGGCTTTGGGGGTGCGCCCATTACCTGATGAGTGCCGCCGCCGCTCGGATTGGGGTTGTGAAAGTTGGAATAACCATTTGTGTGGCCAGTGTTCGTGCTGTGGAATCCCCCGGGGTTAAAAGCTCCGCCGGCACGGCTCGCCTGCACCACTCCCGCCCCTCTGAACTCGCCCGGTCTTCCGGTGGCAGCCACGCCCGGCGCGCCATGGTTTACCGAGGCAAATTGTGCGCGGTCATTGTGGGCCGCCATTTCATGTTGCTGCTGTAAGGAAGTGGCCTCGATATGCCGGTCGTGCTCCGCAATAAGTTCCTCGCGGCCCGGCCGCATGTTAAGCCCGCCCACCCCGCCATTGTAGCTGACGCGATTCACTGCAAAATTATTGGGTACGCTGCGGTAGTAGACGTTGGTGATGTGTGCCCCGCCAATATTGACCACGGAGCGGTTGTAGAAGAAGGTTCCGCCCCTCCATTCCCCGCCGACAAAGCCTACGCCGGCATAACCGAACCCATAATTAATGCCGCCGTAGAAGCCCACGTGGGGACCCCAGTAGCCCGTGTGCCAGAGAAAGGCGGCGCCACCCCAACCCCAGTAGCCGGGCGTCCAATAAAGCCCAGGGGCGGGTACCACGACCCACGTGCCGGGAACCCAGAAATAACCGTCCACGGGGTCATAAGCCCAAAAGCCTGGCGTCCACATATAGCCAGGTCCTGGACAAACCGGCTGGGTATAAACGGGAATCGGCGGAGGAGCGATTCCAACAGATATGGCTACTGAAATGGTTGCGGCCTGCGACGCGGTGGGCACTGCGAAAACCGCGATGGCAAACAGCCCCATGATCAACAAACCTGACGCAAATATTCCGGATAATTGCCGTGGTCGCCGCTGACCCGCTGACCAATTTGAGATTTTGTGCCCTTGCTCATTTCTTCTTTTCATCGCTTCTCTCCACATTTTTCTTTTTTTCAGTCTTATTTGCTTGTTACCGAGTCCGCATATCCCAAGGCGCCTTCGGCACAGCTAATTCTCCACTTGTGCAATTGTCGGACCAAGCCTTTTGGTCTGCCTGTATCCGTATCAAAAACCATGGCTTGGTTGCAGTCGCCATTCCCGGCGCAACCTTTGCTTCCCATTTGCGGCGGTAAATGTTACATCCCGGATGGGTACAGGTGGTTGGTTTCGGGCAGCCCTGGTGGCCGATTTGCAGCAGGGGCCTGATTGCAGGACTTGACTATTTTTCTCGATCGCCTTTCGAATGCCAATTCCAAGCATCCCGGATGATAGTTTCCAGTTCGGAATGCTGAGGCTTCCAGCCCAGGGCTGTACCGGCAAGGCGGGCGTCGGCGACCAGCACCGGCGGGTCGCCGGCGCGCCGGGGCCCTTCGCGGAAAGGCACGGGGTGGGATGATATTTTTCCCGCGGCGTTGATGACCTCGCGCACGGAATATCCGCGGCCAGTTCCCAGGTTCAGGGCGCGGCTTATGCCGCCGTTGGCAAGGTATTCCAGCGCCCGCACGTGGGCGTCGGCCAAGTCCGTGACGTGAATGTAGTCGCGGACGGCCGTGCCGTCAGGGGTGGGATAATCGGTGCCATAAATCTCGACGTGGGGCCGCTGCCCGAGCGCCGCCCTAAGGGTCAAGGGAATCAGGTGCTCTTCCGGGTCATGGCTTTCGCCTAACTCGCCATCGGGGTCCGCCCCCGCCGCGTTGAAATATCGCAATGCGACCCATTTCAAACCGTAGGCGTTCCCGTACCACTGGAGGGCACGTTCCATCGCCAGTTTGGTTTCGCCATAGGGATTCACGGGCTCTTTGGGATGGTCCTCCGGAATCGGCACCTTCTGAGGATTGCCGTAGGTGGCCGCGGAAGAAGAGAAAACGATGCGCTGCACTCCTGCCTCCAGCATGGCGTCCAGCAAGTGCAGCGTGTTGACGACATTGTTCCAATAATATTTTCGGGGCTTTTGCACCGATTCTCCCACCAGCAAACTCGCGGCAAAATGCAGGACGGCGTCCACCTGCTCTTTTTCCAGGAGTTGGGGAAGCTTTACGGCATCCGCGAGGTCCCAGTCAAAGAGACGCCCCCATTTCACTGCCCAGCGATGCCCGGCGGTGAGATTGTCAAGAACCAGAGGTTCGTGTCCGGCCTTCGCCAAGGCTTTGGCGGCGTGACTCCCGATGTAACCTGCGCCGCCCGTCACTAAGACGCGCATAGAATTTTCTCCCATTGTTCTGTTCGTGATGCTTCAGTGAAACGCTTGGCAAGCTAGCGCTCTTGCAACCTGCCGAGCGGCATGGAAATAGCAGTTGTAAGCTTTAAGAATATAGCGCGGCCAGGGCTTAGTGGGAAGTGCATAAGACAGGAAACGTGAATTATCTCTCGCGGGCTTTCGAAGGAAAGACCCGTCCGGCTCAGGGCTTATCAGGCAGGATTGTGGGGTTGCTTAACAAATCCCGGACGGGTCGGTGGGCTCGTTGGTAGTACGAACAGTTTCCGTGGTGCTAACTTTACCTCCTACCAAAACTTGAATTGCTCGGAATCCTGCCGCCAGGAATTGGGCTTCTTTAGGTCGGGCGCTCTCCTCGCTGGCCTATCATCGGGCGCCTTATTCGACCGCAAGCCCGCTTTGCATCCACCCTGGAGCACTGAGTCGGCCACCCCTTGTGGCCTCGTTCGCTTCCTCGTGCCGCCTCCCGCGTGCCGCCTCGCACAGGCGGCGAAACCGACAGGATTCCGGAACTACTCCAAACCTGGACTCAGAACCTGTGCCTCTCCTTGTTCCCACGTTTAAGGATACGCTCCTTTACAGTAGTGTCAAGGAATTCAGGACCTGTGAACTCTTTTTATTACATATGTGTTAAGATCTAAACGGAATGAGCAAAAGGAGGTCCGCATGAGCATCGGCACGCGCCTGATTCAGCTTCGGAACCAGAAGGGATTCACCCAAGAGCAGCTCGGCGATCGCGCCGGCTTGGCGGCCTCCTACATTTCGCGCATCGAGAACCGCCATCTGGAACCTCGACCCCACACTTTGAGCAAGATCGCCTTGGCTCTTGGGGTGCCGATGAGCGAGATTTTCCAGGATCGTTCCTCGCAATTGGGTACGCTGCAATGCGTAATCACCTCCTCAGGGAACTGCGTCATGGACCTGCTCCATTCCCGCCACGGAAAGCGGCTTCATCCTGCCGTGGAGAGCTACGACCCCCGCCAATTGCAACTGCTGCGTATGGCGAACTATTTGATTCAAACTTCTGACAAGCGCCTTCTTGACTCGCTCGACGTGTTGCTCGGCGCCCTGCTGAACGCGGAGCGCGGCAAGGCTCCAGACAAAACCTCGTTGCCGGCGAACGGCGAAGAGGGAAGCGCAGATGAAGGCGGCAATCGGTGAGGCAAGGCCGAAGAATCAAATCGGCAGGCCAAGGCGGAAGGGCGTGGGCAGAAATCAAAAGGTAGGAAGTCCGCAACTTTTCGTCATGGTTTTGTGGCGCGGACCTGTCGGGTAGGTCCGCGGCTTTTCCTTGTGATGGGCGGAAGAACCGCGGACCTTGGAAAACAGGTCCGCGCTACTTGGCTTCTCCACAACATTCGAATGACCACGGTGCGGCCAGCGCGGCCGGCTTGAGAAGTGCCCAGCCCAGGCCAAACCCCGGTTCGTTGGCAGTTTGTTTTATCAGGTGGCAATTTGAGCTAAGTCGACTTCCTTCTGAATCTCCGACGAGGTTCGCGCGTCGCACGCTTCGTTCCGTGGGGGGGCAGATACGCCGTTTGTGTCATCGGATCGCAAGGATCACTAGCAACCGGGATAGTGGGGCTGCTCATTTGGGGTGCGGCTTGATATCGTGGAGGCGATATCCCTCGCCCTCGATCGCGAAGTAGAACCGCCAGTTGCGGTTAATTCGCGCCTGCCAAACTCCGATCGCTTCGTGGTATTTTTTGGCGTGGAGGGACGGGTGATGCAGGTCCTGAAGAAGGAAAGCACACTGTTTGTCAAACGCCTTCTGTATCACCGCCGGCGCGGAGGCGTATTGCCGGAGGAACCGATGAGAGTAGAGGACCTTCATGTCCGCGAATTTCGGCGGCGGCGCGTCTTCGCATGTAACTTCTCGGTTTCCTTGTGGAGCGATGCCACAAGTCCTTCCGAACTCTCAAACGGGCCGTAGCGGCGGCCTTGTTCGAAGTCCCGCAAGCTCTCCGCGATGCCGCGATCCACCACGGATTTTGGGGTGAAGGTGATCTTGCCGCGCTCCACTGAAGCCTCCAAGAGGTCGCCCACCTGAAGGCCAATTCTTCGGCGCACATTCTGCGGAATCACCACCTGATATTTGCTTTTGACGGATACGAGTGCCATTGGTTCACCAGTTGAACAGCTCAACTCTCCAACTACAGAGTAGCAAACTTTAACGAATCGTCAAGAGACGCAGCGTGTAGCCCCAGTCAGCGGTTTCCTGACTGTGGGCTTTTCCTGCCCTTCTCCACAACATTCGAATGACCGTGAGCTTCCGGCAAGGGTGGGTGGATCAGAAGCAGCGCCCAGTCTGGACGCCCATCGGCCGGGACGCGGTATGATCGCCACGATCCCCCCAGAGCACTGTACGGTTGACCGCGCCTGCAACTTGCTGTCGCTACCCGCTAATCAACTGGCACGGAACGCTTTAGGCTGTTCCCCACAATGCGAAGGCAGGGCGCGTTGACCTGTCCAGCGCCGGAATGGCATCTGGTGAAGTCTTTGTCATTGCGCGACCGGAGATCATGGTCCCCGCCTGTGCCTTAGCTCCTAAGTCGCCAGTTCGTGCTCGATGGTCACACCAGCACTTAGTGTTTTGCCAACGACGCAACATTGCTGGGACACAGCCATGAGCTTATCGATCTCGGGCTGTCCGCCGTTCCGAACACCCACTCGCGTGTGCGTTCGCATTCTCAGGAAGCCTACCGGGACCGCCGGCACACCGAGAGAACCACGCAGATCGATGTCGCCCTCGACCTTCACCTCGAGCAAGGCAAGCTCAAGACCCATCATGTTCGCGACCATACGAATGGTGAGTTCGTGGCAGCACGCAAGGGCGGCGCATAACACGTCACCAGGCGTGGCGGCATCGTGGGGGCCACCGTGGCCCCGATGAGTGGCCACAACTAACGCTTCGGAGCTACCTTGAGGAACGACCGCCGCATGGAACGGATCAGCGAGTTCGTAGACCGCTGACCGCGCTCGATCGATCACAACTGCTGTCGACGGATCGGCCTTGTATCGCGCTCTCAAAGGCGCCTGTACCTCTCTTACACTTGCCATACGCTCCCTCCTGAATCGCCTCGAATTTCTTTAAGTATAATCGGAATTTCCATTTTGGAACCCAGATCTGTGCCGTAGAACACCAAATCATTTCGGGGCTGGCGCAGACTGCCGCCTGTTGCAGTCTGCGATCCCGAAGGGACTTATACTTTGAGATTATCGAGATTACGAGAAACGCAGACACTGAGCCGCGTGTCTGCGCCAGCCCCCGAATCACCGCGGTGCGGCCAGCGCG
>Ga0187783_10003075_pt1 | contig 12338 bp, 9 predicted proteins | sample 1015_SJ02_MP02_2_FD_132471 | JGI IMG/M metagenome (GOLD analysis project Ga0187783, IMG submission 132471) | Tropical peat soil microbial communities from peatlands in Department of Meta, Colombia - 1015_SJ02_MP02_20_MG | ecosystem: Environmental > Terrestrial > Soil > Wetlands > Peat | place... | reverse complement strand
GTATCGTGGAAGGTGCCAGCCAAGGCTAGTTACCGATGTAATCGGAAAACCGAAGGACGGATCAGGCAACAGGGAGGAACACGGAATTCCCAGACGGGAGCGAACGTCCTGGATGGTCAGAGTTCGCTAAGGCGAACTGTGGCCGTTGCACTCGAACACCCCAAGGTATCTCCGCCACGGACCCACGGCTTCCCGGTATGGGTAGGCCAGAACCCTCGAGACTTGGTGCAAATGGGTTAAATCATGAGCTGCCCAGGTCGCCAGTAGCTCCGACAGAGTAACGACTCCGAGAGCAGGATGTCGTCCCTGCCGCTCCAGGTCTTCCTGGCGCAAATTGCATGCCCGCAATTCGGCCAGATTTTCTGACCGCAAACGAGCAAATTCATCCAACAGCTGTCCCAGCGACTTACCTCGACTCTCCTGCACATGTCCCCAACGATCGAAGGGCACAAACGTCCGTGTCTCACCAAATTCGAGCACCATCCTCGCCCGGGGCATCCAATCCGTGCGTTCGCCGTGAATGAGGTGGGCGACGACATCGAACACGCTCCAAGTGTTCTCGCCCTCATTGCGCAAAGTCCACGTTTCCGGTAGGTCACGCAGAAGAGCATCGAGAGCAACGGGGGTGCGGGTAAGCAGCGATATTGTGTGCGGCAAGTGATGTTCCACCATGCTCCAATTCGATGCCAGCCATTTTGGAGAGATTCCGATTGTATTGGTTCAGAGAGTCTACGGGTCCAGCGGATCCTGAGGATCGGCATGGAGGGATATCAGGTTGGGACGGGCGCGAAGATCGAATGGCGAAATTCGATCGAGGATATCGACCGGCTGGTATCCTAGCTCCCGGGCGCACCGGTCTGCGAATTCACGCGACTGTATGTACTGGCTCGTATCCTCGGAAGCCGTAATCACCACTGCCTTTTCGAGCGGAGCCCCCATCTCAAAGAGCAGCCGCGCTGCATTGCGCAAATTGGTCGTCGTGTGTCGAGCGTAGGGGTCGATCACTACCGCCGCTTCCGGAATGTGATCACGCTCCATCAATTCGTGCTTCATCTCGACCGCTTCCGAATAGGGTGTCCGATTGGGATGCACATGCCCTCCAGACACAATAAGGAATGGCGCCAGACCTTCTCGCCAGCGTCGCGCGGCAATGCGAATACGGAAGGCTCCCATCGGGGAAAGCCCGGTCTCGCCCTCCGACAGCCCGATTCCCGGGACGATGATGGCCGTGTAGGGCTGGGACTTCCAATCGGTGGTGCGCGCTCGTGCGAAGGCCGCTCGATTTTCTCCCCCCTCGAGCGGTTCGTATCGACCCGCTTCCGTGCGTTGCTGGATGACGAGCAAGTCAAATCCCAACTGCGACCACGCCGAGAAGAAGACATCGGCCGACGCGCCGTCGATCTCCGCCCCCAGAGCCGATGCGAGGTCGTTGCGCAGAGTCTCGCTCCCCGCTTCGTGGAGCGGGCCATCGATCTTTGCCGTGGCCAGCTTTTCTCCTAAGGCGTAAACCTTATAAAGGCGATTCACCCCTTGGGCCGTTTCGACCCAGCTGGCGCGCATGAAAGAGGAGTCCTCCGACCCGGCATATTTTTGAAATCTTCCCGAAGGCCTCATTTCATCGTGGACCAGTCGGTTGAGGGGACCTCCCGCTCTGGCGAGCAGAGCCAGCTCATCCCCTGCGGTGTCAATCTCGATCTGGTTCAACATCAGTTGATCGACCGGGCAAGCTTTCGTCTGCAGGCAGGCAGCGTAAACTGCTTCGCGGCTCTTCGTCAGCCGCCTCCCTAGGTTCTGCAGCACGCGGTTGTCGGCAGTCGCCTCGCGAGCCCGAGGATCGACGCTGAGAAGCGTGAGAAGATAGGCGTTTCGGTCTTGGACAGGATCAGCGCTCTGTTGGCAGCGGTATGTGGCAGACTGGGCCCAGCCGACCGGGCTGGTGCCAATTAAACAGACCAGAAGGCAGGTGATCGTCGTCGACGGCATAGTTCGCGCCATGGACCATTATCGTTCGAAACAATGATCCTGGACGACGGCAAACTCCCAGCTGATTCGCGGAGCGATAGACGGGTCTCTAGCTGCAGGGATACACGGAAAATCGCAGGTAGGTGCCGCTACCCTCTTGCGACGTCATGAGGGTCGAGCACCGCGCCGGAAAAAACTGATCTCCAATATTCCGGCGTCGAACGCGTGCGTTCCGCGGCGGAGCTTCCCGGTCGAGCGCCTAGAAGCTGAATCGCGCGGAGAACTGCAACGCCCTGGGAAGCCCGTTCGGACTCACTTCCTGAAATGTCCCAAAATTGCCCGGGCCCGAGTTGGGCACCAGATAGCAGGTCTGGTTGAAGCTTTGGCCGTCACCGCAGTTGGTGCCAATCGGGTTGTACTGCAGTTGGTTGATTCCGTTGCCGTTTTGCACATACCAGTTGGCGTGATTAAACAGATTGAAGGCTTGCGCCTGCAACTCCAATTCCTTGCCTTCACCGATGGCAAAGCTCCGCGCCACCCCAACGTCGATCCTCTCAAGCCATGGACCGTAGAAAGAATTCAGGCCGATGCCTGGCGTGGGGCCGGCGCCATTAATGCCTCCTGCGGTGGCAGCCGTGGTCTGGTTGAAGGCGGTGTCGTTCAGGTTGTCATCGGCGCCGGTGCAAGTGCTGAATGACAAGGGAGCAGGGCTGGTGCACGCGGGACTCAACAGACTCGCGTACGGACGACCGGAAGAGAATTCCATGATGCTGCTCAGCGTCCAACCGGAGAGGATCTTGCGCCCGCCGTCGGAGCTCGTCAGCCTCTCGAGGCGCGGGTAGTAGACGGCGGCGAAGGTAAGGCGATGCCGTTCGTCGAGCAGTGAAGGGGCGTGGGTATTGCTGAAGTCGAACTGGTTATTGAAGTCCATCCCATCGACCTGGATGCTTTTGGCGAAGGTGTAGGAAAATTGCAGCGAAAGGCCTCGTGACATGCGGCGCTGCAACTGTACGAACAAGGAGTTGTAATAGTTCTGCGCGGGACTGATGAGCTCCTGGATCTGGCCGAGGCTGTTGGGATTGACGATGCGGCCTTCGGTGAGCAGCCCGTTGTCCATGGTCGGCAGGGTGATCGCCTGCCCGCTGCAGGGCGCCGTCGTTGTACCGGGAGGACAGACGATGTAGGTGGTCGTGCCCCGCAACGGCTCCAGGTTCGCATCATAGGCGGTGCCGGAAATTATATGCACTCCGTGAGTCCACATGGTACCGATCGTTAGAGTTGTGTTCTCAAGAATCTCGCGCTCAATCTGCAAACCCGCCTGCTGAATATACGGCGCCCGGAATTGGGGAGAAACCAGGGAAATGTCCTCGGAGGCGGAGAACAGCGGGGAATTGGCCGGGAGGATCTGGGGAAAGGTTGGCACCTGTTGGTTCGGGGGACCTAGGCTTGGGTTGTAACTGGCACTCACCTGAGATTGCTGCGAAGCCAGCCCGTTCGAGATCACCGCGTTGCGGTAGTTCAAACCATTCATGTTGGTGTAGAAGAGGCCGAATCCTCCGCGAATCACAGTCTTCGATTTTGGCTGCCAGGCGAATCCGAACCGCGGTCCCAGGCGTCGAAACTGGTTGGGATACTGGCCGGTGAGCGGGAAGACGGGATTTTTCGACGGCTGCGGGTAGACTTGGAAATCCTCGCGCAAGCCCATTTCCAGCGTTAACTGCGGCAAAGCACGGAACGTGTCCTGCGCGTAGAATCCGTAGTACGGCTCGGCAAAAGAAAAAGTCGGTTCTCCCGCAGCCTGACTGAAATTGATGTATTGTCCGAGGGCAAAGGCTTCCAGATTCGGGAATTCAAACAGACCGAGCGGCGACCCGAAGTCGATAGCCTCGTTCGGATCCGCTCCGCCATCATTGGTGTCTGCATCCCAGGTGCGATCATAATCAAAGCCGAACTGCAGCGTGTGTTTGCCCACGATGTAGTCCAGCCGGTCAGCCAGAGTGTATTGCCGTTCAAAAACTCTTCCGATGGAGAATGGGGCGTTTCCCAGAGTAAACGCAGCCGGACTATCTAGCACCACTGTCGGCGTGTTCGGAGCCAAACCCGTGGGTGTCGCGATTTCGTTATCCTGCGAGGTGCCCGCGTGAAATTCGTTCAGCAGGTTGGGCAAGAAGGTGTGCGTCCATCCGAGGGTGGCCTGGAAGGTACGAACGTTGGCGTTGGCCAGTGTTTGCGTCCCATAATTTGCTACGGTGGGGTCAAGGATGACGCCTCCCGGCGAGTCGAAATGGTTGGCATTGAGGCTGAGGAACAGGCTATCGCGGGAACTGGCCTGATAATCGAGGCGGGGGGTTATTACCCAATCGTCGCCCTTTCTTGCCTTGCGGCCCAGATTGGAGTTCAAGGCATTCACGACGTTCGATACTTGCTGCAGATAAACCGGATTGCCAGGATTGGGCGTGCTGTCGCCGCCCGGCACCGGCAAGGGGCCGTTCGGCGGCGGCAGGGTCGTCCCAGCCGGGATACCAAAATTCGCAGTCAAAAACGAGGCCAAGTTCGTCGGGTTGGTGGCCAACGCCGAGTTGATGACGGTAATTGGAAAGTTGCGCAGCTGCTGCTCATAATCCGCAAAGAACCATAAACGGTTTCGCAGAATTGGACCGCCCAGCCCGGCGCCGAATTGCTGCAAGTTATCTTGCGGTTTCGGATTACCTAAGGATTTATCGAGCGCATCGTTGGCCTCGAATGCGGAGTTGCGGTTGTAATAGAACGCGCTGCCGTGGAAAGCGTTGCTGCCCGACCGGGTGATCGAGTTTACGTAACCGGCTCCGCCGCCATAGATTGCGGTGTAAGGGCTGACGGCGACTTGAAACTCCTGGATCGAATCTTCGCCAAACAGGTAAGGGATGCGATTGCGGCCGATGATGTCGGAGAAGTAGTTGTTGGTGGCATTGGAGCCATCGACGGTGAATATAGTGGAGCCATTTCCATTGGCATATCCGGAATCCTCGCCGCCCTGTTGTCCAGCGATGCTCACCAGGCCAGTGTCGCCGTCGTAGCTGGTATTCGGCGTGAGCATCATGAAGTTGGTGTATTTTCGTCCGTTGAGCGGCAAGTCTTCCATAAGAGCACGGTCGATCACCGTGCTGGCGGAGGATTCCGTCGGCCGGAGCAGCGATGTGGTTGCGGTCACCTTAACCGTGTCTGTGCTCGCCCCCACCTGCAGCTGGATGTCCTGCGACGTTGTGTGCCCTACGAGCACTAATACGAGGACCTGAACATCGCGAAAGCCTTTGAGGCTTGCCCTTACCGAATACGTACCTGGCACGAGCGCGGGAAACTGATAAATTCCTGCGTGATTGGTCGTAGCCGATTGTTCGACTCCGGTGGCGAGGTTCTGGACAACCACTGATGCTCCCGGCACAACGGCTCCGCTCTGGTCGCTGACCCGTCCGCTCAGAAGGCCCGTCGATACCACATTCTGGGCGCTGAGCCATACACTGCTCGTCAACATCGCCAACATGGTCGACACCCGCACGCAATGGGCGACAGAAAACATTGATCTCTTGGCTCGAAGGACGAATTCGGCTTTCATATTTACTCCTAGTAGATGCGCTAAAGGATCACTGATCGCTCGCGGAAAAACTGGCGAAGCCTGGGAATTTTTTGGGGACCAACAATGTTGAAACAGTAAAGAAGGTAGCGGCCGATTGTTAAGATAGTGCGGCGGGCTGATGAATTCTACAAGAAAATCTAATCGACTGCCCATCTACTATCACCGATACTACTAGCGACGGTCAGCGATGGCGGGACTCCGGCGCTCGAGCGGGAGTTTGGCAAACGGCATTACGCCGGGTGCGATCGAGCGTTGCTTGTTGACGTAGTGTTAATTTTCTGGAAGCGGTTGACGGCTCGATTCTTCACCGTTACACTCGCTTTCTCTGCAGAACACATCTACGGCGTTCGCCCATGGATATGGATAAGGTGCTCTCCCTTTTCGAACCCAACCCCACAGCGAACCTGGGACCACTTGAGCGTCAGGTACTCGACGTCGTGTGGGCCCTCGGAACGGCGACGGTTCGCGAAGTGGTTCGAGACGGGAAGCTGTGGCAAACCTATCCTACGATCATGACCACGATGCACCGTCTCTTCAAGAAAGGGCTGTTTGACCGCGTACCCGAAGGCCGGGCGTTCCGATATTCTCCGCGCTATCGCCCGGAGGAGCTGGAACGGATTGCGGCGGAGAAAAGTATTCGACAACTGCTGAGTTCCCAGCATGCATCGTTACACTTGTCGTATCTGGTCGAGGCCGCCGGCACCCAGGACGAACGACTGCTGGACGAGTTGGAGGCGCTGGTCGAACGGCAGCGTGCGGAATTGAGGAAGGGGGCCATGAGGTGATTTTCGCCGCTCGCGGGGTCATGGTTTCGCTGGCATTTTTTTCCTTGGTGTACAGTGTCTTTTGCCTGCTGGCTCTCGTGGCTTGGCGCGGCCTCGGCTGGTTCTCTCAATCGAGACCGATTCCGGCCAACCTCTGGTTTGGTTTGCGAGTATCGCCTTTCCTCCTTTCCGCGACGATTACCTTATTTCTTGCCTTCCCATCGTTCTTACTCCTCGAAGCGCACTCCATGGACGAGGACCTGGGCACATTCGCGTTGAGCGCGAGTGCCGCCGTATTCCTGGGTGCGGGCCTTTACCAAGTGATGACCGCGGCCGCCCGAACTCGCCGCGTGGTTGCGGAGTCTCTGGAAGGTGCAAGGGGTTTAACCGCCGCTGACGCCACGTCGGCTCTGGTATCGCCTCGGAGCGTGTTGCCGCTAATGCTGATTGGCATCCGGATGCCGAAGGTTCTCATTTCCGAGGCAGCCCGTGGCGTACTGAGCGAAGCGGAGCTGCAGGCGGCCGTGCGGCATGAGCTCGAGCACTCGCGCTCGCGCGACAACCTGAAGAAGGCAATTCTCAGTTGCCTTCCGTTTCCCGGCATGGCGGGACTCGAACGAACGTGGCAGGAAGCGGCCGAGCTGGCCGCCGATCGTGGTGCGGTGTCCAGCCGCGAGGAGGCTCTGGATCTGGCCTCGGCGCTAATCAAGCTTTCGCGCCGTTTTCCTGCCCAAGCCGCTCCCGCATTCGCTACCGGGATTGTGAGTATCCCTGGCTTGGTGGCCCTGCGCGTCGAACACCTGCTGGCCTGGAAGGAAGGTTCTGATCAGGCCCACCATCCTTGGCGCTACGGCATCCCCCTGGCGTTGGCTGCCATTGTCGGTCTGGCGGCAAAGCTTGGTCCGGTATTGATCCTCATGCACTTCCTCACTGAGAAACTCGTGCCCTGAACCGACGGCCCAGGCGGGCGTTCGTTGAGGCTCCGCAGCAGTTTATCCTCGGCGCGGCGTTGAGAGGCTTCCCCGATAACATATGCCCAGTTTTTTTCTTCGAGTCCCCGAACGTGTGAGGGAAGGGCGGGACGAACGGACGATCCTGCAACCGAATCTCTCGATCCATTCAAGTTTCTATTAAAGAATTGTGAGCTAGCATATTGACGTTTCGCGCTTCACAACGCAATTGTCGCAGGTATTTCCGAGATCATTTACCGTCGATAAGATTTCACGAATTCGTAACCGGCCGGCCAATTTCTCGGGGGCGTCGAGAAGTGATGCTTCGAACGACGGTGCTCCCTTGTCCCCGCGGCCTCTAGGGTGGATTGGACACTCTCCCTAAGACTCGATCCTTGGGGAAAAGGTTCGCGCCAGCCGATGCGGCAGATCGGCTGATAGAGTGGGACAATTGCCAGACGAAAGGCAGATACTAAAGAGCTCGAACAAGAAAAACCCGGGGAATCGATCCGAGTCCGCGAGGTTTTAACCTTCCATATTTCACACATGAGGACACCGGGATCACTTTTGCTGATGGCATGGCTCGGAATCATGCCTTTCGCTTGGTCCCAGGTAACGTTGTCGAGGGGCACTCCAATGGCGACCGCCGATCGGGTCCAGGGCGCTTCCTGGTGGCCCACGAAGGGCACGCCGGCGCGAGACGAGTATGTGGGCCCGGATGCCTGCGCGCAGTGTCATCGCGCGAAAGCCAACAGCGCGAGAAACACTCCCATGGCACATGCCTCCATGGCTGCGGCCGATTCCGAGGTCCTGCGCTCACACGATCGGCTCGAGGCTCGGATTGGTCCTTATCAGTACGAAATCTTGCGTACGCCGGAGGGAAGCGTCTATTCCGTCAGCGATGGGGCGAAATCGGTATCCGCTGCTCTGGCTTGGGCCTTTGGCATTGGTGAAGTGGGGCAAACCTACGTTTACCAGCAGGATGGCAAGTGGTACGAGAGCCACCTGAGCTATTACACGAATCTTGAGGGTCTGGACTTCAGCCCAGGCCACCCGCGCACGGTTGCGAGTAGCCTGGGTAGCGCCCTGGGGCGCCTGTTCGAAATTGGCGAGCCGCGTCTTTGCTTCGGCTGCCATAGCACGGCATCGACGACCAACAACCAATTTGATCCCGGTCGCCTGGTTCCTGGGGTTACCTGTGAAGCGTGCCACGGACCCGGCGCACAGCATGTCGCGAAAATGAGCACCGGAGTGAAGAGTCAAAAGTCGAAGTCGATCTTCAATCCTGCCACCCTCGCTCCCGTCGATTCGGTCGAGTTTTGCGGTGCCTGTCACAGGACGGCCTGGGACGTGACGCTGGCCGGCTCGAAAGGAATTTTCAATGTTCGCTTCCAGCCCTATCGCCTGGAAACCAGTCGATGCTGGGGACACGGGGATGAGCGACTCGCTTGCGTTGCCTGTCACGACCCCCACGAGCCGCTGGTGCACGACCTGGCCTCGTATGAGAAGCGCTGCTTGGCTTGCCACTCTACAACCCCAGCCTTGAAGCCAACCCCGGATCATCCGGGCGCAATCTGCCGGGTAAGCAATAAGGATTGCATCCGCTGCCACATGCCCAAGCTCGACATTCCGGGGATGCATGCCAAATTCACCGACCACCGGATTCGAGTGGTACACAAAGACGAGACGCTTACCGAATCGGGTTCGCCTGATCTCCCCTTCTCGCCCGCAATGTGGAATGAGCCTGCCGTTTTCCTCGAGCCATCGGCCGCACGGTAAGGCCAGCTCCGCTAAAATGGCGGGGCTGCGTTCATCGATGATCCTCGAATTCTTGGGTACGGGGTGGACAGAACCCTTTCGCCCGGATAGAAAATTGACTGATGCTCACGGATACCCCACCCCAGAGGGCGAACCGCGCCGGATTTCTGGAAAGTGACCGGATCAAGACTCTCGACCTTCCCCAGGATGCGAGCTTGCGCCTGATCACGAAATCCATCGGGGCGGCAATTGTCGCGGGGACAAGCCAGGATCTCCACCGTGCCTGTCAAGAATTTCTGGATGCCGCATCCGAGTTCTACCAAGTCCCTGCCTGCGGAGTCCGCGTGCTGGCCGCCCGACCGCTGCGAGTTCGTGAACGCTGGACGACCGAACTGTTTGGAGACTACGCGCCCGAAACTATGCTGATCCGGGTCTGGATGCGTACAGCGGTGAGAAAGGAGGTAACATCCTTCGGGACGTTCCTAAGCACCCTTTGCCACGAATTCTGCCACCACCTCGATTTTCAGAAATTCGGGCTTCACAATTCGTGGCACACTCGTGGGTTCTACGAGCGAGCTGCTGCGCTTTACCATCATGCGCGGGATACGGCTCCGAAGCAATTGTTCTGGGTACCTGCGCCGGGCGGGCGCTGGCGAATTAACTGGCCGCGAACCAATCGGGGTAGTGGTGGATAATTCGCCTGACATGGCCCCTCGCCGCTACTTTCCGAGGACCTCCACCGGGCCTGAGGAAGCGACCGCAAACTTCGAGCAAAGAGCGCGGCACGTACGAGGGGTCCCGACGGCCCATAAGTACCCCCAGCCGGGTTACGAACTGGCCATTGTCGTACGAGTCGATTGTTCATACCATGGCCTCCTCCGGGGGAGGTGAGGCCCCTCAGAGACGCGAAGTGCAGAGGGACTCACTGGTAAAACCCGGTGGGTCCTTTTGCTTTTCCCGAATGGCGGCGATCTCTCTTGCCAGCCCGTTTATGGCTTTTCAGCTAGCTCCCTTTTCTTGATACCCGCCGGCTGCAGTTTGTGAAAGGAATTTCCCTTCGCATGCTTGGCGCCTCATCGGGCAAGCGGAAAGAGGGGGTTGCCCTAAAGCTCGAAGTTATTGAAAGAAAAGGGCCCAGCTTTCTGCTTGCCGGAATGGATTCGAGCACCATGAATGCGAAGACTCAACAAGGCGAGCACTTTTGGTTTGTCTGTTCTCTCGGAGCGCCATCGGCGGCGTTCGCCGTCAGCTAGCGGCTGTGTGTGGGGTCCTGGCTGGAACGAAACAATGTTTGCAGGGTGGCTTCAAATACCGATTCCGCCAAAGTCCGATCCTCGTCCGAGTGGGCGATATCCAACTGGAACCCCCCGGCTAAGGGGGTAACTACAATCGTCATCGGTTCTTGCAGGATGTTTTTCATTTACTGGAACCCTCTCCGTCTGCCATTCCCAACGGCGGCCACAAACGACTAGCTTTCGTTATTTTCTGGCCCTTTTGAGCAACTGCTCAATTCTCTCCGGATCTCCCCCTCCGGATTGGGTGAATGGATTTTCGGACTTCTGGATTGCCCCGTCTATGGCGAACCCGTGCTTGGCACAATAGTGGCCTATTCAGCCCAGGGAAATGCAGCGACCGGTATGGCCCGAGCAGTTGGAATTATGGTTGGGGCCAGATTTGCTTATTCCAGGTTGCTCGAGAAAAGAGTCATGTTATTGAATCCGAAGGAGTTTGCTTCAGATTCCCTGCTCGTCGAAGGTTGCGCCAGGCTAACGACAGATTGGGTTAGGGTTGGCCTCGAAGCCCCAGGGCCGGGCCCTCCAGCGCTGGGCCGTTCGTTCTGCCTGCCTTGCCAACGTTTCAAGGAACAGTGCTAATCGAGTTCTTGTTCTTCAACTATCTCGCTCTCAAGTCCCGCTGCCAGCTCGCTTCCATCGCGCCCAACAAAAGGCCGCTTGCGTGTCGCTGCGGACGAGCGAGACGGCGTACCATGAGGGCATGCGCAGCCGACACCCAGGATACCTCGGCACAGACCCCTATGATCGCTCGCTAGCCGTCTACCTCCGGCATCGAGAAGAGCCCGATGAAGAAGATGACGAAGAGGAGGACGAAGGCGGCGGTAAAGACAAAGGAGAGGATGATGACGACAGCGACGACAGCGAGGATGAAGGCTATTTGGTGTGAGGATTCCTTGCTGGGTCGCGAAGTCGTGTGGAGCGAGCGTTGCGTGACACCAGCCCGCGGGCGGGATATGCGGGGCTTACCTCGCTGAGGTCCGACTTCGAGAAATTGAATCCTTGGTGGGCATCGAGGGCGCGAGGCACAGACAAAAAAAAGGCAAAAGGCGTACAAGCCGAACTGGAGGGACGACGTGAACGAATCTGAAGGAACGATCAATCGGAGAGAGTTCTTGACCCAGTCCGCAGCCCTGATCGCTGCCGGAGCAGTCTTGCCTAGCGCAGCTCTTTCCTACAACAGGATTCTTGGCGCCAATGATCGTATCTCGCTGTGCCACATCGGCATCGGGAGCCGGGGCGGGGATTTGGAGTGGATTGTTTCGCAACTGAAGACCAGCCACAACGTGGAGATGACCGCCGTCTGTGACTTATGGCGAGTGAACCGCGAAAAGGCCGTCGCCAAGAACACCGAGTACTACGGCCGTGCGCCACGGGCGTTTTCCCATTTGGAGGAGGCGCTCGCAGCAAAGGATCTCGACGCGGTGATCATTTCTACGCCCGAGCACTCTCACTCGCCAATCTTGAAAATGGCGGCCGAAGCCGGCAAGGACGCCTATGTAGAGAAGCCCATGGGCAATGTGCTGGCAGAGGCAAAGGCCGCTCGCGACGCGGTCCTCGAACATAACCGCATTGTGCAGGTGGGCACGCAACATCGCAGTGAGCCTTATCCCAGGGCGGCGCACGATTTGGTCGAGACCGGGGTTCTCGGAGACGTGAGTAAAGTGGAAATCGTCTGGAATTACCACGGGCCGCGCTGGCGTGGACGGGAAGAAACCAAGCTGATTCGCGAAGAAGATACGGACTGGCGCAAGTGGTTGCTGACGAAACCGTATCGGCCCTTTGATCCACAAATCTATTGTGAATTCCGTTTGTACAAAGAGTTTTCGAGCGGCATTCCTGATCAATGGATGAGTCACGCGATCGATCTCGTGCACTGGTTTATGAACGACAGTTTTCCGCGCTCCGCGGTCGCGCACGGCGGTATTCTTGCCTGGCACGACGGCCGCGAGAACGCCGACACGTTCCAGGCCCTGCTCGAGTACCCCAAGGGTTTTCT
>Ga0187783_10003074_pt1 | contig 12339 bp, 17 predicted proteins | sample 1015_SJ02_MP02_2_FD_132471 | JGI IMG/M metagenome (GOLD analysis project Ga0187783, IMG submission 132471) | Tropical peat soil microbial communities from peatlands in Department of Meta, Colombia - 1015_SJ02_MP02_20_MG | ecosystem: Environmental > Terrestrial > Soil > Wetlands > Peat | place... | reverse complement strand
TTGTCGCGACGCTTCCGTACATTCCCAACGACAGTCTCGCGCTTACCTTCGGCGGCAGCCGCAGCCTGAGTGAAATCACGACCGACCAGGTCCGGCGCTTCGCCGATACCGTGCGCCTGCCCGTGAGCCCGCTGTGGCCGATGGTAACGGACGTCGCGGAGCGCACTGCCGGCGCATGGGAAAAGCTTCCCGAAAAAGACCTGCTGCCCGAGGCCATGCGCAAAATTATCGGCGATCACATCATGACCGTCACCAGGACCGTGGCGCACGCCGCAACCCGATAGATTAGAATCGGGTATCCGAACAGGCAAAGTGAAGCATGGGTGACAATCTCCGTAGGCTCGGCAACCAGATCAGCGTCGCGATGCACGCTGACGAAGACGGATATTTCGCAGAGAGTGTCCGAAGAACGACTATCTGGGCTATTTCAAGGTCACACTCGGCACGGGTATTAAAGGACCTGCTCCCTGCCACTGTCCCTATTGCGGTCATACCGGCGATCAAGACACATTTTTCACGCAGGATCATATCGACTACATGCACTCCATTCTCTTCCGCAAGCGACCTGAAGTCACTCGAATTCGGGCACAAGCCGCGCGGGCCGTTAGGAATTCGGCATCAGCATGAAGGTGCAGCCGTCGGCGCCCCACCCGATTCGCTATTACCGCGAGAAGAAGCTGGAAACTCACGTCGTCTGCGATAATTGCACGTTGCGCTATCGGTGTCTTCAGATGGTGCCCCGACTGCGGCGTTCACAACTCGCTTCAGATCCTTCTCAAGAACCTCGAACTGGCGAGCAAGGAACTCGCCCTGGCAAAGGCGGTCGAGACGGACATAGCCGATCATCTGGTCGGCGATGCCCTCGAGAATCTTGTCTCCGCTTTTGACGGATTCGGCCGCGAGGTCTGCGCCAAAAAGGCGCGGACATTCATTTTCAAAAGCTCGCCGTTGAGCGCCGCCGCGTACAGGAGATCTTTGGCTTCGACTTCGCGGATGTGCTGAGCCCGGGCGAATGGCAGCAGGCATTCCGGAATATGAGAAGAACAGAATCGCCACCCTACCTCCATCGAAATCGAAGTCGGCTGTCGAGCGACTGTTGAGGGGTTGCTCACGATGTAATGATAGTGCTTTTCTGCGACGGAATGGTCCGCTGCCGGACGACCCTGCTGCCAGAGGCTCTTCCGGGTCACGCATGCAGGAACGACCATCGGGACAATGTTCAGGTGTCGGAAGAAAGAGGTTAGCAGAATGGACGATTGGCCGGTGAAATGCCGATTATCCGGCCGATCAGTCCATCATGTCGATTCCCTGTTTCGCAGGGCTCACCTCTTATTCCGCCTAACTCTCCGGCCAAGAACCGGAGACTCTTTGCGCGAACGACCCAATCTTTTTGCGGAGTTACGACCGCCATTCTCGCAATTTGGACACATTGGGACACGCCGTTTCGCACGTCTTGGGAAGGACCCCTGGTAAGAATAAGCGCATAAATGCTGGATGAGCGGATAGGGCAAGATTTCGTGGTGTGTTTACTGGACTTCCGAACGATTCGATCTGCAACTGCTTGAAAGAATGGCTCCTCAGGTAGGACTCGAACCTACAACCCTCCGGTTAACAGGGGGATTTCGCTTTGCACAGCAGCCAAACCATTACAACTAAGTGCAACGAAAAACTAGAAATTCCCTCGCGCAGTTTGGCTCGTTTTGCTCCCTTTTGCCCCACGCTCACGGACAAAAAGCGGACAATTCGCGGGCAGCTATACTCATGGGCTGTGCGTCACACTCCGACTCCGAATTTCAGAAAAGCTGCGCCGGCAGCTCCGGAGTGCGTGGGAGCACGAAAAGGGTGCGCCAGATCGGCTCGTTATAAGTGCGGCTTCCCGATTCTTCATAAGCGGCTTATGTCCGCGCGGAACACCTGAAAGCCCAAAACAGAGAGATCAGGACAACTGCGAAGAGATGAGCGTGGGGCACGAATTCTGGTGGAGAGGCTTGGCACGAACGCAAGCGTACTTGAGTTGGCCGGCGTCCCGCCACACAATGTTGTATTCGCCGCGGAGATGAACACTCTCGTCGCGCTTTCCAGTCGGTTTCGTGATTGTTCCTGTGAGAGGGTGATTTCCCCTGAAAGGACCGTAAATGCCGGACTGTTGTCCTCCGCTGTAGAAGAGCGGGTCATCAGCTGCTACGACGAACAGGCCCGCGTTGAATCCAGCCGAAACCAACTGCTCGAGAAAAGCAACGTCCTGGCAGAACCTGAACATCTGTTCAGGATATTGGCCGTTGCGGGGAAACTTAACCTCAATTGCGATGCGTGCGGTCTGGTCAGAACTGAATACCGTAATGTCGATCTCGTTCTTTATGAATTCCGACCGCCGGAGTCCGAAGAAAGCGACGGGCCTCTCGAATTGAACTTTGTAGCTGCTAGAGACGAATGACCTGCGTAAGAAGACAGCAAGCTCGTATTGGAGGCTGCATTCGTTGTACAGATCGATGTCGCCAGAGGCGACGTGATGAAAGAAGCGTTCGATCTGTGTGGCAACATCTAGCAATTGTGCACGCTCCGTAATTCGCCAAACTAAACGATCGCATCGAGTTTTACAACAAATGCGTGGACGCGCCGGGCATTCAACCTCAGCGATTGCGAACGGTGATATTGGTGGTGGCGGTTGGACTCGAACTATTCAGGGATGTTGAAAAGAAGTAAATTATTGAAAACAAAAGACGCCTAAATCGCTAGAATCGCCCGAATCGCGGATCTGAGGTACACGGACTGTCCATGGCTTCCTAGGCTGATGGGCGCGAGAACAACCGAAAACCCCCGGCGCCACCTTTCTCGGGTGCACATGTGCGCCCAAATGTTTTGGCAAAAAAGCATCGGTATTGACACCCGCAGCATGGCTGCATCTTCTTCTGGGCAGATTTGGGACTCAGTCTGGACATCGTTCATCGTTCTAGCTCGGCCTAGCTCAGCCTGCCAAGAGCGCAGAGCAGTTTAGGGACGTACAGCGTGCGAGTCAATTTGCAAACGGGGTTAGCTAATAGAGGGCGGCGGGGAAATCTGGCCACCCCGTCGGATGCCTATAGGACCGAGTAGGGAGTACGAGAACGGAAGCAGGCAGGAGTACGGGCAGCCGAGCGGGGTGTCTCAATTCTTACTTCTTCTTCAACGTTTTCTTGTACTCAACCCACTGACCTGCAGTCACGTCGATCTCCCCTTTAGAATCCTCATAATCATCGAGATGTAGTCTGATGACGCGTCTCCCTTCATGCGTTAGGTCTTGAGCATCTGTTGGCTTAGCCCACGGAGCTTCATCAACCCAGATCTGAGCACCAGCGGGTATGCTTTTGATTTTCAATCCGCCCCACTCCTCCCCCGCCTTTTGAATAAAGTCGCCTGTCGTAAATGCCCGATGTGCATTGGCTTGGCGAAGTTCAACCCAAGTCAGTTCGGTTGCACGGTCAACATCGCAGGGCCCAAAACCTTTGCTCCCGTAATGCTCGTCCAAGGATTTTTGTGCCTTCTCGATCACCGCGAGATCTGCTTTAACTGTGTCTTCATTAACTTTTGGGTTGGCTTGCGAAACTTCCTTTGCCATGAACGCATACCTCTGCGAACGATCTGCAGGGTCACAACGACGAGCTGGCATGTCCATCGTCTGCGAATCCAATGAGAAATTCGCAAGGACCGTAAAACCAATGATGAGTATCGAAAAGCGGATCATTTCACCTCCAGGTCACTCGGAGCCGGTCGGAAAATACAAAGGCTAAGCACGGTGAAGGCCGTTGCCGCCAAACCGGCATAAAAAGCCACCGTCACCGTTCTTCCGTAGAGTTTTAAGTACTCCGAATTGACGTTCGGGAATCCCTTTTGTTCCGTCAAAACTCCGACGTTCCAATACGCTCTTTCAAGCTCCTGACCATATCTTTGGCTGTACCAAAGAAACATGCCGAGCAAAGTCACGGAGCACAAGAACATTATTATTTCCGGTTTGTCGTGGCGACGAAGACGATCATCCTTCTTGACTATAGCGACGCTCCACAATGCAGTCAGCACCAGGATACCCGCATCTATGAACATCCTTGCGTCCTCACGGATGAATTGAAGGGCGCTAGCGCGATACGCATCGTATTCGACGGTGTCGATAGTGTCCGGCGTATGTGTGAAGTCATACCAAACACAGCCTATAAACCAAACAGTAAACAGGATCATAACAGCTGCAACTATCCGCCTCATTACGTAGCGAAACCCGCGCGGCGTGTTGCTCCATTTGGAAAACATGTTCATCGTTGCTCTGACGAGGTCTGACCTTCCAAGATCATCTAGAATTACAACCTAGCCCTTCAGCATTACGGCATGACGGAAGTAATGAGAAGGTATGACCTTTGTCCATGTATGATCAGGAGGGACTCGGCGTCTCGTCTCGGATAGTCGCGAGACGTGCTCGCACAACGATGGTGCGAACATTTCTTTTCATGCTGAGGACTTCCGCGATCAGCCCGGAACCGCGCGTCGCTAAGAGTTTTGGGTCCAGCCGTCAAACAACTATGGGAACAGTTTTTTGCTCGACGTACATCGACCAAAAAGCTCGCAGCGCGGGCTCGCCGGCCGATCTGAGGTACACGGGAGGTACACGGGTGCGCCCCACCAAATGACTGGATATTAAACCGGTAGTTGAGGGCCGTATTCGTCCCCTTGCGAATGGGCTAGGTCGTGACATCATTGAAGGATTGAAGTCGGACAGAGCCAAGTCTTACGCTCACAAGACAAGAACCTGCGTGTCCGGCGAGGGAGGATTACATGGGCACCACAACTGCAATCAAGGATTATTTGCGAGGGTCTAAGTTTAGGCGGCATTTGGTTGGGCGGTATGAGAAGTTCGAGATCTTGGCGGAAGGAGGTCTTCGTACCGCAGTTGCGCAATCTCTTGATCACATGCTAAGCAAGCTTGGAGAGAACGCCAAATCCTACCGTGTTACCTGCGAGACGCACCTTGCCGGTACGAATGTCATTCCTGACATCCTGATCTGGAGGAAGGAGAAGCCATACATCTGGATTGAGCTTAAGGATACACGCACCTTTAACCGTGTGGCGGCAGTTGCGGACTGGAACAAACTGCAGACCTTCTGCCCAAAGTATCCGACGATCAAAGCTGGGTACCTTATTTATGTCGCTCGCCGTGATAGTGAATTTCCGATCAAGCGTTCCCGTGCGACACTACGATTCTGGCCCATACCAATCGTTCTGCAGACATCGATGGATTGCGATTTCGAGGAGTGGAATAATAAGTACAAAGGGCTTGCCCACTATCGCCAACCGCAACCCCAAGGTAATCAAAATCGCAAAGCCCGGGGAGTCCTTTTACGAAATTCCGCATTGTGACCTCCGCTCTGTGGTCCCGGAACTCAATGTTCAGAAATCCAAACTGATCTCACGAAAGCACTTTACGATCAGGGAACGCAGTGCGCTCCTGGTCGCGATGGTTTGCGATTCCTTGCGGGCCAGGTTCTTTGGTCACGCTTTTCAGTGTTTCCTTTTCGCCTCCAACCATGCCAGCCTGGCCAAGCCTCTTTGGCGAGATCATGCAAAATATCCTCGGCGGCCATGCCGGCACTAAGTGAACTAGCAGGCGATGGTATTCTCGGCAGCCGCCTTAGCTTCTTCAAGTGTGAACTTTCCGAATGCTTCACTCCGGACACCCTGCCAAAATCTGCGAATCCGGTAAAAAGGCTTTTGCTGTGTGCCTCGGCGCTCAATCAATGCCTTGAGCTCACCATCTTCAAACAAACGGGCGGTCGCGACATACGACGGAGTGAACAATGGACCCGACAGGAGCCAGTCGTCCTTCCATTCTCGGTAATGCATTTTCCTAAAACCTCAGAATCCAGTGTTGGGCAATCTGCGTGCCAAGTTCAACGGAAATAAGCAACTGGCAGTTACTTCGGTGCCGACATTCGCCTCGGAAGGCCGGGACACTCGACGATACATCACCTTGCTTGTTGTGTATCCCCGACTGGTCGTTGAAACATCTGGGTAGAAAACGAGGCTAACGAACGATGGCTTCGCGGCTTAGCGCGGTCATCGATCGACGCCGTAAAAGAAAGCCAATCGAGAAATCTGTAAGAAAGTCAGTTTTCAAAACGCTCGCCTCGAGCAAACCGGAGGAGGGTAGAGACTCTCTTATGGCGAATCGTTGAGCAGGTAGCTCGCCAACTGAGATCCCGAAGCTGATCGGCGCCTTCGAAAGTCAAGGCGATGTGAATTCGGCCTGCAATACTCCCTCTATAGACAATAGTTCAACAGAGTGCTATAGTTCGCCAGGGTTCTATTAGCTCGAGGGAGGCACAATGCCACAGATCGACATTGATTTCGAGGTTTTTAAGGAGTTGACGAATCGTCGTCCGACAGAGGATGTGACGTATAACGACGTGATCCGGGATGCGTTGAAGCTGCCAAAAACGAAGAATTCACTCAGACCATCCGCGAATGGCAAATCTTGGGTTGTATCCGACACAAGCTTTCCATCCGGCTCCGAATTTGTCGCCAACTACAAGGGCAAGAGCTATTCTGGTATCGCCAAAGATGGAAAACTGGAACTCAGCGATGGCAACAAATTCGCAACGCCCTCGGCTGCAGCCATTCACATCACTGGAGGCAATGTGAACGGCTGGCGCTTCTGGAAATGCAAGCTGCCAGGCACATCTCAATTCGTCCTCATCGAGCGCCTGCGGGGAAGAGCTCATTAGCGAATGGCAGTTGCCGAGGATGTACTGAATCCGGAGATAAACCTGGCCTTTGGGGGTACGGAGGTTGTTTGTGCATCTCGCGTATTTAGACGATTCGGATACCAAAGCCAAGCAATATCGATGGCAGGTTATGTCTGCTGTGATCATCGAGGACAGGTGTTTCAAACTGGCCGAAGTCGGCGTGGCAATCGTCCCGGAAATACTGATACCTGCAGACAGGCTTAATCGCTTCGAGGAATTTCATGCCTGTGAACTGTATGGCGGGTTTGGAATCTTTGAGGGCATTGACCAGACGATCCGATTTGAGGCGATTCAAAGACTGTTGGCGGTGATCCAAATGATGGAAATTCCAATAGTCTACGGCGCTGTCGATCTAGATAAGTTAAAGGGTGAAGTGTACGCATCGGCAGATCCGGTAGACATTACCTTCAGAATGTGCATGAAGGGAATTGAACGCTGCGCAGATCAAATAGGCAACGAGAACATCAAGAATAAACTCGGCGAAAATATCGACAACTACACCCTTGAGAACATAAGTCCCCACATAGTTGAGAATATGATGAGCAAATTGGTCATTGTCATCGTCGACGAGTGTGAAGGTAAGATAAGAAACACTCTTCAAAAGTCTTTTCGAAGTTTGCGCCCTCCGAAAAGGCATGGAGACGAACAATGGAGTTGCTTTCACGATGACATGTACTTCGGAGATTCCAGGTATTCGATCGGTATCCAACTGGCCGACCTGTGCAGTTACTTTATCGCCCGTCACTTAGAGGGTGATCAGGAAATATCCGGTTTTTACGAGATCATTGAGCCTCACATAGTATTCTCAGAAATTCACCCAACATCCCTAGTCAACATAGCAAAGACAGATGTGGGCGATCTAGATGAGACGGCGCCTGTGAAGGCAAACAGCGATGGAAAATGAGTTCACGAAATTCGATACGACCGCGAGCCCGATCGTCAATGAGGTTTTCCCCACCGGCTCGCGATCATTTTTGCATCGCATCTTGATCGTATCTAGAAATCCACCGCGATCTCACGAGAGCACTTCACAATCAAACTGCGCACCGCGCTCCTGGTCACCTCTCCGAATCGGCTCCGGCGCTGTCTGTGGTTCCTTGCGCGCCAGCGTGACGATCGCAGCCAGCAAACGATCGATCGATCTCGGTTATCCCATTTTGCTCTTGCACACCCCCGTCTTGTGTAACTCGTGGGGCTTTTCGGTTACGGCCAGATGTACGGTAAGACCACAAGGCCACAGTGTAGCCGCTAGAAATCCAGCGCGATCTCCCGCGAAGCCATCACCACCAACCGGCGCAGCTTCTCAGTCCGAGACCGAACGTTACTTTAGTCACGTTGCTCCACGCCAAATCTTAATTTTCCTCTAAAGATTCGATTACAGTGCGGCAGACATCAGGATGCCCATCTGTTCAGGAATCCGAGATGCCCACGCCCGCTGAAGGGTTTGCGTGTCCACGAGGCTCAACTCAGGCCAGTTTGTCGGCTCTCCAATCACGATAAGACGTTGTCCATGCCTCTCGCATCATGGCGCAGGAGCATCGCATGGTTGAGCGCAGAGCCGACCATGCAACACGCAAGCGAGTCTCCGAAATGTCGCCGGAAGAAATGCGACACGCATTGCTGGTCTCTGAAAAGACTGGTCTGCCAAATAAGCGGGCATTTGATGAGCGCGAACCCAGTGCGTGGGTCGCCATGTGCGATGTAAACGGCTTGAAGGTATTGAACGACGTATTCGGATACTCTGCCGGGGATATTCTCATCGGCAAGTTGGCGGAAGTGCTGACAAGTGTTGAAGTGGACGCCTACCACGACAAAGGCGACGAGTTTCTTTGCAGGGGAAGCTCATTCCAAGAGCTAAATCAGAAATTGTCCCGTGCCCTGAGATTGTTGCAGGAAGAACCATTTGCTGTCTGCGGGATGGATGGTCGCATCACAAGCGTGCCGGGAGCGGACTTTTGCTTTGGGATCGGGACGAACCTAGAGGAGGCCGAACACTCCCTCAAGCACCAGAAAGAGCTACGCAAATGGCACTTTACAAAGTCGTAATACCCGTCGTGGTGATTTGGAAAACAATATTTCGGGGTCGAACGCCTGATGTGACGCAGATTCCGAACTAGGAGCCAAAGAAAGGCGATCCAGCGTTGTGTTTACGCTGAATTCGGCAATCTTGAACACAGTACCCCCGATGAGTGGGAATACGAGCGCCTTGAGCATGACCATAACATGATAGACAAAGATAAGTGTGTAGTTTGCCGAAGGTATGAGGGGAAAGAACCTTTTTGTTACTGTATGCCTGGCTATTGCTGGTCGACGACTCGTCTTGAGGGTATGAGCACTGATGATCTTATAGACCTACTCAAAGATCTCTGGTTTCACCCTCGTGATATAGCGCACCCTCTTCACGACATAATCCAAGAAATCCTCGCGGCTCGGAGAGATCCACGAGTCCGAGAATGGCTCTGGCCATAGGAGGTCATCTCTAGCATGGGGCCTTAAGGAGAGATATCCTAATGCGAACATTATTCCTTGACGACGACCGCAATCATCCGGACCAACTGGACTACGTAAAATGAAATGGGCGGTGCCAACATTGAAGAAGGAGAAGATTAAACTAACAACCTGAGCCGGTGGAGAGCAATCCCTGCCGGCTTCTCAAATAAGGAGATGAAAAATGAAATGGACGGTTGGACAGGAAGTCTATATGTTCTGCGGATCAGAGGTTTACGGTTTAGCAAAAGGCGAGGTGGTCAAGGTTACATCGACGGGCATGGAGGTAAAGCTAGAGGAACCAATTGTACACTATGAGCACATTCCACCAGACAACCCTAAATCTTTTCGTAAAGACATATTCATTATACGCTTCGACAACAACGGCATAGAGCTTGAAGCTGACCGACGCAATAGACATGGTTTTGAACCGGGACCTGGATTCGACCATGACCGTTTTATGCAATCTATTTGGTACTCGGCTCCTGAGTGTGGCCCTTGGACACTCGATGATATGCCCTTTGCTGAGCGCACGACGTGGATTAATACTCCATGGTCAGAAGTTTCCTGTCCGAAATGTGGGCATTCCTTCTACACAAAACGAATGGGCACTGAAAAACATGTTCGCTGTATTCTGTGTGGCGGTGATAGCCTGAATTAAATGAAGGTCGGTAAAAAACCCGTTGTGACCAGCCGAAAAAATGGAGCAAGCGCATTGTGCGGCGTGCGATGGTCAGGCCGAGCCGTGATGTTATACAACTAGGCGGAAGCTGGCTGTGTAAACTAATATGGAAAGAAAGAAAATAAAACGCATACTAGTTCAAGATCCTTTTTTACTAAGACTTATTTGTTCTAAGTTGACAAATCTTGGGTATACTGATTACGTAGGTGTTTGTGATACTCAAATTGCTTGGAACATCCTTTGCTCAGAACCATTTGATCTTGTAATATGTGAATTAAATGAAGCAGTGCTACGATCAAACTTTCTTAAAAATGTAACTGCGAAATTTCCTAATATTAGTGTTATAGTGGTAGGTTCTGGCCGATTACCCTGGGAAGATCCTTCTTCACTTAAAGTACCAGGATTCCCTGATATCTTTTATCTTCCCAAACCTGCTCTGATTGTTGAAGAGCGCTTACTAACTGCTATTCGTACGTGTGAGGAGCGGTAGAATAGACTAACCACCGTGGACCAAGCAAACGATTAGGAGGAGAACATGCGTGCGTACATAGTAGTCGAGGGACACATAGGGACAGCTCATCATGTACTGACCGATAGTAATTTGCGTGAAATCGGCGAATTGACGAGAGAGAATATTTTAGCGTGGCTGGAGGAACAGACAGGTCCGGAATGGATTGGCATTCTACCCGCAGAGAGGTTTTATGTTTGTGGTGATGGTGATAATAATATTCCACGCAAACATTCATGAAAAAGATAACACCTTACCTCGATAATTTGGTAAATTGCGGGATGTAGACGCCAACTCCTATGACGAGCAGTTGCTAGATCGCTACTCAAGACTTTCTGATCAAGTAAAACAACTCTATGTTGAAGGCAAGGTCGAGGAATCTGAAAAGAAGCGCCAAGAAGCTGGTTGTTTGTCAAGAAGTTTACCTACACAACGCATTGTATATTATCAAGTGTGTGGTGGTCGAGGTTACACCATCGGGAGTAGTGGTGAAGGAGTTACGTGGCGGTTGAGCGAATCAAAAACCATAGGAAAGCTATATTATCTCGACAACGATGGCGTAGACCGCGACGATACACTAGAGACTGGTCCAGATGGTGATATGGGTCCTTGGGTACTTAGAGATGATGACGCTGATTAGAAAGGAAGGTTTATCCTGGATCTGTACATCCATACAAACAAGTCATATCAATCGTTGTACTTACATCTGTACAGGAGTCAGATCCTGTAGATGAACCTTGTGGACAAGAAGAATATTGTTGTTGCTCCTCAGCGATTTCCATGCGTATATCGTTCGTAGCTCATCTGCAGTCATTGCGGTACCATCTGTCCCCGGTTGTTTTGGTCGTAATCTAGTGATTCCCTAAAATGGCAGTCGTTTCCGTCTGCCACTGGCCACGAACCATATAGCCGAGCTTCACCTTACTGCCGGGTGCTCGGCTAGAGACTTCCGCTACCAGTTCCATCGGAGTCTTGACGGGCTTGCCGTCTACCACGTTAATCACGTCGCCCGGATGCAGGCCTGCTACGGCTGCTACGCCATTCGGCGCTTCGTCGGTGATCTGCGCTCCCGGGCTGTCACCATTCAGGACAGTAACTCCAAGCGACGGAATCAACATCCCTGGGGCGTGTGGCGCAGTGTGGCCCGACTCCGCTGTTGTATTTCTCGTCCTTCCAAAACTGTAGACAAGTCCCACCGATGCGCGGAAATTGTTTTGCGTTACGGATGGACCGCCTAGAATATTATGGCGGCTGAAAACATAGTCGGCAGAAGTGCGGAAGGAAAGCTGCGTCGAGAACCTCCACTGGATACCGCCACCGAACGCACCTGCCAGACTGTCGGGCGCGACATCATAACAAAAAAGCTTGAAGGCCGCAGCAGCGATTTCGCGGCATAAATTGCGCGAGACCAGTTGGGTGTCTTACGTTGACCGATTCTACGTATTGCCCTTTATTTCAGATGCTTACGAGCGATGGAATCCTGGTGCCTTGAGGTAGTTTTCCACAACGCTCAATTCCCCTCGAAACCAGCCTAGATTGAGAGTGCAGGCGAGTAGCCTGCCCAAGGATCGCTCTCTCACAAATCATGTAGCAAACGTACCCTGCTGATTATCGCGCCAGGGCAGCCACAGTCACGTAGATGAAGGATTGCAGAGACCGTGCAAGGTCAGCCGGACCTTGTGGACTGAGCGCGCCAATTGGGTAGGTATCGTCACTCTGTTTCAAAAATAACTGTTTGTGAAACCTTAGGGAGACTCTGATTAAGTGCTCCCTTTCAGTGAGTATAGGTAAAGTCGTGCCAGCATGAACTTGTTCTACCAACAAAGGACACTGGCGATGATGACAGGATTCGAGCGGTACACGAAGAAGACGCGGCGAGCCATCTTCTTGGAGGAGAT
>Ga0187783_10003073_pt1 | contig 12344 bp, 9 predicted proteins | sample 1015_SJ02_MP02_2_FD_132471 | JGI IMG/M metagenome (GOLD analysis project Ga0187783, IMG submission 132471) | Tropical peat soil microbial communities from peatlands in Department of Meta, Colombia - 1015_SJ02_MP02_20_MG | ecosystem: Environmental > Terrestrial > Soil > Wetlands > Peat | place... | reverse complement strand
CCAGCTGGCTCTGGCCGGAGGTATCCATAAAAAATGCCGGTTCTCGCATTCGAGGAGAACCGGCATAGACTTGATTCCTGGCCTGCCCGGTTACTTGTGGGGCCTGCCCTCTTCGTGGGGAGCAGGTTGCGCAGAAGCCCGGGGCTGGGATGAGGACCCTGACGGCTTCGGCGCCGGGCGCTGCTGCTGCCAGGTCTGGAATTTCTGCTCCTCGCTTTGCTGGCGTTGAGGATTCTCCTGGACTGGCGGGGCAGGTCGCACATAAGGGTGTCCGCCTTGGCCAGCCGGAGGACGCGGCACCGGGTGGGCAGACGCTGCTGCCGTCGGCTGTCGCGACTCCTGGGGCCGAGAGTCTGCGGTTGGCTGTTGCGCACGCGGCGGGCTGTCGGGGATGCCTGCCGGTTGCGGTTTGCCGGGGGTCTCCGTGCGCACGTTCGCAGCCTGGCGCTCGTCAAAAGACGGACGCGGCGGCGTGGGTGCTCGGGTGGCTACGACTTGTCGATTCTCGACCGCCGCAGGCGGCTTGGCGGCTGCCGGTCGACCTGCGCCGAGCACGCTCTGCTTCACCGGCTCGACGGGCACATCGTGGACCACCGAGGCCGCGGCAATCTGCCGTTCATCCACTTTGACCAGGTTACTGTTCACCGGCCGCGCATTGGCAAAGGTCTGGCGGGAAACCGCCGTGACCGCGTTGGCCACGTGCTGATTGGCATAAGTAACGCGGTTCACCGTCGTCGTGTTGCGGTTGATGATCGTCGTGTTGTAGACATTCGTCACTTGCGTCACGGTGACGCGGGTGTTGGTGATGTTGACATTGTTGACGTACGTGGGACTGGTTCGATACCAAGGCACGAACACTTCGCGGGGAGCCAAGGGAAACCAGCCAACCGAGGGTCCACCGACACCGACTGCGAACCCCGGGCCACCGACGAAGGCTACGAATGCCGGTGCGTAGACCGGGCGTACCGCAATCGGCCCAGGCGCCCAGCACCAGGCCCCCGCTACAAAGGCCCAGCGCCCGTAATGGAAAGGAGCAAAGCCCCAAGGTTCATCTTCGACCCAAGTCCAGCCCCAGGGCCCAACCCAGACCCAATGTCCAAAGCGGTAAGGAGCCCATCCTACGGCAACCCCCACCGGCGTCCAAACCGGGCCATAATCCGCGGCGTAATGCCACTGACCGTACTGGTCGAGATCTTCGTAACCAGTCATCTCGGTCGAGATGTAATTGGACGATTCTGCGCGGTCTTCGAGGTCATCCCGACTAAAGGCGAACTGATCGAAATCATCGCTACCAGGAACCTGCTCGATTTCGTGATCGAGCTCGTTGGTACCGTTAAAGCTCGCCCGCTGTCCGGCGATCACAATATACGACGCTCCGCCTCCGGTCACCTCTCCGCGACCGCTCCAGACCGTGACGTCGGTCTCGTCTCCGGTGCTATTCACGTCCACACGATACTCACCCGTGCGCTGCACCACGAAAGCAGAATTCGGGGTATCGATTTCGAAGTGGTCGCCATCATCCAAGTGCCGCAGGTGGAAAATCATGGAACCTTGCGACAGACGCACCTGCGTGGTGGTGTCATCCAAATCGAGAAGGGTAATGCTCGACTCCGAGTCAAGGCGAAACGAGGCCGAGCCGATTTGCAGTTCGGCTCGCGAATCCTTGTCCGCCCAGAGATTGTCGCCGGTCGTCAAGGGACGATTTTTGACGGCTTCGACCCAGTCGCCTTCTCCCCCAGGCTGGAAGGAAACCGAGCCTGCTGAATAACTCAAACGGGCGACCCGACCGGGAGGATCCTGCGCCGGTGCCGCCGGTGCCTGATCGGGCGGGCCTTGCGCCCTGAGTTGGGCGGGCGCTTCGAGGCTGAGCAGAATTCCCAGCAAAACCATTCGAACGGCCAGGCTCTTGGTTGTTTTCATCGTTGATTTCCTCGCTGCGGCTGTCGGACGCCGCTCCTCAGCTGAAACCCCCTGCAAAGGATTAAACACGGCCTTCGTCGACAAGTTCTCTATCGAATATCAAGCCTCATCTACCGCAAAGCAAACAAAAAGCACCAATACTTGATCGGAGTACTGGTACTTTCGTCACTTCGCTTTCTGTGCTCAATTGTTACTTCTTAGCCGACCGTCTCGGTCAGGACTTTTTCCCGCTCCTCAGCATCCTGTCTTTCCTCGGTGGGAGTGGAAGGCAAAGCGATCTCCAGAACCTCATCGATGGTTTTTACATAGTGAATATTGAGGTGCTCGAGCTGCTCCGGGGTCAAATCCTCTTCCACATTGGTCTTGTTCTCAGCCGGCAAGATGACGTCACGCACACCGGTTCGTTTCGCCGCCAGGACTTTCTCCTTCACGCCACCGATGGGCAATACGTTTCCGCTGAGCGTGATTTCCCCGGTCATCGCCGTCAACGGCCGCACGGGACGATTCGTGAGCAGAGAAACCAGGGCGGTTGCCATGGTGATGCCGGCAGAGGGTCCATCCTTCGGAATTGCACCGGCGGGAACGTGAATATGAATGTCATGCTCGGCGAAAAAGTTCTCCGAAATCCCGAGCTGGAGAGCGTTCGAACGCACCCAGGTCAGCGCCGCTTGCATGGACTCCTGCATCACCTGACCGATCTGGCCGGTCATGGTGAAGCCGCCTTTGCCTTTCATGACATTGGCCTCCACGAAAAGGATGTCGCCACCCGAAGGAGTCCACGCCAGTCCTACGACGACTCCCGCACGTTTGGTACGCTCTGCAATTTCGCCTTCGGAACGGATCTTGATGCCTCCGAGGAATTCCTGAATCACCTCGGGAGTGACAACCAGCTTTCCCGTCTTCCCCTCTGCCAGGCGGCGCGCCTGTTTGCGGCAGATGGTACCGATATTGCGCTCCAGATTCCGCACTCCCGCTTCGCGCGTGTAGTGAGAAATGATGCGGCTGATCGATTTTTCCGGGAACTCGATCTGGTCGGGAGTAATCCCGTTTTCTTCGATCTGCCTCGGAATGAGGTACTGAAATGCGATGTGGATCTTTTCCTCTTCCGTGTAGCCCTGCAGCTCGATGATCTCCATGCGATCGCGCAAGGGCTCGGAAATAGTGTCGAGCACGTTGGCGGTGGTGATGAAGAGTACCTTCGAGAGATCAAAGGGCACGTCGAGATAGTTGTCACGGAAGGTCGCGTTCTGCTCCGGATCGAGGGCCTCGAGCAGCGCCGATCCCGGATCGCCGCGGAAGTCGCGTCCTACCTTATCGATCTCGTCCAGCATGAAGACGGGATCTTTGGTCTCGGCGCGACGGATGCCTTGAATGATCTGGCCCGGCAACGCGCCAATGTAAGTGCGACGGTGGCCGCGGATCTCGGCTTCGTCATGCACACCACCCAGCGAGATGCGTACGAACTTCCTTCCTAAGGCCCGGGCGATCGATTTGCCGAGTGACGTCTTGCCTACGCCCGGAGGGCCCACAAAGCACAGAATCGGCCCTTTCATCGTGGGTTTCAGACGGCGCACCGACAGATAGTCGAGGATGCGATCTTTCACCTTCTTGAGATCGTAATGGTCGGCTTCGAGAACCTCCTTCGCCTTTACGATATCAACGTCACCGCCCGAGGTTCTCGACCACGGCAGCACCGCCAGCCACTCAATGTAATTCCGGGTCACCGAGTAGTCGGCTGCCATCGGAGACATGCGCGAAAGCCGCCCTAACTCTTTGAGCGCTTCCTTCTTGACCTCATCGGGCATGCCTGCAGCCTCAATCTTCTGCTTGAGCTCCTCGGTATCCCGCTGTCCTTCATCCTGCTCACCCAGTTCCTTCTGAATCGCTTTCATCTGCTCGCGCAGATAATACTCACGCTGGGTCTGTTGCACCCGGTCCTGCACCTCGGATTGAATCTTGTTCCGCAGCTGCTGAACTTCGAGCTCTTTCGCCAGATGTTGATTGATCTTCTCCATCCGCACTCGAACGTCGGAGGTCTCGAGCGTGTCTTGCTTGTCGGCAGTCGAAAGAGAGGGCAGCGAAGAAGCAATGAAATCGACCAGGCGGCCCGGTTCTTCGATGTTCATGGCCACGGTCGAAAGCTCATCCGACAAGGTAGGAGACCCGGCCACGATCTGCTGAAACAGGGTCAGAACGTTTCTTTGCAGAGCTTCGAGTTCAGAACTCTTGGGGGGAATGGCCTCCGGCACCGTCTCCACCCGGCCGCGCATAAAGGGCGCGAGTTGCGTAAACTCGCCCAGCCGTACCCGTTCCAGGCCTTCGGCGAATACAAAAAGACTCTGGTTGGGCATCTTCACAACCTTGTGCACGATGGCCAGAGTCCCGATGGTATAAAGGTCGGCGGGTTGAGGGGCATCCACCCGCGCCTCCCGCTGGGCCACCACCACGATCGTCTTGTCCTCGCCCAAGGAATTAATAAGTTGAACTGAACTCTCGCGGCCCACCGTCAGGGGCAGAACCGCATGCGGGAATAAGACCGTATCCCTCACGGGAAGAATCGGAAGGGCGCGTTCCGGCTCAGTCACCGTATTCGTGTCTTTGCTGTTCCGCTCAGTGCGTGAGTGCTGTGCCATGTTTCACCTTGAGTGAAAGTTACTCAAGTTTGATGATTTTCATAGCCCGAAAGATGCAACCGACAGCAGGATGAGGGCTAATCGCGGATTCTAAACCTTTTCGCGCGATGAATGCACGAACGAAGGTACAACAAGCGCAGGGGAACGTGCGTTACCAACAAGATCCCGACAGGAGGAGACCCGAAGCCCCGGGAAACCATCGCGCTTGCTCCCCCGCTTGGAACAACCACCTATTCGGTTGGATCGCCGTTTATGCTGCCGGATAAATGCCTAAGATCTTCACCCGTTCTGCCACCTTCTCCAACCCCTCGAGCGCCCGGCGGGCAACCTTATCATCTCCTCGCAAGATATCCGCGAAAAAGCTGTACTGCCAGGGACGGCCGCGGATGGGACGGGACTCGATTCTGGCCAGATCGATGCCGTTGGCGGCAAAAGCGCCCAGTGCCCGATGCAACGCCCCGGGCACATTTTTGACCACGAACGCGAGCGAGGTCTTGTTGGCCCCAGGCAGGACACGGCGTCGCCGCTGAATGAGGAAAAACCGGGTAAAGTTCCGCTTGTCGTCTTCGATTCCGCTGGCTAGGATCTTTCCCCGATACACTTTAGCCGCCTGTCGTCCCGCGATGGCGGCGGCGTCCAGTATGCCGCTCTCGAGGACGTGTTTCACGCTGCCCGCGGTGTCGTAATACGGCATCGGCTGAATCCGACGATGCCGGCGAAAGAAATTCCGGCACTGGTCCAAAGCCACTGGATGAGAAAATACCCGCCGCAGGTCGCGCCTTCGAACCCCCCGAGCCGCGATCAGGTTATGCACGATCCGTAAGCGCAATTCCCTCTGGATGAACACCTTATGCTCCAGCAAGAGGTCGAGATGCTCGGCCACCGACCCGGCCAGAGAATTTTCAATGGGAATGATCGCAGCTCCGACCGAACCCCGATCCAGGCAGTCAAAAACCTCCGCCGAGCGGGCACACGGTTCGATGGAACAATTCGGAACCATGAGCATTGCAGCCTGGTGGCTGTAGGAGCCTCGTTCCCCCTGGATTGCGATCTTCATTCTTCTAGGTCTTTTCCGGTGTTCGCCTCAGGAGCAAGCTTTTTCTCGAGGATGAAGGCATCGACACCGTTCAGGTAATAGCGGGGGACGATCTTAACCACCGCATACTGGTGCCGCTTGTAAAAAGCCAGGGCTGCGCCGTTATCCACGGCGGTCTCGAGCACCACAGCGGGGCACTCGGCCATTGCGAGACGGTTTTCCACCTCGCGCAGCAGTTTCGAGCCAAGGCCGGAGCGACGGAAGGCTGGCAACACGTCAATACTGATAATGTGCCCGAGCCCTCGCCGGTTCACCTCTGCAATAATGAAACCGACAATAGCAGATGATTCCCTGGCTCGAGCCCGGCGATTCCCCGCTGTTTGCCCATCGGCGGAAACAGTTTGGGCCACCACGGTGAAAGAGCCTGCCCTGTGGGTATAAGCGGCCAGCTCGGCGCGGGAATACGCCATGCCAGGCGCAAAGCACTGCTGGTCGATTTGCCACAAAGCCTCAAAGTCTTCCTCCCGAAAGTCCCGCAACGCGAACCCCACTCTGCCATTGTATCCGGCCCGAGTTCGGTTCCTCTTCGCCGAGTCAAGACCTTAGAGAAGCAGAAAAAAAACCTTGCGAAACGGTTGCCTTGCTTGCACCCCAGGACGTAACATTTCGCAAGAGACCAGTCGTGCCGAATCTGTTCCTACTCGACCTAATTGCTGCAGTGGTCCTGGCGGGGCTCTGGTACTTCCTCTTCGCTCGCTATAACCGACGCAAAGGGACACGAGCCTTACGCTGGGTGGAAGCGGCCTGTTCGAACCGCGCCCGCATCGTCGAGGCACGCTGGCTTGGCGCCTCCCGTCTGCAAGCCCAGCTCCGATTTGCCGCTCACTGGTTCGAAAATGCCCGAGTCACCATTCGCCTGATTCCCCGACCGCTTCCCATCCAATGGATGCTCAGCCACTGGCACAAGCAACGGGAAACCCTTACCTTTGAAGCCGATCTCGATTATGTACCCGGAATCCGTCTGGAAATCCGCCGTCATCGTTGGTTGACCGATAGCAACCGCAGCCTGAGCCAAGGTTCGCGCAACTGGACAATCTCCCGTCCCGGTCCCGTCATCCTGACCACGTCGACCGAATGGCAGCGGGAGCTGCCTCCGATTGTGAACACGCTGATGACCACCCGCGGGCATAGCCTGCTGAGCGTGCGCCTTGATCCCAACTCGCCGAACTTGGCGGCCACGATCGATTTGAACGCGCTTTCTGACGAGGAGGCGGCGGCTGGATTCCTCGGCGTGGTGCGAGATTTGGCGGCCGGCGCATCCACATCCCGTCCCTAGCTCCAAAGTCTTTAACCCCCAGACCCCCTAACGAACCTGTGTCTCATTCGCCAGATGAAAGACCAGTTCTGACAGAAAGCGAGCGCAGAGCGACTGATCAGGTGGCCGTGTTCTTCTTCGGTTCGGGGATGAAGCGATAACCCACCCCCCGTACGGTCAAGAGGTGTTCTGGTTTGGACGGATTCTCTTCGATATAGCGCCGCAATCGGACGATGAAGTTATCGATGGCGCGCGTGTCGGTATCTTCGACCAGCCCCCAGACGTCCTCCAGGATGGATTTGCGGGAGACTACGCGCCCGCGGCTACCGACCAGGTAGCGAAGCAGCTGCGCTTCCATGACGGTAAGCTGGATGGTGTTCGCCTTCACCCGCAGTTCCAACTTGCCGAAGTCGATCACACGCCCGTCGAACGGAAACTCGTCGTGCTCGGGAGCTTGTTCCAATCTCGAGGAGGAATCGGCGCTGGTCGCACTCATGCGCGACCAATCCCGGCGCCGCAGCAGTCCCTGCAGGCGTGCCAGCAGGATGGGAAGTTCGAATGGTTTTGCAAGATAGTCATCCGCCCCGGAAGCGAATCCCTGGAGCACGTCTTCCGGCCGGCCTCGAGCCGTCAGCATGAGAATGGGCACATAATTCTTGGCCGCGCGAAGTTCGGCAGCGATCGAAAACCCGTCTTTCCCGGGCAGCATGACGTCGAGCACGACGGCGTCGAAGTCTTTCGCTTTTTCCGCACTCTCAAGCTTGCCCTCCGCTTCGGGGTTTCTCGAACGGCCTAAGAGCCGCTCCAGCGCGGATTCGCCATCGGCGGCGACTTCGACCGTGTGCCCTTCGGCTTCCAGGTTGAAGCGGAGACCTTTGACGAGATGAGCCTCATCTTCAACAATCAGCACGTGGCTCATCGAGAGCTCCGGGGCAACTCAAGCACCACAGTCGTGCCCGTCCCGTCTCCCTGGCTCTGGGCAAAAACGCGCCCGCCATGCCTCTTGGCAATGGCACGCACGATGAACAAACCCAGTCCGGTTCCCTTCACGTGGGCCAGCGAGCGGTTGTGCACCCGATAGAACCGCTTGAAGACACGTTTCAGTTCGGCAGGAGGAATTCCAACGCCGCGATCGCTCACCTTCAGGGCAACGCGTTTCTCGTCGGGAGACTCGATGCGAACGGAAATGTCGACCTCGTCTCCCGAGTACTTGATCGCGTTATCGAGCATGTTCGAAACCGCAGTGCGCAATTCCTCGGGATCGCCGCTCACCACCGCACGACGTCCCTCGGCGGGAAGGTCAAATCGCACCGCCCGCGGCGGAAGATCTCGACCGCTGCGCGCCAGCTCCATGCAGTCGCGCACCAGACCTTCCAAGTCGACATCGACTGGTTCGACGGCTTTCCGCCGGTGCCCCGCCATGCCGGCCTTCAGAACTTGCTCCACCGTTCCCAGCAGGCGATCGGTGTCGTCAAGCATCAGCCGGTAAAACTCTTTCCTTTCGAGCTCGGCGACCTCACGGCGCTGCAGAGTCTGCAAATACAGGCGGATGGAAGCGATGGGAGTCTTCAGCTCGTGCGTCACTGCATTGATGAAACTGTCGTGCTGTTCGTTGCGGCGGATCTCGCGCAAGAGAAAGATGGTGTTGAGCACAAGCCCCGCGGTAATTGCGGAGAAGAAGACTACCCCGAGAAAGACTTTGATGCCTTCGCGCCAGTTGACGATGATCCAGCCCATGCCAACCGCAACCGCAACCCCGGCCAAACCGACACCGAGGATGAGAAATGAGATGGTCGCCCTTCTGCGGCTGGTAATGCGCATCGCAAACGATGGACGGGTACGAACAAGGTGAACCCGGTTCCACCAATTCCTTTCGCTCGGGTCGGGAGCAGACGCGCACGCGACGGCGCCGGTGGTACTTCCGTTGCTTTCCGAACGGTTCGAGTCCGGGGCCGTGATCCCGTTTCCAGTTCCGCGGTGCGCTTTCCCTACGCTGTGCTTTCCCGCTGCCTTCGCGTCAGGACCGGAAAAAAATAGGAGGCGGCTGCCCCAAAATAGCCTGCTGTTCCATGATCCCACCAATTCCTCGAAACTCCAAACCCGATCCGGAGGACCGACCGCAGACGTAGGATCAGCGTAATGATCGCGGAAAAAAATTCCGTTATCGATGCTTCCCGGCTTGGACGCAGAATGCTCCTGCTTCGCCTCGGAAATCAAAGTTGCGGGGTGTCCCTCCGGACGACGAGAACCAGCTCTTGCCCATCCGAGTGGAATTCTTCGCCGGTGGCGGTCATGGCGTCGGTAATGGGCTGGGAAGGTTTCAGATGCGTGCTTTCCGCCACCAATCCGGTTGAGGACAACGTTTCATTGACGTACTCGCGCTCTGCGTCCACATTGGGATCGATCTTGTGCGTGGGCAGGACCTTGAGGCGCTTATCGCGTTCGAATCCGATGTCGTGCGTGGCCGCTACGCACCAGACCGGACGCCCGTCCAGTTCGAGCGCCGACTTCCACAGGCGCAAATGATGACGTGATTTCGCCACCTTCACCGGTTGCGCATGAACCAGGCCGTAATCTTGGGATCGGCCAAACAGATAGAGCTTGCTCATCGGCATGGTCAGGTAATTCCTGCGCGCCAGCGTGTCGGAGAGCGCATTGAGCACGCTGCCTTCGACCGAGCTGTCCACTTCGACCCAACCCGCGGCCTTGAAGATTTCGAGCACTTGGTCCTTGTATCCGACCAGGAGGACGTTGACCATATCGCCGAGCTTGCCGCCGTGATCGGTAACACGCCGCGGCAGCTCGTCAAAAAGCTTGCGGGAAATAGCAGGTATCGCCGTTTCCGCGGTTCTTCCGAGGGGCGCGGGAAGGGCAGCTTCCGCACTTAATCTCTCGATCTTGACATGAAAACTGCCGCTCGAGTTTTCGGCATCCTTCGCGCTCTGGTTGAGGCCAAGATAGAGCCGCCCGGAGACCGGGACTTCGAATTCCAGGCTCTCGCCAATCAGCACCGGCTGCACGCCCTCGCCTGAGCCTACGCGCGCCAGGAGAGCGCCGTGTCCGGCATCGGGCAGAGCGTAATTTCGAACCAGGTCGCCGAATCCGCGGCGTTGGCCGTCCGGTCCGAACTCCTTGCCGTGGTGATAGTCGACCCTGCCAGTAGCATCAAAGCGCAGCTTTTCTCCCGCATGCAGGTCGATCTTGGTGTCATTCCAGGGCCTCGAAGGATCGACATCGACTGTATACGGACGAGGGCTCCTGACCGGAGCCGTCTTGTCCGGGGTGGCGGCCACAAGCAGTACCGGGGATGCGAGCAACAGCACAAATATCAATTGACGGAGGGAACGTACGCTCGGGTTTGTGGTGAGCGCGATCATCGCCTCGGCCAAGAGATCCGCGGTTGCCGTCTTGGAAACGAGAATGCAACTCATGATGTTTCTCCGTTTTTAGGTCGCTGAGAAGCGCTCGGTTCGCCTCATACCAATACGCGGCATGGCTGCGCAAAGGGGCTCAAAACACTGGGAAAGGCTTCTAGGCCCTTGCTCTAGATCCCAATTTCTGAGTTGCGCAGTAATCGGTGGGTTTTTCGATCTCAAAGGACGGGGAGTTTCGGGTTGGCCGCCGAGCCTTCAGACATTTAGCGCAACTGACTGATAATAAAAACTATTATATAAATGCATTGGGGTCGTCCAAATGTCTGCGCGCTGCCGGATATGGTCTCTGCCTTGGCGGGAACCCACGGGTCTTCGTAGGTCTGCGTAGGTCTGCCGTGTTAGCCGGGTAGCATGAAAACCCAGGCCACTTACAAGCGGCGGCAACGGAGGGGATTTGGGAGAATCGGGAGTGACGACGGGTCAAGATTAAGCGGCTGACGGGGCAGGACCCATCGCTCCAGGCTCGCCGCACTGGGAACGGCGAAATCGACGGTTAAATCTTGCAAGAACTTATAAGCCCACCGTTCTTCCGGCCATAGAAAGAGTCACTCGACAGAAAGGACCGAGCCATGGATGCGAGTCTCGCAAGGAGAATTGAGGTGCTGGAGTTCGAAGTTCGTCGTTGGAAGCTGCGGACCATAGTGGTGTTGATTGGAATGACGGTGCTGCTAATCGCCGCGGCCGCCGCCCCACAAGTTCGGGCCTCCCCCGAAGACCAATTTGTCCAACAGGTGCCGGCGGGTAAGCTGACCGCACACGATTTCACACTCGTGGGCGAAGACGGCACCCCATACGCGCGCCTTTTTACCAGGCAATTGCGCGCAGCATCAGGTGAGGGATCGAGCGCAAAGAACCAGCCGTTTCTCGAATTCTACGATTCCAAGGGCAACGTCGTCTGGTCGGCTCCTCCCAGCCGGGGCGGGTTCAGGCCTCTCGACGCTCGATAGCAAGTCTTGCTGTAGGGGCTGGGCTTTGCGATCGAGGGAGTCGGAAGCTCCTCGTTGCCCGCCGAAATGCCCGCGCTGCGGATTGTATGCCTGCCCGCTGGATCGCTAATTCTAAACCTGGATTCAGGCCTAATCGAACTCGAAACTGCAGATCGAATGTACGCGAGAAAACGCTTGCGCGCTGGTTCTCTACGATGGCATCGACTTACGGCTGGGCCTAGGGCCCCAACCCGCTGCTGAGGTCCAGCGATTCTGCACCATGCCGCCGCCTCGAACCCACGTATACAAAAGAAGGGAACCAAGAAACCGGCTCCCTTCGCAATCGACGATATTCTGGTTAGAAGGTGAACTTAATTGACATGTATAGGTTGCGGCTGACTTGGTGATAGAGCGGCTGACCGTACAAGCTGTTGATGGTCATCTTTCCGGTCCCCGAAACCGCACCATTGCTGGAGAACGAGCAGGTGGAACAGGATCCCGCTGCGTTGTTGAACAGGTTTGCGTAGTTGTACCCCGACATGGCCGCCGTGTAGAACTGGTAGCCGTTGAAGGCCTGGCTGCAAGCTGCCGAGCCGTTGCCGTTTTGCGCGGCGCAGGCGGCAGAAGTCGGCGCCAGGTATTGCGGGTAGAAGTCCGTGTCGATGCCCTGCCAATACGCCGTTGTGTTGCGCTGGTTCAGGGCGTTGGGCGCAACCACGGTGAAGCTGAGCACCTTGCTCTCCCCCTTCAACTTGAAGTCTTGGCTAAATTGCAGGTCAGTCTGTGTGAACCACGGTGTGCGTCGGTAATAGGGAGTGCCTACGCTGATGGCGCCAGCGGCATTCTGCGAAATAGGCAGGAACTCGCCACGCGGCAGGATGTAGGTCGGGAATGCACCCACCTCCGCGTTGGGGATCCCATTGGCCCCGATCGTAGGAGCGAAGCTGTTACCCACGTCCACGAAGCTGCTGACGGGCGATCCTTGGTAGAGGTACTGGAAGAGACCAAAGTTCGTGGTGAACTTACTGTGGAACCAAGGCACCTGATAATAACCATAGCCCTTGAACACATTCGGCCGAT
>Ga0187783_10003072_pt1 | contig 12348 bp, 11 predicted proteins | sample 1015_SJ02_MP02_2_FD_132471 | JGI IMG/M metagenome (GOLD analysis project Ga0187783, IMG submission 132471) | Tropical peat soil microbial communities from peatlands in Department of Meta, Colombia - 1015_SJ02_MP02_20_MG | ecosystem: Environmental > Terrestrial > Soil > Wetlands > Peat | place... | reverse complement strand
GCTGGCCGTGTTCGGCGCACGAACGGCGGCAATGGCGGTGAATCGTCTTCTCGATCGTAAGATCGACGCGCGCAATCCGCGCACCGCGCGGCGCGCGGTCGCGACCGGCGCGCTCTCGCCGCTCACGATGATTTGGGCCAGTGCGGCCGGCCTCGGCTTGCTCTTCGTGTCGGCATGGATGCTCAATCCGCTCTGCGTGAAGCTGATGCCGCTTGCAATCCTGCTCGTGTTGACGTACCCGCTCTGCAAACGCTTCACGTGGACCACTCACTTCGTACTCGGCGCCGTTGACGGTTTGGCGCCGCTGGGCGCATACATTGCCATCGCCGGAAGAATCACGCTTCCCGCGGTGCTGCTCTTCGCCGCCGTGACGATCTGGGTTGCCGGTTTCGACATCATCTACGCGTTGATGGATCTCGGCGTCGATCGGGAGCAAGGCATTCGCTCGCTGCCGGCACGATTTGGAGAAGCGAGCGGGCGCGTGCTGCCGATCCTGCTCCACGCCGGAATGCTGCTGCTCTTAGCCGGTGCAGGGATGCTTGCCGATGCCGGCGCCGTCTACTATCTCGGCGTCGCCTCAGTAAGCGTGCTTATCATCTATGAGGAGTATCTCTTCCGCAGCGGCGCTAATCTCTTCGTCATCAACGAGCGTGTCTTTATCTCGAATATGACCTTTTCGCTTTTCTTCTTGCTCACGACCGTAGGCGGCTACGTATGAAGCGCCGGCGCTTCATCGTCGCCTCGGCCGCCGCAGCTGCAAGCAGTTTGGCGGAGCGCGCGCGCGCCCAGATCGTTCCCCTTCAGCCGATCCAGAATCCGCAGCAATACCTGCAGCAGCTGACGATCGGCGTGAACGTCACGCTCTCGGGCCCGCTGCAAAAATACGGCCAAGAGGTCGTCAAGGGCGTCCAATCCGCGGTTGATGAGATAAACCGCTTCAGCGCGCCGGTCTCGCACGTCTGGGGCATGCGTCCGCTCGACGATCGGAACGACGCGGGGGTGGCCGCTTCCAACGTCAACGTTGCCGCGGCCGATACGACGGTGATCGGCATGATCGGAAACCTCACCGCGCCGATGACGTTGGCGGCACTGTCGCGGTACGCCAACATGGGTTTCGCCGTGATCGTTCCGACCGTCACGGCCGACGAGATAACCAAGCGCGGCTTTCACAACGTTTACCGGCTTCCGGCACGGGATAGCTCGGCCGGCCGGCTCTTCGCGAACTCGGCATTGGAAGGCAAACGGGGTGTCTCGGCCATCGCGGTCTCCTACGACGGCGATTACGGCTACGAAGTGGCAAGCGGCTTCGTCCAACAAGCAAAGGTGAATGGTCACCCCGCCGACGTCTTGCTCTTTCCGCTCGACAAGACGGATCCGGCACAAGCCGCAAGAACCGTACTCGATCGCTCTCCCGCCTACGTCTTTCTCGCCGGGAAAACGGCCGAGCTCGGACCCATCGCCGAGGCGCTTCGCTTAGCCGGCTACGCGGGCGATTTCGGTGCCAGCGACGGCTTTTTCAACAACGACACGATCACGAGTTATGCAAAGACGCTTGCGGGAGCCTACGTCGCCTCGTCGATGCCGCCGCTCGACCGCATCCCCAGCGTCATGCAGCTCGTGACCGACTTCGAGCGGGAGGTTACTCAGATCACTGCGTTTTCCGCCTACGGCTATGCCGCCGCGCAACTCGTGATCGCAGCCGCGCAGCGCGGCAGCGCGACTTCGCGCCAATCGCTGCTCATCTCGCTACAAGCGGGCGGAACGTTCACGACGCTGGTCGGTCAGTTCGCCTTCAACATCAGCGGCGACCCGCTGATACCCAACATCTATCTTTACACGATCGGCACGGACGGCTTCAAGTACGCCCGTCCGGCGATCCGCAACGGCTTCGTGTTTTAAGGAAGCTCTGACGAAGTCGCTTGACGTAATGCCGCGGAGCCGCTCGTCGCTCCGCCCTCCGGCCCTTCGACTCGCAGTGCTCGCTCAGGACTGCGCTTCGCGCAGGCACAAAGGAATCTACTGTGTCATCCTGAGCGAAGCGAGCCGCAGCGAGCGGAGTCGAAGGGCTCCTCAGCGTTACGTCAAGCGGCTGCTTCGAGGCTGCTGTTGGTGAGTTAGCGGACGTATTCGTCTTCGGGAACGACGCGGAGGCGATGCGGCACGCGCGTCTTTTCCTTTGGTTGCTCGTCGTTTTCTTCGATTGCCAATACGAAGCGGAGGCGCCAGCTTCCCAGCGACAGAGTAAAATTCGTTCCGATGATCTCCACGATTAGGCCTCCACGCGCCGCCATTGCCATACGGCAAGCGCTCCATAGACAACCAGCAGCAACAACTCGATCGAGAGCCGCAATCCAAAACTCATCCCGTCGTAGACGTCGTTCGTCGGCGAGCTCATCCCGCCAAGTTTGACGTAGGTTAGCGGGTCGAAGCGCGATAGCACCCAGGCAGCGTCACGGACGATCACCGCCACGGTGTTGCTCGGCTCGAGCTGCGTCAGCCCGCCGATCACGATCGCGACCGGCCACGCGAAGCCTAGAACGGCGCCGTAGGAGCGAGGCAGCCAAGTCGTCGCCGCGCAGAGCAGCGCATACCACGCGAGCGGCAGTGCGGCGCCCATGATGATTCCCCGGGCGTTTTCCCCGCTGAAATCGAGGCGCCAGCCCTCGAAGAGCAACTGACACAGATAGAGCGCCAAGATCGTCAGCAACGACGAGGCCAGGATTCCGACGGCGTCGGCTCCCATCGTGCCGAGCGCGAAGCGTTCGCGCGGGCACGGTTTTGTCAGAGCGATCTCCAGATGCCCGTCGATCTCGCGCGCGAACGGTGCCGCTAGGATCGTCGCCACGATGAGCCCCACGATGTCGGCGAACGCCATATAATAGAGCAACGGTACCGAGCCGTTCGTGTCGATCACGGTGGTTTTCACGCCGTCGTAGGTCCGAGAGCTTATAATATTTCCGACGTGGCTATAGCTCTCGTTGTGCGAGTGCGAGGACGGCTCCGTTATGACGATATGCTTTCCCGCGGACCCGCGATCGTCGATGACGACGCGAGTGCGTTCCGCGACGTCGTCGACGACGGTACGCTTGGTTCCGTCGACCAGAATCGAGTGCGTGACTTTTGTCGTGGGATCGGTCGTCATCTGCGCTACCCAGCTGTCGATCGACAGATGTCGCGCAAGCGAGATCCGCAGGATCACGGCCAGGACGACGAGGATCGCCAGGATGATTGCGACGATTCGAAAGCAGTTTCTGACGCGCAGCCATTCAACGTAATTCATGACGAGCTTTCCTTCGTGACGATGTCGGTGGTCGCGGCTTGGGGTGCGACCGCATACATGAAGATGTCTTCGAGATTGAGATCGAGCACACGAATTCCCGTAGCGCCGGCGCTCGAGAGCCGCGACGCGATCTCGTCGGCACCGCTCGTAACCAGCAGTCGTACGATGCGCTCCGTACGGTCGATCCGAACGACACGCGAGTCGTTCGCGATGCCGTCGAGCGAGAACGTTACGTCGGGGAAGATTCCTTCGACGATCTTGCGATCGCCTTTCAGGTCGTCCACGAGCCCCCGGAGCACGAGACGGCCGTGGTCCATTACGGCAATCTGTTCGGCGGCACGCTCGACCTGACCGATCTGATGTGAGGAGAAAATCACGGTATTACCTTTGGCCGCCTCGTTGATCATCAGCGTAAGCACGTGCCGCTGATTGATCGGGTCGAGTCCACCCGTCGGCTCGTCGAGCACGAGGATCTCTGCATCCTGCGCAAACGCAAGCGCCACCATCACTGCGGTCTTCATGCCCTTCGAAAGCACGCGCGCACGCCGGCGCTTATCGACGTTGAACGAAGCGAGCAGCTCGAGCGCCCGCGCGGGCCGGAAGGCGCGAAAGGCTCGCCGATTCATCTCGACGTGTTCCTCGACGGTCATCCACTCGTAGAGCACGCTGCGCTCGGGCACGTAGGCGATCCGTTCGAGCGTCGCCGGTACGAGCGGCTTGCCGTCGTAGAGAATCTCGCCGCTTGTCGGGCGCGCCAATCCGAGCATGCATTTGAAGGTAGTCGTTTTTCCCGCTCCGTTGGGTCCGAGCAAGCCGTAGACGCTCGCCCCGGGAATCTCTAGGGAGAGACCATCAACGGCTGCAATTGAACCGTACACTTTTCGTAGATTTGATATCGTTACAATGCTCATGCTCACTCGCTTCTCAGAGATCGGGGAACCATCGCTGCAATGCTGCATCAAAAAGGTTGCGAACGTCTTCGCGCGTCAGGCCGACCGATTTGGCTTCGCGCAACGCCACGTCGAGGGCGTCGCGTCCGATTTCCGCAGCGACCTTAGGCGATTCGGCGACGCCATTGGCGCGTACGAACGAGCCTCGCCCCGGAGCGGTCTCGATGACTTCTTCACGCTCCAGCTCACGGTAGGCACGTGCTACGGTATTCGGATTGACCGTAAGGTCGATCGCTAGTTGCTTCACCGTGGGGAGCTGCTCGCCGGCCTGCAAGACTCCGAGCGCGACGGATCGCTTGATCTGCTCGATAATTTGCAGGTAGATCGGGACTCCGCTCCGCGGATCGACCGTCAGAACGGCCGGCATTAGATCGCTTTCCGTCGTCCCTGGCTAGAGCTTCGGACCCCAACCGGGGAAGAGCCCAGCCGGCCGGCGCTCGGGAAGCCGAACGGGGGTGCGGGTTGCATCGGGGTTCTGGGGAAAGGTCGTGTGAATCATCGTCTGGTCCTCTCGCAGCTGACTAGTAAGCCTATCGTACTAGTACACTAGTACGATAGCTCATTAGTACGGGACCTGTCAACCCCTCCGACGCACGGTTTCGGCCGGCAGGGACGGCGGGCGTCGCGTGCGCCATGACGTGGTGCCGGTGCCGAGTCCTGACGTCAAAAGCCGCCGCTCAAAGCTCCGCAGGCCATCGACGACGGCCGCGTCCTCTACTGTAATGAAATAGCCGAAGCGCGGGCTGTTTGCGATCGTTACCTGCATCGCCAGAGGCATTCACGCCGCTCTCGAAAGCGACTTCGGTGTGCAAAGGGCGCGCGTGACGCATCACTTCCAGCGCGGCGCCCGCAAACGCCCACAATCCGAACCTTCGCTTTTTGTCAAACGTTGACCGACGCGCAACTCTGCTTGAACTGCCGACGCCGGACAGCGGCGCTAGACATCCTGCCGTTACGAGCCGCTAGCCGTGCAAACTATCGGTGGGGGCGCAACGACCGGAGATAGGCGACGGCGGACCACACCGCGATTGCCAGAAGCACGAGCGTCCCGCCGATCATGACGACGTATCCCAGATCGATTCCCGTCTGCGTCACGGGATCGACATAGCCGACGGCTTTTTCCGATGCGTTGAGGTTGACGTAGACGGCGTGGAAGACGAACCAGACGATCGCCGCGCTCGGAGCGCTCAACAAAAAGATGGTGAGATAGCGATTGCGATCCTCGCGATTCATGCGATGGCAGCTTCGCCGCGCTCGCCCGGCGAAACCCTCTATGATGCGTCTGCATCGCATTCGCCCGCTGCCGCATAACCCGCTGCCGGAATCCCGCTACGAGGTGCTCGCGCTTTTCACCGGCGCAATGGTCGGCGCGTCGCTCTTCGTGATGGCCACCGGAGCTTTGATGACATTTTTTATGTCTGCGCTCCATCTAGCACAGGCGCAGCTTGGTCTCATCCTTTCGATTCAACTCGTCGGATCGGTGGCGATGACGTCGGTTGCGGGAGTTCTGACGGACCGTTTCGGAGACAAAGCGGTCGTTTTTTGGAGCGGCGCGCTCATGGGCCTTTCATTGATCGCCGCATCGCTGGTCGAAAGTTTTCCGTGGCTGGTCGCTTGGCTTCTGCTTTACGGCATCGGCTACGCGGCGGTGACGCCGGCCGGCAGCCATGCCATCATATTCTTCTTCAAAAAAGCCGATCGCGGGCTGGCAATGGGCATCCGCCAATGCGGAGTTCCGCTGGCCGGCGTCCTCGGATCGCTCTTGCTCCCCGCGCTTGCGCTGCACTTCCAGTACCGCGGCGCACTCGCCGGCGCGGGTCTGCTGACGCTGATCTCCTGCTGGATTGCTTCGGCACTCTATCGCGAGCCGGCGCAGCTCCACGGCGAGCACGTCTCGGTACGCGCAATGCTCCTTGAAATGCTTCAGATTTCCCGCGAAGGCCGCCTTATCTTATTGACGCTCACCTCGATGATTCTAATTTGCGGCCAGTTCGCGCTGATGGGATTCTTGACGCTGACGCTCGTGCACCACGCGGCTTACGCGCTCTCCACAGCAGTCGGGATCTTCACGCTCTCGCAGCTTGCGGCGATCGGCGGAAGGCTGGCCTGGGGATGGCTGAGCGACAACTTCTTTGCGGGGAGCCGGACGGTACCGCTGGCCGTTGTCGGGCTGCTCGTCGCGCTCGTCGCGTTCGCGGTTTCAGAGATCGGTCCGGCGACGCCTTACTGGGTCGCCGCGCTGCTGGGCGTTGGGCTCGGCTTCACCGCGGAAGGCTGGCTGGGCTTGAGTGTCATCGGATTCGCCGAGATCGGCGGCGAGGAGCATTGCGGCAGCGCCTTGGGAGTTGGACTAACGTGGACTCTGCTGGCTGCCGTCCTGACACCCGCAATCTTCGGCGCCATCGTGCAGGCGCAAGGCTATGACGTCGCGTGGCGCTGGCTGGCGTGGCTCGAAGCTGCTGCGGCGATTCCCGCATTGCTTGCAAGCTCAGTCGTCGTCAGGATCCTGCGGCGAGAGCGGCCGTCGTAGAAAATAGCTCGGCGGATATCTCGCTGGGACCGGTTGGAATTTTATCGGTGATTGCGCGAAGTCGAAGCAATCGGAAAGGTCATCCGCGCGCTCGTCGGTCGTATGCATCGAGCCGAGGCCAAAGGTCTCTTCGGTAAACCTCAGAATGCTGCCGAACTCGTGCTGGGCGTACGAAATGTAATGCGCTTTGGCGTACGGCGAGATGACGATGAGCGGCACGCGAAAGCCCAGCTCGTACGAGTTATACTGCGTCGGTGGGACGTGATCGTACCATCCTCCCCAGTCGTCCCACGTCACGAAGATCGCGGTATCGTTCCAATACGCGCTTTCGCCGATCGCGTTGACGACCGACGCCACCCATGAGGGGCCGGAACCGTTGGTAACGCCGGCATGATCGGAGGCCGCCGCGGTCGGGGTCACCCAGACGACGTTCGCCAGGCGCCCGTGGGAAATATCCGTAAGCACCGTGCTCGGCGGCGCGACGACGTTCGAATACTGGCCGCTGTCGCGAATCTGAAGGATCGCGTCGGGAGCGTTCCAGAGTCCGGGCCCGACAACATCCACGTAATAGTGCCAGCTCAAGCCCTTTCGCAGCAAAAGGTCGATGAGCGTCAGCCGGTTGAAGCACGGATACCACCACTGATTCTCGTTTCCGAACGGATCGATCAACCATACGAACGAGCCGGGGGCTGAGTCGCAGCCGCCGGTAAATCCGCCCTTCGGCGAAAAAGCGTTGCTCGCTGCCCGCAGATCGGAGCCGTCGGCGATCGTTGAAGTCCCACTTAAAATGTACTGATGGGCGGGAAAGCTTGGGCCTTCGTTGCTTTCAAACATCCGATTGGCGAACGTATAGCTCATCGCCATGTCGTAATACGGCTCTACCTCGCTGCGCGGCACGTATCCATAAGCGCGGTCGGCGGGTGGCGGGCACGTTGCTCCCGTCTTGCAGAGGGTGAGCACGTTGTTGAAACCGTTGAGCCTGCCGTTTGCGTCCTCGACCTCGAACGCGCTGTGCTCGTGACTGATGTCGTACGGAGCCGTAAGCAGAACCGGCCGCAGCGGCACGGTTTGCCCTTTGGAGTTCATACCGCTATGCACCGTGTCCGCGCCGGGAAGTCCGTTGAAAAGGTCGTCGACGCTGCGGTTTTCCTGAAAAATGATGACGACGTGATCGATCTTCGATACCGTGGGCGAGTTCGGCAGCATGTTCGCGATCGCGTTCCCGGGCGGGCCTGAGCCCTGAGAACAGGCCGTCAACATAATTGCGGCGACGCAGCTCGAGCGCAAAGCCTTTGCGGTCATGGCGAGATCTCGAAGATCGTACCGTTGTCGGTCGATCCCCCCTCCAGCGCCGCGCCGTAAAGCACGCCTTTACCGAGCGTCAACGGCGCCCAAGGATTGCTGCCGTTGCTGTGGCCGCCAAAGCGAGTGAGAACGTTCTCGTCCCCGGAAGGCGTAATCGAAAAAATCGTCCCGCATCCGACAACGCCGCGGCCCACGCAGGCGTCACTCGAACTTCCTCCCAATTCGGTCGTCCCGTAAAACGTGCTTCCATCGAGGGTGAGACCCGCGTACGGAAGCGCTCCATCCGGCGCGCCGCTAAAACTATGGAGGACCTGTTCGGTTCCGGGAGCGGTTACATCAAAGACGGTTCCCGAATCGTCATAGGCACCTCCCAATGCCGTGGTGCCGTAAAGGCCGCCGTCGTAGGCGGTCACGCCGCCATACGGCATCGCGCCGTCCGGGTAGCCTTTGAAACTGTAGAGTCGCGTCTCGACCCCGCCGGTCGTCAGTTTAAAGACGCTGCCGTTATCGTACGTGCCGCCGTAATTCGTGGCTCCGTACAGCGCGCCGTCGAGATCGATCAACGGACCCGACGGACACGCGCCATCGGGTTTTCCTTTGAAGCGGTAGACGACACGCTCTTGACCGGAGGTGCTCACTTCGAAAACCGTGCCGCATCCGGTGATATCTTGGTAGCGGCAGCTCGAGTCGCCGCCGGCATTCGTCGTGCCGTAGAGCGCGCCGTCGACGACGATCAGGCCGGCTAAGATCGGTGTCGCGCCGTCCGTGCCGCCTTCGAAACTGTAGATGACTCGCTCGCTTCCGGATGGAGCAACTTCGAAGACCGTGCCATCATTATTCGTGCCCCCGTACTCCGTCGTGCCGTAGAACACGCCACCCAGCTCGACGAGAGCTCCCTCCGGCTGCGACCCATCTGCTCCTCCTTGGAAACTGTAGATCTGGCGGACGGTGCCGGTAAGCCCGCGAACGAAGACGCTGCCGTTCGTTTTCGTCCCCCCGCCCGTCGTGGTGCCATACAGCAAGCCGTGAAAATCGGTTAATGCCGTCGGCCCCGAACCCGCTGGAGCGCCGGTAAAGCTGTAGAGTAACTTGAATGTCGCGTTCGACGCAGTCGCCCGATCGTCGAACGACTGCGCCGGAAGCGGCAATGCACTGCCAAGACGCGAGCAGCTTGCGAGCGTAATGCCGCAGAGAAATATGGTTAGTTTTCGCGTAGTCGAAACTCCGGCACTCCATTTTCCGGAGCGCCTCGAGCGGCTTCCTTCTGTATCGCCCTCCTGGAAACCCGTCGGTTTGAGGGTGCAAGGCGCCCGGTTGCGCTGCTTTTCTTGTGAGTGAGAGTATACTAGCTACGCTCGTGCAACGCAGACCGTCGGTCTGTGGCCGATCGTTGCTCTCATCGACCCGCAGACGCGTTTGTTCCAATACGCGCTGGCCGGGCATCCGCCGCCGCTGCTGTTCGTACCCGGGCATGCCGCGCGGCTTCTCGAGAGCGGCGCTCCGCCGCTCGGTCTGCCGGCGCCGGTATCATTTGAAACGCGCAGCTTTCGAGCGGTTGAAGGTTCCGTCGTCGTGCTCTATACCGATGGCGTCGTCGAACACTCGCGCGACCTGCACGAAGGCGAAGCGCTCCTGCGTGATGCCGCGCAAACCGTTTGCAATGAAAATATTCGGGAGCCGGCTGCGGCGATTCAAAGTGCGATCTTTGCGACAAGAGCGAGACGCGATGACGTCGCGATCTTAGTGGTTCGGTTTGGCGGACCGCGCGAGGCGGTGGAACGCGCCCGCCCGGATCGAGCTTGCCCAGAAAGGGACTCGAACCCCCACGGTGTTGCCACCACTGGTACCTGAAACCAGCGCGTCTACCAATTCCGCCATCTGGGCGCGGAGCGACCCACGTTCGCGATACTCCGGCCGGCGACCCTTCGCGAAACCGCAGCGCGGTAGAGACGGTTTCGAGGAGCCTGTATGGCTCTTCCCCTCATCCCGAGCGACGGCTTCGCGGCGCTCGATCCTTATTCGCAAGCGGTAACGGCCGCGGCTGAACGCGTCAGCCCGGCAGTTGTCAGCATCGAAGCGCGCAGCGGTCGTCGAGGCGGCAACGGCAGCGGCTTCGTCTTCACCCCCGACGGGTTCGTCGTAACCAACAGCCACGTCGTGCACGACGCGCAGCGCATCGGCGTTGCACTCCTCGACGGCCGCGAGCTGCCGGCAACGCTTGTCGGTGACGACCCGCATTCGGATCTCGCGGTGGTGCGCGTGGATGCCCCGGATCTCGCGCATGCGTTCCTCGGCGATTCGTCGACGTTGCGTCCGGGCCAACTCGTTGTCGCGGTTGGTAATCCGTTTGGACTCGCGTACACGGTAACGGCCGGCGTGGTCAGCGCGCTCGGCCGGTCACTGCGCTCCCAGTCCGGCCGTTTGATGGACAACATCATTCAAACCGATGCCGCGCTCAATCCAGGCAACTCCGGCGGACCGCTCGTCAACGCAGCCGGAGAGGTTATCGGCGTGAATACGGCGGTGCTACCCGGTCAGGGTCTTTGCTTTGCGATTGCGATCAATACGGCAAAGCACGTCGCCGGTCTCCTGATTCGCGACGGCCGAGTGCGCCGCGGTTATCTCGGCGTTGCGGCGCAGGACATCATTCTGCCATCGGTTGCGGCTCGCCGGCTCGGCCTCGACGATCGCCGCGCTATCGTGATCGATTCGGTTGAGCCGGGGAGTCCGGCCGATACCGCCAGTCTTCGGGCAGGCGACGTTCTGCTTGCCTTCGAGGGGCACCGCATCAACAGCGTCGACGCGCTCCATAAACTGCTCACCAGCGTCGACCTTTCGCGTTCCTATAAGATCGACATCGTGCGCAAGAGCGAGCGCTTTTCGCGAATCGTCCTTCCGGTGGAGTCGTCGCGCTAGGCAAGCGCGAATAGCGGCTCGGGCATGATTCGTAAGCTCCTGCCGATTCTTGGCATCACCTTCATCGACATCGTCGGGTTCAGCATGCTGCTCCCGATGCTGCCGTATTTCGTGACGCATTTCGGAGCTGCGCCGTACGTCGTCGGGTTGCTCATGGCGACGTTCTCTTTCTGTCAGCTCGTCTCAGCGCCGCTTTGGGGTAACGTCTCCGACCGCGTCGGCCGTAAGATGGTGCTCATCATCAGCCAAATTGGCGCGACCATCGGCTGGGCAATGCTCGGGCTCGCGCCCAATATCGCCGTGCCGCTTGCCGTCGCGCCGATCGGCGTCGTCTTTGCCGCACGCATTATCGAAGGGATCTCGGGCGGCAACATCAGCATCACGCAGGCCTACGTCGCCGATCTCGTCGTGCCGCGCGAGCGCGCCCGCGCATTCGGTCTGATCGGCGCGATGTTCGCGGCCGGCATGGTTTTCGGGCCGGCCGGTGGCGGCGCGCTGTACGCGCGTTTCGGATTCGCGGTGCCGTTTCTCGTCGCCGCCGGACTGCAACTCGTTACCTTATTGTTGACGATCTTTATGCTGCCCGAATCACGCGCGCGGCGCAAGGACGAAGAGCGTCTCGGACTTGGCGCGATCTTGACAAGCTTTCAGAAGCCCCACCTCGCGCGGCTGCTTTGGCAAAAACTAGCAATCGCACTGGCGCTTTACGGCTGGTTTGCCGTCTTCGCACTCTTCTTGCAGCGCCAGCTCGGGTTTACGCTTTCCCAGACCGGCTATCTCTTTTCGATCTTCGCCGTCTTCAGCACGGTGATGAACGCCGTCGTCGTCGGCCGGGTATCGGCGCGGTTGGGCGACCGCACCATGTCGAACGTCGGGCTCGCGTGTCTGGTCGCAGGCTTCGCACTCGTGCCCTTCATTGGACACGCGTTTGCGCTGTTGGCTGCCGCGATGCTGCTTTTCGGATTCGGTATGGCGTTAACCAACACGGGTATAACGGCGCTGATCAGTAATGCCGCATCGGACCGAGAACAGGGAACCGTGCTCGGTACGAGCTCATCGCTCGACTCGCTCTCCGGAATCGTCGCGCCGCCCGTCTCGACCGGAATGCTCGCCGCATACGGCCCTCGCTTTGCCGGCGTTGAGTCCTTGGCGCTGGCCGCAGTCGCGCTGCTTATGGGGCTGCGCGGCGCCCGCGGCGAATATGTCCGTGCTCAGGGGGGTGACGGCGCCGTTGCGTTGGCGCACGAAGTGGAGGCGACAAAAATTCCATGAAATCGAAGCTAACCGGAACCACGCTGCCGGTCCTTGAGATCGGGCTCGAACCCGGCGACGTCATCGTTGCCGAGCCGGGTGAGTTTTCGTGGATG
>Ga0187783_10003071_pt1 | contig 12348 bp, 11 predicted proteins | sample 1015_SJ02_MP02_2_FD_132471 | JGI IMG/M metagenome (GOLD analysis project Ga0187783, IMG submission 132471) | Tropical peat soil microbial communities from peatlands in Department of Meta, Colombia - 1015_SJ02_MP02_20_MG | ecosystem: Environmental > Terrestrial > Soil > Wetlands > Peat | place... | reverse complement strand
GCAGGCCGAAGGCGCGCTCACCGAGGCCCGTGCGGCGCTTGCCGGCGCCGAGAGCGCGCGCGATGCGGCTCAGGATGAGGCGCAGCACGCGCGGCAGCAGCACGCCGACGTCCTCGGCGCGCTTCAGGCGAGTCGCGCCCGCGCCGCCGACTCGAGCCAGCGCAGCGCGCGCCTCGAGCAGGACGTGGCCGAAGTCGCCCGCGAGCAGGCCGCGACCGCAGCGGCGCTGGAACGCGCAGTAGCGCAGCTCGAGCGTGCGCTCACGGAAGCCGCGGCGCTCGAGGAGGCCGCGAAGCTCCTCGTCCACGAGCGCGACGAGCGCCTCCAGACGCTGACGGCGGCGCGCGCCGTTAACCAGCAGGTACAGTCCGCCGCGCGTGAGCTGCACGTGCGCGTCGAATCGCGCCGCTCGACCGAAAGCTCGGTCAGTGTCGGCATGAGCCGCATGGGCGAGCAGCGCGATCACCTCGGAGGACGTGCCGCAGAGCTCGAAGCCGAGCTCGCCTCGGGCGATGAGCCGATCCGCAGCGTGCAGGCGCGGCTCGAGGAAACTCTGACACGGCGGCTGGTGGTCGAGACGGAGCTCGCCAGCGCGCGCGCTGCGCTGGAAGACAGCGAGCGCGAGCTGCGTGGCATCGACGAGCAGCGCCTGGCCGCCGAGCAGCGTGTCAACAGCGCGCGCGAGGTGGTGGAGCAGGCGAAGCTCGCCGCCCAGGAGACCCACGTGCGGCGTGCGGCGCTCGCCGAGCAGTTCGCGCAGTTCGCCTGCGAGCTCGACGCGGTGCTCGCGGGCCTCGAGGCGCAGGCGAGTGTGGCCGGCTGGGAGCTCGCGCTCGCCGAGACGCGCGCCGACATCGACAAGCTCGGCTCGGTGAATCTCGCCGCGATCGATGAGCTCAAGGACCTGACCCAGCGCAAGGAGTACCTCGACAGTCAGTTTGCCGATCTGACCTCGGCGCTCGAGACCCTCGCCGAGGCCATGCGCCGCATCGACCGGGAGACGCGCGCGCGCTTCGAGTCGACGTTTGAGCGCATCAATACCGGGCTGCGCGACAAGTTTCCGCGCCTGTTCGGCGGCGGCCATGCCTATCTCGAGCTGATCGGTGAGGACCAGCTCACTGCCGGGGTGGCGGTGATGGCGCGGCCGCCGGGCAAGAAGAACAGCACCATTCACCTGCTGTCGGGCGGCGAGAAGGCGCTCACCGCGGTGGCGCTGGTGTTTGCGATCTTCGACCTCAACCCGGCGCCCTTCTGCCTGCTCGACGAGGTGGATGCGCCGCTCGATGGGCACAATGTCGGCCGCTTCTGCGATATCGTTCGCGAGAGGTCGAACCGCGTACAGTTCGTTTTCATTACCCACAACAAGGCGACCATGGAGCTCGCTTCACAGCTGATCGGCGTCACCATGAACGAGCCCGGCGTGTCCCGGCTGGTAACCGTCGATGTCGACGAGGCGGTACGGATGGCGACGGCATGAGCATGAGCTCGCTGCTCGGGATGATGTCGCAGCTGCGCTGGATACTGCTGATTCTCGGCGTGCTGTTTATCGCGCTGCTCGCCTGGTGGGAGCGGCGTCGCCCGCGCCAGGCGAGCGACACGGCGGAGCGCGCCCTGGCGCGCGGGCCGGCGCGCGAGCTGGCCGGCGCCGGGCTGCCGCGCCCGGGGCGCGAGGGCGTGCTTCATTTGCCCGAGATCAGGGCGCGCGAGCCACTGGTGCCGCGTACGCTACCGGTCGTCGAAGCTCCGACCGAAGAGGCGCAAGTGCCGGTGCTCGAGCCCGCGGAGGCGCTGCCTGCCGGGCCGGACGACAGCTACCCCTCCGACAATAGTGAACAGGATGATTCACCATCGGCGGAAGGACCCCCGGGAGCTCCGGAGCCGGTGCCCCCGACGCTCGCGGCGGCTGCACCGGCGCTGCCGCGTGAGCAGCTGCCCGAGCTGCCGGCGGCGGGCCCGCCCCCCGTGGTGCAGTGGCCACCTGACCGCGAGCGGCGCATTCTCACGTTGCGCCTGGTCGCGCCGCAGGCGGAGCGCTTCGCCGGCAGGTCGCTGCGCCAGGCGCTCTCGGCCGAGGGCTTCGTGCTCGGCCAGTTCGCGATCTTCCACAAGCCCGACGAGGAGCGGCGCGCAGTGCTGAGTGCCGCGAGTCTGACACGCCCCGGAACTTTTGACATGGACACGATGGACTCGCAGCACTACGGCGGACTGTCGCTGTTCGCGGTGCTGCCGGGGCCGAAGCCGCCGCCACAGGCATTCGAAGATCTGGTGTTCACCGCTCGCAATCTCAACGAGCGGCTGCACGGCGAATTGCAGGACGAGCAAGGCAGCCCGCTCACCAGCGCGCGCATCGCGCTGCTGCGAGATCAGTTGCGCGACGGGGCAGCCTCGTGACAGCGGCGGCGGCGGCTGCGCGCGCGGCGCTGCTGCGCGCGCAGATCGCCCAGCATGACTACCGCTACTACGTGCTCGACGATCCGCTGGTCTCGGACGCCGAGTACGACGGCCTGATGCAGGAGCTGCGGGCACTGGAAGCCGCGGATCCGGCGCTCATCACCTCGGACTCCCCGACGCAGCGCGTCTCCGGCACCCCGAGCGCCGCCTTCGGTGAGGTGGCGCACCGGATGCCGATGCTCTCGCTCGACAACGCTTTCACCGAGGCGGACGTCGAGGCCTTCGACCGGCGCATCCACGAGCGGCTCGGCGTCACCGGCGACCTCGACTACGTGGCGGAGCCGAAGCTCGACGGGTTGGCCGTCGCGGTGATCTATCGTCGCGGTCTGCTCGAGCAGGCCGCGACGCGCGGCGACGGCGTGCGCGGCGAGGACGTTACCGCCAATGTGCGCACCATTCGCGCCGTGCCGCAGCGCCTGCGCGGCGACCCGCCGGCGCTGCTCGAAGTGCGCGGCGAGGTGTTCATGCCGATCGCCGGCTTCGAGCGCATGAACGCCGTGGCGCGTGAGCGCGGCGAGAAAGTGTTCGTCAATCCGCGCAATGCCGCCGCGGGGAGCCTGCGCCAGCTCGATGCGCGCATCAGTGCCTCGCGCCCGCTGAGCGCCTTCTTCTACGGCCTCGGAGTGCTCGAGGGTGCGCGCCAGCCGCCGAGTCAGAGCGCGTTGCTCGAGATGCTGCGCACGTTCGGGCTGCCGGTCTCGCCGCAGGCGCAGACCGTGCACGGCCTCGCCGGCTGCCTCGCCTACTACCGCCGCCTCGGCGAGCAACGCGGCTCGCTGCCGTACCAGATCGACGGCGTGGTCTACAAGCTCGACCTGCGGGCCGACCAGGAACGCATGGGCTTCGTCTCGCGCGCGCCGCGCTGGGCGCTGGCGCACAAGTTCCCGGCCGACGAGGCGGTCACCGTCGTGCGCGACATCCATTTCCAGGTCGGTCGTACCGGAGCGCTCACACCGGTGGCGCGGCTCGAGCCGGTGTTCGTCAGCGGCGTGACGGTGAGCAACGTCACCTTGCACAACATCGATGAGGTGCGCCGCAAGGACGTGCGCGTCGGTGACACCGTGATTGTGCGTCGCGCCGGCGACGTGATTCCGGAGGTCGTGCGGGTGGTGCTCGAGAAGCGGCCGCCGCAGACCACCGAGGTGGAGTTGCCCACGGTGTGCCCGGTATGCGGCTCGCAGGTGTTGCGCGTCGCCGGCGAGGCGGTGGCGCGCTGCACCGGCGGCTTCACCTGCCGTGCGCAGCGGCAGGAGGCGCTGCGGCACTTCGCCAGCCGCCGGGCGCTCGACATCGAGGGGCTCGGTGACAAGCTCGTCGAGCAGCTCATCGAGCGCGGGCTGGTTCGCTCACCGGCGGATATCTTCGCGCTGACTGTGCCGCAGCTCGCCGATCTCGATCGTATGGCCGAGAAGTCGGCGGCCAACGTGGTCGCCGCGATCGAGAGCAGCAAGAGCACGACGCTTCCACGGTTCCTGTACGCGCTCGGCATCCGCGAAGTGGGTGAGGCGACGGCACTCGCCCTCGCGCGTCACTTCGGCACGCTCGAGCGGCTGATGCAGGCCGATGAGCTCGCGATCCGGCAGGTGCCGGATGTCGGCCCGGTGGTCGCCGCGCACGTTGCGGCGTTCTTTGCCTCCGATGAGCACCGCGAAGTTATCAGGGACTTGCGAGATAAGGGCGTGAACTGGCCGGACATGAGCCGCGAAGCTTCTGCGGCTTCTGCGGCTCCGGCATCGCTTGCCGGGCAGACCTTCGTGCTCACTGGAGCTCTCGAGGGCATGAGCCGCGAGGCCGCACAGGAAGCTCTCGCAGCGCGCGGCGCGAAGGTCACCGGCAGCGTTTCAAAAAAAACCAGCTACGTCGTCGCCGGCGCCGATCCCGGCTCGAAGCTCGCACGCGCGCAGGAGCTCGGTGTGCGAGTGCTCGATGAGGCGCAGTTTCTGGCGCTGCTGCGGGAGCACGGAGGCTGAGGAGGAGGCTTGGGACCCGTGGTGGTGGTGGGGCCTCTTTTCGGCATAGGTAAAGGATTCCTTACTCGCGGTGCGCCCCGCAACTAAGATCGCTTTACTTTCATGGACCTGCACATGGGGTCCGCGCGGCGCGCAAAGGGACGTTTACCTACCGCGGATAGGACCCCCAAGCCAGCCTGCCTGCAGCGCGCCGGCGCAGCCTCGTCTCACCTCTACTTCTTCTACTTCTTCTGCGGGGTCGCGCCGGTCGCCGGCGGACTGGCACTGGCGCCTCCGGTGGCCGCCCCACCTGACGCGCTCGGAGTACCCGCAGCACCCGAGGGGCCCGAGCCGGCCGGCGCATTCCCTGCGGGCGCCTGGCCCGGCGCCGCCGGCGCCGCCTGATCGATGAAGCGCTCGATCTTGGCGTTGGGCATCAGCTCGTCGCTGTACATGCGGAACTTCTTCGCCTGCACCACCTGCTCGAGGCGCTGCCGCACCTGATCGAAGGGCGGTGGGCTCAGCTCGCGCGTGTCGAGCAGCTGGATCACATGCCAGCCGAACTGGGTCTGCACCGGCTTGTGCGTGTACTCGCCCGGCTTCAGCGCCATCACCGCGCCGGAGAACTCCGGCACCATGCGGTCGGGCGTGAACCAGCCGAGATCGCCGCCGTTGTTCTTGGAGGGGTCCATCGACTCCGCTTTGGCAATGACGTCGAATTTCTCACCCTTGTCGAGCCGCTCGACGATCTTCTGCGCGAAGGGCTCGGTTGCGACCAGGATGTGGCGCGCGTGGTACTCGGTTCTCGGCGCATTGCCGATCTGTGTCTCGTACTCGGCACGCAGCTCCTGCTCGGTCGGCTTGCGGTCCTTCAGGTAGCGCTGCTGCACCGCCTCCTGCAGTACGTTGAGGCGCGTCAGCTGCAGGAGGTACACGGTGTCGCCGCCCTTGTCGATGCCGTCCCGCGCCGCCTGATCGGCGACCACCTGGGCGCGGATCAGGTTATCGAGCGCGAGATTGCGCTGCTGCGGAGTGAGATCGGCGGAGGCTTTCCCGCCCGTCATGGTCTTGATGTAGAACTCGTAGTAGTCGCGGCTGATCGGCGTGCCGTTGACGACCGCGACCGGCGGCGAGTTGTCCGCCGGCGCAGCACTCTTGGGCTGGCAGGCGGCGAGTGCCGCGAGCGCGGCGAGCGGCGCGGCGAGGGCGAGGATGCGCAAATGCTTCATGACAATCTTCCGTTGGTGAGGGCCGTCACTAGATCACTGCGGCGGCGTTTGGTTCGATCGGGTCGAGGGGCCCTTCGCCTCCGCGCCGACCTCTTCGGGCGTGCGGGCGATGATGTTGAGGGCGTGAACTGCGCTGCTCATCAGCGGTGCCACCGCGGCGTAAACCAGGCGGTGGCGCTCGAGCGCGGAATGTCCGCGAAAGGCCTCCGCCACCAGCGTGACGCGGAAGTGGCCGCCGCCGCGCGCGCCCACGTGGCCGGCATGCCGGGCACTGTCGTCGACGATCTCGAGCAGGCTCGGCGCGAAAGCCCGCTCGAGGGCGCTGCGGATCTGCGCCACGGCGGGCGAGCTCATGGCGGCGTGCCGGAGGCGGCCGTCCCGGCGGACAACGCACCCGGGCGGGCGAGCAGCCACAGCAACTGCGCCATGACGAACGCGAAGGTGAGCAGCGTCAGCCCGAACATCTTGAAGTTTACCCACACCCGCTCGCTCGCGTAGTAGGCCACCAGCAGATTGAGGCCGCCGAGCAGCGCGTAGAACAGCACCGACCAGCCGTTCAGCCAACGCCAGCGAGCGCCGCTCACCTCGGCTCGTCCCTCGATCGCCGGACCGAGGAAGCGCTGCGCCAGGGTGCGCTCGCCGATCCAGAAGCTGGCGGCGAACGCCAGGCTCAGCAGCCAGAACAGTACGGTGGCCTTCCACTGGATGAAGAGACGGTTGTGCAGCAACAGCGTGGCCGAGCCGAATATCAGCACCAGCACCGCCGACAGCGCATGCAGCGGCGGCACACGCCGCTCCCGCAGCCAGTCGACGCCCAGCAGCACCGCGGTCGCCACCATCAGCACCGCAGTTGCCGCATACAGCCCGCGCAGCAGGTAGGTGAGGAAGAACGCCGCCAGCGGCGCGAGGGCGAGCAGAGGCTGCATGACTGCGGTCAGGTGACAAACGGCCGCGTATATTGTCACGCGTGGCGTCCGACTTCCATGGGCAACCCGCCGCCGGCGTGAGCCACACGATGGGCGAGTATTTCAAGTTGCATCCGCTCAACCCGCAGCTGCGTCTCATCCGCCGCGCCGCGGAGCTGGTGCGCGCCGGCGGCTTGATCGCCTATCCAACCGACTCCTGTTACGCGCTCGGCTGGCACATCGGCGACCGCGGTGCGCAGGAGCGGGTGCGCCGCCTGCGCCAGGCCGACCGTCATCACCATTTCACCTTGGTGTGCTCGAGCCTCGCTCAGGTGGGACGCTTCGCGTTGCTCGAGACCTGGCAGTTCCGCATTCTGCGTGCCTGCCTGCCGGGGCCGTACACCTTCCTGCTGCGTGCCACGCGTGAGACGCCGCGGCGTCTGCAGCACGCGCGCCGCCGCACCATCGGCGTGCGTATTCCCGATCATGCGGTGCCGCAGCTGCTGCTCGCCGAGCTGGCGGAGCCGCTCATGAGCTCGACGCTGTTGCTGCCGCAGGAGGCGCGGCCGCTCACCGAAGGCCGCGAGATCGAGGCGCGGCTCGGGCGCGAGATCGATGCGATCCTCGACGGCGGCGACTGCGGCATCGAGCCGACCACGGTGGTCGACCTGTCGGTGACACCGCCGCTGATCGTGCGCGCCGGCAAGGGCGAGCTCGGACCGATCACGGGGCGTGCGCTATAATTCGCCGGTGACGTCAAGCAGTGTTCCACGTACGTGAGCTCACCGGCGCCGGCGCAGCGCGTGCTGTCCGGAATGCGTCCCACGGGCCGGCTGCACCTCGGCAACTATCACGGCGCGCTGCGCAACTGGATCGAGCTGCAGTACCAGTACGAGTGCTTCTTCTTCATCGCTGACTGGCACATGCTCACCACCGGCTACGAGGACACCTCGCAGCTGCAGGAGCACATCCGCGAAGTACTGATCGACTGGCTGGCCGCCGGGCTCAATCCCGGGGTAGCGACGCTGTTCGTTCAGTCCCACGTGCCCGAGCACGCCGAGTTGCATCTGCTGCTGTCGATGATCCTGCCGCTCGGCTGGCTCGAGCGCGTGCCGAGCTACAAGGATCAGCAGGAGCAGCTCAAGGACAAGGATCTCGCCACCTACGGCTTTCTCGGCTATCCGCTGCTGCAGAGCGCCGACATCCTCGTCTACCGCGCCGCCTACGTGCCGGTCGGCGAGGACCAAGTGGCGCATGTCGAGCTGACGCGCGAGACCGCGCGGCGCTTCAATCATCTCTATGGCCGCGAGAGTGACTTCGAAGCCAAGGCCGAGCGTGCCGTCAAGAATCTCGGCGGACGCAACAGCAGCAACTACCGCCAGCTGCGCCGCGCCTTTCAGGAGAGCGGTGATACCGAGGCGCTGCAGCGCGCCCGGGCGCTGGTGCAGGCCAACAACCGCATCACCGTCGCCGATCGCGAGCGCCTGCTGGGCTTTCTCGAAGGCACCGGCGTCACCATCCTGACCGAGCCGCAGGTGCTGCTGACCGCCACTCCCAGGGTACCGGGCCTCGACGGACGCAAGATGTCGAAGTCCTACGGCAACACCATCGGGCTGCGCGAGGAGCCGGAGGTGGCGGCACAAAAACTACGCGCCATGAAGACCGATCCGGCGCGCGTGCGCCGTAACGATCCCGGCGATCCGGACAAATGCCCGGTGTGGGATCTGCACAAGATCTACTCCGACGACAGCACCCGCAAATGGGTGAACGAGGGCTGTCGCAGCGCCGGCATCGGCTGCCTCGAGTGCAAGCAGCCGCTGATCGATAAGATCGTCGAGGAGATCGGCGGCATGCGCCGCCGCGCGCAGGAGTTCGAGGACAATCCGGAGCTGGTGCGTAACATCGTGGCCGAGGGTGCCGACAAGGCGCGCGAAGCCGCGCGCGAGACGCTCGACGAAGTGCGCCGCGCCATGCACCTGCGTGAAGCATGAAGCCGCGCCCGGAGCTCAAGATCGTCGTGTCCAACTCGCCGGCACCGCCCGCCGCGACGGCGCCGGAGCAGGTGGAAATGCCGTTCGCGGTGGTCAACGGCGAGCCGATCTCGCAGCTGCCACACGACCTGTATATCCCGCCGCAGGCGCTCGAGGTGTTCCTCGAGGCGTTCGAAGGACCGCTTGACCTGCTGCTCTATCTCATCCGCCGCCAGAACCTCGACATTCTCGACATCCCGCTGGCGGAGATCACCCGTCAGTACATTGATTACATCGAGCTGATGCAGGAGTTGCAGCTGGAGCTCGCCGGCGAGTACCTGGTGATGGCGGCGACGCTGGCGGAGATCAAGTCGCGCATGCTGCTGCCGCGGCCGAAGCTGGCGGACGAGGGCGAGGAGGACCCGCGCGCAGAGCTGGTGCGCCGGCTGCAGGAGTACGAACGCTTCAAGCGTGCCGCCGAGGGGATCGATGCGCTGCCGCGCCTGGAGCGCGACGTGTGGAGTGTCTCGGCGGAGCTCAAGGAGCGGCAGGCGGTGCGCACGCCGCCGCAGGTCACGCTGCAGGAGATGCTGATCGCCTTCAAGGACGTGGTGGCGCGCGCGGAGATGTTTGCCCACCACCACATCCAGCGCGAGCAGCTGTCGGTAGGCGAGCGCATGAGCGATATCCTGGCCGCACTCGAGGCGGGCGCCTTCGTTCCCTTCGGGCAGCTGTTCCGCCCGCAGGAAGGGCGCATGGGTGTCACTGTCACCTTCGTCGCCATCCTCGAGCTGATGCGCGAGGAGCTGATCGACATCGTGCAGGCGGAAGCTTACGCGCCGCTGTACGTGCGCGCGGCCGGCCCGGCGCGCACGCTGCGCCTGGTGGAGGACCCGCAGGAGGAGGACCCCTCATGAACGATTCCTACGTACGCAATGTCATCGAGGCGGCGCTGCTCGCCGCCGGCGGGCCGCTGGCAGTCGCCGAGCTCAGCGGGCTGTTCGATGAGAGGCTGCGCCCGAGCGCCCAGGCCGTGCGCGCGGCGCTCGCCGAGCTCGCCGCCGAATATGCCGGGCGCGGCATCGAGCTCAAGGAGACCGCGGGCGGCTTTCGCATCCAGGTGCGCCGCGAGCTCGCAGCTGAGATCTCGCGACTGTGGCCCGAGCGCACCGCACGTTACTCGCGGGCGCTGCTCGAGACGCTCGCCCTGGTCGCCTATCGCCAGCCCGTCACCCGCGCCGAGATCGAGGCGGTGCGCGGTGTGACCGTGAACCCCAACATCATTCGCACCCTGAGCGAGCGCAACTGGATCCGGGTCGTCGGGCACCGCGATGTTCCCGGTCACCCGGAGCTGCTCGCGACCACGCGCGAGTTTCTCGACTACTTCGGCCTGAAGAATCTCGACGAGCTGCCGCCGCTGGCGGAGCTCAAGGCCCTCGGCGACATCAACCTGCCGCTGGCGCTAAGCGACCAGCCGGCCGTGGGGACGGCGGCCGCCGTACCCGCCGATGCCGACATCGCCAATACCGAGGACGGCAGCGACGATGATGAGCTCTCTGCCGACGGTGTCGGCGACGGCGACGGCGACGGCACGGCGGAGCTCGTCGCCGGCCCTGCGCGGCTGGACGGCTGAATGCGCGCCGCGGCGGCAGCCAGCCGCGGCGCGGGCAGGGGCGGACGCAGGCGGCAACGCGCGCGTCGCGGGCCACCGCCCACGACCACCGAAGGTCCCGAACGGCTGCAGAAAGTCCTGTCGCGCGCCGGAGTGGCCTCGCGCCGCGAGGTCGAGGCATGGGTCCGCGCCGGGCGGCTGACGGTCAACGGCGTGGTCGCTACGCTCGGAACCCGCGTCACTCCTCTCGACCGGCTGCAACTCGACGGCCGGCGGTTGCACGCCCACGCCCCGCCGGGTGCGGCACACGTTTTCATCGTGCACCGCTCCCCGGGGGAGGCGCTGCAGGGGTCGGCCGGCGAGCCGGGATTGCTCGAACGACTGCCGCGGCGCGCGGGCCGGCGCTTCATCGCCGTGAGTCCGATGCCGCGCATCGACGGCGGCCTCGAGCTGGTCACCGCCGACGGCGAGCTGGCCGCACGCCTGCAGCGCGCGGTCCACGCCCTCCTCAGCGAGTTCGGCGTGCGCCTGCGCGGCGAGCTCAGCGAGCTGCAGCTGCTGGAGATCATGAACGGCAGGCTCGACAGCGGCGTGCAGCTCGCAGTCGAGCGCTGCCAGGCTGCCGGCGGCGAGGCGGCCAACCGCTGGTACACCGTGGCAGCGCGCGGGGCGAGCGGCAAGGACGTGCGCCAGCTCTTCGAACGGCAGGGAGCGCTGGTGAGCCGCGTGCTGCGGACGCGCCTCGGAGCGTTGACGCTCGAGCGCTCGCTGCGTCGCGGCCAGTTCCGCCAGCTCGCCGAGCACGAGCTGCGTTCGCTGATCACGCCGAACGAGCCGCTCAGCCCTGGGCGTTGAACGCTTGCCCGGTCACGCCGCGGCTCGCCGGGCCGAGCAGCGCGATGTAGGCCGAGGTGAGCTGTGCCGGCGGCGGTACCTTGGCGAGGTCCTCGGCCGGGTAGGCCTGCCTGCGCATGGTGGTGCGCGCCGGTCCCGGATTGAGCGTGTTGACCCGCACCTGGCTGATGCTTTCGAGCTCGGCGGACAGCACCTGCGCGAGGCCTTCGAGGGCGAACTTGGAGACCGCATACGCGCCCCAGTAGGCGCGTCCCTTGCGGCCGACGCTGCTCGTAGTGAACACCACCGAGGCGTCGGCGGATCTCTTCAGCGCCGGCAGCAGCACCTGGGTCAGTGCGAACGCGGCGGTCACGTTGACATGCATGACACGGCACCAGGTCGGCACGTCGTAATCCTCGATGGGCGTCAGCGTGCCGAGCAGTCCGGCGTTGTGCAGCAGTCCGTCGAGGCGGCCGTAACGCTCGAGGAGCGCATCGGCAACGCGGTCGTAGTCGCGGGCGAGGGCGGTCTCGAGGTCGAGCACCGCGATGCTCGCTTCGGGCAGCGCCGCCGCGGCGATCTCCGCATGCACGCCTTCGAGCTTGCGCTCGTTACGGCCGATGAGGACCACGGTCGCCTGGCAGCGCGCACACGCCAGCGCCACCGCCTGACCGAGGCCGGAGCTGGCACCTGTGATGGCGATCACACGGCCGGCGAGCTCGTCAGGGGCGGGGACGTGAGTGCGGGGATCGAACACCTCGGGGTCCTTACTGTGCCGGCAGCCGTGCGCGACCGGCGGACGCGCGCCGGGCGATGCGCCAGGCGCGAGCTGCGTCGAGCGGGGCGCGATCCTCGCGCGCGCGGTGGGCGTCCGGCAAGCGCCGTGCGGCACGCACTGAGTGGTGCGCAACGAGCGCCGTCCAGACGATCACGGCGCGCAGCGGCGGCTGCGCTTCGGGAGCGATCGTGGCAACGCCGGCCGAGAGTGCCGCGCGCAGTTGCCGGTGTCGCGTGGCGAGGAACTCTGCGAAGGCCGGCGTCCACGGCGGCTGCGCCAGCTGTCCCGGGCTCATCTGCAGCTCCGCCAGCTCATCGAGCGGCAGGCGCATGCGCCCGGCATGTGCGTCGGCAGGCAGCGCCAGCAGCAGCTCGAGCTCGTGCAGGTGCGCTCCGAGGGAACGCAGGGCGGCGGAAGACGCGGCGGTTCCCTGTGTCAGCGGTCCGAGCATCGCAGCGCTCCAGCGCTCGCAGTAGCCGGCGAGCTCACGGCGGGTTTCGAACGTGGCCCGCGCCAGATCCCATTGCGCGAGCTCGACCAGCCCCATGAGCCCCTCGGCTGCGCTATCGCCGCCGTGAGAGGCGACCTCGCGAGTGAGGGGATGGCTTGCCCGGCCCGTG
>Ga0187783_10003070_pt1 | contig 12353 bp, 6 predicted proteins | sample 1015_SJ02_MP02_2_FD_132471 | JGI IMG/M metagenome (GOLD analysis project Ga0187783, IMG submission 132471) | Tropical peat soil microbial communities from peatlands in Department of Meta, Colombia - 1015_SJ02_MP02_20_MG | ecosystem: Environmental > Terrestrial > Soil > Wetlands > Peat | place... | reverse complement strand
GTTTAATGTCCGCCGCTTGAGCGAGCTGGGCTCCGCGGTACGAGCGCGGCGACCTTCTCCATCTGCATGGCAAATCGGGGAGCATTGTAAGCCGAAGGATTGTCAAGTTGCTGAAACAGGTCGTTTATGGCTGCCCGAAGCTCGGTTTGATTCGCGACCTGCTCATTTTTGATATAGGCCAACGAAAGAGAATCCAGGGCCATGGTTGCCTGTTCGGCACAGCGCTCGCCTTCGGTTGAGATCGTTGCCGAATCATCGGCGATCTCCTGCAAGAGCCGGGCCGTAAGATTCCGGTCGTAGGTTTGCGCGCGCATCTCCTGTGCGATTCGATCCGCCAATCCGGCAGCATCTTTGGCGCGTGCGGCCAGTTGATCTTTGCTGCCTGGCTTTCCCGACAATTGCTCGATGCTGGTTAGCTGGGAAACGAGTTGGTTTGTGGTCGAGGAGTCCACGGCACCGGCGATGTGCCGCAATACGGCATACGTCGAGGCATTCCAAACGGGAGCGCCAGGCTGCCTGCCGGGATAGCCGCCCGCCTGTCTCCAGCTCGCCTCCGGTTTTGTCAAGCTGTGGTGGCAAGCAAAACACTCATACTCCGCAAATTCAGGCCAGTTTGGTCCCGACGATCGGCGACTCAGTCGATTGAGGGCTTCCCGTAATTGTACGGCCTGCCCCACCGCCAATTCTTGTACGCTTAGCCACGCGCTTGCGTCGGCCGGTGGCTTCCAGTGCCGCGGCATGGCGGCGCTGAACGACTCGAGTTGAAACACCAGATCCGGGTGGCCTGCTGCAATCATGGTGTGGTCAACTTCCTTTTCTTCCGTGCCTAGGTGACAACTCAAGCAGCGCTCCGTCCGTTTGGTTAGATCCCGCGTATCGTACATGCCTAATTTCAGGGACTGCTCGTGGGTCCAGTTTTTCAAGGTGTGCGGTCCGAGCCAGCCGACGGCGGGGCCGTGACAGCTTTCGCAGCTCACTCCATCCTCGATCGTCTGAAACGTCTGTGCGCGCAGCTCTGGCTTCACATTCAAGGCATGACACTTTAGGCATTTGTCGGACTCGTTGGGTGGCTTCTCCAGACCCAGAATTTTGCCCATTCGGATCGAAACGGGATTGGAAAGAACCGTGTAGGCGCGCGAGTGCTTATCCTGAGCCGTCCAGATGGTGTATTCGTTCTGGGCAATGCGAACGATCGTCTTCGGCTGGACAGCTCCGTGGCAGTTGCTCGCAGCACAAGAACCAGGGCCGCTGAATTTCCCGACTTCTCCAGGCTGTGCCGGCGCCGTCTTTTGCGGTTGAGGCTGCTGCGGGGTAGGTGTCACGCCAGGTTGTACCTTTACTTGTGCCGCAGAAGCCAGGGGGAAGATGAAAAACAGGAGCAGGGGCCGCAGAGACGTTTTTGCTCGCATTGCGATTTTCCTCCCAGATTTGCTAGCCAGCACGTGTCTCGAGCCAGAGCCGAAGATCAGTAATGTACACCCGATTGCCCGGTTTTCTTTAGCCGCTTCATGAAACTCCCCAGGGCCCAGGCGGACGGCCCTTCAGTGGACAATTCCCTCAACAATTTGATATGGTGTCGTCCATTTCAACTGCGAGGCTCGGGCAGTGCGAACGCCGGGGGCTCCTCTTGTTCGACGAACTCAGGGCTATCCAGGCGACCTACGGATACCTTCCCAGCGATCAGCTGCATGAATTGGCCGGCAAACTCAAGATGCCGGTTAGTGAAATTCACGCCGTCGCCAGTTTTTATCCTCACTTCTACCTCAAGCCACCCCCCAAGGTCGACGTTCGCGTCTGCGCCGACATGTCTTGTCACCTGCTGGGCGCAGCCCGACTGCGGCGGTCACTTGAGGAAAGCTTCACCAGCCGCTCTCCGGCCGAAATTTCCATTCGAGATGTCTCCTGTTTGGGTCGTTGCGATACGGCTCCAGCCCTATCCATCAACGACCACATTTATTCCGGTGTAACCCCTCCTCTGGCAGTTGAAATGATTGAGGGGGCGCTCAACGGAAAGCTGCCACGCCATCCTGCCCGCGATCAGTCTCACCCACCCTTGGAGACCGACCCGTATCCAGGGCCCAGCACCTACCAGGCGGTCCGGCGGTTTCTCGAAAACCGAGATCACAACGCTGTCCTAAGCGCTCTCAAGACCTCCACTTTGCGCGGCTTGGGAGGCGCGGGATTCCCGACGGGCACTAAGTGGGAGATCGTTCGAAACGCCCCCGGCGCTCAGAAATACGTCGTTTGCAATGCGGACGAGAGCGAGCCTGGCACGATCAAGGATCGCTTCATCATGGAAAAAATCCCGCATCTCGTGATCGAGGGCATGATCGTGGCCGGACTTGTGGCCGGTGCCACGAAGGGCTTCCTCTACATCCGTCACGAATACGAGGAACCACGAGAAGTCTTGCAAGAGGAAATTGAACGCTGCTATCGAGAGCACATCCTGGGAAGAGGTGTTTTGGGGTCTGAGCTCGATTTCGACCTCGAAATCTTCGTGAGTCCCGGCGGCTACATCTGCGGGGAAGAGAGTGCCCTTCTCGAAGCGATGGAGGGAAAGCGCGCTGAACCGCGCAACAAACCTCCCTTTCCCGGTACCAACGGTCTCTGGAACGCCCCGACCGTCATTAACAATGTTGAGACCTTTGCGTTTGCGGCGGCCATTCTTCTGAAGGGCGCGGAATGGTACAAGAAGCGGGGTGTGGGGGGAGTCTCGGGACTAAAATTCGTGGGGATTAGCGGCGATGTGGTGTATCCCGGCGTCTACGAAGTTGCGATGGGTGTTTCCTATCGCGATTTGATTTTCAAGTATGCGGGTGGTATTCGCGACGGTAGGCACCTGCTCGGGTTTGCCCCCTCCGGTCCCTCTTCTGGATATCTTCCCGCGTCTTTGGTGGATCTGCCGCTCGATTTCAAAGCGCTGGCGGATGCCGGTTCTATGGTTGGGTCGGGGGCTATCGTGGTTTGTGCCGAGGGACGCTGCATGCTGGACATGGCCCTTAACTCGACCCGCTTCTTCCGCAATGAATCGTGTGGAAAGTGTGTTCCCTGCCGCATGGGCTCCCAAAAGCTGGTCGACCTGCTCACTCGCTGGACCGAGGGCGAATCCGGTAAGAACGACTTGACGGTGATCGATGAGCTTTTCAAGGCCATGCGCCTTGCCTCCATCTGTGGTCTTGGCCAGATTATTCATGCTCCCATGGCATCGATCCTCAAGCACTTCCCCACCGTAATTGACGACCACTTAAAAGCTCGCCGCTGCCCCGGCGGCGTATGCTTCCCTGGGCAAGGATGATTTATGGAACAGGACTTTTCGTCGACAACGTATATTCCCCGGCAGGAGATTCAGCTCACGATCGACGGCAAGCCCGTGGTCATTGAACAGACGCGCGGCGAGACCACCACGATCTTCGAGGCCGCCCAGAAATACGGTATCGCCATTCCTACCCTTTGCCACCAGCAGAATGAAAAACCTGTCGGCGTTTGCCGGATGTGCGTGGTGGATATCGGCCAGCGCGTGTATGCCGCCTCCTGTGTCCGGCTGATCGAGCCGGGAATGAACGTGAAGACTTCGACCGACGACCTTCAAAGCGTTCGCCGTACCCTTCTGGAACTGCTCATCGCCGATCACCCATCTCCTTGCGCACGCCAGAAGCTTTCTTCGGACTGCGAGCTGGAGCGGCTGGCGACCGCAGCCGGAATCAAGGCATCTCCATTTGCTCCCCGCGTGACACCGCGGGGACACGACGATTCTTCGCTTGCGATTGCTGTGGACCACGAGGCGTGCATTCTCTGCGACCGGTGCATTCGCGGGTGCAACGAGATCCGCCACAATTTTGTGCTGGCCCGACGCGGTAAGGGATATCAGGCCGGAATCGCTTTTGATGACGGCCTGCCCATGGGCACTTCCAGCTGCGTGAGCTGTGGCGAGTGTATGGTCTGTTGCCCGACGGGGGCGCTCACGAACAAGAAAGTCATCGACACGAACCTCGGCGAGGGCGACCCCGTGGTGCTGGCGGAACTGCAGAAGGTGGATGTGTTCCGCAATGTCTCGGGCACGTTCCTGAATCTGAATAGCAATGCCGTGCGCAAGCGCACCTATAAATCAGGGGAAGTCATCTGCGTGGAAGGCGATTACGGCTCCACGGCCTTCTATATTTTGTCGGGAAAAGCAGAGGTATCGGTCTCTTCGCCCATGGCCCACGTCAGCACCCGAGGGCAGAAAGGCTTTCTTAGCAAATTGAAATCTGTCTTGGAACCCACCAGCCGGGGGCAAGCAGAGAAAGAGTCTCGCAAGGGCTATATTCCCATCGACGGCCCGATCGATTTGTCCTACGACAACCCCATCGCAGAGCTGGGGGCCGGAGATCTGTTCGGTGAAATGACGTGCATGAATTACTACCCGCGCTCGGCTACCGTGCGCGCCAAAACCGATTGCACCGTGCTCGAGATGCTGCGAAATGTGCTGGATATTATGCGCCGGAATCGCGCTTTCCGTGCACGGGTTGAGCAAAACTACCGCAAGCGCGCGCTCGAATCCCACTTGCGCGGCATTCCGATTTTCTCCTCCGTTACGCCCGAGTTTATTTCCTATCTTCGTGACCGCGTCGAGCTGCGCCCCTACTCACCCGGGCAGCTGATCTGCCGTCAGGGAGAGCCAGCACACAGCTTCTTTTTGGTTCGCATCGGCTTTGTCAAGGTGACGGAGACCCATCCCGGTGGTGATTTGGTACTCGCATACATTGGCCGGGGAGGATTCTTCGGCGAGCTCTCCCTTCTGGGCGGCGGTGTGCGCACCGCCAATTGCATCGCTCTCGATCATGTGGAAGTTGTGCGTATTCGTGTCGAGGATTTCAACCTCATGCTCGAGCAGTTTCCGGACGTTCGCCGAAGCCTGGAGGCTGTCGCCAGTGAGCGTGCCGCAGAGAATCGTCAGCGCTTTGCACAGATTCAAAGTGTGCCGGTTGACTCCTTTCTCGCTCAAGGCCTCATGGAGGCGCAGAGCCTGCTAGTGCTGGACCTCGACAAATGCACTCGTTGTGACCAATGCGTCCGTGCCTGTGCCGACGCCCACGACGGCGTCAGTCGCTTGATTCGTGACGGCTTGCGCCTCGGCCACTACCTCATGGCGACATCCTGCCGACAATGCAAGGACCCTCTTTGCATGGTGGGATGCCCCGTGGGCTCAATTCGTAGAAAAAACAGCCTTGAAATCACGATCGAGGACTGGTGCATCGGCTGCGGCCTCTGCGCGAACAACTGTCCTTACGGGAACATCAATATGCACCCTTTCCAGGTGCAGTCGGACGACCCCACGCATCCCGGCAGAAAGATCGCGGAAGTGAAGACCAAGGCCACGGCATGTAACCTCTGTCCCGATCACGATGAGCCCAACTGTGTCTATGCCTGCCCCCATGACGCCGCTCACCGTGTGAAGCCACGTGAGTTTTTTGCTGGCCTCGCCAAAGAGGCCGGCAGGGGGATTGTCCAGCCGTGATTATTGACGAAAGCCATCGGCCCTGGTTGATTGGGTCGCTGATTGTCTTGGTCTTGGGCTCTCTACTCTATGTCCCGTATGCGCTGCGGAGCGTAACGGGGGTAAGCGGCGGCAGTGTTCCAGGTCTGCTTTATGCGGGCGTCGGTTCGGCGATGATGATCTTTGCCGGGCTGCTGGGAGCGCGCAAAAAGTATCGGATTTGGCGTGTCGGCCGGGCCACCTGGTGGATGCGCGCACACCTCTGGATCGGGTTTTTGAGCTTTCCACTCATCCTGTTCCATGCGGGTTTTAGCCTCGGCAACGGCGCACTCACACGAATCCTTATGGTCTTATTCCTGGTCGTATTTGTCAGCGGGATCCTGGGTGCAGTTTTTCAGCACTTCATGCCACGGATGATCACCGAACGCGTTCCGATGGAGACGATCTACGAACAGATCGATCGAGTCATCGGGCAACTGGCGGACGAGGCAGGCGCCATCGTCGGCGAGATCGGGGCGGCCGTTGAGCAGCAGATCGAGCAGGCCGAAGACATGGACGAGTTGTTGCAAAAGCCTGGAACGAAAGGCAAAACGAGTGCCCTGACGGTACCCGATGAGCGCGTGAGCAAAAAGATCACGACATTCTTCGAAGCTCAGATGAAGCCCTACTTGACATCCCGGCACTTACGAAAAACGCCACTCGCAGATCCTGTGCAAGCAAGCGCCGCCTTTCAGCAATTGAAAGTGCTGGTTCCCCAAAATCTGTGGACCAAGCTCGATGACCTGCAAAATATCTGCGAGGAAAAGCGTGAGCTCGAGCGTCAGCGGCGACTTCACAAGATCCTTCACGGCTGGCTGCTGTTCCACATTCCTGCTTCGTACGCCCTGCTTCTGTTGGGAGCTGTCCACGCTGTCGTGGCCCTGAGGTACTGAATGCCCCGTGTCCGCACCGCGAAGTCCCTGGCAAAGCGGATCGACCTCCAGTATTTCACGCGTCGCGATGCTTTTCGCAGTTGGCGTTTATGGCTCTCGATCGGAATTCCCGCCCTGGGTATCTGCTGGATCGTTTACGCGCTCGTTTCGCGCAACCAGAATGTCTATACCAAGGGCCCTCTGTCCTCGGCCCATGCCGTGTTAACCACGAACTGCAGCCTGTGCCACGTCCGCGGTGCGAGTTTTCGGGCAAGCGTACCTGACAAAGCGTGCTTAGGGTGTCACGACGCCCCGGCACACAATCAGCGGCAGACGTTTACGCCCACTTGCAGTTCCTGCCATGTCGAGCATCGCGGAAAGGCGCGCCTTGCCGAAACCTCGGATTCCGGATGTACGAGCTGCCACGGCGATTTGAAAACCACCGATGGCCAGCACTTTGTCGATCCTCATATCACGGGCTTCGACAAGAACCATCCCGAGTTTGCCCCGCTCCGGCCAGGTCACTCAGACCCAGGCACCATCAACCTGAACCACTTCGCGCATCTGCAACCGACCCTCCGGGGCCCTAACGGGGCCGTGCAGATGGTTTGTGAAGACTGCCACCGGTACGTCAATACACAAGAACCCTGGCCCTACTCCGTTGCTGTCGTCCAACCATCCTCGCAACAGCCCGTGATGGTGGGAGCCGCCGACTCCCAGCAGAGAAAACGTCGCTCGGTGGAGAGTGGCGCCGGCGCCTACATGACGACGATCAAGTACGTGAACCAGTGCGCCGCCTGCCACGTACTTCAGTTTGATCGCATCATTGCTCAGCCCGCGCCGCATGATAAACCCGAGATCGTTCACGCCTTTATCACCCAGAAATACACCGATTACATCGCGCAGCATCCCGAGGGACTTCGCCTGCCCGTGCTTGCTATTGACGACGGCATGCCAGCCGGCCTGACCGAGCTCGCCCTGCGGCCAACGCGCACAGAGCCATTGACAATCGCCAGTTCCCCTTCCGAGTGGGTGCGCGAGCGCACCGCGGAGGCCGAGCGCCTTCTGTGGAACAAGAACTGCAAGATCTGCCATCGCTCAACCCAGCACGACGGCCCGGGACTACCCCAGTCCGTTACGGCGATTATCCCGGCACGTTGGCTCCCCCGTGCGGAGTTCGATCACCAGGCGCACCGAATGCTTACCTGCGTGGCTTGCCACTCCACCATTCCGAATAGCCAAAAGACATCCGACACGAACCTTCCGGGTATCGCACTATGCCGTCAATGTCACAAGCAGGCAGTAGCATCCGAGCAAGCGGCAGAAGGGCGCTGCTTTGAATGTCACAGCTATCATGACTGGCGCAAGGAACGCCGCACCAACGGCATCATGGACATCGCCCAGCCGAAGCCGCCCGCGACCACTCCGGCTCCCAATCCGAGTGCTCCCGACTAGCCAGCAGGAAGTGGACCGCAGAATCTTGGCTCCTACTTTGATTGCGTGTTCGTAGCCTTTGTTTGATTACCACTCACCGGTGCGTTCGGCGGTTCGTCGGTAACCGTGTAGAGCTGGCCGTTTCGTAAGTAAAGCCCTTGCATCTCTTTTCGATTTAGGGGTCTTGAACCCCGTCTTCCGAAAACGGCCAACTGGTTGCCACTTTCATCCACGGCCCGGTCACGATCAATTCCGCGGGATACCGCAAGCGCAGGTCCGCGAGTCTGGTAGCTGGCCACGATCTTGGGGACAGGCTGCGGGCTGAACCCGGCGAACCTAGGTGTTGCCTGCGGAGAAAACAGTTGCACTACCCGTAGCCCGTTCCGCCCATCCGCCACGAAGGCGAACAGGCTCGAGCTCACCATTCCGAGTTTCACGTCATTGGTATCGTTGAGCTTTCCGCCTGCGTTAAAGAACTGATCGAGCACCGGCTTCTCAGGCCGCTCCACGTTGACGATCGCGATGCCCTGTTTGCCGGCCGACACATACGCATACGTCCGGGCGACGTAGATATTCCGAGCGTCCTCCATGGGCAGCTGCGCATTGGGCACGAGCGTCGGCTCCTGAGGTCTTGTGATGTCCAAGACCTTCAAACCGCTCCGGTCGACGACGAACGCATACCGGAACTGGACGGCGATCCCGCGGGGATCATTGAGTGCCGGGGCATCGATTTGGGCGGTAACTTTCGGGTGAAGCGGATCATCCAACTCCACAACCACCAAGCCGTGGTCGCACAGGATGTAGGCATAGGTCCCTACGAAGGCAATCCGCCGCGCTCCATCGAGGATGCCGTTGGGATTGAACGCGAGCGCGCGCTGCAGGAAATTGTTGTTCGGATCACCATCCAGCAGCGTGCCCACACCGGGCGTCTTTGCCTTCAAGTCCGGGTTACCAATTACGACCAACCCTTCCTCGCGGTCGGCGACGTACAGGAAGCCGTACATCAGGTGAATGGGCTGCTCCTCATTCTCGGGCTTGTGAGTGCGCAAGGGGTCAATTGCCAGTGTGCTGGGCGACGCGATCGCTTGCGCATACTTCGTCTTGACGTAGAATCGCTGTCCCAGCGGAGAAACTGGCGCGGTCGTCATCCGCTCAGAAAAGTCCTTGTCATCGATATTGGCGATATCGAAAACTCGGATGCCCTCTTTTCCCATCGCCGCATAGAGATATTCGCCGCGCGCCTGCACATCCAGCACGTTTCCTTCGTGATGATAGCTTTCGGTTAGGCGATTGCCCTCCCGCACGAACTTCTGATAGTTCGAGGGATAGGCAATTTTGTGAAAATCGCTGCCCAAAATCGTGGGAGGCTCTTCATGCTCGGCCACTGCCACAGCGTGATACCCATCCTTGCCGGTCGCCACGTAAATGTAGCGCCCTTCGAAGTTCATGAAGCCGCCGCCTTGGAGCAGCACTTGCGCCAGCCAGGCGTTGTTGTCTTCTTTCGAAGAGACGTGGCAATCCGAACAAGTGCGCGTTTCCGTCGTGCGTACCGTATGCGGCACGAACGGGCTGAACGCTTGGCCGCTGAAGCCCTCGGCCGACACCGTTTGCTGTTGGTAGTATCCCCAGTCCCGATCCGAATTCTGCGAGCTCACAAGCACCGCACAGGCCGACCGGATGGGCGCGATGCGGTTGCCCGTGACGGTCCCATCGACCCCGAGCATGTAGATATCGTCGCGGAGAATCTGAAAGTTATAGGAGGTGTAGTTCCGCGTCGTCAGCCCTTCGTTGTGCAGCATCGGCATGCGCTGGTTGGCTGTCATGCGCAGGTGGCAGCCAAAGCACGTCGGCACCCACGCGGAGTGACAGCTGTAGCAGGTCATGCGGCTGTTGGGGTGCGCAAACAAACTCGGGTCATGACCTCCCCAGGTCACACCGTCTGTCTGGATCGTCTTTGCAAACCGAGCCTTCTCGTTGTAGTCCGGGTTGCCAGGTGTGATGGAATCCAACACCTGAACGATTTGCCACTCCTTGCCTTTCTCAACCATGGACCGCTGGAACAGCCGGTCGTCCCGCCAATAGAACTGGCGCTCGCCCCAGGGGGTACGCAAGGTCTGCAGGTTGGTTCCTCCCGTGGGGGCTGCCGGTCCAGACGTTTTCAACGACGCCCGGGCGTTGACCTGGCCATGACAATCCACGCAGTCGATTTCAATCGCATTGCGGGTTTCTCCGTATAGTTTCCCGTTTCCGTGCGCGTCTTGCGCAAAATGGCAGTCCACGCAATGCATGCCCTTCTCGAGGTGAATGTCCTCCAAATGAACGGCCTTCCCAAATTTTTCGGGATCATCGAACGAAATGACGTTGTTCTTCTCGTCGAGCAGATTACCTTGCCGATCCTTTTTGTAAACGGCTCGGAAGATCCATCCGTGGCTATGAAAGTCGGCAAACTGCGTATGTTTCAGATTTTTTTCAAACTCCGGACTTCCGACTTGAGCCAAGAAATTGACGTCCGCCCACAATCCTCGCGGCGCGGTCCCCTCGGGGTTCCGCAGTTGTACCTGCTGTTGTTCCTTCGGAGTCGGGTTACGCTGCTGGGCCGGGTACATCTGCTCGCCATCGATCTCGTTGTCCCACCAGGTGTAGCCGAAATAGGTGGTCTCCATGTTCGTACCGGGATGCATGTGACAGACCATGCACTGACTGGACGGGATCGAGCGCGTGAACTGGTGCCGGATCGGGTGCCCCGACTGGTTCTTGGGAATCGTGGGGTCCACGGTCGCAGTGAAACCCCAATGGCCATAGACCGAGTAGGGACCGGAATGTTCAGGCGAATCGTCATTGGCATACACCACATGACACGCGGTACACCCGCTGTGACGATAGTCACCAGGTTGATCGTTCGTCCCTGGGAAACTCAGCATCGGATCGAGCAATCTCGTTTTCTGCAGTCCCAGAAAGACGGGATCGGTTCGCAAAAGCGTCCCAAATCCGCGCTCGCCAAGCTTCACATCCGGCTTCCCGGGCTGTAGGTCCTCCGGGGGACCTGCGACCTCTGGCTTTTTTTCGCCCCCTCGCTCGAAAATACGGAGCACGTTGCCGGGCTGGGAAACTTCCCAGCGCTCGAGCGGCTCTAGAAAAGGCAGTACACCCTTCAGCCGCATTTCGTCCGGAGTCGGCGGAGGCACGGTGATCAGACGTTGTGGCAATCCGTCGGGCGAATAGCTCTCCCCGAACTGGGGTCGCTTGAGCGGAAACGAGCCATTGTTGTAAAGCGCCGCGCCCCAAAGCATGGCTCCGTGCGTCATCATGCTGGTGCGCACTTTCTGCACTTCCGAGGTATGGCATCCCGACACGCCGCACGTCGTCGCCACAACGCGCAGGTCTCCGGGGTTTACAAACTTCACATAATTCCAGTCCTCTTTCAGCCAGTCGGTGTAAGCGCGCACCGGATTCGCACTGCTACCGTTTTCTAGAACCTTTGGCTGCGGATGCGCTTTATTCTTGGCGCTTTGATACTCATCCGACGTCGGGGCAAGGCCGGCTGGCACTCGTACGGTCGGATCTCCCCCGTGGCAGTCCGTACAACCGAGACGAACCGACTGCGACACGTGCATCGTCGTACTGTCGGTGGCGGTATGGCAGCTTTGGCATCCAGCCGACTTGGCATCTACCTCCTCGGAAGTCTGTTTGAGGCGCAGCGACTGACTCTGTCCGCCCGCCGCTCGCGTGGGCGTATCGACCGGGGCGTTTCGGTCCTCTTGCGCTTCGACGCGCCGTGAGCCGGCAAGGACGATGCCGCAGGCGGAGATCAGACACAACGACGCCACGAGTCCCAGCAGATAAGAATTGTCTCTGCCCTTCCCGTCCATGCCTACCTCTTTGCCAGCACCCTTAGAACTGCAAGCGAAGATTTGCAAACCCCGAGACCAGCACTCTCGAGTTGTAGACATTCCCTAGTCCAAGGCCGGGGAACAACGACGACACCCCGGCGGTCAGCACAATGTTCTCTGTTAAGGGGGGTCGGTAGATAACCCCAATGCCGCCATCGGTCCCAATACTGTGGTGCACGTTCGACTGAAACAACAGATATTCAAGCGGCTCGGTCCGGTCGAACTGCAGATAATTCACATTCACAAACCCACGCAGCTTCGGCGTGAGATTGGCGTCGATGCCGGCGTTGTATATTCTCACGCCGGGATTGACAAAGTTCGATTGCCCTTCCAGCTTGCTCGACCGCAGCGACGGCAGCAAGCTAGACTCCGTCACCAGAGCTACCCCGGTTCCCGTCAGCCGAATCTCTTCCTGATCCCAAAAACTGAATTGGCCACCGGCAAACTGGGTCTCGTCGATGATGGAATCAAAACCTCGTGCCGTTCCCGACCGGCTCGGCCCCACCCGAGTGGCGCTATCGCCGGAAGCATAGAATACCGAAGCCCGGTAACGCAGCCAGTCCTTATCGATGGATAGTTCGAGTGCACCCATCTGCGCATTGATGTTTACCGAGCGGGCTGCAATGGAGTTGTAGCTATCTC
>Ga0187783_10003069_pt1 | contig 12357 bp, 8 predicted proteins | sample 1015_SJ02_MP02_2_FD_132471 | JGI IMG/M metagenome (GOLD analysis project Ga0187783, IMG submission 132471) | Tropical peat soil microbial communities from peatlands in Department of Meta, Colombia - 1015_SJ02_MP02_20_MG | ecosystem: Environmental > Terrestrial > Soil > Wetlands > Peat | place... | reverse complement strand
TGATCGGCGCGACGAATGGTCGACAAGCGATGCGCGATTACAAATGTGGTGCGGCCCTGCATTAAGTACGATAGGCCTTCCTGGATCATCTGCTCGGATTCGGAGTCGAGGCTGGAAGTCGCTTCGTCGAGAATCAGGATGCGAGGTTCAGCCAAAATGGCCCGCGCAATCGAGATGCGCTGGCGTTGTCCGCAGGAGAGTTTCACTCCACGCTCGCCAACGATCGTATTGTACTTGTCCCTAAAGCTCTCGGCGAATTCATCGACGCGCGCGATCCGGCAGGCGCGCATGAATGACTTTTCGCCGGCGTCAGGCCGCGAGAATGTAACGTTCTCCCGGATGCTGCCGTCGAACAGAAATGATTCCTGCAGCACAACTCCGAGCTGCGTGCGGTAGGAATCGAGCCGGACCGTGCTCAAGTCCGCGCCATCTACCAGGATCCTCCCGTTCGTGGGTACATAAAAAGCCGAGATCAGGCCAATGGTGGTGGATTTTCCCGAGCCGGAGCAGCCAACCAATGCCGTTATTGTGCCGGGTGCGGCGCGGAAGGAAATATCACGCAACACCTCATGAATTCCGTCGTAGCTGAAACTTACCTCGTCAAACTCCACGGTGCCGCCAATGTCGCCCAGTGCGATCGTGCGTCTGAGGTCCTGATCTTCCCGTCGCTCACGCATAATTTCCTGGGTTCGCTCGAGTCCGGCCAGCGCCTCGGTGAGCTGGGTTCCGATGGAAATGACCTGCACGATGGGCACAACGAGAAAGCCGAGCAACACTGTGTACCGAAAGAAACCCCCGATAGTCAACGTGCCTGCGGCAATCTGGAGCGCGCCAACATACATGATAACCGCCGCCCCACCTCCGAGCAGGACGCTTGTCAAGAGGCTCATGATCGAAGTTGCAGTGAGTGTACGCACCCCGTTGTCCAGAAGGCGACGCACGCCAGTGGCGAAGACGGCCTCCTCGCGCTCTTCCGCATGGTATCCCTTGATCACGCGCACCCCGCCCAGCGATTCCGTGAGCCGGCCGGTCACCTCGGCGTTAAGTTTGCTGCGCTCGCGAAAAATCGGTCGAATGGTGGCGAACGTTTTTTTGAGCGCCACCGCTAAACACACCAGTGAAGCGACAGCGATCAGCGTCATCTGGGGGCTTGTACGGAACAATAAAACAAGCGCAATCCCGGACGTAAGCAGTCCTCCGGCGAAGTCAACCAAACCGGTGTCCAGCAGGTTCCGCACGCCCTCCACGTCGCTCATGATGCGTGCCACCAAATTGCCGGTCTTATTGCTGTCGTAAAACGCAACGGGCAGGCGGGAGATATGGACCTGTACTTGTTGGCGCAACTCCGCGATCAAACACTGCGCCGCCTTCGAGAACAATTGCGTGAGTGAAAAGGAGGTCAGCCCCTGCAGCAAAGTCGCAGCCAACACAAACAGAACCAGCGGCCGCAACTGCCCGATGTGATGCTTGTTGATGACGGTATCGATCAGGAACTTAGTGGAATAGGGCAACACCAGTGCCGCAACACGGTTGATTACCATCAGCACGAAGCCGAGCGCGAGCAGCCAACGCCGAGGACGCATCAGCTTCCAGACTTCCGGCAGGACTGCGCGGAGTCTCTGGACTTTTGCGGTCTGATGGGCTGGTTTGGGTTCGGTACTCAATCTCTTGTTGGACTCTGCCAGATCTGGATCGGCTTCATTACTGCATCGTGACATAACTGGGAAGCCGTTGTATCCTCCGTCTCGCGCATTTTAAAATGCAACCAACCCCGAGGGTATCGTCGCGTGATTCTAGGATGTAACCCGCCATGTGAAGGCGGGTTACCGAATGAAAACGACCTCTCGAAGAGATTCTTTGCAAAAGATGTATTTTACGCCATCGAGCAGGGGAAATTGCGAGAAGGGCAGCACATTTTGGACGAGTTCTGCACGAATTGTGGCTGCCATCGCAAGTATGCCATTCGCCTGCTTAATGGCGCGCCGCTAGAAAGCAGACCGGTGAAGCATTTTCGGCAGAAGATGCAGGGTCCGCTACGGGGCGTAGGTTATCTCGATTCTGGAAGCGGTGTGGGAGTATCCTTCAGGGGGCCAGTTGCAGGAAATCGAGCGCCAACCAGCCAGAAAGCGTGGTCGGCGATGAGGGCGCTCGCGGCGGCGTTCGGAGCGATGCTGGGCCGGATTACGCTGCTGCTGTTATCGACGAGATAGCGGATCCTGGTCAAGTTCGTATCGACATCGTTCTACAGCGGATTAAGTTGGGTAAGTGGGGGGTGTTGTCAAAGTGGGACAGAACAGGGGGCAACTTGCGCTATCTTGGTGCGGATCGCAGATCGTCGAGGGGCTCCGCATGAAACCCCTTTTCACACTATGCTGGCAGGAGAAATGGTTGTACAGTTCGTGCCCGTTTTGAATTCAAAAAGGAGATTCCGGTAAGAATCCACTCGCCAAAAAAGCTGTCAGATTGGCGTGGGAAGTCGTCTCCAGAGTCTCATCTCCGTCCTTCGGGTTAGAATGCGTGAGACTAGTTTAACAAAGTGACGACTTTGGTGACGTTCGGGTGACCGGTACGCGGACTGTCCACCGATAAGTTGGGATTGGATGCTCAGAGCGTTTGGGGCGAAACTCAAGACGAGATCGTCGAACCGTAAGGATAACTGTGGAGAGGAGTAACAGTGGGGTCCGTGTGGTGATTCTTGGCGCCGGTCCGGCAGGATTGACGGCGGCGTACGAGCTGTCGAACTTGGGCGTGGCGTGCGTGGTGCTGGAACAAGATGCAGTTGTGGGCGGACTCGCTCGCACCGTTGAGTACAAAGGCTTTCGCTTCGACATCGGCGGCCACCGTTTTTACACCAAGGTGTCTTTGGTGCAGCAAATCTGGCGTGACCTTCTAGGCGACGAACTCCTTACGCGCAAGCGTCTGTCCCGCATCTATTACAAGTCGCGGTTCTATAAGTATCCGCTGGAACCGCTCGACGCCTTCCGCGGGCTGGGATTGACCGAGACGCTGCGCTGTGGGCTCAGCTTCGGGCGCAGCCGATTATTCCCCACCCTGCCTGAACGCGATTTCGCGACCTGGGTTTCGAATCGGTTTGGCCGCCGCCTGTTCGAAACGTTTTTTAAGAGCTACACGGAAAAAGTCTGGGGCATGAATTGCCGCGAAATCGCTGCGGAGTGGGCTGCACAACGAATACAGGGGCTTTCGGTCTGGTCGTTGTTGCGCGATGCTGTCTTCCAGCGATCGGGCAATCCGATCAAGACGCTCATCAAAGAGTTTCAGTATCCCCGGCTTGGGCCCGGAATGCTGTGGTCGCGGATGCGAGAAATTGTGGAGCAACGAGGCGTACCGGTGATTCTGAATGCTCCGGTGGAAAGCATTCGGTGGCAGCCAGGGAAAGTGATTTCTGTGCAAGCTGGTGGGAAGACCTATGAAGGAGCGCAGTTCATTAGCAGCATCCCCATACGGGAGTTGATTGAGAAGCTTGATCCTTCTGCCCCCTCCGCGCTTATGGCGGCAGCCGGGAAACTTCGGTATCGGGATTTCATCACTGTGGCATTGATGGTGCGAGGCCGAAATCTTTTTCCGGACAACTGGATTTACGTTCACGATCCGGGGGTGATTGCGGGGCGCGTTCAGAACTACGGGAATTGGAGTCCGGGGATGACACCCAATCCCGATTTTACCTGCCTGGGCGTTGAATACTTCTGCAACATGTCTGATGCAATCTGGCAGAAATCTGACGAGGACCTGGTCGCCTTGGCGAAGCGAGAGATGGTGCAACTCGGGCTCGTCCGGGGAACAGATATTGTGGACGGGGTGGTGGTGCGAATGCTAAAAGCCTATCCCGTCTACGACCGCGGCTATCAAGATTGCTTGGCGACGGTGCGCGAGTTCCTAAAAACGGTCCCTAATCTCCAGCTTGTGGGAAGAAATGGAATGCATCGCTACAACAATCAAGACCACTCGATGTTGACCGCTATATTGGCGGCGCGAAACGTGCTGGGTGCACGGTTCGACTTGTGGGAGCTGAACGTAAATAAGGATTATCTCGAAGCCGGAACGGAGATTAGCAACGAAGAACTGACCGTTCTTGAGCAAAGCCAGCCCCTGGTGGCAAAGACAATATGACGAGGGCCCGCGCCTTGGCGCTAGTGATGCTCGCGCTTTTTCTGGCAAGACCATTCCACAAGGGCTGGACCCGTAAAGAGACTGACTTCCCCAACTACTACACTGCCGCTGTTCTGGTGCGTCATCGCGCGCCTTTGCGCGACTTCTACGATTGGACGTGGTTTCAGCGGCAGATGAATTACGCGGGGTGCGAACAGTTGGGAGCGTATCTTCCGCAGACACCTCTGACAATGCTCCCGATCGTGCCGCTCGCTGGATTTCCGGTGCAAACCGCCAAACAAATATGGTTGGTGCTCAATCTGGCGTTTTTGGGGGCTACGCTGCATATGCTTTCAAGAGCCACTAGGATTCGAATCGAGCACATTGCAATACTAACGTTTCTGGGTTTTGGGTCGCTACAGTCCAATTTTCGCCTGGGCCAATACTACGTCTTTTTATTATTTCTTCTCGCGCTGGCATTTTACTTTTTGGATCGGGGTAGGTCAGCGGCGAGTGGCTTGCTTTGCGGGGTGGCGTTCGGCCTCAAGTTGTACGGCGGCCCTTTTCTACTGTATTTCATGGTGAAACGCAACTGGAGGGCGGTTGCGGGAATGCTGGTCGCGTCCGCCCTGGCCGTGCTGAGCGCAATTGCGCTTTTCGGCTGGGGAGACGTTCACTTCTACGCTACACAGATCTTGCCCCGATCCATGCAAGGCGAGGTCATAGATCCTTACGACAGTAGCATTGGAACTCTTACGACCCTACTCCGGCACTCGTTTGTCGTGGAACCGGATCTAAATCCGCATCCAATTTGGAATGCGCCGCTCGTTTTCTTTTTCTTGCAGACGTTTACGGCGCTGCTAATTCTCGGGTTCACATTAATGGGCCTAGCATCCGAGAGGAAGGATGTTTATCGGCGCAGTTTTGCCTGGTTCACGATAGCGATCCTGCTGCTTTCGTCGAACGCGGCATCGTATACGTACATTCTCTTGTTATTGCCGGTCGTTCTGTTGCTGCAGGAGGCGGGCCCCAAGGAGAGAATTTTCCTGGTTGTTTCATACGTTGGACTGAACTTTCCTTTGTTACCAGACTTGGTGCGATTTTTTCCGAAGTTGTGGATCTTGGCTGCGCTCTTCTTCGTGGAAGGACGTGAATATTGGCGATCCTTGAGTCCCAAACTCGTGGCTGGGGTAGTAACGGCGGCAATCGTTATCGCGGCGGTCGACGCAAGGAGGCACAAAGTAGCCTGTTGGCTCGAACCTCAGCACCATTTTCAGCGAGTCGCCCAAGATCGAGGGACTTTTTTTTCTACATTTCCCGCAATCTCCAAAACCGGAGTTTTCTATCAGGCGATGGTTCAAAGCGGATACGTGCTTCGATGGATACACGATGGACAGATGGAAGAATTTGCTTTCGATGGCCTGGCGTTCCACCCGGTGGCGGTGTCATCCGAGGGGCCAATCGAATTTGAATTGGTGAAGAATGATGCTTCGACAACGATGACTTTTGATCCGGCCACTCGGCAAGTAGCGCGCGGTACTTTGTCCCCTTTGACCACAACCGAGGGTTCAGTGGTCTCGCCTGACGGAAAGTGGATCGCCTTTGAGGCGATGCAGGCTGGGCCTAAACAGATTTGGCTGCGAGATATCGCGACGGGAAACACAGAAGTCTTGGCGGGTGGAAACTGCAACAGCTCTTCCCCTGCCTGGGAAGATTCACACAATTTGATTTTCGCCAGTGATTGCGGACGAGGTCTTGGAATGCCGGTGTTATATCGCGCGAGCTTGCCCGCGGGTACCGACCTCAAATGAACTCCGAATACAACTAAAGTCGTCTAACGCTCTGGAGAGAAATTGGACCGGCCGACCGGACCGGGACCGATACCCTGGGAAGCACTAGAGTTTAGAGGACGGCAAGGCCTACTTTTACTCGTATTTTCGCAGCTTGTCTGAGCTCTAGGTATTCAGAGGTCGAATAACCGCGAGTCCGGAAAGGGAACCGGCTGCAAGTGATCCACCCCCGGTTTCGATATCCAGGCGTCCGGGGAGCGGAACAATCACCGGTTACTTCGGAATCCATCGGAGACCGGAAAAGGCTTGGAAATCGTCTACACTGATAACCAGTTGGGAGACCTTCGACATAGCGAATGCGGTGCTGTTCAATGGGACCGCGTTGGAGCCAGTCGCACGAACTAAAGCCTAAGGGGAATCTGAGCCTCACGAATCGTCCCGGCTTCGGCTACTGCCTGTTTGGCGATCCTTTATGTGCAAGGCCGACAGTGTGTTACGGGCATGACATTAGGCGCGCGGGATGGGGGAACATACCATGCCCCTAATCCCTTGGAAAAGGTAAAACATGATTAGCGACATGATTGAACAGTTCGAAACGTATTTGGAAATGGGCAAGAATTGGGCCGCCAGATTCGAAGAACCGAAGCGCACGCAAGAGGCCATCCAATGGGCGATCAAACAAATCCGCGTCAACCAGTGGCAGGCAGAATTGGACTTACAAAATAAATATGAGGAAGAGTTAAGACAAGCCAAAGAAAGCGCGCGGGGTTTGAGAGTAAAAATCGAAAGCGCCATCGAATACGTTAGTACAGCCACGATGCCGGATGCGACACGAGATGGCGTCCTCGGCATCTTGGAGCGAGACTAGGCACGATGACAAATGGCAAAGATTGAGGAGCACGTCGCTGTGGGGGTTTCCCACCTTCAGTAGCCAAATTGTCTACGAACATCCCATAACATCCCGATCCCTTCTCCGGAACTGCCCCAACCCCACTTCACTTTGTCGAGAATCGCATCGATCTTCTAGCACCAGTTATCACGAAGTCGCGATGGGGGTGCAGGAGTCTCTTACGTTGACGAGGGCGTTCGACCGCCGACGAATTTTTGTACAATTACCGAGCCGAGGGAAACAGTAGCGACAACGATTCCCTCGCGGTATGTTCGCCGGCCAAGCGAAACAGGATGACCGATGGTTCACACGCAAGAGAGGAGACTTCGCAAGAATTGCTGCGCGGCCAAACGGGTGTGGCTTCTAAGGGCGCCCTGGTCGCAACCGATGCTTTGAGCCTGCATTTCGAGAAGGTCCTTCCAGTCGTCCTGCTGTCCTGCTGCGTGCTTCTTTATCTGGAAGTCTTGAGGCCGCACCAGGGCCGCAGACGCGGCCACCAGCGGTGCACGTTCCTCCAATACGCTTCGTAATCTTCCCCGAATTTCTTTCGTAGTGTCGGCTCCTCGTAGAGGATCACGAAAAGATGAACGCCGAGGGCAACGGCGGCTACGGCAGCAATCACCGCTGGGTTGGGATGACCAAACACAATCCAAAGCCCGATCCACCCTGTTGCAAAGCCTAAGTACATGGGGTTGCGCACATAGCGGTAGGAGCCGACAACCACCAGCCGCTTCGGGGGAACAACCGGCGCAGGTGTGCCATGTCCCGTCCAGCCAAAATCCCAGATGCAGCGCAGGGCAACCGCAAATCCGAGCACGGACGGAACCGCGGCGAGCCACCGCCAACGGGCCGTGTCCGCCATCTGCACGCTGAAACCTAACCATCGCGGCAACAGCCAGAACCACAAGGCGAAGAACGCAGCCCCCACTGCCAGTGAGGCAACGGTAGTCGACCATCGAGCCTCGCGGACGACCGAAGGGTCACTCCTAGGTCCACCAGTCATCAGCCCTCTGCTCGCAGATGTTATTTCGCGAGAGCACGCACTTTTGTGTTAGAAGATGTACGCCGGAAGGTCCTGCTCGTGTGGCTTCGGATACCGAAGCCCACCCAAATCGGGATCGCTTGATCCGAGACCAAGCTGCTCCACGCTCTGTGCTCTATCTCCGATAATCCCGGCATACTTTTCCAGTGTGGGGCACTCATTAGGAAGACGAGCACGAACCCGGGTTCAGGCAGGCCGCAATCCTTTTGAGCAATTCGGACGCTGCCTCGCCGGCCTCTAGCCCTGAGAATTCTCTCCCAAGTTCGAGCACGGTTAGCTTGCTGCAGGCCTGCATGAAGCCTTGCTGGATCAGCGGGGACGCGGTTAACTCCGGGCCGAGCAGCAGCAATTGAAAGCGAGTCACCCGCATCAGAATCAACGAATCAGCCAAGCTGTTGCTGGTGTGAACGTCATAGCCGGCCCGTCGCAGCGATTCCCGTAAATAGGCGAGAACATCTGGACTTCGATCCACACACAAGACGCTGAGGCCCGTGCGGATTGGCTGCTCGGGAGTCGATGTCTTGCGATAAAAAGCAGAGACGGCGCTTTCTTCTGATTCGTGGGTGTCAAACAACGTGTGCAGATTTGTCATTCCCAGAACCTTGCGGGTGTGTTCTGGCACGTTGCACAGCTTCAAGTCCCCACCCTTTTGTCGAACGCTGGTCAGACTTCGGACTATGGTTCCCAAACCACTGCTGTCAACGAAGACTACCTCACCAAGGTGCAGGACAATGGCTCTGCGATCGCGTAGCAACCAGGCTACGTGGGTACGCAACGACTCGCTCTCGTCGCCGGAAACAATACGCCCACTGCAGCGCACGATGGTGACCCGCCCGACCTCACGTGTCTCTAGAGAGAGATCCATTCGGGCCTCCATCAGGCCTAAATTGGCCACAAAACCTTCCCTTGCTTTCAAGCGGCGGTAAAGTGCCATTCGTCTTCGAACAGCGCGCCATTATAGCGCATAGGAACCGATTTTCCTGGTCTCTTGACCAGTGCAAACCGGAGATGAGGTGACACATCTGCATCGACCCGGGTCGGTCCGCTCGAGCATGGAACAGATTGTCATGAAGATCATTACGCTCGCGGTAAATCTTTGGCACAAGTGGCTCTAACCCGACTGAGGAGCAACGGGGAAGGAATCGACTTGCTGGTAATGTCGACCGTCGGAAGCCATCTGGTCTGCTCCTGGCTGGGTTGTCTTTCGTTGACTCTCGGAGGCAGCGTCCGTAAGATGAAGCGACCTGGAGCGACGATGATCGGCCGAACCGTCTCGCATTACCGTGTAACTGAAAAGCTTGGCGGCGGCGGCATGGGAGTGGTCTACAAGGCCGAAGATACTCGCTTGCATCGTTGGGTTGCCCTAAAGTTTCTCCCCGACGATGTCGCCAAAGACCCACAAGCCCTGAGTCGCTTCGAGCGGGAGGCTCAGGCGGCCTCTGCCCTGAATCATCCCAATATCTGTACCATTCATGACATCGGTGAGTTTGAAGGTCACCCCTTCATTGCCATGGAGTACCTCGAAGGGGTCACGCTCAAGCATCGTATCGCCGCGCGGCCACTCGACCTCGAAGTCCTGCTGTCACTCGCCATTGAGATCGCCGATGCCCTCGACGCCGCCCACGCCAAGGGTATCGTGCATCGCGACATCAAACCCGCAAACATCTTCGCGACAGCGCGGGGGCATGCGAAAGTCCTAGATTTCGGATTAGCGAAGGTCGCTCCGCCTCCTGTTGATTCCTTGGGAGCAACCGCGACACCTACGGTAGCCGAATCTCAGGAATACCTCACCAGTCCCGGCACTGCCGTCGGCACTGTCGCGTATATGTCGCCAGAACAGGTGCGCGGCAAAGAACTCGATCCCCGCACCGACCTGTTTTCCTTCGGGGTGGTGCTCTATGAAATGGCTACAGGCACTCTGCCTTTCCGCGGAGATACGTCTGGTGTCATTTTCGAGGCCATTCTCAGTCGCACGCCTGCTCCGCCGAGTCGCCTCAATCCGGAACTCCCTGCCAAACTCGAGGACATCCTGAACAAGTCTCTGGAGAAAGACCGGAACCTGCGCTATCAGCATGCTTCCGAGATACGTGCCGATCTGCAGCGCCTGAAACGCGACACCGAATCCGGACGCAAGAGTTCGCCGACTTCTGAGCCGGACCCAAGCAAGGCTGCAGGTGCTCCTACCCAGATGGGGCATTCCACGGACGGTTCTGCCACCGTTGAAGTGGCTCGCAGACACAAGTTCGGCGTGGGCGTAGCCAGCCTGATGGTTGTTTTGCTGATGATTGCTGCCGGTTTCGGAATCTATTCGTTTGTGAAACGCAGCCGTCCGATTCCTTTTCAAAACTTCGTCATCAAGAAGCTGACTTCGACCGGGCGCGCCCGTCTGGCGGCAATTTCACCCGATGGCAAGTATGTGCTCAACGTGCAGCAAGACGAGAATGGCATGGAGAGCCTGTGGATTCGCAACATTCCGAGTGACAGCAACACGCAAGTGCTGCCCCCGGCTAAAGACGTCCGCTACCGGGACCTCACCTTCGCTGCGGATGGTAACTTCATCTATTTCCGGCGTTCGGATGCAGACACGAATTATTCGGTTCTCTATCGCGCTCCGGTTTTAGGAGGGACTCCCAGCCCGATCATCCGGGACATCGACAGCAACATCGCTTTTTCTCCCGATGGCAAACGTTTCGCCTTCATCCGCGATAACAATCCCGATTTTGGTAAATTTCGCATCCTGACGACCGACGTTGCCGGCGGAGCGGAGAGGACTCTACTCTCCGGGCCCAGCGTTAATCTAGGCACTGGCGATCTCGCTTGGTCCCCTGACGGCAAGACAATTATGACCAATCTGTCGCGGGAGGAGCGGCGTGGTCTATACGTGGTCGATACCACCAGCGGCCAGTTTCAACCTTTGTTGGTCGCTAACGATAAGCTCTTTGAGCGCCCCGTCTGGCTGCCTGATGGCAGCGGTTTGCTGGTCGTCTACAGCATGAGCGCCTTCACCGATCGCGCGCAGATCGCATTTGTCTCCTACCCCAAGGCAGACTTCCACAACATCACCAACGACACCAACAGTTACACCGGCCTGAGTCTATCCTCGGACGGCAAGTCACTGGTCACGGTGCTCAACAACCAGAACTTCAGAGTTTCCGTCTTGCCCTCGGACGGCTCCAGCCCCGGGAGCGATTTGAGTTCGCGCCAGACCAGTTGGGGAGCAGATTGGACTACAGACGGCAAGTTACTGCTCGATCTTGACTATGCGATCGTTACCATCGACCCAGCGACCGGGCAGAAAACTACGTTGCGTGCAGACGACGGCGCTACGTTTGCGGCCACTCCAAGACTCTGCCCTGACGGCAAGACCGTTGTACTGAGCGTAGGGGCTTTCACTCAAAATATCTACCGAATGGATCTGAGCGGAAGCAACTTCAAGCGTCTCACCTCTGGTAAACGCGATTTTAACCCATTGTGTTCTCCCGACAGCCGATCCGTGTATTACTCGAATTTTGGAGAAACAGCACAGGTTATGCGGGTTCCGATTGACGGAGGAAATCCCGAGGCGGTTTCAAAATTCCCCAATTGGGGTGGCGGTTTCGACATTTCCCCAGACGGCAAGCTGCTGGCCTTCGTCGGTCTGTTGAAACCGGCGCCGGATTACCTCTTGAAGCTCGTCGTCCTGAATCTCGACTCGGGAGAGCCGGTGCAGTTTTTCGATTCGGACGTCACCAGTAACTTTAACCACATTGTGTTTACCCGGGATGGCAAAGCGATCTTCTTCGTGAAACACCAAAGTGGTGGAGACAGCCTGTGGTTGCAATCGCTCGACCAGTCCGCCGCCAAACAGATTGCTACCTTCAAGTCCGATACTATCTGGGACATTCGTCTTTCGCCCGACGGGAAGAAGCTCGCCACTGTGCGCGCGAGCACGGACTCGGACGTGGTTCTCCTCCAGGCGCAACCGTAGCGGGGACCTTGGGTCAAACCCACTAACTCAGAAGTCTCTGGAAGCAAGAGTTAGAATCGCTACCGCGGCAAGGCGCGGGAACGCCCACTCTTTCTCGCCTGAAACCTGAATACGCTTTGTTTTGGCCCGCACAGGAGAGACGGCCCGTTCGCAGGCAATGCTTGACGAGTTAGCGAAACGCTTTCTCTTCGAAGCGCAGCTGGGCCAGCAGTTGGATCGGCTGCATCGGGAGCTAAAAGAGAACACCTATCAACCTCTGCCGGTTCGACAACACCCGATCCAGAAGAGAGACAAACCGGGCGAGTATCGAATGCTCGGCATACCGGCGATCTACGATCGCGTTTGCCAGCAGGCGCTCCTCAATCGGTTGGAGCCTATCTTTGAGCCGATATTCGATGATGCCAGTTTTGGGTATCGGCGAGGGCGATCGACGAAGGACGACGCACTACGCAAGCTTTGGAAAGAAATCCAAGGTGGGTCGGAGTGGATCGTGGATGCGGATCTCCGAGACTTTTTCGGGTCCGCAGACCACGAGAAACTTCTCACGTTGGTGGCTCAGCGA
>Ga0187783_10003068_pt1 | contig 12358 bp, 12 predicted proteins | sample 1015_SJ02_MP02_2_FD_132471 | JGI IMG/M metagenome (GOLD analysis project Ga0187783, IMG submission 132471) | Tropical peat soil microbial communities from peatlands in Department of Meta, Colombia - 1015_SJ02_MP02_20_MG | ecosystem: Environmental > Terrestrial > Soil > Wetlands > Peat | place... | reverse complement strand
ATCGATCGGGCGGCGCTCGTCCGGCGACGCCAGCTCGCGGTCGCGGTCGCCCGGGACGCCCAGCGGTGGGGGATCCTGGTCAGCTCGTTCGCCGGTCAGAATCGAATGCCGACGGCCCTCGCGCTCCAGGAGCGGGCGCAGGCCCGCGGTCGGTCCGCGGAGATCTTCGTCTTCGACCGCCTCGACCCGCGCGACCTCGAGGGACGAGCGGTCGACGCGTACGTGAACACCGCGTGCCCTCGGATCGCGCTGGACGACTCCGACCTCTACCCGAAGCCGATGCTCACTCCGCCGGAATTCCTGATGGCGCTCGGGGATCTCCCGCTCACGTCGTACCGTTTCGACACCTACCACTGACCCGCCACCGAAACCGAGAAACCCCCCGCGACGCCTCGTACCTCGCGTGCGGGCCATCGCCCTCGTCCCCGCCGTTCTCCTCGTCGCCGGCCTCGGGCTCGTGATCCTGTCGGTCCTGCAGGGTGGCGCGTCACTCGCGATCGTCGTCATCGTGCCGGTCCTCTACGGACGGTCCCTGGAATTCCTCGCCGGGGCCCTGCTGTTCGTCGCGGGTCTGTTCACGCTGCCGCTCGCGTTCGGGACGGACGTCGGCCCAGTGACGAGCCGGTCCGAGGCCGAGCCCACGCCGTGGCCCGAGGGTCCGGGGGGCCTGATCCTCCTCGGCCCCGTGCCGATCCTGTTCGGCAGCTGGAAAGGGGTCTCGACACGGACGCGGGGGATCCTGGCGGTGATCGGGAGCGCGATCGTCGTCGCGGCAATCGTGCTGCTCGTCCTGGCCGTCCTCTAGCGCAGCACACCGACCGCCGAGAGGAACGCCCGGTGGACCCGGAGGTCCCCGGCGAGCTCGGGATGGAACGAGAGGCCCCAGACCTCACCGGCCCGGACTCCCACGACCTGGTCGCCGAGCCAGGCGATCGGCGTCGCGTTCGGCCCTACCTCGAGGATACGCGGTGACCGAATGAACACTCCCGGGTACGGCTTGCCGGCGATCCCCTCCACCCGGACCGGCGCCTCGAACGACTCGCGCTGGGCGCCGTAGTCGTTGCGCCGCACCCGAACGTCGAGTACCCCGAACGTCGGCGGGTCTCGGCCCGACGCGCTCGGCGCGAGCTCTCGCGCCAGCAGGATCAGACCGGCGCACGTGGCGAGGACCGGCAGGCCGCGGCGCATCCGTTCCGCCAGCAGCGACCAGAGTCCCATCTCGTCGATCAGCCGGGCGATCGTGGTTGACTCGCCGCCGGGGAGGAACAGGGCCGCCACGGACCTTAGGTCGGCCGCGGAGCGCACGGCGATCGTGTCCGGTACGACCTGGTCGAGCACCCGTAGGTGCTCGGGGACATCCCCCTGGAGACCCAGCACCCCGACGTTCATCCGCCGCCGCGACGCAGCTCTTCCAGGACCTCTTTCGCTCGGTCGAATCGGACCTGGTGGTCGGCGACCAGCCGCGCGACGACCCGGTCGACCTCGTCCGGCCGGGCGCCCGCGCTCACGGCCATGTTGCGGGCGTGCAGCTCCATGTGGCCCCGTTGGATCCCTTCGGTCGCCAAGGCCCGGAGCGCCGAGAAGTTCTGAGCCAACCCGACCGCGGCGAGCACCTCGCCGAGCTCCCGGGCCGATTTCACGCCGAGCACCTTCACGTTCGCCTTCGCCGTGGGATGGACCGCGGTCGCGCCGCCGATCAAGCCGACCGGCGCGGGGATCTCGATCGAACCGACCAGGTTGCCGTCCTTGTCCTTCTCGTAGGTCGTGAGCGGGAGGACGACCGTCGGCGCGTCCGCCTCGCCCGCGCGCCAGGCGGCATACGTGTGCGCCCCGCTCTCGATGGCACGGAAGTCGTTGCCCGTCGCGATCACGACGCTGGAGACGCCGTTCATGATCCCCTTGTTGTGCGTCGCGCAGCGGAACGGGTCGGCGACCGCGAGGGCGTACGCGTCCAGGATCGCATCCACGACCTCGGCGCCCGACGCGGTGTCCGTCTTCAGGAGTTCGGCCGGGAACGTGGCATGCGCCCGGGCGAGCCGGTGGATCGCGAGGTTGGAGATGATGCGCAGCACGACCCGACCGCCGGTCAGCCGAGCGAACTCGGGGGCGAGCGCCTCGCACATCGTGTTGACCGCGTTCATCCCCCCGGCGTCCCGTGCGTCGACGAGGAGATGCACGATCACCATGGTGCCCCGCGGCGACCGCAGGATTCGGACCTCGAGGTCCTTGGCGCCGCCGCCGAACTTCACCAGCACCGGGTCCTTCGCGTTCGCCGCCGCGAGCAGCTCCTCCTTCCGCTGGAGCAGCCGGATCCGGGCCGCCGCCGGATCGGGCACGTCGAGGATCTGGACCTGACCGATCATGACGGGCGCGGTCGACTGGGCCTGGAACCCGCCGCTCGCTCGGGCGACCTTCGCGGCGTTCGATGCGGCGGCGACGACGCTCGGCTCCTCGATCGCCATCGGGATCAGGTAGTCCCGGTCGTTGATTCGGAAGTTCGTGGCGATCCCGAGCGGAAGTGGCATCACACCGACGACGTTCTCGATCATCCGGTCGACGGCGTTCGGGTCGACCCCGGGCGGAAATTCGTAGGCCCCGGCTTCGGCGTCCGTCAACCCGGCCCACTCCTTCAGGAAGGCGCGGCGCTCCGCAATGGAGCGGCGGTAGAAGCCGGGCAACTCCGAGCTTCGCTCCATCGACCCTTCCTACTCCGGGCGCTCCGCGACGGCTTCGACCGTCGTCTCGGGGGCGGCGACCTCCCGGGCGACGATCACCTTGGCGGGGCGGAGCAGGCCGCCGAAGAAACGGTACCCCTGCTGCACGACCTCCACTACGTGCCCGGGCGAACCCCCGCGCGGGACCGGGGCCTCCCCGACCGCCTCCGCCTCGTCGGGCCGGAACGGCGACCCGACCTTGGCGACCGGCTCCACCCCCTCGTGGTGGAGGAAGGCGCCCCACTCCCGGTCGAGAAGGTCCATCCCCCGGCGGACGGGGTCGTCCGTCGGTAGTTTGGCCATCGCATCCCGCGCCGCCCGAGACGCTTCCACGATCGGCAACAGCTCCCGCAGCATCGCGCCGCGGGCTTGGCGGGTCAGCCCCTCACGATCCCGCTCCGTACGGCGCCGATAGTTCTCGAAATCGGCGAGCAGATACTTGTACCGAGTCGCCCAATCCTCGGCCGGGGGGGTCGGCGCCGGCACGTTCGGCGCCGCCACCGGGGGCCCGTTCGGGGAGCTCTCGGACGGCGGGCTCTCCTTCCCCTCGTCGGCCATGGACGCCCGTCCCAGCCCGGAGGCGGCTAAAAGCGCTGGCGTCCGCTTCGTGGAAATCGTCGGGGTTCGGCGCGTGCCGGGCGGGGCCGGAACGTCGCGTACGCGCGGCCCCGGAAGGTCACTTTTTCGGTGGTTCCGGAGGCCCAAATTTCGAGCGCAACCCAAGCGTTATAACGACCCCCCGAGTTGGTAAATCACGCCGGTTCCACCGGCGGTAATTCCGATGGCTCAGGAGACGATTTCGGCCCCCGCGTACGACGCGAGTTCCATCCAGGTTTTGGAGGGACTTTCCGCGGTCCGGAAGCGTCCCGGAATGTACATCGGGTCGACCGACGCCCGGGGTCTCCACCAGCTGGTCTACGAGGTTGTCGACAACTCGATCGACGAGGTGCTCGCGGGAGCCTGCGACCGGATCGACGTCGTGCTGCATGCCGACGGGTCGTGCTCGGTCAAGGACAACGGGCGGGGGATCCCCGTCGAGGAGCACCCGAAGTACCACAAGCCGACCCTCGAGATCGTAATGACGGTGCTGCACGCCGGCTCGAAGTTCGACAAGCGGGTCTACAAGGTCTCGGGAGGACTGCACGGCGTGGGCGTGCACGTCGTCAACGCGCTGAGCGAGTGGCTCGAGGTCCGGGTGCGCCGGGACGGGCGCGAGTATTTTCAACGGTACGAGCGCGGCGCGCCCGTCGCGCCGCTGAAGGTCGTCGGCACCTCCGAGACGACCGGTACGGAGACGCGCTTCAAGCCGGACGGGACCGTCATGGAGACGGTGGCGTTCGACAAGGCGACGGTCGAGCGACGGCTGAAGGAGCTGTCGTTTCTCAACGCCGGTGTCACCATCAGCTTCCGCGACGAGCGCGACGACACCTCCACAACGTTCCACCACGCCGGCGGGATCTCCGAGTTCGTCGAGGACCTCAACACCTCGTCGACCGCCCTGTTCCGTCCGCCGATCTACCTCCACGCGAAGCGCGATTCGACCGACATCGAGCTCGCGCTCCAGTACAACGACGGCTACAACGAGACGACGCTGGCGTTCGTCAACAACATCAACACGATCGATGGCGGCTCGCACGTCGTCGGGCTCCGTTCGGGGCTCACCCGGACGCTCAACGACTACGCGCGCAAGCGCGGGTTCGTCAAGGGCGACAAGGAGAACCTCACGGGAGAGGACGTACGGGAGGGGCTGACCGCGGTGCTCTCCGTGAAGGTCCTCGAGCCGCAGTTCGAGGGCCAGACGAAGGCCCGACTCGGGAACTCCGAGGTGAAGGGGCAGGTCGAGAGCGCGGTCAACGAGAAGCTCGCCGAGTACCTCGAGGAACATCCGGGGACCGGGCAGGCCCTCATCTCAAAGGCCGTTCAGGCCGCGCAAGCGCGCGAGGCGGCGCGGAAGGCGCGGGAACTGACCCGACGCAAAGGGCTCCTGGAGGGCGGCGGCCTCCCGGGCAAGCTCGCCGACTGCCACTCCCGCGACCCGGCGCTCTGCGAGCTGTTCATCGTCGAGGGGGACAGCGCGGGCGGCACGGCGAAGCAGGGCCGCGACCGCGAGTTCCAGGCGGTGCTGCCGCTCCGGGGCAAGATCCTGAACGTCGAGAAGGCGCGGCTCGACAAGATGCTCCAGAACGAGCACATCCGCGCGCTGATCACGGCGATCGGCATCGGGATCGGCGACGAGACCGACATCTCCCGTCTTCGCTACCACAAGATCATCCTGATGACCGACGCCGACGTCGATGGCTCGCACATCCGGACCCTCCTGCTGACGCTCTTCTACCGGAAGATGCCCCTCCTGATCAGCGAGGGGCACGTCTACATCGCGCAGGCCCCGCTCTACCGCATTCAGAAGGGCGCGAAGGTCCAATGGGCGTACTCCGACGAGGAGCGCGACCAATTCCTCCAGGAGCTCGGCGGGATGAAGGGCGTGCTCCTGCAGCGGTACAAGGGGCTCGGCGAGATGAACGCCGGCCAGCTCGCCGACACGACGATGCGGCCGGGGGCGCGCACCCTGCTCCGGGTGACGATCGAGGACGCGGCGCGGGCGAACATGCTGTTCCAGGTGCTCATGGGCGAGGAAGTCGAGCCGCGTCGCGAGTACATCCAGGAACACGCGGTCGAAGTGACGAACCTCGACATCTAGGGAGCCAAGGACGGTCCGTGGTCGACACGTCGTCCGGCACCGGGTCGCCGACGTGACGCCGCCGGGCGCGACCCCGCCGCAGGTCTTCACCGACGCGCTCGTCGTCACGCAGGACGCTCAACGGCGCGTCGTTCGAGCCGACGTGCGCGTCGACGGCGGCCGTTTCTCCCACGTCGGTCCTCGCGCCCCGCGGGAGGGAGCCGAGGTCGTCGACGCCCACGCGTTCGCGCTCGTCCCGGGGTTCGTCAACGCCCACACCCACGTCGCGATGACGCCGCTGCGCGCGATCGCGGACGACCGCGACCTCGCCGGATTCCTCGAGACGTTGTTCGCGGTGGACGCGCACCGCACGGAGGAGGACGTGGCCGCGGGCGCGCGGGCCGGGATCGCGGAGATGCTGCTGTCGGGCACGACGTCGTTCCTTGACCTCTACTACTTCGAGGACGCCATCGCGCGCGCGGCCGAGGAGCTCGGGATCCGCGCGTTCCTCGGCTGGGCGGTGCTCGACCCGGAACTGACGACGCAGCGGGGCCGTCCGGTCGACAACGCCGCCGCGTTCGTCGGTCGCTGGCAGAATCATCCGCTCGTGACGCCGCTCGTTGCCCCGCAGGGGGTGTACGTCTGCGGGCAGGATACGTGGCTCGCGGCGCGCGAGGTCGCCGAGCGCCACCGGACCTTCTGCCACTTCCACCTCTCGGAGACCCGCCGGGAGGTCAGCGAGCACCAGGCGAAGACGGGTCGCCGACCGGCCGACTGGCTCGCCGAGATCGGGTTCTTCGCGCCCGGGATGGTCGCCGCGCACGCGGTCTGGCTGACGAACCACGAGATCGACGTGCTCGCGAAGGGCGGGGTCGGCATCGCCCACTGCGCGAGCTCGAACATGAAGCTCGCCTCCGGGGGCGTCGCCCCGATCGTCGAGCTCCGGTCCGCGGGCGCCCGGGTCGGCCTCGGCACCGACTCCGTCGCCAGCAACAACTCGCTCTCCCTGCTCCGGGAGATGCACGTCGCGGGCCTCGCCCAGAAGAACCACCGGTGGGACGCGGCCGCGCTCTCCGCGCAGGAGCTCCTCGACCTCGCGACGGTCGACGGCGCGGCCCTGCTCGGCCGGTCGGCGGACCTCGGATCGATCGAGGTCGGAAAGCAGGCCGACTTCTCCCTCGTGCATCTCGAGCACCCGACGCTGGTGCCGGCCCGACCGGAGGCCATCGTCTCGCACCTCGCCTATTCCGCGAGCGAGGAGGCGGTCGACTCCGTGTACGTCGCGGGCCAACCGGTCGTCCGCGGTCGCCGCCTGGTCCGTGCGGAGTGGGCGTCGATCCGCGCCGGCGCCGAACGGGCCGCCGCCGCGCTGTGGGCATCCCGCCCGGCGCCGACGGAGTCGAAGACCTAGGAGATCGGCCCGGGAAAGTCTCGCGCCAGTTCGAGCGCGATCTCTCGTGCCAGTTCGGCCGAGGAGTCCCTCACGCCCAGCTCGTCGAGCCCCGTCAGCCGTTCTAGGCGGACGGCGTCGTCGATCGCGAACACCCGTCGCAACCGCTCGGGATCGACGCGACGAGCGATCATCCCCTGGTGCAGGAGCGCGGAGCGCGTGAGATGCTGCGCGGCACCCCCCAGGACCTTCGCGCCGGCGGTAAGCACTTCGCCCCGTCCGCTCAGCACGCAGTAGTCCGTGTCCAATCCAGGCGCGGGCCGCCACTCGCCCGGGAGGCCACGGGCCCCGAGCCAACGTACCAGCCCAGCCCCGATTCGACCGTACGCCCGCACGAAATCCTTCCCGACGGCCGGATGGGTACGGGGCGCGAGCACGGACCAGGCGATGTCGCCCTCGAGGTGGAGCACGCCGGTCCCACCCGTGGTCCGGCGCGCGACGGGGATTCCCTCGTGCTCGGCCCTCCGCAGGTAGCCGGCCCCGGGCCGTTCGCCGATGCCGTACGACACGGTGACCCCTCGGAGCACCCGGACCCGCACGCCCCACTCCGAGACACCGAGACGGCGCTGGTCCTCGCGGAACTCCTCGGCCGGGGTCACGGGGGCTCGCGGGTCGGCCCGGGTCGATGGGTCGGTCGCCCTTCCGTACGTCGGTTCCGGCATGCCCCCCTCGGTCGATGAGGCGTAAAACGGTAAGAACACGTCGCGGCTCGCGCGGCCATGGCCGAAATGGGTTCGTTCCAGTTGCATCCCGGCGACAAGGCCCCGGAGTTCTCGCTGCCCGGGGTCGACGGAAAGACGTACCGCCTCTCCGACTACCGTACCGACCCGTTCGTGCTCGTCACGTTCTGGTGCAACCACTGCCCCTACGTCCAGGGCTGGGAGAGCCGGATGGTCGAGATCGGTCGGAAGTACGGACCGAAAGGCGTCCGCATCTTCCTCATCAACTCGAACGACGCGCGCGCCTACCCCGAGGACCGCTTCGAGTCGATGGCGCGCCGGGCGAAGGAGCACGGGTACCCGTTCCCATACCTGCACGACGAGTCGCAGCAGGTCGCGCACGCGTACGGCGCGCTCGTGACGCCGCACCCGATGCTGTTCGACCGGGAGCGTAAGCTCGTGTTCCAGGGACGGATCGACAACGACCACCAGCATCCCGAACAGGCAACCGAGCACTACCTGGAGCGCGCGCTCGACCAGGCGCTCCGCGGCGAGAAGGTCGCGCCGGCCGAGCTACCCGTCGCGGGTTGCAGCGTGAAGTGGCTTCCCTGAGCGGCGACGACCCTCGGGTCCGCGCTTCGACCGCGACGCCTTGACCTGTGCCCGCCGGGCCTCGAAGGCTCGGAGCAGCGCCGGGTCCAGGGGCGCGCCGGCCCGGTCGAGTCGCGCCGCGATCGCGACCTTGCCGGCGAGCGTCCGGGCCAGCTTGCCGCGCTCCAGGCGGGACGCTGACTGGATCGCGGGGTGGAGGAACAGGAGCCCATGGCGGGGCGGGGGTGCGTGCCCGCGGAGGTGTTCGAAGAACGCCTTTTCGGCACCGAGGACCTGAACGGTGCTCGAGGGCAATCGCGCGAGGCGGTCGAGGCCCCGGGCCTGCGCCAGCAGTCGCGCCGCCAGATCCGGTCCGAGCAGGGCACTCAAGTTCGGTGTTCGTTCCGGTACCGCGCCCTTGACCGCATTCGTGAGCTCGGCGCGCGTGATCTCGATCGCCCGGTAGAGGTCCGCGAGCCGCCGGCGGGCGTCCCGGACCGCCGGGTCGACCGGACCGAACGCGTTCTCGGGTGCGTCCTCCAGGACCCGGCGCGCCGCGGCCTCCGGATCCCCCGAGTCGAGCTCCGGGGCGTCGCGGCTCGCCCAGCTGGCGAGCCGCTCGCCGACGAGGTTCGCCGCCCGGTCGAGGTCGGACGCCGCCCGTACGGCTTCCTCCACGTGCACCGACGGGTCCCACGACGCCGCGAGCGCCACCTCCGCCGCGGCGAGGATCGCCGATCGATGCCGGTCGCGATCCCGCCGCTCGACGCCGTGCGGCGGTGTCGCGGGGAGCCGCGGGTCCCACTGGAGGCCATGATCGGCGAGGCGTCGGTCGCGGGTCGACCAGGGGTCGGACCCGCGGGTCGCGAGGAGTTCCGTCTCTTCCGGGGTGAGGTTTCCGAGCTGCCGGACACGAATCCGCGCGGCCAATTCCTCCACCGAGTCCGGAGCCGGCCGGGAGCGGACGACCTCGCGACCGTCCACGAGGAGCGTCTCATACCAGGTCGAGATGACCGTGCGTGCCATCCTCGGGACCGCCCCGCCCGCGGGAAGGCGCGGGCCATAAATAGGGCGGCAAGGGTCGCCGCGCCGATGCCGGCGCCGGGCGACATGGTCCGGTCCGCGCGATTCGACCACGCGCTCGTCCTCACGATCGACAATCCCCCGGTCAACGTGCTCTCGAGCGCCGTGCTCGAGGCGCTCGCCGCGCGCCTCACCGAATCGGTGGACGACCCGGAGGTCCGGGCCGTCGTGCTGTCGAGCGCCGCCGAGAAGGCGTTCGCGGCCGGCGCGAACATCCGGGAGATGGCGCCGATGGGACCGGGAGAGGCGTTCGAGCACGGGCGCCGGGGACAGGCGTTGACCCGGGTGATCGAGCGGCTCCCGCTGCCCGTCATCGCCGCCGTCCACGGCGTCTGCTACGGGGGAGGTTGCGAGGTCGCCCTCGCCTGCGACTTCATCGTCGCGAGCACGGATGCGCAGTTCGGTCAGCCCGAGGTGAACCTCGGCATCATGCCGGGGTGGGGTGGCACGCGACGTCTCCCTCGTCGTGTGGGGGCCGCGCGTGCCCGGCGGTGGATCCTTGCCGGCCGACCGGTGACTGCGGAGGCGGCCGAAGCGGCCGGCTTGGTCGACCGCGTCGTTCCCCGCTCCGAACTCCTGTCGACCTCGCTCGCGCTCGCCGAAGAGCTGGCGACGAAGTCCGCGCTCGCTCTCGCGGCGGCGAAGTACGCTCTCCTCGAATCGATCGACCCCGGGATCGACGACGGTCTCGCCTACGAGCTCGACCTGTGGGCGAAGTTGTTCGGTACGCGAGGACAGCGCGAAGGGATGGAGGCGTTCCTCGCGAAGCGGCCGCCCGTAGCTGTGCCGCGATCGAACTGGGAGGAGGAGTCGGCGGGATTCCCGTGGGCTCACCCCGGGGACGTCGGGAACGCGAGGGGAAAACGGAAGAAGTCGGAGGCGTCGGGTCGAGACTGACGCCGCGGTGGCTCAGCTGGCAGAGCGGCTCCTTGGTAAGGAGCAGGCCGAGGGTTCAAATCCCTCCCGCGGCTGAATCTTTCCCCTGACGCGTGTGGTTCGAGCCGTTACTCGACCGCTCTCAACTCGATTTGATGAATCCCCAGGATAGGCCGTAAACAGACCCTTCTGTGCTGAACGTCGTCCGTCACTCTCTGTGGGAGGGAACGGGCACCTTTCGATCCCCTGCCTTGAGCGGAGCCCGAAGCACTCGCGGGTCAGCTCGTTCCGGAGGGCGATGGGGCACTTCCCGAGTTCATTAACCGAGCCCGTCGCAGGAATATCGCCCCGCAGGCGAAGCAAAACACGGCCGTCAGGAACGGGAGGAGAGTTTCGGTGAAGAAGTAACCGATGAAGTCACCCGCACCGTAGTTCAACGCCGGAAATACGAGCCACCCCGCCACTCCCGCGGCGAACGCCACGTAGCAGACCCAGTTCGGGAGGAGGCCGCTGCTTCGGGCCAGGATCCCGAACAGGATGAGTCCGAGGCCGAGCATGGCCGTGCCCAAGGGCATCAGGGGAGTCGCAATGACCGTCAGTAGCCAAAACTGGTAACTCGCGTCCATCGGCGTGGGGGGCGCGAGCGTACCGGCGGCGACCCACCCGGCGTCCATCAAAATCCCTCGGAGGGCGTACAAGACCACGCCGACGATCGTCAGCATCATGGCGGCCGACGCCCCCTGGGCGTTGCGCGGTCGCAGCGTCGCTCCGAGCATCGCAAAGAACGGGACGGCCGCAATGGCGTACAGGGCCCAGCCGAACGATCGGAACGCATACAGGTTCAGGTCGCTCTGGGAGGCCACAAAATTCAATGTGCCTTGGTTCGGGGGATTTGGACTAAGCCACTCGCCCAAGAAAGCGACCACGACCAAGATTCCCGTAACGAATCCACCGATCGCGAGCCAGGACATCCCGGTCGCTTCACTCGAGGACGTTCCGGTGCTCTGCGTGTCGGACGCCGTCACTTCGGGGTTATCCGAACCCCGTTATTTGGAAGTTTGTTCTCGGGTTTCCGAACCGATCCTGAGCTGGACTCTTGCCGTCAAGATCCCGCACCGAGTTGGGTCTTCGCACCCCGCCGAAGCCGGAGGTTCGGACCGGGTACCACCCACCCGACTCTCCCCGTACTTCGGCCGCCGAGTGAATCGCAAGCCAAGCGCATCGTTTTCGCAGGGTCTTATCGGCGCTTTGAACGACTCGTTCCCAACCCTCCCGCGGACGGATTTTCGCCCCGTCGCGGGGGGCCCCACAACCGGGAAGGGCTAGTCGCGAAGGATTTGCTCGAGATTTTCTTGGGTGAATTGGTCTGCGCCCTCGAGCCGCCGACCGTCCGGCCGGCAGAGCACCGGAAATCGCTTCAGGTGGTGGAGGTGCTCCTCGATAATCCGGCGCGGCGCGGACTCCTTGCCGACGTCGACGACGTGCATTCTCCGCCCGTGCGCGACCACGGCCATGCCCGCGCGTCGGATCGCCTCGTCCTCGGACTCCGGGATCTCCTGACCCATCACCGGCCGATTTTCGAAGTGGCCCGCCTTGAACGCCGTCTCGGACAAGCCCGAGCTGGCGCTATGCGCGGCGAGGCCGTAGTACGTGTAGTATCCGCCATCCCGCAGCGCCGCGAGCGCGGCGTCATGGGCGTCCGACGGAAGGACGAGTCGGATCACCTCTTCCGACTTGATGTAGAGCAGAACGTCCCGGGAGTGGACCAGTTCCACCACGAGCCACGGACGACGCGAACCCGCATAAGCGTCACGCGGCGGTCGAAGGTCCCTTATACCGAGGCCTGCTACGCCGCGCCGCAGCGGGGTAGGGTAGTCAGGAAAGCGGCCGGCGTCGCCGTCCGTCCTGAAATCCCGACGGGCTCATAACCCGTAGATCCATGGTTCAAATCCATGCCCCGCTATTCTTCTGCGGGTCCTGATTTTCGTCGGCTCGCATAGTGTTCGGGGGTATCCGAAGGGCCGGCAAGAACGCTGGGGATAGGTTCGGGCGGCGAAGCAACGGCGAAGGGCCGGCCGATCAGGTGTCGGCGGATTTCGCCTTGCTCTTGCGTCGGGCAGGCTTTCGCGCCGAGGAGTCCGGGGCCGAGGCTGCGTCCGCGACCGGCGGCTCGGCTGCGGGCGGGGCCATTTCGGCGGGGGGAGGAGGAGGCGGGGGAGGTGGAGGGTATGCGAAAGGCAAGCTAAGTGTCAATCCTGGTAGTACCTACAAAGCGACCGTCGGAATAGGAGGTGCGTGTGGAGCTGCT
>Ga0187783_10003067_pt1 | contig 12358 bp, 9 predicted proteins | sample 1015_SJ02_MP02_2_FD_132471 | JGI IMG/M metagenome (GOLD analysis project Ga0187783, IMG submission 132471) | Tropical peat soil microbial communities from peatlands in Department of Meta, Colombia - 1015_SJ02_MP02_20_MG | ecosystem: Environmental > Terrestrial > Soil > Wetlands > Peat | place... | reverse complement strand
TCCACCATGGCACCAGTTGCAATTGCGAACTGCAAGATTATCGGCATGCGCTACCGGCGGCAAAAATGCCCACCAGAAGATCGCCACAACCGCCAATTTGAGTCCGTTGTCTTTCATTGTTTGCTTCCACTCTCAGTCTCGGCGTGAAACAAACCGAACCGATGTTATTTCAGAGTACTGACATAAGCCGCAACAGCCTCGATCTGCTCCTTGTTGAGGCTATGCGCAACCGGGCTCATGACCGCCGATATGTCCGGTCTGGCTGGATTCTGTCCGCGTTCTTTTCCCCAATTCGTCAGTTCCTTGATCACGTATGGATAAAGCTGGCCCGCCAGACGGGGAATTTGCTCGCTACCCGTGGCGTCTGGTCCGTGACACGCAGCGCATGCTGCAATGTTTACATCCGGCATCCCGTCCTGAAAGATCTTTCTGCCTGTCGCCACGAGCCGCTGCGGGGCGCCACCGATGGGCGGCGGATTGAGGGAGTGAAAGTTCGCGGCAAGCGCAGCGACCATTGACGGGCTCAGTGAATGAGCAACGTTGAACATGACATTATTCGTTCGCCGGTGTTCGATGAAAGCCTGCAGCTGATTTTCCAAATACGAGGGCTGCTGTCCGGCAAGACGTGGGATTGGGAAATAGCCGCGATAACCCTGCGCTGACGGTCCGTGACAATCCTTGCAGTAGCTGAGCTTCGCCTGCACGTCCTGCGACGAAGCCGCAATCCCGTGTTGCGCTCGGCCGGCGCCGAAAACGATCGTCAAGATCGCGACGATCAAGGTCAATCGTCGTCGGATCGTTTTAATCGCTTGGTGTTTAGGCGGCGCGAGACGTCGCCCCATCATCGTTTTACCGGTCCGGAAGGTTTGCAGCGAGCGCACGGCTTTACTCCAGGGTGCTAACATACGCGGCAACCGCCTTGATTTGCGGTTGCGTCAAGCTGTGCGCAATCGGCTGCATGATCGCCGAGGTATCCGGGCTCGCCGCATTCTGGCCCCGCTCTTTTTCCCAGTTCGTCAGCTTATTGACAACGTAATCGTAGAGTTGTCCGGCCAAACGTGGAAACGGTCCGTTTCCCTTTCCCACTGGACCGTGACAGGAGGCGCAGGGGGGGACGTTGGCATCGGTGATTCCGTTTTCAAAAATTTGCTTGCCTTGAGCGACGTTTTCCGTTGGAGCGCCTCCCAACGGCTTCGGGTTAAGCTCGCTGAAGTCAGTCGTAAGAGCAGTTATCATCGCGGGGCTAAGGACGTGCCCGACGTTGAACATGATGTTGCTCGTCCGGCGGTGTTCGACGAAAGCCTGCAATTGATTCTTCAGGTATTCAGTCGGTTGTCCGGCAAGCCGTGGGATTGGGTAATAGCCATGAAACCCCTGCGCCGAAACGCCATGGCAGACTTCGCAATAAGCAAGTTTGGCCTGAACCTCCTTCTCCGAAACGTTACCTGCGCTGGTGTCCTCCGCGTGAGCAACAGTTATGAAAGCGATCGTTAGGGTGGCCGCCTGCGCCGTCAATCTTAGTCCGGTGAGGCCTAAAGAGTTTCGCCGGAAGCGTCTCTTTGATGTTGAGGACTGAATGGTACGGACGTCCATTGCTTTCCTCACCACCAGGGGGAGATGTGAAGATTCACGCCAAGCGTAACGACTTGAATGTTCTGCTTGATGTTTTCGGGGCCGGGAGTGGCTGTGAACTGCTCGACGAACGTTACATTGCGCTGACCCATCCCGTAATAATCGTATTCCAACTTGACGGACCAATCGTTCGAAAATGCCCATTCGACGCCCGCACCTGCCGTCCAGCCTAATCGGGTCTCCGAACCTTGGAGATCGTACTGTACCCCCATAAAAGTTCCGGGGATGTCGTATCGGTCCCAGGCCGCGCCCAGGCCGCCCTTGGCGTACAGCATCCAGCGGTCCCAGGTGTATCCAATGCGGCCGGTCGCGCTCATCAGCAGGTCCGTCGTACTATTGAAGGTTGCGTTGTCGCCCGGAATTGCTCCCGGCTGCGTGATCGCGACGGCCGTCGAGCCCCCAATGTCGCCACCTGTCACAGAACCTTCGATGCCAGCGACCCAGTTCGGTGCAAATTGATAATTGCAGCCGGTTTGTCCACCAAGCATGTAGCCGGAAATACTGAGGTTCGCCGAGGTGAAACCGGATATCGTCGGAGCGAGCGCCAGAGCGGTATCGGTCAAATCTTTCTCGCCCCAGCCTCCACCCGCCTGCAATCCGGCATAGCAGTTCGTCCACGTGAATGGCGGAGGCGGTGCCGGCACCAACGGCGGCACGCCGAGATCCGCAGCAAATGCAGAAGCGACGAACAGCGAGGTCGCAGTGCCTGCGATGAGAATGGTTTTCATGGAGAACCTCGGGCGTTCTTGATGGGTCACATGGCCATCCACAGATAGAGGAACAGCGTGTTGTTGTTTGAAGCACCCACGCTGGTTCCGTTGAATTTTTCATACCAAGTGTATTGCAAGCCAACGCGCGCATTGAACCAGGGCCAGCCCGGCGCGAAGCTGCTGATAAATGGGATGTAGGCGATCTCGCCGATCCAGCCATTTGTGTTGGGACTGAAATTGCTGAACCCACTGGCTACGCTATAGATCGTGGAGTCTGCGGTCCCCGACGTGCTGAAGTATTGGCCGGTGAGCACGATGCGGTTGTCGTTGCCGTAAGCCAGCGAGGCATAGCCCCGCGCTTCATTGAGAACGTTATTCGGGTTGGTGGACAAAGCGTTAGCGAAGCTAGCATTGAGATTTTGGTATTCATGGATGTAGCTGCCGCGCAGGGTGAACCAGTAGTTACTTCCCTGATACTGGTACTGCGTATCGAAGCCGATATCGGTGTATTTGTCGGTTTGCGAAAAGGTCGATGTGTCGGGCGTTCCAGGGTTGATGAAAGGATGAACGTTGGCCGCCATGCCGAAAGTCCCGACTTCCAGCCAATGGTTGCCCCAGTGCGGCTCAAAGGCTGCGCGCCAGTAGGGCGCCGCATCAAATAGTCCGGGCGCATCAAAGGGATCAGTGCCGAGATCATTCTGCGCGCTCGGGCTAAGCGTTCGGTAGACCGACGCCTCAAGATAAAGCAGGTCGTTCAAATACGCGTAAGCGCCGACGCTGCCGACATGGGCCGCAAATGTACCGTCGATAATTGTGGTGGGTCCGAAACCAAACCCAAGGGTCGAGGCTGCGTATGGGAACGCCCAAGCCGGCGTCGTGTTCCATGGATCCTGGACAGTGGGGCCGTTGTTTGCCGTGATGCCATACGTCACACTCAGGTTGCCGAGACTCGTCGAGTCCGCCCAATGAACGTCGGTATTGTCCCAGGTCCATGTATGTTGCGCGAATGGATCGAGTTGCGATAAGCCAAGATCAAAACCGCCGGGCGGCAGGGCGTTGTAGGTTACCTGCGCGAAAGCTCCGATATGATCTGTGATGGCGCCTCCCCAGAAGAAGCTGGTCGGGGAAACCACGGTATTGTTGTTGGTGCTGTACGGTGCGGTCGGCGGCGGCAGGCCGACTTCCGTATTCGTGAACCCCACGATCGTCATCATCGAAATCGGCGGCACCCATTTCTTTTGGCTGTTGTCGGTTGAGTCATCGAAAGGAAATGGGCTCGTCCGATAGGGCCCGCCGCCATAAGTGTAGCCGCCGATTTTGAAGCGGCGACCGTAAGGCGTCAGTCCGGCGAAATCGGTGTGGCATGAGCCGCAAGGCTGGCCCGTTTGACGGGCATAGCTGGGTAAGGCTTGCGCTGGCGTTGCCAACCCTATTGTCCCGAGCGCATAAAAGACCAGCGCTGCCGCTACAGCTCGCGGCAAATGCCGGAAGAACCAAACGAATAGATTTTGCTCGTCGCCCATGGTGCCACGCAAAACCCACCCCTTTACGGCTGCGCCGCAAAGGCAGGGGCAGGGGCAACCGCTACGATAAAAAATAAAAATGCAGTCGGCTATGTCGAAATATCGATGCTACACGTTTTCTGTGGAATGAAGCTTTTTGGCAACACACCCTTTATCTTCTTGATATCTATCAAGGGATTGGTTTGATATCTATCAATGTACCCACCTAGTATTAGCGCCTTAGCCGGCTTTTTTGGCCCAGTACTTACACCAGCCAGTAGGGCTTATGTTGCCGTCGACAATGGTACAGGTATTTGTCGGCGCTTGGAATAGCGAGCAGTTACTGCACTGCTGATCACCCTTTGGTGAGTCCTGATAGGCCACCGATTGCTGACTCATCTTCGCTGCGGCTCGCTTGAGCGGTACTACCAACGCTGCGGCGCCTGCCGCACAACCGGCGCTACGGAGCAGAACGTTTCGTCGGGAAATTCCGTGCGATGGCAGTTGCGACGTCAATGTCTTGGTCATGTCCCTCCTCCGTCCCTCAAAGGTTTGTCTGGAGCAAATCACAGACGCTCATTCGGCCCGTTGATATGGATCAATCGTCCGATCGCTTTGCATGACCCAGCAAACAGAATGCACTCAACGATAGCTGCACTTATTTCAGAGTGCTGACGTAAGCTGCAACCGCCTCCATCTGCTCCTTGTTGAGGCTATGCGCAACCGGGCTCATAATGGCCGAAGTGTCAGGCTTTGCCGGATTTTGGCCGCGCTCCTTTCCCCAATTCGTGAGTTCCTTGATGACGTATGGATAAAGCTGACCAGCTAGACGGGGAATTTGCCCGCTACCCGTAGCGTCCGGTCCATGACACGCAGCGCATGCTGCGATGTCTTGATCGGGCATCCCGTCCTGAAAGATTTTTTCACCTGTCCCCACAAGTTGCCGTGGCGCGCCGCCGAGCGGTGGAGGATTGAGCGCGTTGAAATTTGCGGCGAGAGCCGCCACCATTGACGGACTCAGCGAATGTGACACGTTGAACATGACGTTGTTAGTTCGTCGATGCTCAATAAAAGCCTGCAGCTGATTTTCTAGATATTCGGGTTGCTGCCCGGCGAGGCGCGGAATCGGATAATAGCCATGGAAACCCTGCGCCGAAACGCCATGGCAGACCTTACAATATTGAAGCTTGGCCTGAACTTCCTTCTCAGGAGCTTGAACTTCCTTCTCAGGGACGCCACCCTTGCGCGGCTCCTTCGCCCAGCTGGCGGTTGCGAAGGCGAGGGCTGCGAATGCTGTCGTCCAGACCAGAGCTGACAGTATCGCTTCGCAAAAGCGCCGCTCCGGTCGCTGATTTAGTCGGAAACTGGTCATTGCTTCCTCCCACGGCCGTTCCGAAAAACGTGGGAATTCGGGTCTAGCTGACGAGCTCAATGTTCAGCAGGCCACGGCACTACTCATGTGCCGTATAAAGAATACACTACGCTGATCGAAGCCGTAATAGTTATTTTAGAGAGTTACCGACCCAAGTTTGCTAAAGCCACCAATGCAATTACAGGCACCCCGTTGATAGGTATCAATTTCAACCCGGACAAGTCGGTAAAACCAGCAGGTTCCCGTCACTGTTGCAACTTCCAACCATGCGCGCTCATGCACGCCTCATACATCTGCTGGTTTGTCACCCCTAAGGGTGGGGGCTCCTGAAGCGTCCGCATGCAAACTTGTCGCTCTTGCGCAAGATCGCTTTCTGACGCCCCCGGCTTCACCCAGTGTGGAGTGGCGCAGGTCGACAACAGCCATGCCCCAACAATAGGAAATAACAAACGTAGAAGCCCTAAAATCGATGCCTCTCCATCCTAGCCGCTTAAAACTATATCACGCAGCGCTGCTATGCTGATAATCATGCCGGAATGGGGTTATGATGTCTTTTCTCTTTTGATGTAAGCGTACGGGCCAAGGTCGCGTTCGCGCGGCTTCAATGTATACATATACACCACCTCGAAGTCCGATACGCGACAAGTTCGGTATTCAAAGGTGTAAATGTCGGGCATAAACTCATCTTCGTCAGAGGTTGGACCTGCTGACGCGGTATGTCGGACAATTCGTCCGAGTACATGTAGCCGCCCTCTGTGGGGATGCCCACAATTGACCGGCCATTTGTCGGTTCCTTTTTCAGGAACCCTCTTTCGCGTTAAGCGCTGACGCCGCTCTGTCCGCGCCGTATGGCGTTTCGTCTTTGCATCGCTTGCGCGATGGCCGAACGGTCGCTGGCGGTGCGTCACGACCTTACCGCGAGGCTTGCGACCGCAAATGTCACCGAACACGCCGATCCGACCGATGCTGGAATGACTTCTTCGCAGCCGAATCTCTTGAGCTTTTCGGTGACCGCTCGGGCGGTGCGGTTGATCAAAATCAAACGTCAGGATTGCGGTCAGGATAAGTTTCGGAGATTGGTATCCAACACCAAAGACATTGAATGAAGACCTCTGTTGCGAAAAGCGATCAGCATCATGTAAAGCAATAAAGATTGTGTGGAGTTGAGTATGACGACCTTTTCCGACGTAATGGTCCATCTTGACCTTGAGCATGCAAACGACGCTTGTCTGCGCGTTGCTCTCGAATGCGCTGACACATTCAATGCCAAATTGATCGGCATCGCTGCTGCCACTGGACAATCGCCATATTATGGAAATGTGACGTCTGCCCAGGACCCACAGCAGCAATTACGTACCGATGTCAGCAAGCGATTGGCACAAGCCGAAGACCGTTTTCGATCTATGTCGGCTCCTCGAAAGGTTGAATGGCGCTCTGCAACAACGCCGCCAGCTAAGTACGTATCGCGCGAAGCGCGTGCTGCTGATCTTGTCGTGATCGGCGCTCCGCGTAATAGTTTAGTGTCTGATCTTGTCGGCAATCTCGACCCAAGCGATCTCGTGATGCAAGTTGGTCGCCCCATCCTGGTGGTTCCTCCGCAGGTCCAAACCCTCAAGCTGAAGCTCGGCGTAGTCTGTTGGAAGGACACGCGCGAAGCACGGCGTGCTGTGAGCGATGCATTGCCGCTTCTCCACAAGACCCAGGAAGTTGTCGTCGTCGAGGTCATCTCGGATGAATCCGACCCCGATGCAGCACACAATCGGGTTGACGATGTCATATTTTGGCTGGAGCGCCATGGCATCGGGGCTTTCGCCCGAGTTTTCCACTGCCCGGAACGGCAAGATCCCATGGAAAAGCTATTCGAGTACGGCGCAGATTTTATTGTAGCGGGTGCTTATGGTCACACGCGATTGCATGAGTGGGTGTTCGGCGGTTTTACTCACGATCTTCTTTACCGTTCCCCTCTATGCTCGTTTCTGGCCCATTAAGTGAACAAGGCTGGCGGATTTCTATATAGACAAGCTTATCCATACTTCAGTTCTTCGGCTTTGATGACTGTGGCGCTATTAGCAGCATCCTAGTTCTGCCAAGTGGCTTTCCGATCCAAGAGATCGTTCACGCCGATCTGAACCACTTTAATATCTTCATCAGCGAGACCGCCGCGCTTGCCAAGTCTTTCGGTTTCACTAACCTTAGCGAAGTAAAGAAAAATGCGTTCAGAGAGGTGCCGCCTGGGGAAGAGAAGAACTTGCTGATCAATAGAGGTTGTTTTATTTTGTCGCCTGTCTCTTCAAGCGTTTCGCGGATCACGGCATCATCGGCGGTTTCGTTTTTATTGATCATTCCGGCGAGCACTTCGGTAACCCAACCGGTAGGATCATCGCGTCGACGGCCGATCAGGCTCGGAACCCTAAATTGTTCAATCAAAACGACCGAACGCGTATCGACGCTGAATAACAAAGCGGCAACACCATCTCCACGCTCGAAGACCAGCCGTCGCTGATCGGGACTCATTTTCCCATCGTAGCGCCGATGAGAGACGATGACTTCGTTGACTTTAAAGCAATCATCTAACAACGGCTTTTGGCTGCGGATTTCAACGCGACGACGGCCGTTCATCGGGTGCTCTATCAGAGGAGTAGGGGCTACGCAGCACTCTTGACCAAGCACAGTCTGATCGGAAGCGGCCAATTGCTACCTAGCCGCCGATCCCTCTCCGCCACTTGCGCTTCCAGAGCGGTCCATTGTGGCAGCATAACGTAATCATTCTCGCTACCTGCCTATTCTCGCTGGGGCAGCGACCGGTTCGTCGCTATGATGTGATCTTTGATTTTGATCAAGCAACTAAGAAGAGACTTGGTTATCTTATGATATGAATTCCAACACGCACACGAAGGCGAGCGACCTCGCACCTCGCCTGATCGCGGTCGTAACTGATCTCGTCCGCGAGCTTCATGGACCGAGCACTGCCTCTTTGACGGTTACACTATCTAGTAGACTTGATCGCGATCTCGGCATCGACAGCCTCGGTCGGGCCGAATTGATATTGCGGATCGAGCGGGTCTTTCGGACGCGACTACCCGTCGGTGTGATGAGCCAAGCTGACACAGTGAGAGATCTTCTCGCTGCTCTGCAGCAGGCTGCCAGCGAACGGGGGCTGCCGGACACGCCCCTCGTGCTCGTGACCGAAGCTCACGGCGGCGCGGAGTCTGTCGTGGCCCCTGCCGCTGAAGCCAACACATTAGTTGAGGCGCTCGAGTGGCACGTAGGGCGTAATCCCAATCGAGCACACGTCACCATCCTGCAGGATGAGAACGCCGTCCTTGGTGCGATGACCTATGGCGAGCTCGCCAGAGCGGCAAAAGCAGTTGCTTCGGGGTTGATTGCACAGGATGTCGTGCCTGGCGATCGAGTCGCACTTATGTTGCCAACGAGTATCGAATTTTTCGTGGCGTTTTTTGGCATATTGTATTCAGGAGCGGTGCCGGTACCGATCTATCCGCCTATGCAATTGTCGCAACTCGAGGACTATTTGCGCCGGCAAGCCAAGATCCTGTGCAATGCCGCACCACGCGTGCTGGTCACTGTCCCAGAGGCATTGCGGCTGGGCGTTTTGTTGCGTGGGCTCGTTCCCTCATTGGTCGCTCTCAAGAGCGTCGGTGACCTGCAGGAAGAGTCCACCCGGGTTTCCTTGCCGCTGCAGAATGATCCCGCCGCCACGGCGTTGATCCAATACACATCAGGGAGCACCGGCGATCCAAAAGGAGTCGTTCTTAGCCACGCCAATGTATTGGCCAATATCCGTGGGATTCTCAAGGCGATCAATGCCACCTACGCCGACGTGCTCCTCAGCTGGCTGCCACTCTATCACGACATGGGATTGATCGGCGGATGGCTCGGCCCGCTCTATGCCGGCGCCAGATGCTATATTATGTCTCCACTAAGCTTCCTTGCCCATCCGCAAAGCTGGCTGTGGGCGAGCCAGCGTTGCCGAGCGACCATTTCAGCCGCGCCAAATTTTGCGTTTGAACTATGTCTTAGAGAGATCGACGACGCCGATCTCACGGGCCTCGATTTAAGCTCCCTCCGATACGTTGCTAACGGCGCGGAGCCAGTAAGCGTTCAGACGCTTCGTCGGTTCATCGAGCGGTTCAGCCGATATGGGTTTCAGCCCGGTGCGATGGCTCCCGTCTATGGGCTTGCGGAGTGTGCCGTTGCGCTCGCACTTCCCCCACCGGGACGTGAACCGCGCATCGATCGCGTCAACCGCGACGCATTGAGCCGGCGGGGCACTGCCGAACCCGCGAACAACGACGACCCCAACGCGATCGAAATCGTTGCTTGCGGGTCGCCATTGCCTGACCACGAAATTCGCATCGTTGACGATTCCGGGCGGGAAACGGAGGAGCGACGAGAGGGCCGGCTCGAGTTTCGCGGCCCATCGGCGACCTCAGGGTACTTCCACAACGAAATCAAGACGCGGGAGCTCTTCCGCGGCAACTGGCTCGACAGCGGCGACCGAGCATATATAGCCAATGGCGAGGTATTCATCACGGGCCGCATCAAAGACATCATCATACGAGCCGGCCAGCATGTTTATCCGCAGGAGCTTGAAGAAGCAGTCGGGGACATTGTGGGAGTGATCAAGGGCGCGGTGGCCGCATTCGGCGTGACCGATCTCGATTCTGGCACGGAGCGCATCGTCGTCTTGGCCGAGACCGGACAGACGGATTCCGCCGAATGTGAAAAACTCAAAGCGCGCGCCCGTGACACCATCACAGATATCGTCGGTTCACCGCCTGACGACTTCGTGCTAGTCGAGCCCGGCACTGTGCCAAGGACTTCCAGCGGCAAGATCCGCCGGGCTGCCGCAAAAGAATATTATCTTACACAACAGCTCAGTCTTCCGAGGCGAGCAGTGCGCTTGCAGATCACGCGCTTGTGGCTTGCCGGCACGGGTGGGCGGATGACGCGATTGGCCAGGTCCGGGCGCGACCTTTGCTACGCCGCCTGGTGGTGGACCGTACTGACTGTCTCGGTTGCAATCGGGGCGGCCGCCACCATGACGCTGCCCCGCCTAACGTGGCGCTGGATGGCGGTGCGAACGTTGGCCCGGGCTTCGCTTCTGTTGATGGGCGTCCCGCTTTCAGTCAAGGGTATCGAACGGCTGCCGAAACAACAGGCGGTCGCCGTCTTCAATCACAGCAGCTATGCGGACGCCATCGCGCTCGCCGCCATATTGCCGGGCGAACCCGCCTACATGGCGAAGCAGGAGCTTGCCGGCGATTTTTTTGCTGGGCCACTTTTGCGCAAACTGGGAGTGCTATTCATCGACCGTTACGATCTGAGCGGCGACATCGCCGACATGGCAGCCGCGATCGCTCTCGCCAGCAAGGGTCGACTGTTGGTGATATTCCCCGAGGGCACGTTCACCCGACAGCCTGGACTTCTAGAGTTTTTCACCGGGGCCTTCAAGATCGCTAGCGAAGCCGGCCTGCCGGTTTATCCTGGTGTCTTGCGGGGGACACGATCGATGTTGCGAGGTGACCAATGGCTTCCACGCTGGGGTCGCATCGACGTTGAAATCCTCGACCCTTTCACACCCACAGGCACGGGTTTCGAACAGGTATTGCACCTGCGCGATTCGGTTCGTCAGGCAATCCTGGCTCACTGCGGCGAACCGGATCTGCGCGAATTGGTGAAGCCTGCGCCGATCAAACGATAAAGGCGGCCATTTCTGTTTTCGCGGATTCTAATGCGAGAGCAACACTGGCACAGCTATCGACTGAAGTATTGAGCTGTCACTGCATTGTCCGGTAGTTCCTCGCATTGCACGGGCGCAGTCCAGACGGGTCGATTCTAATCACTGCTGCCGTACAAGCTGATTCACTGCCTCATCGACGCTGTGAAATAAACGATCTGGTCCGAGTGCGTGAATAACACCAAATCTATCGAGCGCTGCATGTGCTCTGGCCGATTCGAGTCTTGCTACAGCAAAACGGATATTTGCTGCCCGACAATGGTTTAGAATTTCAATGAGCGCCTGAGCCGCGGTAAAGTCGACATCAGCGATACCGCTTGCTTCAAGGACGATAAGGGCCAGCCGGCGATCGTAACTATCAATCATTTCAATCATGCCGCGCTTGAAGATTTCGGCGTTTGCGAAGAGCAACGGAGCCTGAAAAGCAATAACGGCGACGCCCTCCTGCCTTTCGCCCTGCCCGGGGAATTCAGGCGGCCACCACACCGTTGTGCCTGGAAGTTTTTGCAGTTCGATCAGATTTGTTCGAATCGTCTTAGACACGCCGTGGAGCAGGGACAGGCCAATCCCGATCGCGACGCCGGTTTGAATCGGTAGAGTGATGATCGCCCCAGCGGTTAGCAATGCAAGCAGTCCCTCGACGGGAGCTTGCCGAGCGATCCTCCCAATCATGCCAACGCGAACGAGCCGCTGGGCTACAAACAGGAGAACCCCGCCAAGTGCCGCTTCTGGCACGTGATCCAGAAGCACTCCACCCCAGAGTGCCAACACCAGCACAACTAGCGCAGCCACCAGTGCACTGAGTTGCGACCTGCTGCCCGATTCTAACACCGCGGCCGTACGTGGCGGACTGGCGTCAACCGGAAAGGCCCCCAACAGGGCAGCAACGAGATTCCCTGCTCCTAAGCCGAGAAAATCTTGATCGACATCAGGCTGGGGTTCGGCGGAAGTCCGAAAGGAATATGTCACCGTTGCGGTCTGTATCATAATCACGAGCGCGACAATTAGCGCCAGCGGTGTCAGTTGTAGCAACAGGTCGAAAGCTGGGAGCGCAGGGCGTGGTATACCTCCCGGCAATGTTCCAATGACGGCAACGCCGCGACTTTCGAGCCCAAAGGCCTGCACAATTACGGCCGCCAGTACGACGCCGATCAATGCGCCGGGGATACGTGCGCTTATCTTCTCTGCTAGAAGGATAATTGCGACCACTCCGAGGCCGATCGCTGTCGAGATAGGATTGAGTCTCGAAAGATTGGCGGCGATGACAGTCGCTTGGCTGATGAGATTGCCACTGCCTTTGGCAATGCCAAAAATGCTGGGAAATTGCGAGATGACAATATGTACGGCAATACCAGCCAAAAAACCAGTTATTACCGGTGTC
>Ga0187783_10003066_pt1 | contig 12360 bp, 12 predicted proteins | sample 1015_SJ02_MP02_2_FD_132471 | JGI IMG/M metagenome (GOLD analysis project Ga0187783, IMG submission 132471) | Tropical peat soil microbial communities from peatlands in Department of Meta, Colombia - 1015_SJ02_MP02_20_MG | ecosystem: Environmental > Terrestrial > Soil > Wetlands > Peat | place... | reverse complement strand
TCGTGGCGATGTCGAGCAGGAAGCCGTTCGGCAACACCAGGAAGACGAGCAGGGTGAGCGGCGTGAAGTACAGGAAAATCGCAGCGGTTTGCGAGGGGCGGGCGGCGCTGGCAACGGTCACGCGGTGCTCCGGCCCGGTAATTCGCCCGTGCGGCGGGGCGCAGTCGAGCGCACGAGTATTTTGCTGCACAGCTCCAGGTTGAGGCCAGGAGTGGGGCGCCAGCTGCGGGCGGTGGGCAAACCGACCCGGAGACGGCAAGCTAGCGCAGGCAATCGTGCGGCAGTTACACGGGCGACCAAAGGATCACTCTCATGAGCAAGACTGATGCAAGCAGAGGTCACAGCGCCATGGGCGCCCCCCTCGTCACGCCGACCGATCTCACCGCGACGGCAACGCGCGACATCAGTGCCGCCATGAATGGCGTTCTGGCGGACGTGTTCGCGCTCTACGTAAAGACCAAGAACTTTCACTGGCACTTGAGCGGGCCACATTTCCGGGACTACCACCTGCTGTTCGACGAGCAGGCGGACCAGATCTTTGCCATGACTGATGCGATTGCCGAGCGCATCCGCAAGGTCGGTGGCGCGACGCTGCGCTCGATCGGCCACATCGCACGCACCCAGCGCATTCGCGACAACGACGCCGAGTACGTCGAGCCGTCCGACATGCTCGCCGAGCTGCGCGAGGACAACAAGGCGCTATCCGCACGGCTGCGCGAAGCTCACAACGTCTGTGAGGAGCACCGCGATATCGCGACGACCAGCCTGATCGAAGTATGGATTGACGAGACCGAGCGGCGCACCTGGTTTCTGTTCGAAGCCGGTCGTCGCGGTGACTCGGGCGGGCGATGATGCGCGCACTGGTGGCGCACGGCGGCCGGCGGGTGCCGGTCGGCGCTACCAGCCGACCGGACCGTAGACGAATCCAAAAGAGGCGTCGGCCGGCGCCCAGGGGCCCCAGGCCGCCCAGGACCAGCCGGCGTCCGCGTAGGTCAGCGCCAGCAACTGTTGCTCGCTGGCGAGGTGTTGCTGGAGCTGATTGATCCGGTACTGGTCGTAGGCCTGCTGGGTGCCGACGTAGAGACAGTCGCAGACGAGCGGATCGGCGTACACGTAGTGCGTGGTCCCGCCGTTCTGACGGATGAGAAACTGCTGGGCCGGCAACCGGCTGAGCATTGCCTGGCGTTCCGGCGTATCCGCGGGCTTCATGATGAAGCCGGCGGCAGCCAGGTTATTCTCCTGGGCGCCGATGTCCGGCGGCGTGGTCTGACACGAGGCGAGCAGGCTCGCGGCCACGAGCGCCGCCGCCAGCGCGCTGCGTCCAACCGGATTGGAATTCATGCCGCTATCCACCCCGCGACCCATGACACGGCTGCCTGAAATTCTGCGGCCGCGCTGCGCAGCAAAAGTAACACAGCACGCGTTGCTTGCCACCTCGGCCGGTCGCATCACGCGGCGCGCAGTCGCCGCAAACGGAGTATCAGATGCCCACTTATCTGTGCTATGCGGCCGCCGAGCGACTCTCGCAGCAACAGCGCGCGCAGGTTGCCGAGGCGATCACCGCCGCCCACAGCGAGGAGATGGCTGCGCCGCGCTACCTCGCACAGGTCATTTTCCAGGACCTCGGGCCTGGCCGTGTCTTCATCGGCGGCCAGCCGGCCCCCGAGCGACAGATCTGGGTACACGGCGAGGTACGCTCGGGCCGCACGCCGGGTCAACGGCAAGCCCTGGTGGCGCGCCTGGCTCGCGAGCTGGCGCGGATCGCACAAGTCCCTGCCGACGACGTATGGGTGTACCTCAACGAGCTCTGCCCGCTCGACATGGTGGAGTTCGGTCACGTATTGCCGCCGTCAGGCGGCGAGGAGCAGTGGCTGCAGGCGCTGCCGCAGCCGCTGCGCGCGCGCCTGGCTCGACTGCAGGCGCGCTGATCAGGACCCCGTGGGAGTGAGCCAGGCCGGATTCTCACAGACGGCGCTTCGAATGGCTGCTCCGTCCTCGAGATCCGTGTTTGCTTGCCGGATGGCCGCCGCGAGCGCCAGTGAGTCGAGCGCGCGGATGCGCGGCAGCAGGTAGACCTGCAGGCGGTACAGTGTATCTTCGAGCCTGGCCAGGCCCTGCAGCAATTCGGCGCTGGTGTCGATCCACTGCTGCCGCAGGCTGGACGTGGCTGCGCTGCCGGCCGCATCGTCCGAGGCCGAGATCAGGTGTCGCTGCAGGCCGATCTCTCCTCGGATCACCTCCAGGCAGTACATCGAGCGCAGGTCGTGCTCGCTCGGCTGCTGCTGCTGCGCGCTCAGGCCCGTGGCGAGCGCCGACACCGCAGCTGCCAGCAGCACCCTGGGGCGTATCGACCGTGGGCGCCTCATTGCGAACGATCCTCTGGCGAAGCCGGGCGTCAGCCCATCGAGCCTGCCGCAGCAGGCTAGCAGCGCTGCGCCCGGTCCGAAATCGGCCATTGGACCTACGAGCCCCCGCGGCGCGCGCCACGTTGATCGCGCCCCCGAGCGGCACTATGATCGGCTCGCTCAAGGTGCCTGCCCGTGATGCACGGGCGGGGAAATCGGGAAGCCGGTGAAAGGCCGGCGCTGCCCCCGCAACGGTAATGGAGTGCTGAACTCGGCGATGTAACCACCGGACCCCAGGCGGGGTTTGGGAAGGTGCCGAGTCGGTCCGAAGCTCGGTCGCGGACCACTTCAGAGCCCGGAAACCAGCCTTGCAGCATGTCAGCCGTCGGATCGCGGTGGGCGATCGCAGGGCACCGGCGCCATGCCGTCTTCCCGTGCGCTCGCCATTGTGATCCGGCTGCTTGGGTCAGGCCATGTCACGGGGAGTGATCATGTCAAGGGCAAGTCACGTTCTGCAGGCGCTGCGCGCGCGAACCTCCAACACCGGCTTGGGCCGCGAGTACTACACCGAGCCCGAGATCTTCGATCTCGAACTGACGCACGTTTTCTACCGCGAATGGCTATTCGTCGCGCACGCCTCCGAACTGCCGCAGACCGGCAGCTATCTGACGCTGCAGATCGGCGCCTATCCTATTCTCCTGGTCCGGGCCGCCGACGGCCTGATACGCGCCTTCATCAACAGTTGCCGCCACCGCGGCTCGCGGATCTGCCCGGAGCCGCGCGGTGCGACCCGCAAGCTCGTCTGCCCGTACCACCAGTGGACCTACGAGCTCGACGGCCGCCTGTTCGCGGCGCGCCAGATGGGTGCGGGATTCGATCGCACGCAATTCTCCCTGAAGCGCGTGCACTGTGAGACCGCCGCCGGCAGCATCTTCGTGTGCCTGTCCTCCAGCGCACCGGATTTCGCCCCGGCGCGCCGTCAGCTGGAGACCTATCTGGGTCCGCATCGTCTTGCGGAGACGCGGGTGGCCTTCGAATCGACCATCATCGAGGAGGGCAACTGGAAGCTGGTCTGGGAAAACAACCGCGAGTGCTATCACTGCGCCGCGAACCACCCGGAGCTCGCTGCCACGTACTCCGATTCCCCGGCGATCACCAGCGCCGCTACCTCGGGCGACCCGAAGGTTGCCGCACACTGGCAGCAGTGCGAGGCGGTCGGTCTTCCCAGCCGCCTGCAGCTCTCCGAGGACGGGCAGATGCGGACCGCGCGCATGCCGTTGCTGGCCGCCGCGCAGAGCTATACGCCCAGCGGGCGCGCCGCGGTGAGACGGCCTCTCAACGATGCCATTCCGCCGGGCGTCAACATCGGGGCGCTCCTTCTCTTTCATTACCCCACGACCTGGAATCACTTCCTGGCCGATCACGCCATCACGTTTCGGGTTCTGCCGCTGAGTCCGCGGCGCACGCAGCTTACGACGAAATGGCTCGTGCATCGTGAGGCGGTCGAGGGAGTCGACTACGACGTCGAGGAGCTGACCCGAGTATGGCTCGCGACCAACGAGCAGGACCGCAGGATCGTCCACGAGAACCAGATCGGCATGGACTCGCCCACCTACGAGCCTGGACCCTTCTCGGAGCTGCATGAGAGCGGCGTCAGGCAGTTCGTGGACTGGTACTGCAGCCGTCTGCTGCAGCGCCTGCAGAGCGCGGGCTACACCGACGCCGCCTGATTCCGTCCCGGCTTAAACGCCGGCCACGCGCGTGCGGATCTGAACCCCCGAGGTCAGGGTGCGCTGCACGGGACATTTCTCGGCAACCGCGAGCAGCGTGCGCCGCTGCTCGTCGGAGAGCGCACCGAGCAGGCGAATCTCCACCTCGATGCGCTCGATCTGGCTCGCTCCGCTCGTGCAGTTGGCGCAGTCCTCGGCATGCACCCGCGCGTGCGACAGGCTGAGGCGCACTGCCTCGAGCGGCCAGCGCTTGCGCTGCGCATAGATGCGCAGCGTGATTGCTTTGCAGGCTCCGAGGGAGGCCAGCAGAAGGTCGTAGGGAGTCGGGGCGGTATCCTGGCCTCCGGCGCTCACCGGTTCGTCCGCCTGAAATGCGTGGCGTCCGGCCGAGATATTCTCCAGGAAGTCCGGTGCCGCGCTCTCGACGGTCACGCTCATGGTCCTCTCCTCAGTGGCTGCTGATCCGATCGGTCGCCGCGGGCGTCGCGTCAGTCGTACCATGTTCTCGGTGGCGGCCCGGCAACGAGCAGCATAACGCCCCTGGGTGCGGACCGGACTGCCGCCGAAATCGGGCAGACTCACCGGGTACGCACAAGACGGAGGTCGCGCGCGGTGAACACCACAGGTAACGGCATGGCGCTGCCGCAGCAGGCGCGCGTCGTCATCATCGGGGGAGGAGTCGCCGGCTGTTCCATCGCCTATCACCTGGCGAAACTCGGCTGGACGGACCTGGTGCTCCTCGAGCGCGCCCGGCTCACCTCCGGGACGACCTGGCATGCGGCGGGCCTGCTGACGACGCTGCGGGACACGGAAACTCAGACCCGCCTCGCGGCGTATACGCAGCAGCTGTACCGCCGGCTGCAGGCCGAGACCGGACAGGCGACCGGGTTGATCGAGTGCGGGTCGATCCAGCTGGCCCTCACGCCCGATAAGGCGGAGGAGATGCGCCGCGGGTATCGCGCGGCGCAGAGCTGGGGCATCGAGTGCGAGGAAATCGGTGCGGGTGAGGTACAGCGGCTCTGGCCGCTCGCGTACGTCGGCGATGTACAGGCCGCCTTCCACTTTCCGCGCGACGGGCGCATAAACCCCACCGACGTGACTTCCGCGCTCGCCAGGGGTGCGCGCCAGGCCGGTGTGCGCATCGTCGAGCGATGTCCGGTCACGGCGATCGAGCAGCGCGGTGGCCGCGTGACGGCGGTGGTGAGCGAGCTCGGCCGCATCGCGACCGACCTGGTCGTCAACTGCGGCGGGATGTGGGCGCGGGAGATCGGCCGGCTGGCCGGCGTCGACGTGCCGCTCCAGGCCGCGGAGCACTATTACCTGGTCACCGAGCCGGTGGCGGCCGTGCATCCGCAACTGCCCATCCTGCGCGACCCCGGCCGCCGCACCTACATACGCGAAGAGGCCGGCAAGATCATGGTCGGCATCTTCGAGGACGTCGCCCGGCCCTGGAACGTCGAGCGGATTCCGCCGGATTTCGCCTTCGGCGAGATCCCGCCGGACTGGGACCGCATGCAACCCTACCTCGAGCGGGCCTGCGAACGCGTGCCACTGCTCGCGCACACCGGCGTCAAGCTCCTGTTTTGCGGCCCGGAATCGTTCACCGCCGACCACAACTATCTGATGGGCGAGGCGCCGAACCTGAAGGGCTTCTTCATCGCGGCCGGATTCAACTCGCTCGGCATCCTTTCGGGCGGCGGTGTTGGCTTCGTGATGGCACACTGGATTGTGGACGGTCACGCGCCCATGGACGTCTGGTCGGTCAACGTCCGTCGCGCGCACGCCTGGCAGAACAACCCGCGCTACCTCGCGAACCGGGTGGTGGAGACGCTCGGTATCGGCTATCAGGATCACTGGCCGTTCCGGCAATGGGCGAGCGCGCGCGGTGTGAAGCGCAGCCCCTTGCACGAGCGGGTCGCGGCCGCCGGCGCGTGCTTCGGCGAGTCAGCCGGCTGGGAGCGGCCCAACTGGTACGCCCGCCCGGGACAGAAGCCGGTCTACGAGTACAGCTGGGGCCGCCAGAACTGGTTCGAGAACAATGCCGCAGAGCACCGCGCCGTGCGCGATGCGGTGGGGCTCTTCGAGCAATCCTCATTTGCCAAGCTCCTGGTGCAGGGACGCGACGCGGAACGGGCGCTGAACCGTATCGCCACGGCCGACTGCCGGCTGCCGGTCGGCAGGGTGCTGTACACGCAGTTCCTCAATCCGCGCGGCGGCATCGAAGCCGACCTGAGCATCACGCGGCTCACCACCGACCGGTTTCTGGTGGTCACGGCGGCTTTCACCGCGACGCACGTGCTGTCCTGGCTGCGCGACCACATCGATCCTGACTGCCAGTGCGTAGTCACGGACGTGACCGACGGCTGGTGCATGCTCAATGTCCAGGGGCCACGCTCGCGCCAGCTGCTCTCGAGCATCGCTTCCGGCGACTGGTCGAACGAGGGCTTTCCGTTCGCCACTGCACGGGAAGTGCAGCTCGGCTACTGGCAGGCGCTCGCGGTGCGCCTCACCTACGTCGGCGAGCTGGGCTGGGAGCTTTACGTGCCGGTGCCGTTCGCGGTCGGGGTCTACGATATGCTGGTCGAGGCTGGCGCAGCGCTCGGTCTCGCGCATTGCGGCTATCACGCGCTCGATTCACTGCGCATCGAGAAGGCCTACCGCGACTGGTCACACGACATCGGACCGGACGATACCCCGCTCGAGGCCGGGCTTGCCTTTACCTGCGCGTGGCACAAGCCGGATGGATTCATCGGCCGGGATGCCCTGCTCGCTGCGCGATCCGGGCCGCGCGTGCGCCGCCTGGTGCAGTTCCTGCTCGCAGATCCTGAGCCCATGCTCTATCACAACGAGCCGATCCTGCTCGAGGGCAAGCGCGTCGGCCTGATCACCTCGGGGATGTATGCCCACACCCTGGGCGCAGCGGCAGGTCTCGGCTACGTCACCGATCAGCGGGGTGTATCGGACGAGCTCATCGCCACCGGGCGGTTCGAGATCCTGATCGGCAATCGCGCCGTTCCGGCACGGGCGTCGCTGCGCCCGATGTACGATCCCGGTGGTGCACGGGTCCGCGGCTAGCGCGCCTGGCTGTTGCGCCCCGGTTGTCAGGCCGACTCGCGCTGCGCCGCTGGAAGAACGAAGTGCACAAAGGATGAAACGATGTACTTGTCCTCGGAGCGCGGCATCTCACCGCAATGCATGTGGGTCCAGAAGGTCGGGAAGAACACGGCGTCGCCCGCTACCGGTTTCAGCCGCAGGTTTTGCCGATGAAAACAGGTCTCGCCACCTTGCTGGACGGAATTGAGGTACAGGACCATGGCCAGCTGCCGTTCCCACGCGCCGGGTCCGAGCGCATCGAAGTGCCATTTGAAATGTCCTTCGTCTCTGCGGTAGTGCTGGATCTTGTAGCCCGTGCAGCGCAGCGGCCAGACCTGCAGCGACGGAAACTGCGCCGCGACACTCAGCACGACCTGGCTGACCGCTGAGTGCAGCTGCTCGTGGACCGCGGCCCAGGGAGCCTCACTGGTGATCTCCAGATCCGTGCTGACCTTGACTTCGTCGTGCGCGCGTCGCTCGCCGCGGCTGCCGACCGTGTAGCCGCGGTGCTTGCGCGGATCGCGCTCGTAGTCGGCGATGATCGAACGGCACAGTTGCTGCGAAAGCAGCCCTTTCACGTAGAAGATGCAGTCGGCGGGGGTGAGGATTTCCATGCGCTTTCCGCTGCGGGCGGACCGTCGGATGTTAATCGCTGCGCGCGCCGAACACGGCCCCGTTGCTCCGGGAGTGTGAGCTGCGTTCCATACCGGGCCTGCTTGCGCGGCGGATCCTGGCGGTGACAGCATGCCGCGGCGCGCCCGGGGTAGGCAGACGGTGGTATAGCGGTTCGCTTGCATGACAGAGATTCACTCACACAACCTCGCCGGCCTCGGCTTCCTGCTCGGATACCTGCTGCTCGCGATCGTGCCGTCACTGCACGCCCTGCTCACCAAGTCCGACCCGCGCAGCGCGCTAAGCTGGATCGCGGTCTGCTGCCTGGTTCCCTACGCAGGAGCGCTGCTCTACGGACTGCTCGGCATCAACCGCGTGCGCCGCGCGGAGCCGCTGGACACGGCAGCCCGCGCGGCGACCCCGCAGTCGGCGGCACCCGCCGGGTGGTTCGCGGAGCAGGTGCATATCGCAGATGCGCTGACACGGCGGCCGCTCGAAGGCGGCAACCACATCGAGCCGCTGCACAACGGCGAGCTCGCCTTTCCGCGCATGCTCGCGGCGATCGCGCAGGCCGAGCATTCGGTATGGCTCGCGACCTACATCTTCCAGACCGACCCCGTCGGACGACAGTTCATCGCCACCCTCGCGGCAGCGGCGCGTCGCGGCGTCGCGGTGCGCGTCCTCGTCGATGGCGTGGGCGAGTGGTACGACTGGCCGCACGCGGTGCCGCTGCTGCGCCGCGCCGGCGTGCGCGCCGCGCGTTTCCTGCCGCCGCGACTGCTGCCGCCGAGTCTCGCGCTCAACTGCCGCAACCACCGCAAGATCCTGGTGGTCGACGGCACGGTCGGTTTCATCGGCGGCATGAATCTCGGCGGCCGGGAGGTCGGCGGCAGCACCGGCCGTCGCATGACCGACATTCATTTCTGTCTGCGCGGTCCGGTCGTCGGACAGCTGGCCCAGACTTTTGCCGAGGATTGGGAGTTCGCAACGCGCGAGCCGCTGCCGCAGCCAGCGCCGCAGCCGGACGCCGGGCAATGCCTGTGCCGCGTGATTACCGGCGGCCCCGACCAGGATGTCGACAAGCTGCTGTTGATTCTCCTGAGCGCGCTCGCCAGCGCACGCCAGCACGTGCAGATCATGACGCCGTATTTCATCCCGCCGCTCGAGCTGGTGGCGGCGCTCGAGGCTACGGCGCTGCGCGGGGTCATCGTGACCGTGGTGCTGCCGCGCCGGAGCAACCTGCGTTACATCGACTGGGCGACGCTGCATTGGATTCCGGCGCTCGTGGCGCGCGGTGTCAGGGTGCACCTCCAGGATCCGCCGTTCTCCCACGCCAAGCTGTTCGTCGTGGACGGGCAGTACGCGCACATAGGCTCGGTAAACGTGGACACGCGCAGCCTGCGCCTGAACTTCGAGATTGCGGTGGAGGTGTACGATCGGCGCCTATGCGGTGAGCTGGCCGCCTTCGTCGGCGAGCGCGAGCGGGCCGTGCCGGCGCTCGCCCCAGGCAGCGAGGGCGCTAAACTGTTGCCGCGGATCCGTAACGCCCTGTGCTGGCTGGTCTCGCCCTATCTGTAACGCGACCCGATAACCGCCATGAATCACCCCGTCGATAGCGACGATCTTACCGACGCCGAAGCCGCGTCCGTCGCGCAGGCGATCGACATTTACCGCGCCGCGCCAACGGCACTCTCGTTCTTCCACACCGTGCCGATGCGCGACGCCACGGGCCGTCTGTGCGAGGTGCGATTCTTCGCGAACGGCGACAGCCAGCAGCCGCTCGCGGTCATCCGCATCGCCGACGGCGGAGCGCTGGCGCCGCTGCAGCAGCTGCCGTAGGCCGGCAGAGGGCGGCGGACAGGGGCCGGCTCGCGTTGCCGCACGCCCCCGGCCCCACGGCACTGCTCCGCCCTATCTCAGGATCAGCTCACGAACCTCCTGGCTGCCGAGATCCTTGCGCAACTTTTCCCGATCGGCCGAGGCCGTGGACGCTTTGTTGATCGACCCGAATACCTGCTTGACCACCGGATCGGCGCGTGACTGCAAGTCATCGAAGGCCGCCATGTTCTTGTACTTCACGGTCAGGATCACATCCGCGTCCTGCGGATCGCGCGGCCGCGATGAGTACACCGCGTAATCGAGGATGAGCCCCTGCTTCTTGAACTCCTCCATGATGCGCTTGTACGTGCTGTCGAGATAGTTCATGTACTGCTCAAACATGCCGGGCTGGGTGCGGACGAACGAGACGATGAGCACCGGCCCGAAGGTATAGGCATGGTCAGGCTGGGCCGGCTCGGCAGCCGGCACCAAGGTCGAGACGCCGAGCGCCGCCAGCAGTGGCAGTAGTACACGCTTAGTCATTCCGGTTCTCCCCTGTGTGTGAAGGCCGTCAGGCGGCCGGGTCGTTGTTGGCGCGCGGCAGACTACACCCACCGACGCTGCGCGGCTATCGCCGCCGCTCTGCCGGGACTGCCGCGCGACTTTGTGATGGCTGTTGAACTGAACTAAAGTGGAGTCCGCGCGCTCGCGGACCGGCACCGTTGGCGCCCCGGTGAGACAGTGCGGCATTCTCCATACGGCTGCTCGGGGTCGGGAGTACTGGCGTGCGGCGTGAGCGGCTGCTTCGAGGTCTGCGGAGTCTGCGGGCACGCGTGCTGCTGCTCTACGCAGTGCTGGCGCTGCTCAACCTTGCCTCCTGGGGCTGGGCGTTGGCGGTGTTCCGAGGCGGTGCGCTGCCGTTGGCGCTGTGCGTGACGGTGTACGGCCTGGGTCTGCGTCACGCCGTCGACGCCGACCACATTGCGGCGATCGACAACGTCACGCGCAAGCTCCTTCAGCAGGGGCAGCGTCCGGCTGCGGTCGGCTTCTTCTTCGCCATCGGGCACTCCACGCTGGTGATGGTGACGACTGCGGTGGTCGCCGTGGCGGCGGGGGCTCTGGAAGGCATGCGTCACTTCGAGCGTACCGCCGCGACCTTCGGCACGCTGATCTCCGCGTCGTTCCTGTTCGCCATCGCCGCGGTGAACGTGCTCATCTTCCTCACGACCTATCGCACCTATCGGCGGCTGCGCGCTGGCACACGCTCTGCGCCGCAGGATCTGGAGAGTCTCGTCGGCGGTGGAGCTCTGGCGCGTCTGCTCGCGCCACTGCTCGGCCTGGTGACCCGCAGCTGGCACATGTTTGCGCTCGGGCTGCTGTTCGGCCTCGGCTTTGATACGGCGACGGAGGTGGCGGTGTTCGGCGTCTCCATTGGCGAGCTCAGCAAAGGGGCGTCCCTGGCGGCCATCCTGACGTTCCCTGCGCTATTCGCTGCCGGCATGTCGCTGGTGGATACCACCGACGGCGTGATGATGCTCGGGGCGTATCGCTGGGCCCTCGTCAACCCGCTCCGCAAGCTCCACTACAACATGGCGATCACGCTGCTGTCGGTGGCGATGGCGGTGCTGATCGGACTGCTGGAGCTCGTCGGCCTCGCGGCCGAGCGGGTGCGCTGGCAGGGCCTGCCCTGGAAGGCGCTCGCCGCTCTGAGTCAGTACGTGAACTCGCTCGGCCTCATCCTGATCGCGCTGGCACTCGGCGCGTGGCTTTGTTCCTATCTGTGGGTGCGCTGGGCCGGCGGCCTCAGGGGCTCGGGCGCCGCCGGGTAGCTGCCGCTCGGCGGGCGGCCCTGTCCGGTAAGCTCCTGAGGCCCAGCCGGTAATAAGGTGATAGCGCATCGGCATTGGCCGGGCGCGACGGGCTTGCCGATGATGTGGGCGGATGGTCCGCCATGAGTGAGGTCATCGCACCAGCCGAGAACGCAGCTACCGGCTCACGGTCGGCCGAGGGCGGTTGGGGGGAGCTGTGGCGCAAGGAAGACTGGTGGGCGGTCTGGGTCGGACTCACGATTGTCATTGCCGCCTACGTGTTGTTCGCGTACGGCTCGAGCCTCAAGTGGCTGGCCGTTACCCCGGTCAAGTGGTCGACACCCGCTCAGCTGGGCGAGCACTTCCGCCGCAGCGGCTGGCGCTACCTGGCGCAATTCGCGCTCTGGCTCGTCTTGTTCGCAATCGCACTGCGGCCGCTCGGCTACAGCATCAGGAAGCTCGCTCCCTCCTTTGCGGTTCTCTACGTCATCTCCGTGCTGGTATTCACGCTCGGACAGTGGTCCGAGGCGAGCCGCTATAACCTCGAGCCGCCGCTCGTGGCGCTCGTGCTCGGTCTGGTAATCGCCAACCTGGGAGCATTCCCGCGCTGGCTCGATGCGGGGTTTCGGGTCGAGTTCTATATCAAGACTGGCATCGTGCTGCTCGGGGCTACGCTGCCCTTCACTCTGATCGTATGGGCGGGACCCGTCGCGATCTGCCAGGCCTCGATCGTCTCGCTCGTGACGTTCGGCACCATCTTCATGGTGGGTCGGCGGCTCGGCCTCGACCCTCGCTTCGCCGCGACTCTCGGGGCCGGTGGCGCGGTCTGCGGTGTGTCGGCTGCGATTGCGGTCTCGAGCGCGGTGGGCGCACGCAAGGAGGACACCTCGATTGCCATCACGACCGTGATCTCCTGGGCAATCATCATGATTTTCGTGCTGCCGCTGGTGTCGC
>Ga0187783_10003065_pt1 | contig 12362 bp, 12 predicted proteins | sample 1015_SJ02_MP02_2_FD_132471 | JGI IMG/M metagenome (GOLD analysis project Ga0187783, IMG submission 132471) | Tropical peat soil microbial communities from peatlands in Department of Meta, Colombia - 1015_SJ02_MP02_20_MG | ecosystem: Environmental > Terrestrial > Soil > Wetlands > Peat | place... | reverse complement strand
TGATCCATGTCAGCTGGTCGGAGATAACCAGGCATCCGGAGCAGGTCATCGCGGCAATCTGGGCGACCCTGCGCGCTCGCGGCTCCGCTGAACCTGCCGCGTGAACACGGCTATGGATGATGTGTCGTGGGCTATTGCTCGGCCAGGATCGCTTCGAGCTCGGCGAGCGGGTCGTGCACCACCGGCCCGGTGACCCCGACGACCGCGCGTCGGATGATGCCGCCGAAGGGGAATGGGGCGGCGTATCCCGCACCGACGGCGGGGCCCCATTCGTAGCCGCACGTCAGGCCAACACCGGTGCCGGTAAAGCCCGACGGGGTGAACCGCGGGATGACGCCCCGGCCCACCTCCAGCCCGTCGCAGCGCAGCACCCCAATCCCGCCGGGCGCCGCCGCCTCGCTGTCCTTGGTGAACTCGTACTCGAGCCGGTGCGGACCCGGCGCGATCAGCGCCGACGACGCGACCACGTGCCGCTCCTTGCCGTACAAGTTGTGCACGTAGCGCAGCCTGCCGTCGAGGATGTGCAGCGACCAGCCGCCGAGCGCGGAACCGAGGGCCAGCAGCACGCCGTCCCGCTCCGGGCCGACGACAAGGTCGACCGCCAGCAGGTGCGAGCGGTTGCGCACGTTGACGGCCACCGACTCGGGTACGGGCGCGCCACCCTGGGTGTACCGGTACTCCGACCGCGGCCGGCGCCGGTCTGGCTTGGGGTGCACCAGCGCCCACAACGGCCGGTTGTCGAGCGGCAGAACCTGATTGCGCCTGGCCTCCTGCCACCACAGCGCCTGAAGCTCAGCGAGCCTGGCGGGCTGTTTCACCGCCAGGTCACTGGTTTCCGACAGGTCAGCAGCGACGTGGTACAGCTCCCAGATGTCGTCCTCGAACGGTGCGTTGGGGTTCTGATCGTCGTAGAGCGGCCCCACCGGATGGAACGTGACTGCCTTCCAGCCACGGTGGTAGATCGCCCGCGAGCCCAGCATCTCGAAGTACTGGGTCTCGTGCCGCTCGGCCGCCGTGGCGCCGGCGGCACCCAGCAGGTAGCCGAAGCTGACTCCGTCGACCGGCGTCTGGGACACGCCCTCCAGGACCAGGGGTGCCGGCACGCGGGTCAGCTCGAGCACGGTAGGGAGCACGTCGATCGCGTGCGCGAACTGGTGCCGGATCACGCCGGGCTCCACTACGCCGCTGGCTGCGCCGGCAGGCCAGGACAGGATGCAGGGGTCGGCGACGCCGCCCTCGTGTACCTCGCGCTTCCACCGGCGGAACGGCGTGTTGCCCGCCATCGTCCAGCCCCACGGATAGTTGTTGTGGGTGAGCGGGCCACCGATCTCGTCGATCCGGGCGGCCATCTCGTCCCTGCTGGCCGGGTCGAGGTTCTGCAGCCGCATGTCGTTGATGGAGCCCTCGGCCCCGCCCTCGGCGCTGGCACCGTTATCGGACACGACGCACACGACGGTGTTCTCTAGTTCCCCCCGGTCCCGCAGGAAGTCCAGCACGCGGCCGATCTGCTCGTCGGTGTGCGACAGGAACCCGGCGAAGCACTCCATGAGGCGCGCCCCCACCGCCCGGTCCCGCTCGGTCAGCGAGTCCCACGCCGGTACCCATGGCGGCCGCTGCGACAGCGCGGTGCCCGGCGGCAGCAGGCCGGAAGCGAGCTGTCGCTCGAACACGGCCGACCGCCACGCGTCCCAGCCCCGGTCGAACTGGCCGCGGTAGGGCGCGAGCCAGCGCGGCGGCGGCTGGTGCGGGGAGTGGCAGGCGCCGGTGGCGAAGTACAGGAAGAACGGCCGGTCCGCATCGACCGCCCGCAGGTCACCGAGGAACTCGATGGCCCGGTCCGCCAGGTCCTCGGTGAGGTGATACCCGTCCGCGATCGAGCGCGGCGGCCGCACCGCGTGGTTGTCGTAGAACAGCGCAGGAACGAACTGGTGCGTCTCACCCCCGTGGAATCCGTACCAGCGGTCAAAGCCGCGAGCCAGCGGCCAGGTTGACCGGGACGCGGCCATGTTCGTCTCATCCTCGGGAGACAGGTGCCACTTGCCGACCGCGTAACACGCGTATCCAGCGGCCCGCAGGATCTCGGAAAGGTAACCGTTCTCCCGCGGCGGGATGCCCCAGTAGCCGGGAAATCCGATCGCGAGGTCCGCAACTCTGCCCATGCCACTGCGATGGTGGTTGCGCCCGGTTAGCAGGCAAACCCGGGTCGGCGAGCACAGCGCGGTGGTGTGGAAATTCGCCAGCCGGACACCGCGCGCTGCCAGACCGTCGAGCACCGGCGTGGCGATGTCGGAGCCGTAACAGCCCAGCTGGGCGTAGCCGACGTCGTCCAGCACCACGAGCAGCACGTTGGGCGCGCCCTCCGGCGGCGTCGGCGTGGGGGGCCACCAGGGCTCTGAGTCTCGCCAGTCGGTCCCGATACGGCCGCCGAAGTTCGTTGCCACGTGCGGACTCTCCTTCCGTCGGCTGGTCGCCACGCCTCTGCGTCCATCATCATGGACCGATGGCGGATGATCTCGCTGCCACGGGGGGACCAGGGGGACCGTCCCGATCGGCCCGGACCGTGGCGGGGCGCACGGTCGGTGAACTGCTGCGCTATGTCCTCGGCATCGCCATCGGGGTCATCGTCCTCGTGCTGCTGGTCGGCAGGCGCGGTGAGCTCGTCGCCGCGGCTCGGCAGATCAGCGACGCCAATCCCGGCTGGGTAGCGGCCGCGATCGGCGCGGAGTCGCTGTCGCTGCTCGCCTATGCGCGGCTGCAGCAGCGCGTGCTGCACTACTCCGGCGCGATAGTCCCGCTGCCGGGCCTCTTCCTTCTGACGCTGGCCAATGACGCGGTCAACTGCACGGTACCCGGCGAGCCGGCGGTGTCCAGCGCCTACCGGTACCGGTACTACCGGCGGCGCGGGGCGAGCGCCGCGAGCGCGGGCTGGACCATCTTCACGATCCTGATCGCGCAGGCGGTCGGAATGTCGGCGGTGCTGCTGGTGGGTGTCGTGGTGGCGCTGGTGGCGAGCGCGGCGGCCAGCGGCGCGAGCCCGGCTGGCATCGGCGTGACCGTGGTCGGCCTGCTGATCGTGTTGGCAGCGGGCGCGGTGCTGGTGCGCCGTGATCTGGTGCTGCGGATAATGAGCGCGGCCACGAGAGGTCTGCAGCGGCGGGCCGGCCGTCGGCCGCGCGGGCTGCTGGCGCGGATCGAGGCGACGCTGGTCCGGATGCGGGAGATCCCGCTGTCGCCGCGAGCAACCGTCGACGTCGTCGTCCTCGCCACCGCCTCGTGGCTCTTCGACTTCTTGTGCCTGGTCTGCAGCTTCGGTGCCGTCCACACGACGGTGCCGTGGCGCGGCGTGCTGCTGGCATACGGCGCGTCGGTGGTCGCCGGCTCGCTGCCGATCGTGCCGGGTGGCCTCGGCATCATCGAGGGCAGCCTGGCTGTGGTCCTCGTTGCCTACGGCGCGGGTCGCGTCCCCGCCGTCGCTGCCGTGCTCGCCTTCCGCATCGTGAACTACTGGCTTGCCATCGCGGTCGGCTGGGCCAGCGTGGGCCTGGTCGCGCTCCAGTGGCGGCGCCGGCCGACCGGGGCCAGCGCGGCCGACGCCGACATCGTGGGATTAGGACCCTAATAAGGGAACGGGTGCCTGCGCGCCGGTGTCACCCGACCCCGCAGCCAAGGTCGGCGAGTCAGCCGTCGCCGGGTCTAACTGCCCGCCGGTGATGCGGCTCACCGTAAAGGCCGTTAGCGCTCGGGGCGGAGGGCCGCCGCGCGGCGTGGCCGATCCGTGACGACGACATCTACGTCGGTCCTGGCCAGCCACCGACGCAGGCTGGCGTCGGCGGTCACGGTCCAGATCATGGTGCGCAGGCCGCGGCAGCGGCACTCGGCGAGGACGCCCATCTTGGCGAGCCGGTGATGCACCGCGACCCAGTCGGCGGTCGCGGCCGCCGCGGCATCCGCCCATCGTGCGGGGCGGGCCCAGCGCGCCGCGTTCCGGACCGACTTGGCCGCGTCGCCGCCGATTGTCAGGCCGGCGCCAACATCGGGGTGGCGGTCCTTGACCGTCCGAACCACGGCCGGGTCGCGACTAGTGACGATGATGCTTGCGGGCGAGAGCAGGCCCAGCGCTTGTGCGATCACCGCGGCGCCGGCCGTCGGGTCCTTGAGGTCCACATGCGCTCCGGCCCGGCCCGCCATGAGCTGGATCAGCTCGCTGGTTGTGGGTACCTCGTAGCCGGCCGCCCGGCACAGCTCGGTGTAGCTGGTTCCGCCGACCTCCTGGCCAGACGGCAGCCGGGCGTCGTGGTAGGCGACGAGTTGCTGGTCTGCGGTCAGACGGACGTCGAATTCGAGGTACTCGGCCCCGGCCACCAGTGCGGCGCGGTATGCCGCGTACGTCCCTTCTGGTGCGGTTTCGCAGCCGCCGCGGTGCGCCGATATCAGCGGCGCTGCACCGGCCCGGCTAACGGCCGCTGGCGCTGTCACCGCTGCGACCCTGACCGTCAGCCTCTGGCAGCGCGCAGACGAGCACCGCGCCGTGCGACTGGGTAGCTCGGAGGACCGACCCCCCGTCGGCCAGCCGGATGCCTCGGAGGACCGACGCCCCGTCGGCCAGTCGGATGGCTTGGGGTGACGACGGCCCGTCGGCCAGCCGGATCGCTTGCGGCGACGATGCGCCGTAGGCCAGCCGGATGGCCCCTGGACGCGACGCCGTGGCTGCTCCGCCGACGGCTCGGCGGCTGACAAGGTGCGTGCGAGTGCGGTCTGCCGCCACCGCGATGCCGTAGCCGATCGCTAGCAGCCCGACTGCCGTGACGGCGTCGAGGAGGTAGTGGTTCGCCGTCGCCAAGACGTCGGTGATGGTGGCAGCCGGGTACAGCCAGAGCAGCGCGCGAAGGACTGGCCGCCGCACCAGCGCGGTGCCAGCGATGGCCCCCCAGATCGCCCAGGCAACGTGCAGCGAGGGCAGGGACGCATACACGGCCGAGCCGTTCGGCTCGACGGCCGCGCTGAAAGCCGGGAGCGCCGAGGCCACGATGTCGTGATAGCCAGGCAGCAGTCGCGGCGGAGCCACCGGGTAGCACCAGAACGCCACCAGGCCGAGGGCCGTCACCGCGATGAGGGCGTTCCGGTGCAGCGCGAAGCTCGGCACTCGGCGCCAGATCAGGAGCGCGCCCAGCACCCCGGTCAGTGCTCCCTGCAGCAGGATGTAGTAGTAGGTAGCCGCTAGGGCCCCTAGATGGTGCACAGCGAGCCAGTTGTTCATGACGAGCGCGAACCTGCCGCCGATGCCCAGGCTGACCGAGTTCACAGCGACTGCGTGCCGCAGTCCGGCGGTCGCTGCGCCGGCCCGCAAGCTGGCCGTCATGTCGAGCCCCCAGAGCAGCAGGCCGAGGGGGGCAATCTGGGCGAAGCGCAGGGCAGGGTGCCGGGCCAGGGCGGACCGCCACGCCTGAGTCAAGGCGCGCCACAAGGCCTGCGCGCGATGCCAGCCGCACATCACGTGCCAGGCGACCAGGTGCCAGCCGAGCACCTGCCAGGCCAGGACGGGCCGGCGGTGGCGGGTTGGCGCGTGCTCGGTGCCCCATCCGACTGACTGACGAGACCGCATCGGCATCACCCCCGTGGCCGGCGTCCGCGTGGGTACCAATAACCCCAGCTCAGCCCGCTGTCGCTACGAAGATCGGGCCGACCGGGGCGGCCGAAGCCATGTGGAGGATTGTCTCCGGATAAGCCTAGCTCGGCCAGGACGGCGGAACCTCGAGCCCCCCGAGCCGGCGCTCGGCGGCCAGATGCGCCATGCCGCGGCTCAGCTGCGCCGCGGTCGGCGCGGCGGGCAGACAGTCGCCGTCGGTGTGCTGAAAAGCATCGAGGAACAGCGCAACGAGCCGCTGCCAGGCTCGCGGCGCGTCTGGCCCGCTGACGTGGACGACAGCGGCGTTCGCGATCAGCAGGAGCAGCAGGTCCTCGGGCACGAAGTCGGGCCGCAGCCGTCCGGCCGCCTTGGCTCGCTCGGCAAGGTCCGTGACGTGCCGGTATACCGTCGCCCGCAGGTGCTCGACCTCCTCACTGGCGGGCAACGTCATGGACAGCAGGTCGCTCAGGCCGCGGTCGTTCGCCTGCAGCGCGCAGCTCCGGCGGACGAACTCAGCGAAGCCTGCCCACGGATCCGGGTTGGCCCGCGCCTGTTCGGCGGCGTCGGCGTACTGCCGCACCTTCTCCAGCAGTGCCGCGGCGACCAGTCGCTCACGGTTGGGGAACCGGCGATACACCGTGGCGATGCCGACACCCGCCTGCCGGGCAACTTCTTCCAGCGGCGCCTGCAGGCCCTGGCGGGCGAAGACGTCCCTCGCGGCGGCCAGGATCGCGTCCCGGTTGCGGCAGGCATCCGAACGGAGGCCGTGCGGCTGCGTCCCGATCACAGGCCCAGGACCAGCGAAGACGCCGCCCGTTGCGGTCATAGCCCCATGCTAGGAAATCGCTCATCGCCTCCGGCGGCACGACCGAGCGACCGGGTGATACCCGAGGTTTGTGCAGATGCCGCGCTGGTGAGCTCGGCCAGGGCTTGCGCGACGTCCGCAGCCTGACGGCGCCGGTTACACCCGCGGCGCGATGGCCGGTCCTAAGCGGTCGCGGGCTCCCGTTAGCCAGCTACCTGGCCCTAATGCGGCAAGCCGGTCTGCAGTTGCCCGGTACAGTGCTGCAGACTTTGACCAGCAGAAGGGAACGGGGATGACCCACGCTGGGGCCGCGGCTGGGCGAGAACCGATCGCCGCCAGGGTGCCCGAGGTGACCTTCCTCTTCTGGGTGCTCAAGCTGCTGACGACGGCTGCCGGTGAGGCTACTTCCGATTTCCTGGCACTGCACGGCTACGCGCTGGCGGGGGTCGTCGAGGTCACGATCTTCGTAGTCGCGGTGGTGATCCAGTTCAGTACCCGGCGGTACATCGCAGCCGCCTACTGGTTCCTGGCGCTGGCGATCGCGATCTTCGGCACCGGCGCCGCCGACTTCATGCACCTGGTTGTCGGCATCCCGTACAGCGGCACGACCACGATCTGGGCGGTGGTGCTCGCCGCCATCTTCTGGTTGTGGCACCGTAGCGAGCGCACGCTGTCGATCCACAGCATCGTGACGCGACGCCGCGAGTTGTACTACTGGGCGACCGTCTACGCGACCTTCGCCCTCGGTACCGCGCTTGGTGACTTCACCGCCTCAGAGCTGCATTTCGGTTACCTGGGCTCGATCGTGCTGTTCGCGATCGTGATCGTTGTTCCGGCGGTTGCTTGGTCCCGGTTCGGCATGAACTCGGTGCTGTGCTTCTGGTTCGCCTACGTGGTGACCAGACCGCTCGGTGCGTCCATCGCCGACTGGTTTTCCAAGCCGCGCGACATCTCCGGCCTCGACTACGGCGACGGCCCGGTTGCTGTCGTGCTATTGCTGTTGCTGGCGGTGCTCGTGATCTACACGGCGGCGGCGAGGTATGACATTCAGCAGCCGGCGACTCCTGATGGGCTGCCCGACGGTCAACCCGCGCGAAGCCAGGGGCCTGCTCCCCGATACTGACCATCGAGTCACCGGAGCCGGGAAACTCGGGATTCCCGGCCGCGGCTGCCATCGTCGAGAGCCATTGCAAGCGCTCTCGGGCCGATGATCCGACCGTCTGGCTGTCACTCGGTCTTGGTAGTAGCGTCCTCGCCAGGACGAAGTAGGAGTAGCCGATGGCGACAATGACGCCTGATCAGATAGCCGCATGCCTGGGATGCTTCGGGAAGCGCCAGGGATACTTGCGTGACTAACATGACGCCGGCCTGGCAATATCCGCAGGCACCTTCGCCATACGGGATGGGGCCTGGCGCCAAACCCGCGCCACCCGAGTCCATGCGGTGGGCCGTCGGGCTCATGTGGGCCGGCGCTGGCATGGCTCTGGTCTACACCATGGTGACCGGCGTAATGACGGATGAGCTGTTCACCGCGCAAGTGACGAACACCGCTACTTACCACGGTGCCTTCATCGGCGGGTATGTATTCGCGGCGCTCGTGGCGGCCGCCCTGTGGCTCTGGATGCTATGGAAGGTCTGGGCGGGCCGGTCGTGGGCACGGGTGCTGTCCACCGTCTTCTTCGGCTTCACTTGCCTGCAATTCATCGTGGTGCTGGCACTGGGGCCAGCGCCCGCCAAGCTCTTGATAACCGTCTACTTCGGCATCGCCCTTGCAGCGTTGATCATGCTGTATCAGCGCGATTCCACCGCGTACTTCATGGCGACGAAAATGACCACCAGCGCCATTGGCCCCGGCTACCCGCAGTTCGGGTATGGCCAGCCGGGCTATGGCCAGCCGGGCTGGGGCCAGCCTCCGCCGCAGTACGGCCAGCAGGGGTACGGGCAGCAGGGCTGGGGCCAGCCTCCGCAGCAGTACGGCCAGCAGGGGTACGGGCAGCAGGGCTGGGGCCAGCCTCCGTCGCAGTACGGCCAGCCGCCGCAGCCGGACTGGCGTCAGCCTCCCCAGCAGGGCTGGCGTCAGCCTCCCGAGCAACCCGGCGAGCCTCCGCAACCGGGCGGGCAGTGACCCCCGCGGTAGCGACCTGGCTAGACGATGGTTCTGGTGCCATACCGCGCTAGAGCGCGGTGAAGGGCACCACCGGGGCAGTCGCTGGCTGCAGCTCCGCCGCGTCCTCGGGCGGCGCGGCCGCTTGCACGTCGGCCGCGCGAACACGTGACAGTGCGCCGGGCCCAGACGCAGAGCGACGCTCTCGCTGCGGCGCCGCGGCACAGCTCGCTGGGGTGGCGATCGGCTCGCGCGCCGAGCCCGACTCGCTTCGGAAGGCGACGGTAAATCGACCGGAAAGTGAGTCGGTTGTAGCAGTTGCAATAACCGCCGTAATATGTGCCTTGTGACGGCCGTTAGACCTCTGAGCTAGCAGGTGGCACAATAGGCCACGAGGCCGGACGATTCTGAATTGGAGGACACGGTGAGTGCCAGTGGCACCGCGTTGTTCATCGCGGTGTTCCTTGCCTGCTCGGTCGAGGCAGTAGAGGCGACCACGATAGTGCTCGCCGCAGGCACCGCTCGGGACTGGCGGTCGGCCGGTACCGGGACCGCGGCCGCTCTGGTGGTGCTGGCGGTGATCGTCGCGGCCCTGGGCCCGGCCGTCACGGCGATCCCGCTCCCCGCGCTGCGGGTGGTCGTCGGGGCGCTGCTGCTGATATTCGGGCTGCAGTGGGTTCGCAAGGCGGTGCTGCGAGCCAGCGGACACAAGGCGCTGCACGACGAGGACAAGCTGTACGCCGAGCACCTCGCGCAGGCACGAGGGCAGACCGCCCGGCGGTTCCTGCTCGCGCCCGACTTGTATGGTTTCCGGCTGGCGTTCATGGGCGTGCTGCTCGAAGGTCTGGAGGTCGTCTTCATCGTGCTGACCTTCGGCGCTAACGCCAAGAACATCGGGCTGGCGACCATCGCGGCCGGATGCGCGGTGGTAGTGATCGCGGCGGTGGGCTTCGGCGTCCGGGCGCCGCTGGCGCGAGTGCCCGAGAACACCCTGAAATTCGTCGTGGGAATCATGCTGACCAGCTTCGGCGTGTTCTGGGGCGGCGAGGGCGCGGGCGCGTCCTGGCCCGGATCCGACGCCGCCCTGCTGGTGATCATCCCGGCGGTGGCGCTGCTCTGCATCGGTCTGGTGTGGCTGCTGCGCCGCGCGAACGCCGGAACGGACACACCGGTCAGCGACGCGGGCGCCGACCTGGCCACGACGGGGGGTGCCCGGTGAGCGCCACCGCGAGCGCAGGGCGGCAGCGCCGCGGGGCAGCCGCCCGGCTGCGGGCGTTCGGCGCGTTCTGGTACGACTTCGTGATCGGCGACGACTGGGTCGTGGCAGCTGGCGTGGTGGTCGGTCTGCTGGGCACCTGGGGCCTGCACGAGGCCGGGGTGGTCGCCTGGTGGCTGCTGCCGCTGCTGCTGCTCGTGCTGTTGCCGGTCAGCCTGGCAAGAGCGATCAGCGGCTCTCTGCTTCCTCGGCGTAGACGCGCACCGCGTAAGCCTCCAGCTTCTCCTCACACTCCGCCAGGCAGCTGACCGCCTGCTGCTGGCCCTCCGAGCCGAAGATGTCCCGCTCGCGGACCCTGGCTAGCCAGGTACGCAGCTTGACGAGGTCAACCTCGTTCTCTTCCAGCTCGGCATAGGTGAAGTGGTTCTCCGAATACTCCTTGTCGATGCCCGCGACGAAGTCGCCGCACTTGTCGACGATTTCCTCGTACTCGTCGTTGCGGGCGGCCTGGAACTGCGCCAGGATGTCGGCCTGGCCGGCCAGCACGTCGCAGGTCAGCAGGATGGCTGTGCCGGACATGTCGGCGATTTCGCTCCGCAGTTTGCGGAACGCGCGCTCCGCGGTGTTACTGGCTGGCAGCGCCGCGACCGACGACTGCAGGTAGATCGCGCCGAGGCTCTTGACCCGCCGCCAGACCGCGGCGCGCAGCCTCGTGGGCTCGGACGGCACGTGGTACACCAGCACCAGCCACTTATCCGGTGACGGAGCCGGTGCGGGATCCGCGTCGGATACCGGGGACAAAGGGGCCCGGCCACGCGGCGGGCGGTCAGGATTCGGGCGGGCAGGCACGCGGCTATTGTGACCCACCGCGGCCGCGCGGCGCGAACGAGACCGCGCCCTGCCGGCCTCGTTCCCGATAGATTGTCATCTTTGTCAGCGGCGCATGTCGACCGCGTTGACGCGGGTCGGCTTGATTCGGACAACTACCCGGCGTTGCCCCGGCTGATCTATCCGGCGCAGGTCCGCCTGGTACTTGGCGCCCACCTTGTCGGCGAACTCGTAGTCGTCGTCAGGCGTGATCTCGGCGTCACCGCGCACCTCGAGGTACCGGAATGAGCCAGCCGGATCGAGGATGAACAGCGCGCACTGGGGCCGCTGCATCAGGTTCCTGGTCTTCCACCGGGCCGTGTTGAGGGACAGCGCCACGCCGTCGTCGTCCGCGAGGAACCACACCTCCGTCAGCTGCGGGCGGCCGTCCGAGTCGATGGTCGCCAGGGTGGCGCACGGGGTGGTGAGCAGGTCGCGGAAGTCCTCAGGAATGGTCGTCGCCATGCCCCATCTATACCCTGAGCGGGCGCAGCAGCGTGTTGGTTCGCGAACCATGATCGCGGAGACTTTTCGATGCCCCCGACACAGGAGAGTCTTGGCGATCACCCGAGATCAGGGGCCGCTGCCAGGCTGGACCGTCTGCACCGACAGGATGGTCACCGACGTGCTGCTGCAGCCCGTCGTCGAGATGGCGAGCAGCAGGGCGCTGGTCTGACCTGGCGGATACACCTTGAGCGTGGACACCGCGACCGGTGAACAGGTGGACGACGGGTAGTTCTGCGCGACGGCAACACCGAGGTCCGCGTGTGCCGTGGCGCCCGGTGCCAGCGTGACCAGTTGCCGCGGATACACCGGATTCTCAGTTGCTGGCGAGCCGACCTGGCTGCCCGAGGCCGTGACGAACGAGACGCCAGGGTAGCCGTACAACGTGCAGGCTGAGCCGGACGTGTTGGTGAACACAATCGAGTAGAACGTGGTACCGGCGGCCGCCCCGCCGGATCCCAGGGACCCGGTCAGGACCGAGGTGGCGCAGGCCGGAGCCCCGCCTGATGGGGGCGCGGGGGAGCTGCTCGCGGGAGCTGACGACGCCGGAGCCGTCACCGTGACGGTGACGGTAGGGCGGGCCGACGGGCTGGTCGATCCGCAACCGGCCAGCAGTCCGGCCATCGCGACGCAGGCAGCGGTGGCGAGCGCCCTCGCTTCGATCGGGGTTAGCTTCATCTATGGGTCCTCGGGTTGTGGTGAGTTCGGCGGTCCGTCGGCTTAGTACGCGAGCAGGTCGCGCAGCGCTGCGAATACCTTAGGGGTGGTCGGAATCACCTCGTCCTCCCATCGTCGCCGTCATGCGCCTGCCTCCTCCCGGCTGACCGGGTGTCAGCTCCCCCGACCAGCAGCAGTATTGAGGTTGGACTGGCTCTCGCGCAGCGTGTTGAGCGCGCCGCCTGCGGTCCAGTACTTGCGCCCGGCGACGAGCAGTTCCTCGGCCGGGAACTTGGTGATGACCCTCGCACCCGGTGGCGGTGACGACGACCTCTTCCTCGATCCGGGCCGCGGACCAGCCGTCGGCGGCGGGCCAGTAGGTCTCCAGCGCGAAACACCATGCCCTGCTCGAGCGGCTCGGGATGGTCGAGTGAGACGAGCCGGCTGAAGATCGCGCGGCAGCAGCGCGAACCGTACCAGCTTGTCCATCGCCTAGGTGCCGATGTGCGTGGCGGTCATGTACCGGATGTTGGCGAAGTCCAACGTGAGCAGTGCGCCAACAGAAGACTCGTCGAGCTTGGCC
>Ga0187783_10003063_pt1 | contig 12365 bp, 9 predicted proteins | sample 1015_SJ02_MP02_2_FD_132471 | JGI IMG/M metagenome (GOLD analysis project Ga0187783, IMG submission 132471) | Tropical peat soil microbial communities from peatlands in Department of Meta, Colombia - 1015_SJ02_MP02_20_MG | ecosystem: Environmental > Terrestrial > Soil > Wetlands > Peat | place... | reverse complement strand
GGCTGCAGCGGCTTCCCCAGCCGGAGGTGCTCTGAGCCGTCCGTCTCAGGTCCGAATTGGGCTGGCCTATGTTGACCTATCGACGGGCGAATTTCGCGCCACCGAGTTTGTTGGAGACACGGCCGAGGCCAGACTGCGAGAGGAGGTAGAACTGCTGCGGCCGCGGGAGATTCTCATTTCCCGACCCGTCAACCTGTTTCAGCAGACAGACCACCTGCGCTTCGCCTTGCCGGAATTTAAAGGCGGGGCTGTCGAGACACGATTGGACGACTGGATTTTTGAAACGAGCTACGCCACGCGGCAGCTTGAAAATCACTTCCGTGTCGCTGGTTTGGAAGGATTTGGGCTCTCCCACCATCCCCAAGCGATCGCCGCGGCCGGCGCGCTCGTTCACTACCTGCGTGAGACTTCGGCAATCAGCGCCACGCCACCGGAAGGCGCCGGGGTCCCTCTAGGACTCCGTCCGGCTGGGACGGGGCTGGAACACCTCGATCGCGTCTCTTATTACGAGCAGCAAAACGCCCTCGTGCTCGATCAGGTGACGGCGCGCAACTTAGAACTCGTCGACCCGGCCGCGGGAGACGACCGCGCAGCCACGTTGGTCTCGGCAATCGACGAGACCGCGACAGGCATGGGGGCGCGATTGCTGCGGGCGTGGATCCTCCGACCGGAAATTTCAAGGGCTGAAATTGAGGCGCGGCTCGGCGCCGTCGCACGGCTGAAATCTCAAACCGTAACGCGGGAGGAAATCTATAAGGAACTGCAGGGCATTCTCGATCTAGAGCGCCTGGCAAGCCGTGTCACGCTGGGGATCGCTACGCCGCGAGATCTGCTCGCCCTAGGAGCGTCCCTGGCGAAGATCCCCTCGGTCCGGGGCTTGCTAGAGGGCCTCGGCTCGGAGGAGATCGGAGAGACGGCCGCTTCGAGATTTCGTCATTTGTATGAACAGATGGACGAAATGGTCGACGTCCGTGATCTGATCGTGCAAGGTATCGCCGATGATCCTCCGGCTTTGGCAAACGAACCCGGCGTGATTCGACGGGGATTTCACGCGGAGCTTGATGAGCTGCGCGACATCCTCAAACAGGGGCGGCAACTCATCGCGCAGATGGAGGAGCGGGAACGAAAGCGAACGGGAATTGCGTCACTGAAGATTCGTTACAACCAGGTCTTCGGCTACTACATTGAGATATCAAAGCCCAACCTGGCACTCGTTCCACCAGACTACGAACGCAAGCAAACGCTCGCCAACGCAGAACGGTTTACGTCGAATGAGCTGAAGGACCATGAACGCAAGGTGCTTTCTGCCGAAGATTCAGCGCTCAAAATCGAACGGCACCTGTATTCCGAGATCCGCGAAGCGATCGCCCGGCAAGCGGGACGGTTGCGGCGGGCGGCGGCCGCGATTGCGCAACTCGATGTGCTGGTGAATTTCGCAAGGATTGCGGCGACGCGAAACTATGTACGACCGGAATTCACCGAGGATGAACTCGCCAGAAAGGGTCGGCGCGGTGTGCTCCTGCTGGCGGGCGCACGGCATCCGGTCATCGAGAGGTTGCTCGAAGAACAAGGCGGGCGGTTCGTCCCCAACGATCTGTACCTGGACGGTGACTCGCAGTTCCTGCTTGTCATTACGGGACCCAACATGGGAGGAAAGTCGACCTACCTGCGCCAGGCAGCACTGATTTCTATCCTCGCGCAGACGGGCTCGTTCGTGCCCGCTACTCGAGCGAAACTACCTCTCCTTGACCGGATTTTTACGCGCATTGGCGCGTCCGATAACCTGGCGCGCGGCCGTTCTACCTTTCTGGTAGAGATGAGCGAAGTAGCGGCAATTCTGAATACGGCGACGCCGGCGAGTCTTGTGTTGCTCGACGAGGTCGGTCGCGGGACCGCGACATTTGACGGGCTCTCCATTGCCTGGGCCGTGGTGGAGGCGCTGCACGCCGGCGCGCGGCCGCGAACGCTTTTCGCAACGCACTACCATGAGCTGACGGAGCTCGAGCAATTGCTGGTGGGAGTGAAAAACGTGCACGTCTCGGTCGAGGAGATAGGACACGAGATCATCTTCCTGCGGCGGGTCGAGCCAGGAAGCGCGGACAAGAGTTACGGCATCGAGGTGGCGCGGCTTGCCGGCCTGCCGAACAGCGTCATCGTGCGCGCACGAGAGATCTTGCGTCGTCACGAGCGGCGCGAGGAAAAGCTAACGCGGGAGCTCTCCTCTGAATCTGTGCCGTCCGCGGCAGAACAAACCAGCTTTGCAGCCATCGACCAATCGGTCGTTCGTGCCGTGCGGGAGGCAGATCTGGACCGTTTGACGCCGCTGGAAGCACTCAACCTGCTCGCCGAACTCCAAAAGCAGCTGGAGTGAGCTAGGTGTATGCGGTTCGGGACGGGGTCGGAGAATCCCAGCGTCGATTCGGTAAGTCGTCAAAGCGTGCGGTCGTACGTCCGATGCTCCTATCATCTTACGTTTACTAGCAGCGGGCTTTTTGTGTTCTCAGGATGCGGCTTCCGGTAACTTGGGTGTTGCGATGCGCGTGCTAGGCATGATGTCGGGTACGTCCGCAGATGGCATCGATGTGGCCCTGGTCGAGATCAAGGGTGCTGCGCCGAACCTTGTCACGCGCCTCGAAGGCCACTACCAAGTTCCCTTCCCCGAATACCTTCGGCGAAGGATTCTGCGGTTGGCAAATGGCTCGGAGACGACCACTGCAGAAATCAGTGAACTGAATTTCCTGGTGGGCGAAGCGTTCGCCCAGGCGGCGATCCGCGCGTGCAAGCACTGGAGAGTGGCGCTCGGGACCGTCTCCCTCATCGGCTCGCATGGGCAAACCGTATTCCACCTTGGATCGTCGGCTCGGTTTCAAGGCAAAGTGCGCGCACCATCCACGCTACAAATCGGCGAAACAAGCGTGATTGCCGAGCGCACTGGCATCACCACCATCGGCGACTTTCGTACCGCTGACCTGGCTGCGGGCGGACAGGGAGCACCCCTGATTCCATTTGTCGACTACTTGCTCTATCGCGATCGGCTGCGCGGACGCGTCGCCTTGAACATCGGCGGAATCGCGAACGTAACGGTCATTCCCCCCGCTTCTCGTCCTGGGGACGTGTTTGCATTCGACACTGGACCCGGGAACATGATCGTCGATGCGTTGATCGAGAAGATCACCCGGGGCAAGGCGTCCTACGATCGCGATGCACGCTTTGCCTTAAGCGGACGCACGATTCCAGAGCTGCTGGTACGCATGATGCGCGAGCCCTATCTGCGCAAGAAGCCTCCGAAGTCCACGGGACGGGAACTTTTCGGAGCGCCGTATGCTCAGATGCTGTTGGCCTGGGGTCACCACCACCATGCGGGAAACGCAGACGTGGTGAGGACGGCAACGGTCTTTACCCCCCTGTCGATCGCGGACGCCTTTCGAAGATTCATCATCCCGCGTGCACAGATTCATGAGCTAATTGTCGCCGGGGGCGGTGCGCGCAACCCACTGATGATGGCGCAGCTCGCGGCGTCTCTGCCGGACATTGACGTCGTACCGGCGAGCCGCTTTGGCGTGCCCGTGGAAGCGAAGGAAGCGTTCGGATTTGCTCTGCTCGCCTACGAGACCTACCACGGGCGGCCCAGCAATGTGCCGTCAGCCACGGGAGCACGACACGCGGCGGTACTCGGCAAGATCGTACAGGACTATAGAAACAAGCCCGGAAGCCGCAGGTAGCCATACGCGGCGAGCGGCTACGGATGGGGAATTGCGGAACCAGGAAGAACCTCAACCGAGATGGTTTGGTGGGTGGCTCGCGCTTTTGTGCGCGCTGATCCTGGCGATTGTGACGGCGGGATGTGGAAGAACGTCTGGCGCGGGCGAGATGGACACGGTCAATTTCCTGATCGAGTTTATGCCCACCAATCTCGATCCGCGCATTGGAATCGATGCACAGTCAGAGGATTTAGATGGGTTGATGTTTGACGGCCTCGTTCAGCGTGACGCGCAGATGAACGTGGTTCCCGACCTCGCGCAGACGTGGGAGATGCCCGACCCCCTCACGTACGTGTTTCATCTGCGGCGTGGCGTGAAATTTCACGACGGGCGACCGTTCACCTCAGCCGATGTGAAGTTCACGATCGACTCCATTTTGACCGGCGCCGTGCCGACTCCTAAGCGCGGAGCGTTCAAACGCATTGCCTCGATCGAGGCTCCTGACGATTTAACGGTCATTGTCCATTTGAGCGAGCCGTACTCTTCCTTCTTGCTGAATCTGTCACGACTGGCGATCGGCATCATTCCGCGGGAGTTACACCAGGAACCGGCGCGCCACCCTATAGGAACTGGGCCGTTTCGTTTCGTGAGCATGACGCCGGACGAAGAGATTGTCCTCGAGCGCAACCCTGACTATTTCGGGCGGGTACCAAAAGTTGACCGGGTACATTTTCGCGTGGTACCCGAGGCCATCGTGCGGGCGCTCGAATTACGCAAGGGCACGGCCGATATCGGTGGCGTCAATTCCCTGACTCCCGATATGGTTGTGACGCTTGACAAACAGCCAGACATCGCGGCCACCGAGGAGCCGGGTACTGAGCTTGCCTACGTTGCCTTCAATTTCGACGATCCCGTTCTGGCCAAGCGAGACGTGCGGCAGGCGCTTGCCTATGCGACCGATCGCGATACCGTCATTCGATACTTGCTGCGGGGCAAGGCGCGGCTCGCGAGCAGCTTGCTGCCGCCAAACCACTGGGCCTACGAGGCGGACGTAAAACGGTACCCCTATGACCCGCAACAGGCGGAGCAGCTTCTCAACCGAGCAGGCTTCCCGAGAGACTCGCGCGGTGTGCGGTTTCATCTGACGCTGAAAACCTCTACAGAGGAATCGACGCGACTGCTCGCAGAAACTTTGGCGGAACAGTGGAAGCGAGTCGGCGTCGATCTCGCGCTCAGGCCGCTGGAAAGCGCGACATTTTTCTCAGACATAAGCCGCGGGAGTTTTCAACTGTATACCCTTCGTTGGACGGGCTTCACCAACGACGATCCCGATATCTTCGATTACGTTTTCAACTCCCAGCGGATGCCGCCGGACGGTGCGAATCGAGGTCACTACCACAACCCCGAGCTCGATACGCTGCTCCACCAGCAGAGCATCGAGATGGATCAGCAGAAGCGCAAGCGAATCCTGTCAGAGGTCCAGAAAATCGTCGCGGAGGATGAGCCATACATAGACCTGTGGTATTACGACAACATTTGTGTGCACAGGGATCGAGTCACAGGGATCGCCATTCCGCCGGGCGGTGACTACGATTTCCTCGATAGCATCGAGCTGAAGACCGCACCCAGAGCGAGTGCGGCTTATGCGCCGAACGCGCGGTGAATCTCGGTGTCAGGAAGGGCGCCCTGGCGCGCGATCGACCACGTGTCACCTTCGATTCGGACAATTGTAGATCCGAGGGTTCCTCCCGTGTCGCCCGCATCGAGGATCAGTGGCAGGCGATCCCCAAGCTGCTCAACGAGCTGATCGACGTTGGTGCAGGAAGGGCGCCCGGAAAGATTGGCGCTCGTGCCGGTTACCGGCCCGCCCACAGCCTCGATCAGCGCGCTGACGACGCGCGAGTCGGCCCAGCGGAGTGCGACCTGACCGGTGTTGCCCGTAACTTTGAGCGGAAGACGATGTGTCGCCTCAACCACCAGCGTCAGGGCGCCAGGCCAGAATCTGTTCGCCAGGGTCAAGAAGGCATCCGGCACATCGCGCGCGAGCAGTAGCGCCTGCTCGATGGAGTTGACAAGAATGGGAAGCGCTCGCGTTTCTGGGCGCGCTTTCAGTTGGAACACCCGCTCCACGGCATACAGGTTGAAGGGATCGGCGCACAGGCCGTAGAACGTGTCGGTGGGAGCAGCGATCACACGCCCACGCTCGATGAAGGTGGCGGCATAACTGATGAGATGCCGCTGGGGTGCTTCGGCAGAGACGCTTAGGATTTCAGCAGGCAATTTTATTTCACGCGGGATGATCCCGGTTCGGGGACAGATTACAGCAGCCTCCGGCGAGAAAGCAACACGAACAAATGCAAGACCTTAGCAGGCATGCCGCGGAGACGGACGGCCCTTAGCGAAAGGGTCGCCGAGCAAGCGGCAGGTTTACCTAGCGAGATCGCTTTTGTTAGGCTTGCTTGATGGCACCTTCTCTGTCGCCAGTTCGGCCGCGACGGGTAGCAACCTTGCTGATCGGTAGCGAGCATCGTCATTTCATCACCAGCCGCGAAAACAAGTGGCTAAAGACTTTTCGTGCCGCGCTGCAGGGCAAGGGGCCGCAATCGGGCGAGCCGATCGGAGTCGAGGGACCGAAAATGATCGCCGATGCGATGCGCTCAGGACTGGAAGCCGAGGCGCTTCTTATCAGTGAGTCTGGAGAGCGGGATGCTGCACAGGTTTTGCGCGCGGCGAGCGAGTGCGAGCGAGGCATTGAAGTCGACCGCATCCTTCGGACGTCCGACAAACTCTTCGACAGCGTCACGGGCACCGAGGCACCACAAGGTGTAGCCGCGCTGTTTCGGCAGCACACCTGGGGAATAGCGGACGTCTTGCGTGGACCCGGGGCGATGCGGGAAAGCGCCCCTCTGGTCGCCGTCTTGGTCGCGGTGCAAGATCCAGGTAACGTGGGGACGATTCTACGATCGGCGGAGGCATTCGGTGCCACCGGAGTCGTCGCTACGCGCGGTTCGGCGGATCCTTGGTCTCCCAAGGCGCTGCGCGCTTCGGCAGGAGCCGCCCTCCGACTCCCGGTACTGCGAGCGATGGCCGTCCCGATTCTCATCGCCCAGTTGAAAGTCGCTGACGTCACACTGTACGCGTCTGTTTCGACGCACGCGGCCACCGGCAACCGATTGAGAAGTTCGCTCGAGGCGGACTTAACCGGTCCTGTCGCAATCTTCATAGGCAACGAGGGAGGCGGCTTGCCGCCCGAGGTCACGCACTCCGTAGATGGGGTGATTTCGATTCCAACGCTTGGTGAGGCGGAGTCGCTCAATGCAGGAATTGCGGCGTCGATCCTGCTCTATGAAGCGGCGCGGCAACGAAAGCTCGACAGCCGATGAGGGACAAAGGTTGGTAGGCATGGGACTGTTTCGCGCGCTCGAACCGGAACCGAAGCCTGAGGCGGGGCGGCCGCTGGCCGACCGGATGCGTCCACAGACACTGGACGAGTTTATCGGACAGCAGAACTTGCTCGGGGCCGGAAAGCCCTTGCGCACGCAGATCGAGAAGGACGAGCTAGGCTCCCTGCTCTTCTGGGGTCCGCCCGGATGCGGGAAAACGACGCTGGCGAGGATCATCGCCAAGCGCACACGCGCCCAGTTCGTTCCCTTTAGCGCGGTGCTCGCCGGAATCAAAGAGATCAAGGAAGTGATGAATCAAGCCGAAGCGGCGCGCCGCTATGGACAGCGCACCATCGTATTTGTCGACGAGGTCCACCGTTTCAATCGCGCGCAGCAGGACGCGTTTCTTCCGCACGTGGAGGCCGGGAACGTTCTGCTGATCGGTGCGACAACGGAAAATCCATCGTTCGAGGTGATCGCACCGCTGCTATCCCGCATGAAGGTGTACGTGCTCGAGCCGCTTTCCGAAGGGCAAATCTTGGAGCTCCTCCGACGCGCTCTGCTGGACTCGTCGCGCGGACTGGGGAAAGAAGACATCGAGGCCGATGAGAAGGTGCTCGAGCGCATCGCGGTGCTCGCCAATGGTGACGCGCGAGCAGCGTATAACACGCTCGAGGCGCTCGTGCAGGGGACCGAGCCCGATGCCCACGGCCGCAAAGTGCTGTCAGAGGAACGCCTGTCCGACGTCTTGCAGAAGAAGCTCCTGCCCTACGATCAAGCCGGCGAGGAGCACTACAACCTCATTTCTGCACTGCATAAGTCGGTGCGCAATTCCGATCCGGACGCTGCGCTGTACTGGCTAGCTCGCATGCTCGAATCCGGCGAAGATCCGTTGTACCTGGCAAGACGCATGGTGCGCATGGCCAGCGAGGACATCGGCCTTGCAGAGCCCGGAGCGCTGGCGGTGACGATCGCTGCAAAGGAGGCCTTCGATTTCATTGGGGCGCCGGAGGGATACCTCGCCCTGGCGCAAGCGGCGGTCTACTTGTCGCTGGCGCCGAAATCGAATGCCCTGTACACGGCCTACGGCGCGGTTCGGGAAGATCTCGCCAAAACGATCGCCGAGCCTGTCCCGCTGCATCTAAGAAATGCCGTGACCGGTCTGATGGGGCAGCTCGGATATGGCAAAGGCTACCAGTACGCGCACGACCGAGAGCAGAAGGTGACCGACATGCCATGCTTGCCGGAAGGCTTGCTGAACCGCTGCTACTACCAGCCCACCGACCAGGGATTCGAGGTACGAATCCGCCAGCGGCTTGACGAGATTCGCCGCCTTCAGAAAAAAGGGCAGGGGGCAAGGAACACCGAGTGAACCAAAGCCGGCGCGGAGGGAAAAAAGAACGAAGTGGTCCGCAATGGATGTGGGTGCTGGCCCTGATCGGCTTGGGGGCGTTTCTCGCCTGTGAACCCTTACTCGTACGCGCTCAGGACAATCCGAAACTGGTAATCGACGAAGATTGCCAAGCCTTTGACATCTCGACCGATAATGCCATCGTCTACGCCGTCCCCCGCCTGAAACGGGTCCGACAACTGATCATCGAACGCGACGACATCTTTGTCGCAACCGGTCCCGGCAAAGGCAAGCGAATCGTCGAGGGGGAAAAGTTCATGCCCTTTCCGCCACCGGCCGGCTATACGGTCGAATCGCTCGCCTGGTCTCCGGATGGACGCCGCATTGCGGTCAACATGAGTCTGCAGAAAGCGCCTCCCGGTTTCGATGACAAAGATGCGAAAAAAAAAGGCGACCTCGGTGATGACGAAGACAAGCCATTGTCGGGCGTGAACGGCGGGAAAGCGATCGCGCTTCTCGATGATGACGGCCACGAGATTAAGGTCGCGAATTCGAAGACGCGTTTTATCGAGGGCGCTGTCCACGGGACGTGGCTTCGAGACGAACGGACCGTTGTGTATCAGACGGGCGGTGGGCCCTATGGGATTGCACGAGTCCGCCCCGAAGACGGCAAGGCGGACACCCTCTTTGAAGGCCACACATTTAACGCGATCGTCTGGGACGCCAAAAGAAGCCGAGCGTTTGCCATTGGAGAAAACCTAGGGCTGCGGCGGGGATTGACGCTGGTGCGCCTCGATTTGCTGCAGGAGATCGTCACCGAGGTCGCCCATGTCGAAAGCTATCAAGGAGCGCTGAGCCTTTCCCCTTCGGGGTCGAAAATTGCGTTCTTCGAGGACGGAGACTACATCGACGTAATCGACACCGAGCATTTATCGAAAAGCCTCCGGGTGCGGGCGGGTTATGGACGCTTCGAATGGAGCCGTGACGAGCGTCGCGTCCTACTCAAAAGGGGGGCTTTCGAGCGATCCAACATTCTGCTGTGGGTGGGTCTGTACGATGAATCGTTTTCTTCGATTCTACACGGCCTGGAGTTTCACGATTTCCAAATCGCGCCCAGTGAAGATGCCATCGCGGTCACCGAACCAGGAAAACGAGTGCTGAGGCTGTACCCACTGCAATAAATCTCGAGCGGGTGGGCGGTCGGAGCCCGGGTTCTTTAGTGCAACCGAAAGCGCTTGATGTGCTCTTTCAAAATACAGGCGTTCATGACGACCACCAAGCCGGCCCGGCGGGCGCGCTCTGCCGCTTCCGGGTGCATGACACCCTCCTGCATCCAAACACCGCGAGCCCTGATGCGAATGGCCGACTCAACGACCTCAAGCACGAATTCGGAACGGCGGAACACATCCACAATGTCCACACTGTCCGGAACGTCCTCCAGACGCGCGTAGCACTTCTCTCCAAGAACCTCGGTCTCCGCTGGATTTACCGGAATCACCCGGTAACCGACCGATTGGAGGTACTGGGCCACGCCGTAGCTAGGCCGGTGCCGCCGACTTGAGAGACCCACCACGGCGATCGTGCGGCTCGTTTTCAGAAGCTCGCTGGCAGGATCTCCGGCAGAAGATGCCGACGCTTGCGGTGAGCCTGCGTCGGGTCCTACACCAAGTTTGTTCATTCTGGCCTTTTCCGCCGCGGCCGCACGAATCCGTTTTCGTAAACGGCCTAGCCGCGTCCAAGCGATCGGCTACGCACATACCGTGTCCAACTCCAAATCCTTTTGTGAAGCGGCCCCCGTGAGGGTTCCTCCCGGCTGTGAGTCCATCATACATGAGTTCAGCAGAAAGCGAAGTTTGACGACTAGCCGGTTGTTAGGTTAGGGAGGGTCCAAGACGAGCACCCGAACCGAGAAAACGAGCCAGCGAGGAGATCTCCGCAGGGAAAAGCGCGCGGTGTCGCCCGGGAGCAAGCGAGCCGAGCTCTAGGTTTCCCATGCGTACTCGCTTCATCTTTTCGACGGGATGCCCTGCTCGGAAAAGCCTACTACGTAGTCTATCCCGGCGAGCTTCGGACAGAGTGACCTCATACCAAGGAGAATTTGCTCCACGAATTCGCTTAATGCGTGCGCCGGTTACTTGGGCCAGGCGTTCGACCTCGGCAGGAGATACAGGCGTATTCAACTTTATCTGGTAGGTTTGCGGCAATTGGTGAGCTCGTAGCAGCCGATTGGCGAGGTCGCCGTCGTTTGTGAGGAAGACCAGACCGGACGCATGATATTCCAGGCGGCCCACGGGGAAAACGCGGTCGGGTAACCTTTCCAGGAAGTCACGTAGGGAGCGCCGGCCTTCGGGATCGCTGAGGGTGGAAACCACTTCCGTCGGTTTGTGCAGGATGAAATACAGGCGCTGAGGCGCCAGCCGAAGGAGTTTGCCCGCGACTTTGATGTGATCCCGAGATCCGTCGGCCTTCGTGCCGAGCTCTGTAACCAGCCGACCGTTCACAGTGACCAGACCCGACTTGATCATCTCCTCGGCATGCCGGCGGGAGGCGAAGCCCGCGCGAGAAATGATTTTCTGTAGGCGCTCTTCCATAACGGTACGGAACCATCCGAGCAGCTGCCCCAGCTTAGCGGATTTCCTGCAGATGACGAAAGACCCTATGGCGACTGGCAGTGGACGAGTTTCCAGAGGTAGTCGAAGAACCCTTTGGCGCTCGCATCGACGGGCAAGTCTCCAGAGTACTCCGGTCGCTCGCCGCCCAATTCGACCAGCGCATTGGGACCCCCCGAATTTTGGAAAGTCAGCAAGAAACTGGGCTTTTCGTTCGAGCCAGCGTCGTTGGCTACGAGCTTTCCGGCCTCGCAATGAAACTTCGCGCCATACCGGATCTTGAAGAAAGCCGGAGCACCCTGGTCAATGCCGACATCTCCATGGTAGGAGAGGGTATTGCCAGTCCAGTCGAGCCAACTGGCCGCCGTCTGCGTGCGAAACGCAATTTTGGTCACAATCTGGATCGTCCTTGTCTGGGACCCGGGCGTGGCAGCCTCTTGCCCCGCTAAAGGAGCGGCCGACCCGCAACAGAGCCGAATTCATGTGGATGGGCGGGCACGTCGACCGAGCCTGTCTCGCCGCTGGGCACGTCGAGCACAGCAAAACGGAGGCGCTGATCATCTGGCTTGGCTGCGTAGTCCAAGATATTCTGAATGCCCCGTTCCTTCCAGGTCTCGTAAAGATCCTCGGACACAGACTGTGAAAGGTCGCGCGGAAAGAAATGGAACGACTCTTCTTTTGGATCGAATTCGCAGACCGCCATCTCAAGATGCACCCGACGCGCTCCCTCGACCGGCTCAAAAGTCAGGGCGCTGGAAGAAACGGTCAACAGATATCTGTTTTCAGCTGGCTTTGCCACCTGCGCAGCGCTTGGTGGTGCCATGGGTAGGACGCTCACGGTGATGGAGGTCGAGGGTAAAGGACTCATGCAGGTCTGCTTGAGAAGATCTTCCGGTGTCTGCCGGCCAGACAGCGATTTTAGATCCGTGGCGAAATACCCGCGCCGGTAGGCGAGCTTAACTCCGTGTTGGGTCGACTTGATGACGATCTTGTGGAAACGGCCGTCCCACGCGATGCCCTCCGGATAGTACCCGAGCTCGTAATAAGTGGTGCCGTCATTCAACGCGGACTGAACGCATCCGGACAGGTCGTTCGTGTTCTTGCAGGTCCTACCGCCAGTCGCCTGAGCGATGTCGTCCATCGTGGCCTGCCGATCCAGGTGTTGGCTGTTCTGGCGGCTCAGTTGGGCACCGAGACCGGCTCCGATGTTCTGTTGGTTGATGTGTGGATTCTGAGCTACTGAATACAGTTGATCGACCGTAAGCCCTGGTGCGTCGACCGGATACACGGCGATCTGTGCGTCGCTGAGTGCCTCGGCCGC